>Ga0179593_1467502_pt1 | contig 10301 bp, 13 predicted proteins | sample CZODoug2_1_08_16_FD_185931 | JGI IMG/M metagenome (GOLD analysis project Ga0179593, IMG submission 185931) | Vadose zone soil fungal communities from Angelo Coast Range Reserve, California, USA - CZODoug2_1_08_16fungal (PacBio error correction) | ecosystem: Environmental > Terrestrial > Soil >...
CGCACGCAGCATATGTAAGCACCAAAAAAAGACGAGAACCAGGGAAGGTGCAGTATAGTCTTCTAACGTTATTAAAAATTTACAAAAGGCGTGTTATGGATTCAGAAGTGACTTTCAAGTCGGGGAAAGTGCCAGAAATTCTCTGATTTAAAAAAGGGGGAGAGGGGGGCCAGCAAAGAATTTTTCAAGGTAGAGTTTTGCAAGAAAGAGGGTGGGCGACGGACTCTTCGCGAGTTTGCTTGCTCGAAAATTCAAATGGCAAAACATCATCGCGTATCAAAAAAATGATAGGAGGAAGTAATATTCGACGACAAGTTCTACCAACCAGAATTCTAAAAGGGAGGTTACAAACAAAAGGTTTAATGGGCGAAAACGGAGGTTCGACGAAGCAGCCGGATGGAGACAAACACGATTGCAACCTTGAAGGACAATAAGGGGGAAAAAATTATCCAAGATATACGCTTCGATCATGTATCCAGCGAGGTAAAGAATCGTATTACTGTTTACAAGAGAGTGGGGACAACCAATTGGGGGGGGGAAAAATCGAAAACAGGCACCGTGGCAAAGAGGACAACGCAAAGAAAGCGTTCGTACAGCTTCTCTTACATATAAAATGTAAAGAAAGATCAGCTCCTTTTGTGCACGAATGGGGGACATTCTAAACGCAAAGTCCTAAGTAAAAAATTTTAGCGAGGGCGCGAATTCAAAAGGGAAAGGAACTACCCACTTTGCCACGGTGGTTACCTTGCGCCCGCGGGTAATTGCCAAAGGCGTCTAGACAGCCGCAGTTCAAAGTGGGGGTTCTGGAAAACCGTGCCCTGAAAAAAGAAAAAGGGGAAGTCACACAAATCTTGCAAAAGTTTGGGCGAGGCAGCTCTTGTGAAAGGGCTGAAAATACTGTGACGGCAACAACTCCGAAGGATTGAGATTAAAAGCAAAAAAGAGAACTCGCCAATTTCGCAATTCTAGTCTTGTATAAATAATGGTTGAAAAAAAGAAAACCAGACAAAGCAAACCGTAATCAGAGGAGATCGGCCATGTGGGTACCTCGGGGCGCAAAAGGGGTCAGGGGAAACCAACTATCAGGTGGCGGGAAAAAACAAAAAGGACGGACTAACGCAATCTAGAAACCATTCTTGAAATTTAGTGGGGGACTTCCTATTTACGTTGGAAGGAACTTGTAAGTTGCGGAAAGCAGTTATGCAGCAAGCATCGGGAACAAGAAAACTAAAAAAGCTGGTAATTATAAATCTGAAGGGAAAAGCAGAGGGGTAGCATCCTCGAACGAGTGGAGAAAAACTTGCGATTAAAAAACCGGCGTCAAAATCGGCGAGAATCTGCCTGTATAAAAAGGGAAAAGAAAAGGGTATCTGATACGCGGATTTGCAAACGACAGGGCAACTGGGGTGGGGGGGCACTTCACGAGTCAAAGAAAAGGAATGGGATGCGAAGAGGGTTTTAACTGCGCAAGAGGAGTGTTGAGGAGCGGGTAGGGCTAATTTTGTTCCGGCAACAAAGGCATCTTCACAAGGGGCGGAATCTAAATCCATCCAACGGTGACGTCTGGGTGAGATGAAGAGGGGAGCTTTCCAAGGGAATTTCGACGGGTTCAAAGTGGGTAATTCAGAAGGATCCCACGGGCGACCATTAAAAAAAGAGAAAGACCGGGAAGATGGCAAATTCTGAATAATGGGCAGAGACGAACCCTCAGGGTTGTTTGGGCCGAGAAGTACTGCTGATACAACAAAACCAACGTAGATAAGGCACTCTTGGGGGAAAAAAAAGGGGTTGAAGCGGCCGAATATTAAACTTGTGCTGCCACTTCAATGGAAAGGCAAAAGCCGGGGGTCTAGGGCCGACCTGAGAAGGTTGGACGAGTACCGTTGGCCTAGTCATTGTCAGAAAAAATCTCCTAAGGGGTCAAGTGAAAAAGAGAAAAGTAATTGAACCCTGTTTAAAGAGAATTTTCAAGACCGATTAGGGAAAAAAAAAGTGCACGGGAGCATCACCCTATTGAAGAAAAAAAAAAGAAAACAACTACGGGTTCCTCGCCAAAACGCCGAAATGGCAAGGTCTTGTAAGCTGGTTCAGGGATGGGTGAATGGCTCTTTGAGGATAACTAGACCGTGATCGGGTTATTTAAAACTTCGGGGCTACCGCTCTTAGGAGGGGAATCCCGTTGACCGCCGAATTGTCGGCCAGGCAAATGCCTCGGAGAGTAGTCAGGAGTAATTTGACGCACTTGGGGGGGGGGGGGAACTGCCGCTAACCCACAGAAAGAACCGAACCCATATGATCACGGGGTCTGTCGCGTTGAGGGTCCTGGCGACTCGGCGCCAACGCTCTCACTATCGGTGGGGTAAAAGCAACAGTAAGGCATCGTCTGAACTCCGCACTGGCGTTTCACCAGGTTTTTCGAAGGCGGGGGAGGCCGGGAAGCGAAAAGGTAGGAGCGTTGGGGCTTTATTGATGGGGGGGGTCTGGGGGAAAACCAGATGCGGACTTTCTCTTACCAACACTGCCGATGAAGCGAAGCGCTAGGCGGGGCGCTGGTTACAGTGAGATGTTTGTGAGTTCTATTGAGGCGAACAGACAGCAAAAAGACGAAATTGTCGGAAGAGCCAGGATGTTAATAACTACTTACTATCTAGTTCTCTCGCCTCGCAGTCCGGTGCGACCTCGTTTCAAGAGGAGAAAAACAAACATTTGGAGCAGAAGGTGGTGGGGAAGGATTGGCCGGGCAAAAGGACGCATAACAGCGGAACTGGCGGGAAAGCTCGAAGCTTTCTTAAAGAGCTGAAGAAAACCCGGAAGATGGTCTCCAAATGAGGGAAAAATGGGGTTCCTTACCCAAGAGCATACACGCCACTTATGCCTTATGTAGGAAATTAACAATTCCGCGAAAACGTCGCAAGGGGGGATTATTTTACAACGTGAGGGAAAGTGGATGGCATGTTTTCTAACGAGAGCACGGGACGAAAGAAAACGGGAGAAGATGTTGAACGGTGCCTTGTGTGTCACGCCGCCAACAGCAAAAAAAGAAAGAGAGACATTGAAGGTGAAAAGATCGGGGGGAAGGCAGAAGACAGATCGACGCGTGATAATTTTCCTTTGATAGAGCTTGGGGAAAGAAAAGAGGGTCTCGTTGAGAACGTGGTCGAGCACTACGTCGATATTCGGCGTGAAAGGGCGCTAGCGGAAACAAAGGGGGGGTGGGGGTTTGGAACCTTACAACAGAAAAGGGGGAGGGGAAAACGATGTATTTTTGTAAAGACAATCAGTCGATGCGTCATGGATGATCGCGCTGCTTGGGGGTGGGGGGGGGGGAGCGTTGGCTGGCGACGCGCAAAATCTCCTCCGACAGAGACGCTGTCCACTCGGAATTTTTGACTTTGATCGCGAAAAGGGAGAACAGTGGACGGCCGAGAACGAGGAACGAGGGAAGAAAAAGTCAAGACAGAAAGAAAGGAGGTAAAAGTTTTCATTTCATCTACCGCGCAGCGACTGTCTCATGGAAGGGGAGGGAAGGTTGTTTTGAAGCCTGAAGTGGGGAAGGTCCTGGGCGAGCTGCGGATCAGCTCTCTCAACAAAGGAGGGAAGGGGGCAAGTCAACCTCAAAGGACGAAACAAAGCATAGCCATCGGCATATGAAAAGCGACAGGGGAAGAGGGTATTTCAGGAAGTTAGGGAAGCCGGCGGGTGGATTAGTGCGGCAGCGGGGAATCGCAATCGTCAATTTAACTGAGATCGGTGCGGAATGCTGCTACAAATTTCCGATGTTTCTGAATAAGACTCACGCGAGGAGAAGGGGGCGTCGGCAACGATTTCAAATGGAACAATCAGTCGCTAGAAACGGGGGATGAAGAAACGAACGGAAGAATGCACCTCCCGTCTAACCGAAGTTACAAAAAACTGTTTCACTCTCCACCTTCGAAGGAGAGAGCACATGGAGGTCTACCAGAAAAAGCTAAACGAGTGGCAAATCTCTCTCAAAGGACGAGAGAGGGGCGGCAATCTTCGCGGTGAACACGCGATAGATTTTTTCAACAAAAGGGAGAGGGGATTTGGGGACTCGCGTGAGAACGAAAGTGAAAAAACTTCAAGTCGTGATTCGGACAATCACAGTCGGACTGGAGAAATTCAGTAAAGTTACACCTCTAAATAATTTTCACCGACGGAAGCGACGTTAGATGGTCAAAATGTTGGTTACCGGAGAAGATCATAAGGCTCGTCCGAAGTGTTACGTGCGAAAAAGGTCGCGCTCGGAATCTTCAACACATTGCCTGCCGTCACCTAGAGGGGAAGGGGGGGTGCAACTTAACTCGAGAGAAAAGAAGTTGGAAGATTGTTTCTAGACCCGTGAAAAACAAGGCCTTCCAACAACTTTGAGGCAAAGGGGTTCTTTAAAAGGTACCGATCTTTGAAACTATTTCGTCACGAATAGTATGCGGGGAATCCGAATCTCCCTTAAATCCCCGTCTTAAGACAATGGGAGTCAAGATCTTCAAAGAGGAAAGGGGGTTTCCACGAGACCACAATCGAAAAATAGGGAAATCAGCCAGTGTTTAGCGAGAATGCCCAATGTAACCAACGAAAAAAGGGGAGTCGGCACTCGCGGGAAAGGAAAAAACCAGACACGGAAACGGAGAGTAGTACTTTGGAAAAAAAGGAGGGGGGAAGCCGCTTCCTTTGAAATGTATAAATATTAAGTTAGCACAAGAGGAAAAAAGAAAACGCCAGTAAGAAGGGGAAGGAAGGGACTTTTGCTCAGGCTCGGGTGGGTTACGCCTCGCCAACAATCGAGTGGGGAAATTAAAAGGCCCTCTAGATGCGTCTCTCTGATTCTGCGAAATGCAGGAAGGATAAACACAATGCAAGTAATCACGGTAGACGAGAGGGGGGTAAACGCAAAACGACAAGCGCCAGATCTTGGTTGGGGGGGACATTCTCAAAACCACGTAAAGAGCAAGCTGTAAACGCAGGCGGGGGGGGTTCCAGCACGGCCGCTTGTGTGCTCTTCGGCGGCTTCTAACGTCGGGGTGAAGGAAGGCAACAGCTGACTCCTTGCGGCACGTAGGCCATGGGGACGGGGGGAAAAAAAAAAACCATTACCGTCGCTGTTCGACTGAAAAGGCTGTGGAATTCCGGACATTGCGTCCGTGGGGGAACGCCGTCGAAACTTTATCGGCCCTGCGACCAGGGAAAAGGGGATAAGACTCTTGGAAATGAAGGAGTAAATATTCGCCGCGAACATGTGCGGAAAGGTATGCCTTATCCTAGGAAACAATACATGAGGAGGTTACAGAAGAGAAGGCAAACGGTACGGAACTTCGGGGAGAGAGGGAAGATACGACGTGAAGACCCAGCGGCAAAGCCGGCTCGCAGATAATGGTGTAAAAGGGAACGAGGGGAACGTGTCAAAACGCGAAGGCGGTACCCAGATTCCCCGCAATCAGGGACAAACCTCAAGTAGTTTGCAGTCGCGAAAAAGGGGGGACCATTCATTTACTGAAAAAAAAAAACAGAATCAGGGTCCGAACCTGGATGCGCTGGTGTCCGGAAGCAGAGGTAGGATCATCAACAGAGCGCTGCGCCGGAAAAACCGCCTGCCGCCAGGAATTGGAAAGAGGCGGAAGTACTTCTCTTGGCCCAAAAAAGAAAAGGGGGAATTGACGTTTGACGTTTGTTAAGGAGACGGGGCGGGCAAGATACACTTCGATTGCTTACAGGGAAGATGTCTCGATGAAGGGAAAAAAAAACTAGAAATCAGGTGCTACCGAACTTATCGAGTGTCGTCGATTTGTTTGGCCGGGAAGCTACCCACCCTAGAGAACACGAACAGCTAACACGGGAGGGGTACCCGTTGGGTTTCTGGGCGATGCGGGCGAACCGTCAGACTTTTGTTGGGAACGCAACCGAAGAGGATGACAAAACCCACTGAAAACGTACCTCTAGAGGAGGGGGGACAGACCTACTTTAAATGTGGGTTGCGGGCCATAGCAGAGCGGCCAGTGAAAGAGCTTATCTTTTCGCGTGACAGAGTGGCCTCGATGTTCAGAAATTTATTCTTAACCTACGCCGATCTGGCGAGCCGGGGGGTAATCCGGACTGATCTTCCAAAGAAGGGGGGGTGAAGAGTTGTACAAGAAGACCTCGAAGTCCTTTTGGGTGGAAAAATGTTGGCAAAAGAAGAGGAAAAAGAAAAAGTGTTCCTCAGAAAGTTTTTTGGGAAGGGGCAGGCAGGAGAGCAGAACACTTAAGCGAATCCTGAAAGGAAGGGGAAAAGAAAACTCGTAAGAGAGAGAGGTCCCTACGAGAAGTTTTTGAGATTCGGCGCGAAGGGCAATGTACAAACTTCCAACTGCCCAGTCGAATGAAAAAAAGGGAAAGGGAAAAGGGTCCATCAAAAGTCACTTGATCATTCGGGGGAAAAGGCGTAGCGCGGGAATGGATGGAACGAATCCTTCTCCACACACCCCACCCAAGGGGTGGGGGGGGCGACGGGACCGGGGAAGGGGGGGGGGGGTTCTGACGCGCGCAACCACATTAAATCCTAGAACTCAAAAAAAAAACAATTCGCCTTGGGTTGTGACAAAGTCATCTAATATCATGCACATGGCCGAAGGGAAAAAGAGCCGCGTGAGGGATTTGTGAGGCTTTGGCCGGCACGCAAAAACGGTCTAAAGGTTGAAGGGGAGGGGAATGATGCTTCTCATGAAAGGCGGCGTATAATTGTCTGCGTAGCAAACAGTTTTTTTGTAAAAGGCAACAGAGGACGGTTCGGGGAGGGCCAGTCGTCGGCAAGCAAGGAAAGGAAGAAGGACAGTTGATGAAGAGGCTGCTTTGGACCAGTGAATCGTGCGAAAGGAAAACGAGCTACCAGATAACAGATCAGACCCTATCTCGTCCAAGGAATTTTGCATTCAATGGGGACCTAGCTACCATTCTTGTTCACGGAAGGAAAAAGGGGAAAGTAAGACGAAAACAGAGGGGCCATAACTCAAAAAGAAAGGCGGCAGAAAGGGCGAAGCGCGAAGGTAGTAACCTTCAATTTGATAATCGATGGGTGTGTGCTTAGGGGGGAAAAGTCTAATGGGGGCGCACATCTCTAGAAAAAAAATTATTATTAGGCAAATAGGGCGCAGACGTCGCCATAAGACTAACAATTCATCAGAGGGGAAGACCAGAGACAGGTCAGGTTCCGACATAGGCTGGGGCCGTATGGAAGGGAAAGAAAAAATGGGGAAAAGCCCACTTTTTATGACAGATGGGAAAGGGAATCTTTCTAGGATCGGTTCAGGGGGAAGTACTTCTAGAATGGGGACAAGTGAATGGAGCTCAAAAAAGCTTTGTCATCAGACGGGTCCGAGGGAGGGAGAGGTGGGGGGTCGTCTGTCCCGAATGGAAAAAAAAGAGGAGGAAAGGGAGGAAAATCCCAGATTCCGGTTAGAAGAACGAACAAATACCCGGAAAGAGGGTGGGGTTCAAACTGTTTCCGCACGTTATGCAAAAGACGGGGAGGATCTACTAAAAAAAACGCGCTAAAGAGAGGCAGAGTTCCGCAAAACTCTAGAAACGAATCGGGAAAAATTTGAGCCTCTGCGAGGGAAACGATATTTCACTTTGTTCATTTTCGGGAGAAGTTGATGGGCGAAATTGTGAGCTCGGGAAAAAAAAATACCTGTTCACAAAAAGAACAGGTCCTGTCTCCGGCATGAGAGGAAACATGACGCGACTAAGAGGGGGGCAAAAAGAAATCACACGCTGGAAAAAAAAGAAAAAGTTTGTGGAAAAGCGACGCGGGCGGACCTAAGTGTTAGCTGCGGACGGCATGCCGATCCGGCCATCCTGTAGTAGGAAGGGAAAAAAGAACTGGAATCGTCCGGGTGGAAAAGGAAACCCATTGCAGGACGAGCAGCAAGAGTCACGGGAGTGCTTTTCTTGGGGGAGACCCACTGGCTGACCGCCCACAAATGAGGAAAGAAAAAAAGGGTTTTGCCGGTCCGAAAGGGGGAAAGAGTTTCGGAACAGAACGGCGGCGGAGATGGAGGTGAACAAACTCCTGAAGAGAGCGTATGAAAAATACAAGGGCTAGGGGCCGACACTTTCGGCATATCGTTCATCGGCGCGTCAAATTTGGACGGAAAACGAGACCACCATGTAAATGCGCCGCTGAGGAAAGAGAGGGAAAGGGGGTTCCTCACCTCCCGGCCGAGGCTTCTAAGAAAACGCAAGAAAAATGAACTGACCACTATAGCAAGAATCTTTCGTCGCAGAAAAGGGAGGAACGGTCATCATGCTTAAGCTTCGGCTTTGAAATGGGAGAGAACTTTATGACGAGTGTGGCAGAGCCAATAACACAAAAGCTGGTTAATCAAGTGCCTGCTTTCCATATTCAGGGGGGGGGAATCTTCAAAAAAGTTATAAAGCGGAGAGGCGCGAGCGGTCATAAACCCCTCTCTGTTCTTCTGAAGATGGAAGGAGAAAGAGATCTTAGGGGGCCTTCCCAGGTATGATACCATAACTGCTATGAACAAGACAAAAACGAAGGAAAAGGGATCTGGTGATAAACCCTAACTCTCATTGAAACAAGTCCATCGCAAAAAAAAAAGGTAAAAAACTGGGCGGCGGTTTTTCCGGCGCAACCCGGAGGGAGGGGGGGGGGGGGGGGTGATGAGTAGCGGAGTCGAAATCAAGGATTTGTGCCGGCTAAGAGGGATGCACGAACGGGAGCCCATCTCTTAAATGGAGGTTTCCCTTCGCTGTTACGGTAAAAAAGAGGGAGGGGAGGTGCCTTGACAATCAGGGAAGAGGGGGGAAAGCTTGGAAAAATCTCCCTTCGGGCTGACACAAATTTCCCACGCGAGAGCAGATCTTGCGAATGGGCAATGGCGTCTAGGGAGGGAAGAGAGCCCTCTTGGGGGGGGAAAGGGAGAAAAGATGCTCAGAACAACACAACGGAGAAAGAAAGTATGGAACCAACTTCGGGCGCGGGAAATAGGCAGGAAGGGGGGGGGGGAAATTCCCGGAATCAGGAGCTCGGCACGTGTTAAAGGGTGTCTAACCAGACGTTAAAACGCGAAGGGGTTTAAATGTAGGGCAAGGGCGAATGGGCAGTAAAGAGGAAAGGAAAAAACAGTTTTGTAGAACAGAGAAGGAGGGGACCCTTCAGTTGAACAGGGGGGGGGACAAAAAACCAATAGTGAGAGGAGCGGTGAGCCGGACAAATCCCGCTTAGAATCAATGCAGCAAAACAACTACCGCGCCGTCAACGAAAAAAACAAAGAAGGAGAAAGTTGGTAGTGGAATGGGGTTTTTCTCGGATTTCAAAAACGATAAGGGCGAGGGACGGGGTTGCGTTGGAAGAGAGCTTCGGTAAATCAAGCCTTTCATGGGCTGGGGGGTTGATACAGTGGTGACGAATCTTTAAAAAACTCATCGGAGCACAGAATCAGAGGTGACCCCTCTCACGTATCGGGTCAGAAACTAAACTGTGGGCGAGAACCCACCCTCGTAAAAAAGCCCAACTGGAAAAAACTTAAACTGTTATCGTAGAAGGCTTTAGGACAACCGCATTCGGTTGGAAGCCATTTTCCACTCAAGACGGTGAAACTCACGATGCGGGCCACGAAAGGTGGGGGAAAAACCACGAAGCGTTCGGAAACACTCCGACGTCCGGGAATTCCGATGGGTTGATGTGCGTTTGGGAAGTAAAGAACCTGGCGGGAATGTAGACTAATCCACAGGGCACGAGCCATCGAAAGCTTAAGCAGAGGGACATGGGATGGGGCGAGGGTTCGAAATTGCATTCTGACAAAGAACACAGAGTTTGAGAAAAATTAGGAAGAACGTTGGGGTCAGCGGATCGTCGGTTGTTACAAAAGAAGAGAAGCCGCGAAAGTGACCGGGGGGGAGAGATTCACCAGGGGGAAAAAAAGAAAAAACGGGTTGGACTCAATTGGTTGGGAGGTTGTTACTTGGAGGTTCAATGATAAAGGAAACCATGAAACAGGTCGGTCTTACGAGAGCCTGCAAATTAAATGCTCTGGGAAAAAAGGAACAGACGGAGGGAACCCGAGGACAGGCAATGTGTTGGAATTCCTGAGCGCCTGCGCGACGCGCCGGAAAGGAATAAAACGACTGCCTAGTTGCGTCATGTCCCGAGACGTGCAAAAGGACAGCTGGTCTTCACTTAGGAAAGAGGGTGGGCAGTTCTACGAGACCGGAGCAGACCACGCCGGGGAGAAGGGGGGGGGGAATAAGGCAACGGGTGCCTTTGTGCCGCGCAAAAAGGAGACTGA
>Ga0179593_1714971_pt1 | contig 10301 bp, 11 predicted proteins | sample CZODoug2_1_08_16_FD_185931 | JGI IMG/M metagenome (GOLD analysis project Ga0179593, IMG submission 185931) | Vadose zone soil fungal communities from Angelo Coast Range Reserve, California, USA - CZODoug2_1_08_16fungal (PacBio error correction) | ecosystem: Environmental > Terrestrial > Soil >...
CACCCAAACCGTCCTCGATTCCCGTAAAGAATGGAAGGATTCCCGAAGGAGACTTAGAGCCGAGAAGAAAACCTGCCTGCCCAAGAGGGAAACTACCGGAGGAAACCTTACGGAAAACGTTGAAGCCCAAAATTAAACGTCAGAAGGAATAGAAGAGGGAAGGGTGGATTCGAAGCCAAGAAGAGAATATCGAAAGGAACCGCAGGTCAAGGAATAGGAAAACCTATTCCGGAAAATGGAGTGGCTGAAAAGACGGCTCAGAAGGACGTCAACTCGAAAAGGAGTCATTAAGAGAAAGTAAGGGGGAAGAACTATCAAGGAAAAAATAAAAGAAAATCAAAGAAAAAAAGTCCCAAGAGAGATATAGCCAAGAGAGGATCTCCTGGCCACCAAATCAAAATCTAGAAAGTCAAAAACTCCCACTAGAAAAAGACAGTAGGACGACGGTCTCAGAAGGAAGAAGACATTTCAATAGAAGAATAGTGAAAAGGGAGGTCCTCGCCTATAAAGGGGTTTTCGCGGCGATTTCCGAGGGGGACACACGCGGGATATCCTAGGCAGTGAAAACAGAGTTCAACTTTGGATAAAAAAGCCGAAGAACGGTGGGGGGGAAGAAACTCTTACTCTACGGAAGAAACAAGGGGGGGCCCTACTTAACGACGGAACTTCCTTCCTATATGTGCATAGGATCGAATAGAAAAGATAGAGATAAAGAAGGGGGGGTCCTTCAAAAGGTATGAATCAATCAAAGGAAAGGGGAAATACATCGTCTGGTAGGAAACTGAAGGCCGCCTAGGAGTCGTCCTACTGACCAAGGAATGGCGACCCGACCCGATCCAGGAACTACGTAAGAAGGGGTAAGCGACAGGGAAAAAAAGCATCAAAAAAAAGGAAAGGACGAAGAGATCTCCTCTCAGAGAATTATATGCGACGGAACGAGCGAACTGCAGCCACTGGAAAATATAGGGGAAGTTCTACACCCAAACGAAAAGGGGGGAGTACGCGACTTCCCGTGGGGGAGGCAACAAATACGCAGGTTCTTACAAAGCCAAGTACACCCCCGAGACAAGGAAAACCGCATGCAAAAAAAAGGGGGGGAAATAAGGGTTACTAGGAGAGGAGAAGTTGCAAAGGAGGCGAGAATGGAAGACACCTATGAGGGGGCGCTGGTGAAAGCGGCTCTGGGGGGGAAGAAAAAAATACGTCATCAAAAAAGAAGGAAGTGGGGAGAAAAAACCTGTACCGGAAAGTACCCCAAAAAACAAGACAGGACCGTGCGGACTCGCCCCCGCTCACCGCGAGGTCGATTCGAAGGAAACCAGGGGGACTAAAGAAAATATGAAAAAAAAAAAGGGAAGAAACTGTAGGAAAAAAAGGAGGTACCACGCTATCATCGAGGAATCACTCGTGCTTGCTCACAAGGGTGCAGGACTACACCGACCTGAGGGGGATGAGCAGACTCTCTCTTGTGGGAAAAGATGGCGGGGAGAGGAACCTCATGTCTTAAACTGGCGAATACAAAAAAGGCGGGAAAGGGGGGGGGGGACCCTTGGTTGTTGTTGGGGGGGGGCCCTGTACGTGAAAGTAAATTGTAAAAAAAAAGAAAATTACCTGAAATCGGCAAAAAATAGATACTACCACGAAGAAAGCGAGTCCCTAACCACCTACGCAGGGGAGATATACCAGGGACAATGGGGCCCATTATGGCAGTCGCTCTGCAGGAAAAAACACGCAAAAAAGGCATCAACTTGAAAAGTTGTCCGCTGAAAAAGTGGCAGGGCTTCTTCATTCTCTAATTCGACGAAGGACCTTCGCCTACACTCGTTAAGATTAAGAGAGCGTGGGAATAAAAATACTGGAACGAGTGGAATAAAAAGAAGAAAAATTTGAGAAGAAAAGGGAAATGCCTTCTCCCTGAAATGAATGGGCGGGGTCATAACGTATCCAACTCTTCCAACTGTGGGCAGGCCTTGAAGGGAATCAAATAAAAGGACACCAGCAAGACACGTTACCCAAAAAAAGAAGAGAAGAGAGGAGAAGAAAACCTTAATTGAGGAAAAGGAGAGCGATCTCAAGAGACGGGAGAAGCGGTTCCACGATTCCCGCGACGGAGGATGCCGAGGTTCAAAAGGACCTGACCTGACTGGCATGACTTAAAAAAGGGGGGAAGAACAGCCAACAGGAAACTTCAGAGTAAAACGGGGGGACAGCTGTGTCCTGGTCTCTTCACTTTTATGAGCTGGCAAAATAGGCCACCGGGGGGTTTTGAAGGGAAGGCCAATCAATGGAAAAGAAAAAGTACAAGTAAGGAAAAAGGGAACGAGTTAGGAGATGTCTATGAAAGAGGCAATCTGCTCAGGGAAGAGGGCCGCGAGGTAGAACAGCCAGCCTTCCACTAACTTCAAGAATCCCCCGGGGGAGGAAATGGAGTGGGGCAAAACCATTCCATCAGTAGAAAAAGGCCGTGACAACCGTTCATCAGCGGAGAATGGTATATCGCCCTTAGGTTGAAGGGATCTACTAAGGTCGTAGGGATACTACCTTCTCGCTTTCCGTCCGAGTTTGCAGGTGGGGGAGACAAAAGACCTGAACCACCATTTCGTCTATACTCATGGGTGTGGAGGAGGCAGGGAAAAAAGTCCTCTTCCCTCCCTCGAACCAAGAGGGAAGAGGGAGAAAACAGTACGACTCGAGTACGGGGGAGTCACGGTGAGAGGGAAACCATACCCTTGAAAGCCTCGAGGAAGCCCACAGGAAGGGAGAACCGACAGGGTCCTCACTCCATCTATGAGTCAGGTCAAGAGACTCTGTGCAGCTCGTAATGGGTGAAGATTCTTCACTCATGGGGGGGGGGGGCTCAGGGCCAGGAGAGGGGATTTCTTATTGTTCATTTTCTCTTTGGATACCGGGTATAAAAACATTAGGGGGATTGATAGTCCATCGCAGAAAAAAGGGTCGAAATAGACACACACGTTGAGTTGGGTGGCCTCGGAGAAAAGTAAGGGGGCTCAGATAAAGCGTTAAAAAAGAGAGAAAGGTGTCAAGGCGTGAAATCAGGCATTGAGCCGGGGTAAAGGGCACCAGGAGGAGAGGATGAAGCTTGATCTGGGGGACTGTAGGGGGGGGACAAGACACAAAACGGAAAGAAGAAACGTAAGGCCCGGCAATTTGGCTACCTTCACGATCCTCAAAGTGTACGGGGGCGCTGACTTATAAATCATCGGAGCGGGGGGTTCTTGAACAGGAGGGGCATCTGGAAAAAAAGGTCTTCCTGGTGGGAAGGAGCGTTAGTACAATTATCTGAGATGGCGGAAACACCATAACGCAAAGAAAACAAAACGCCGTGGGAAAGTATGTTGGCTTCGTCCCGGATGCTTGGGTCAGTCAAAACAAAAAGTCAGACCCTATAAACAGGAAAGGATAAAAGGACCGGAGGTCAGTACGATCCGCACTTCACAGAAAAGCAGGACGGCAGGATCGCTTGCTACCAGAATGGTGACTTGACTGGAGGAAACGAAAAAAAACGGTGTCAACTAAAACCGGGAAGGAACAAGACGTTTTGAAACTCTCCACAAAGGGGGTGGTGTAAAACTACCCGGGAATCTTATACAACGAAGAGGACTTCAGGTAGCACCTATGAGAGAGGGGGCAAGTTGCGACGAGACCGGAGAGAAATCAGGGAGAAGGGGGGAAGGAGTCGTAGGTACGTATTGGCTTTCTGTGGGGGGAAAAAACGGGCGCCGATCATCTCACCCAGGGGAGGGGGGACCTTGGTGAATTCTAAAAGGAAGGCAAAAAAGAGGATATACTGGACCTTCCCGTTTGGCAGTCAAAGGCACGGGAGAAAGAGTAAGGTCATACCATCGCCCAGACGCTTGTGCGATCGTCAAATAGGGAGAGAGATCTCGAAAGTAGAGGGGAACCCTTATATTTAGTAGGAGGGAGCGAATGGTGAAAGTTCATAAGGCAGTTTTGTTCTCCGCAGAGCTTCGAAACAGGTGGAAGACAGGCCCTTCTTTTTCTTTCGGAGCCGGCGAAGGAAGGGAGCACCGAACAGAAGAGGCTCAATTCCTGGAGGGGGGATAAGAGAGGGTCGATGACGCCGTACATTTTTGGTCTTATCTAGCTAAAAACCGGAGGAGGAGGAAAAGTTCCACCCCTTGCATGTAGGGTCCCGGACTGAGATCCAGAAAACCTTGATCGAGAGGAGTAATTTATTGGGGTCGAGAGAAAGGAAGACGAACGACCGCACTCCTTCAGACCGATTAAGAAAGTCACCTGACGCGCTGGAATACCCCCTTCATCAAGTCAGCCCGCCGAAGATCGGAGGGAGCCCCAGAAAGGATAGGAGACCTCGAGGCCCACCATTCCTGATCGCCACCAGATTCTGGGCCTGGCGGGCTGGTGTCACCAGTCTCCTCCATTGCTACTCACCTACGGACCCCTGGACAAGGAAACTAGACTTCCTCGTCCAAAACGGAAAAAAAACACCAGACGAACGCCCCAGCTGACAATTCAAAATCTCTCTCCAGAGGGGACCAAACGGGCCACCGAAAAACGTCCAAAACCATCCCCGACGCGAAAGGAGGGGCGGACCATCAGGGGATGAAAGATCTAAGACTTTCTATCAAGATGGGGAAAAAAAAAATGGAAACCGACGGCCGAGATGCGGGCGGGTTCATTCCGTAGTCGTGTGAAAAACGATGTGGATCCCGAGCGCCAAAGTCGACTCATGTCGGGGTGAAGACTAAAAAGAAACCCGGGGTGTCACCGGAAAGGAAAGTTTGGAACTCGCCTTACGGAGGGAGAACAATGGAAAAAGAAGAGGTGCAGTCGACCGACTGCTTCATCTCAGAGGTTCTCGGCTACTCAGAGTTTGGGGGAAAGTATAAGAGAAAAACTAACCTTAACAAAGAAGGGGGGGGAGGGGGGAAACTGAATTTCCTCCCGGACGGCTGCTGTTCCTCTGCCCTGAGAGACGAAAGTCGACCGATCCGCTACGGCGGGTCGATCTGGTCCTCACAGGCCGCAGCAAGCCGAAATTAAGAATAAAACTAGCGTAATGTCGTCCAAAAAAAAAAGAACGAAGCTCCCAGTCCATCTTCTCCACCATCCAGGCCCGGACGCGGGCGAGACGGGCGCCCGGTGCTCGGCTCTGACATCGGCGACAAGATCGCAGCTCGAATCATGGGCCAGGACCCCCAATAAATGCTGCAGGGGGAAGGATCAATATTGGGGAAAAGCAGACGCGATCTCGACGATGCGTACCGCTTGAATCGGGTTTGGAGCGTCGCCCTCGGCCTAGGGGACCGCGCAGCCGCCGACGTGGGAACCATAGGAAGAGGGAAAAAGAAGTAATCCCATCCAGCGCAGCCCGAGCCGGGCGCTCTGTATGAAAAACGCACCAGTACGATGCCTGCGTCGGGACCGAGAGCTCAAGATGGGGGACGGGAAGGAAACTGCCAATCAAGCCGCGTCAGAATCCTTCAACGGGCTCGGGATGGACATCGACAACTTTGCGACGATCCGACCTTCAGCGGCCAAGGGCCCACGATCGTGGGGAAACGAAAGTGCGGCAAGAATAGGAACCGTTAACCGACCACCTTACATCGTCCTCCCAGGGTGTCCCTTATCGCGGTGGCCAAACATTACACCAAGGACGGACCGTAAGAACTGCCGGTGATACGAAAGAAAAGGGTAGATAAAAAAAAGCCCCCACCTAGAATGCCTAGACCAGGAGCATGATGATGCCCAGCGGATGGAGGTACGAGTTCTACCTACAAACTCCAAAAGGGACCAAACAGAAAACGGCCACGTGGAGGGGAATGGAAAAGGGCCGCGCGCCGGATCTACGTCCGGCCTTAAGAGCAGATGTCGAGGTCTCGTCGCCGAGACTACTGAACACGGCAACCTTCGGTGTCCTAAAAAGGGAAGAAATGAAGCAAAAACTGTGGACCGTGCCGCCCTCACAACAAGTGAGACGACAAGGAACAGCAGTCTGAGTGCCGTGTGCAGACATCCCCGGCCTCGTCCCGACGGAAACGAGGGGGGTTGGGTTTGGATCGGGGAAGTCGTAGTTAAGGACGGTTTCCAACGAGTGTCGTCCAAAACGCAAAAAAGAGAGGGCATCGTGGAACAGAGTCGCTACGAGAGCGGAAAAAAAAAAGAAGTATGAAGATAGCGGGCGCAAGGGTCTGCTCTAGGCGGGGGGGGGGGGGGTGGCACGGGGGTGAAGACGTTTCGGATTGCCGACACAGAAGGAGACCAGGACTTCCCGGAGAACGCAGAAAACTCGGATCTAACTATGACTTTAGGAAAACCACAGAACTCGTTCAGGTAACGCCGTCGTGTACCGTAGAATCACACTGGGAGGAGTTGCGGGCCAGGCCACCTTTTTTGGGAAGGCAAGGGTGGGGTGCCGTAGTTGGACACGAAAAAATAGACAAGTCTATAAAGTATGAGCTCGGAGAGGAGGGAAAAACACTGCTCGCCCTCGCAGTAAGCCCCTCCGTTCTAAGTCGCCACGAAGAAAACTTCACCGGCTTGCTATTGATTCGTTTGAGGTGCCTTGTAAGTAAGTTTAAAACGAACAGCGAAAGGACTTAACCCTGAAAAAGAAGGCATCCCCGTAGGTTGGCGGAGGATCTCCTCCAGGGTCGAAGCGGGTAGCGACGACCGCTTTCAGAAGGTCTTCTTTAGCACGTGCAGTTGAGCCAAAAAAAACAGCCGTTACAGGCTTTAAGAAAGGGGTCGGAAAATGGCCCCGCAGGAGCGGGCAAGCCCCGCCCTTCGGAGGGGACCCGACGATAGGGATTTCGTTCGCGAGAGAGTAGGGCATAGAGGACAACGCGAAAGGGGGAAAGCCTCGATAGTCCGAACGTACCGCATTAAAAGACGGTTCATCAACCCCGGAGTGCATTGAGGAGAAAATAGTCGAGGCACAGGGAGGTTCGATGGGGGGCTTACTCAAGGCGGGGGCGCCATCTCGGGCTGCGGTTATGTACTACGGGGGGAGGAGAAACGGGTAGGTAAAACAGCGAGGGAAGGGCGGCGGGAAGGGGAAGTAAAAAATCGAGAAGAGGGGACGTCGCACCACGAAACGTCTCGGCCGAGTACTACGCAGCTCGAAACTTCAAAAAAATGGGGGGAAGGAGGGGGAAGCATGCAAAATGGATTGGCCCTGCCCCATGATAAGAGGGGGCAATGAAGAGCGGTTGGGGGTCGTCCTACGTCTGTAGCGAGAAAGCAAATCGAAAAAAGCCGAGAACTAATAGGTGGACAGGTCGTCGCATCCGTCGTTCGATAAAGTATCATCTCTGAGCGGTTCCTCTGAAGGAGGAATCGATGAAACACTGCGTGCGGTTTTTAAAAAAGAGAGAAAGTACGGTTGTCGAGGGAGAAGGATCCGCAGAGCGACGCAGCAGGACCCCTTCCGGGCCAAAGATTGGAATGCTCATTGATCGTGTCCCAAAAAAAAAAGGGGAAGTGCCGGAGAACCCCAGAGATGACGCCGATTAGTCAAGACCGAGGCAAAGAGGAGACAGCACCTTAGCGGGCGTAACCCCCTCCGAACGGAGGGAATAGTCCTTCCGACAAACAGATACAGTGGAATTTGAGGAAACGCCACGTGCCGAAAGACGGATGTCTGGGGCTCCTCTCGTGGAGCAAAAGGAAGGGTGGAAAGCAAGCAAGGACCAAAATGAACCGGACGAGGGAGGGAAAGAGTAGAACTCATCGTCAACTTGGAAACCTGGTCCAGGCCGTCGCGGAACGTTGAGAGGCAAAATAAGAGGAGAGGGGAGGAACGTAGGGTTAGTTGGTGGCAACGGTGGGGTCTCCGATGGAAAAGGGGGAGATCGTAGAAAATGGAAAGAAAGAGGTGATGCTCGGGTAGCCTGTTCCGGCCAGCTCGACAGGAGTTTTCCTTCACCGGAGATCCGGAGGGCTGCGAAATCCGGACTTCGCCCTGGGGGAGGAACTGGGCCTACCAGCCCGCCCAGTCAGCGGGTGGCGTCAGGCCCCCTACTCGTGGGCCTCGAGGAGCCTCGAGTAGGACAGGGGCGGTAGAGAAACGTCTAACGTAAGGTTGCTCAGGAATGGGGGTAGCCACTGCAGCGTTAATATCTCATGGTAAGGGCCCTTCCGTGGCGGGAAGGGAGAAGGCTGAGCTACATATCCAGACATACCCTATGTCAATAGCCTAGGGGGGAAGAAATGCGTAGAATTGATAGGATCCGAGGGTTTGCAAGGGGTCTCTTCTCAAAACGTGGTATTACAAAGATAAACTACAAAAGGCACAGTACGCGCAACGTTAAAAAAAAAACCTGAGAAAAAGCTGGATGTAGATACTTCGTCTCTTGGACCCTTCACACCCGCGAACATAGATCTGTCAAAGGAACGACTGCTTTCGGAGACAAACAGGATAGAGAGAACCAATCTCACTCGCTCTCTTCAAGACCGGAGAGGGAAGGAGGATCCTCGGCAAGAGCGAGAAGCTCCCATCGCTGGACCTGGCGGGAGGGTCTGCGGCAGAATTGACTGAACCTTCGCCACCTGGGCAGAAGTTAAATTAATCCAATTGACGGCTCGTAGGGAGAGGCCCAAGGCCTCCCAGACATCACCATAACCCCCTTATCGAGATCGCCAGCGCATCGGCAGCTCCGCTGCATTGGGAACCAGAACCCCCCCACCTACGACAGCAAAACGAGTTCCCCGACGCCTTCATGGTCCAGAAAGCGCTACATACTAAAAAAAACGAACAAGGGAAAGGAAAAGAAGGAGGGGAAACCTTGAATCCTCGGCCTGAGCTGTCTTTTTGGCTCCGATTTCCGATCGTGTGACAAAAAGATATCGCCTAGCGGAACGTATCAGGAAAGGGCGTTCCAAAAAACGCCGGGGTAGGACGAAATGAAATTCCGTAACACACAATGGAGGGGGCCGACCCGATACGGCGAGACATGTCCCAAAAAAGAGGACGACGCGTCGCGCATCTCAACGATTCTAACTGACGAGGGGTTGGGACCTGAGGGAGCCGCCCCAGCAACCCGGGCGCAACGCCGGGGTTCCGACGCCGGGGGAGGAGTCCTACTTCCTGATCGTCAAAAAGGAAAAGAGACTCTAAGGTAAACTCACGCTTTACCCATAGGAAAGAAGAGGACTCTTCGACGAGATACCGGAGACCGAGATCAGTAAGGCAAGTATCGAAAAAGGGGAAAAGGATGGAATTTCAATCAATTCCCTTAGGAAAAGCGAAAGTGCAGTCTGAACCAGAAAAAAGTCCGACAAGTGGTCAGTCGCACGCTCATTCCCAAGCTCATCATGGGCGGAACAAACCGAAAAAGATCGCCTGCTTGACAAAAAGTACATTTCGAGGAAGCTACAGGAAAAGGAAGCTATCGTCTCAACCATCGGGGGGGGGTGTACGGCAGAAACTGACTAGGGACTCGGCGAATAAGACCCAAATTCAAGCAGGGGGAAGCACATGTATCCGCTGACCTATCTCCGCATCCAGTAGCAAGCCCATCCGCGACCTGGAGGACGCTCCATTCACCTAGTAAAAGAGAAGAGAACTGTCCTCAGATGAGACGGACGAGGAAAGGTCTCATCGACCTCTCTGATCTCATCGAGGCCGTAAATAGGGCTCAGAGGGGCAGAAATTTGGCCCAGACGAGAAAAGAACTAAAGTGAGCCAGTTACAAAATAGAGTGGTACGATCGGAAGCGACGCCCTCATGGAACTGCTCCGACCACTTCGAGGACATCAGACCGGGGTGCTTATTAACGTAAAAAAGGCTCCACATGAAAAACGAAACGAAACAAGACAATCCGGGAGAAAAAGCAATACCTTTCGGAAAAGGGGATCCTCCCCCACCTACGGGGGAGGACCATGAGCAGATGAGTTTGCCCGCGGCAGAAAAAAGGTTAGAAGCCCTCCACGGACACCCGGCAAGATAACCCTGAGAGAAAGGGAGAGGAACGGTTCGTGCCTAGCGCGACAGGGATGGGGGAGACCGGCCATGGCCTCGGCGTGGCATATCAAAAAAAGGAGCCCTTCGCCACGTTCACAAAAGCAGGAGTACTAAAAAACAACTGAATCACAAGGAAGGAAAAAAAAAACCGGTGGAGGAACTTCCCTCCTCACCAGTGTGAAGACGACAAGGACAAAAGGAGACCTGAACCGGGTGGCCGGTTTCTAAGAAAATTCCTCGTCCCCGTCAAAGAAGAAAAGGCGATAATGATAATCGCCATTCGGCAATAGATCGAGGGCATTGGGGGGGGGAAAAATGGAGGGAGCGCGACGAG
>Ga0179593_1260108_pt1 | contig 10300 bp, 7 predicted proteins | sample CZODoug2_1_08_16_FD_185931 | JGI IMG/M metagenome (GOLD analysis project Ga0179593, IMG submission 185931) | Vadose zone soil fungal communities from Angelo Coast Range Reserve, California, USA - CZODoug2_1_08_16fungal (PacBio error correction) | ecosystem: Environmental > Terrestrial > Soil >...
CCCGAGGCACAAAGGGTCGACCCAACCAAGTCGACGTTGGGTCATCGCCCAGGCAGAGAATGTGCTACAAGAAGCTTGACCTTTCAAAGTGTGGCCTGCGGCTGCCTCCCGGGGGAGTAAGGACAAAAACGGGTTACCGCGTGTGAGACGGACCAGGAGTGAGCACCGCGAGTTTGATCGTGTGGGCAACCACCATGCCTCAAGCACCTCGCACCATAATCGGAAAGGAGGAGAAGGCGGAAGGAAAAATCCCGTTCGGCCCCGATGGCAGGGCTCACCTTATTCGTCTTGGACCAAGCAAGGGGGACTGATTGCAATCCTGCGCTGGGAGAACAGAGGGCGCGAGTCAAACCGGGTTCAGATTTCTAAATTGCTGCCGGGGCCAACGGAAAAGGAGAAAAATCGATGCACAGGAGGGGCGAAAGTGTAGACCTGGCGAGCGCAAATTGAATCCAAACCCTTGAGAAACTGTATGAAGAAGGAGTCGGCCGCATGCTAGGCATCTGCGCGATTCAAAACAGGAAACGGTGAGGTGGAAGGTGGCCTGATACCGGGTTCACCGCATCTTGAGCCTCGAAGGGTTAAAAACCCTCCTAAAAGAAAAAAAGAACATCTCGAAAAAGATAAGGGATAAAAACCGAGGAAAACGCTTGATCAAAGTCAACTCAAGCCCGACGCTCAGCTCCAAAAGGGGGAAGACAAGGGAAGTTAATTCATGCCGGGAACGCTCATTCTGAAGGCATTAAGGGGAGCTGGCTCTTGACTCGAGACGCTGTCTGGCCATAAAAAGAAAATGAACCGGGATTCGCGCAGAATCGGGACTAGCGCGTGCCCTGAAATGGCCAAGCGGCATAAGCATAAAAAAAGGGCGGTTCTTAACAGACAACAACTCAGCATCGCGCCGGAACGGCTAACGACGCAAACGCTCACTCCTGAAACGAAGACATCCTCACCTTCAAACGGCCGAAAAACTCCGAAGAGGGGCCGAAAAGCAACGGGGGAGGGGGTGATATCGGGGACAGGGCCTGAGGGGGTCAACTCGCGCGGCACCGAAGGAACGGCCACGCGCCACAGTAACCCTTTAACATACGACCCTCGGGGGATGGCAGGGCCCTGAGCAAAAATGCCACAAGGCCAACCACTGTTTGTAAGGGGAGATCAAAAAAAACGAAGCAAGGAGAATTTTCCACCGGCAATCGGACTCTCCTCGGTATACGAAAGGCAGTGGGATCGGGGACGGGCGATGGGTCAACCTAAACAACTGAAAGGAGGTCAAGTCGCCATGAGCCCTCGGCGTCCATCTAGAAGATAGAAAGGATCTCGTGTTAAGTTAGGTAGCGCAGATCCCTACGACAAAAGATGGTCAAGGCGTCTTAACGAGACTGGGAGAAGGGAGGTAGGGGGAGAGCAAGGGGAAAGATGTCAAAGGCATCGGCCACATTAACAATCTCATCAACCAATCCTTGGAAATAGAAAACAGACGTCGGGAGATCATTTCGACAAGCACACTTTCCGGAAAAGACGCGGGGTCCAGAATCGTCAACGGAGAGAAGAGGCAAGGGACAGTAGAACCCGATCCCCTAAAGTCTCGCAGTATCCAGCTTCATAGTCGTAATAAAGGAGCTCATCGCGATGAGGCGATCTGGAAGAGCGAACGGGGGAGGCGCCGGGATTTCTACGCACGAACAGGATATGGGGAAAGGGAAAGGGCTGTATTGAACGCCGAGGACGACACTCACTCAAGTTTTCGGGGTTGGGTTAGGAAGTGCTCGCGGGGGTCCCCGAGTTGACGAAGAGCCTGGATCTCGAACATCCATGTTAACATGAAAGGGGGGGGAAGAACAAGGTCTTGTCCTACCCGACTTCGGTCCTCTAGGAAAAAGATACAATTCAAGTGCAGTCATTGTCAGAGAGTATACGGAGTCATGGAAAACGAAAATTAACTTACAAGAAAGAGGAAGGGGAAATAAATGTAGAAGGACAAAAGACCCGGTGATCTTTGAAAGTCCTGTCGCCACGAGAAAAAATGGAACTTGGGGGGAAAAGGGATCGTCAGAAAACGGCGGAAAACCGGGGGGGTAGAGAAGAACATAGTCAAACTACGATATTGGCGCATCCTCAAAAGAAAAAGACTGTGCTGGGGGGGACCGAAGGTCCGTACAGCAAGACGAGGAACACGACCCGTTTCCTTCCAACCCAAGCCACAAGAAAATCGATTCCCAGGCGGTGGGGACAAAAAAAAAACTAGCTCCGACAAAACAAACTAGGAGAGGAGAGGTGGGCCGTTTGGAAGAGATCCCGGGTAAAACTAAAAGGGAGGGTGGGGGGGGGGGGGGCCTCGAAACCCGTTATTTCAATGGCTTGGCGGCACGTCCATCCAGCGTTCCAAAAAGAAGCAAGCCCTGACGTCGAGGATAGAAAGATCTAGGGGGGAGTCGGAGGACTACCAAGCTTGATGACGAACTTAACAAAGAAAATCTGAATCAGCGCGAAAGATTTCAAAACGAATAAACAGGGGCTGCAACTGATCCAAAAAATTGGCGTCTGGACAGGGAGAAGGGCAGGGAATAGCGCAAAGTAGAGTCGGAAAAGGGGAAGGAAAAATGCCAGGTAGAGGCGTCGAGTAAAAGCAGGACGGTCCGGGATACCGGGGGAGGGAGTGAGGTTCCTACGGCCTTTCATAGAAAAAAGCGGTACCGGAATCCCCTCAAAGAGAAAATCAAGCCCAGGGGAGGTCCCCTAGGCGGGAACTTATCAAAACTCTCCAGCGCCTCTTTGCTTAAAGATAACCTCTCTCACCAGGATGAAACCGAAGATGCGAAATAGAGCGATGGAGTACAGGATTCAACTGAAGCCTAGGGAAAGGGGGAGCAGGCGAGAACGGGGGTGTCTAGGTCCTGACCGCACTTCATCGCGACTGGTAGGGGATTGAAGATGCGGAACTGGGGAGGTGACCCTAAATGGCGTGGCAGGGCTCAGATAGATAAAGAAATATTCTGCTACGGCCGCCGGTGATTTTTCTCTATGGACGATGCAGGGGACTCAGGACAGCAGATAGACGAACCCCCCCACACAAAAGAAGAAAGAAGAAAAAACCTGGAGAGAACGAGAAGGGACATCTTGGCGTAGAACCGGGCCTCGTCGAATCATCCTTAAAAACATATTGTCTCGATTCCCTCGTTTGCAGCTTCAGGGTGACATTGCTGGGAAAATGGCTGGCAAATGGTTCGGTCAGGGTACCTGAAAAAAAAAATGGTACGCCATCGCAGACCGGCAGGACTCCATGAGTCTTGTACGGACGGGGGGTATCAAGTCAGGGTTGCCGCGCGAAGAATGAGAACCTGAGAGACGTTGTGGAATTGGTCTAGAAAAAAAGACCTTGCAAAACCCTCCGGTGCTATGAGGCACAGTTGGGACCTTTGGCGTACCCGTTCACAGGGGGGGTGGCCTCCAGACTATAAAGGGGGACCCAAATACCGGACATAACCGTCAAACAATGACCACCGGCTGAGAAAGCCAGCTGGGGGGGGGGACGAAAAGTCTGGGTTTGGGAAGGAGAGCCGGTGAACATCGGGAGGATGGCGCCGGGCCTTCCCCCGATATTTTGGGAGAGAGGAGCGCCGGACAGATGGGGGGGGGGTTCGAGAAAGAGGGAAAAAGATGGTTGGCAGGGAAAGGGGGGTAAATGATGGCGAAACATTGCGGCTCTCTTCAACCTTGCGCCAAGCGCAGGGGCCATTACTATGTATGCAACAAGTAAGAATTTTTCCTTGACCAAATCCCATTCCCAGGGAAAGGCATATCAAGGAAGAGAGAAGATAATCCAGATGTCAAGACCACGGTGGCGGACGTGCTTCTGGGCGCTGGACTCGCGTTGAGGTATTGCTTCAGGGAATCAATCGTTCTCTGGTGGGGAGAAGGGCGATCTGTGGATCTGTCGACAGGAGCGGGAGGTGCTATCGTAGAGCCCGCATAAAGCTGATCTTGATAAAAACTCAAAAAGCAGCCAAGGAAAAAATCCCAGAACTTCATACGCGCAGAGCCGCACGTTCGGCAAAGAAAACTCCTCTGAAAGAAGAGACGGCCGCAAACGTGACGCAACAGAAAGCTCCCCAGGGAGGAAAAAAGGCATCCGAGAGACTCCATCGCCTTCTGGGAGAGAACCGACCAAACACTTGCCAAAGCGTAAAAACAGCGAGAGCGCCGCGGTTTTTTACCTAAAAGATCAGAAGTTGCAATCAGAAAAGGGCAATGTCAAGCCTCAGAATTGTGAGCCCCTAGTGGGAACGAAAGGGATTTTGGGGGGGGGGGGGGGGGGGCCCGAAAATCCGGGATCTCCACCAGCCCCTTCTGTCTGAACAAAGAAAGGACTGGAACAAAAGTCGATCAAAGGCCTAGCGGGTTCCAAGAAATTTAAGACCATAGAACGGCATTCGCGTTGAGGGAGAGACGGCCAGGGTGAGCACGCATCACCAAGGTGAACGAGGTCAACTTTGGGGAGATTCTATTTCCGTCTAATGACCGAGTTGGGAAATTCGAGGAATAGTTGGGGATAACGAAAGAGGGGGGTGTGGCAGAGGCATGAATCTATCTCAAACACAAAAACGTCTGAAAATATATCTATGGAGAAAGTTCACACAGGGGGCTACCCAACCATTGCTCGAACGCGGGACAAACGTAATACAAAAGACCGAGAAGTGCACAAAGGAGGCTGAAAGTCGCTTTGGTCATGCAGAGCTCTCACTGGTGACAGTCGGGAATCAATAAAAAAGAAAAGAACCTATTCCTAAAAGGGGGATTGAGCTAGGAGGGATGATTTGCGACGCCGTCAGGGGTTGCCGCCCCTCAGAACAAGAGAGAGGGCTAGAATCAGATGACTTTGGCGGCAGCAAACATCCCGTCAACTGGGGGAGGGGACTACAATTTATGGATAAAGGACAAGTCTGGCAATCCCGGGAAAAAACAGGGGAAAAGGGAAACCCGCGTGGGAAGGAGGGAAATGCCGGGGACTCCGGCCAGCGCAAAAAAAGGGGTGGCGCATCCTCGGAGAGTCGGTCTAAACGGGGGGCTAAGGTTAAAGGGGGGGCACCCCTGATTTCGGATGATCTGTACTGGCCCGGGATTATGCAGGCAATCCTGCTGCATTGCGCGAGCATCAACGAATGGGAGTTTCAGGTGTTATGGGACGAGCGTGGTAGCCGAAATCGTGAGCGCTCTCCTCAAAAACGCGACTGACCCTCTACCATCAGGACGTAACATACGCAAGAAAAACCTAGAACGCTTCGAGAAGAAGCACTACGAACCCGCCCGAAACTATGTCACGCCAGAAGGAAAAAAGCTTGACAGAATGAAAAGAGAATTCCCCTCTACCTGCGGAGAAGGGTCATTGAAGGGATTCTTTCTACGTGGGGGGGAAGCTCAGGAAATGGCTGCATGGAAAAGCGATTCGCAGTCTAGGGGAAAAATGAGGTATGCAAACCGGACCCGTGCCACGCCATCTCCAAGCGGGTTCAAGCCTCTTCGAGTCCTCACCCAAACACAATCGCATCTCCGGCGAGTCTAAAAAGATACCAAATAAGGTGAAAATGAAATCTACGCTGTTAATCCAGGCTCCGCAGAACTCACCGGAGATGTTTGCCCGACACTCTTGCCCGGCTCCGGGGGGATGGTTGAGATCGGGGACATTTGGGGAGCCGGAAGACAACCAGGAACGGCCCGCAAAAATGGCCCAAAGGGAAAATGACCTAGGGGAGTTTCAGGAGGGACTTGTCGGAAAATCACCTGAAAACGCGAGACGTTTTGGGGCGGGGGGAGGAAGTAAGGGAAGAAGAAACAGCGAATGGAACCTTCAGGTCGCGAGCTCTTGGGAAGCCCTCCATAAAAGAGTGGTAAAAAAGGAAGAGGGAGAAGTGGTAAACGAAACGAACAACATGACCCGCATTTCAATTAGCGGCGTATAGCCTACTGGCGTACTTCCCCTGAGAGAGAGAAAATCATCGGGAAAAATTATATCCCGGACAGATCGGCCCGGTAGGCGCAAGAAGATAAAGGATGTCGGAGAAAGGAAAAAGGTTTTCAAACTGAAAGGGAGGAACCGAATAGAGATGGAGGGTGCGGCCTTGCCCATGCCGACCACTATCACCTGCGCCTGTTCCAGAGATAAAAGCGGAGAAGAAGGTCTTCACTCCCTGGAGGGGCACCGCACGCAGGAAGCAGGCGAACACTTAAGTGAAGTTGAAGGTCTCCTCTAACCCCTACGCGCTAATCCCTAGTTCAGAGTAGAGAGGAAAATACCAAGGTGAAGGGGAGGCTAGGACGGTAAGACTTCTGTTATACAAGGGAGACGGCTAGGGGGGTACCGACACCGGATTCTGGGGTGACGATTTTGCGATTAACGCAAGGGACGAAAGAGCGGGTGGAATCGGAGGGCACCGGTACTACCGTAAGGAGAGGGAGAGACTGGGCAAACGGGGTAACGTCATCTAAGACACTGGGTCGAGAGAAAACCGAAGGAATGGGTACTAGATCCGAGAAACTAGCAGGACTTGAGGGAGCTGAACGGGAACCATGGCAACTGGAAATGCCAATGGCCTACATCGGGGAAAAGACGGAGATTTCCTGAACCGGGGGGTGAAAATCGTTTGGACGGTGTCCCGAAATTCAAGGTACGACGCGATCCTTGTTCCCTTTTGGGGGGGGGGGTTTGGCTCTCGAAGGTAAAGTGGTAGAAAGACTACATCTCAACCGGTACTAGCCGCTAAGGGAATCCTTTCTGTGGGAACAGACTTAAGAACCCAGCTTGCTTAACAAGCAAACGGGTTTCGTTCAAAAAAGACCCAGCTCAAGAGGGAAAAATGAAAGAAACGAAACATCTCGAAACCACAACAACGGATTAGAAAAAATATGAGGAGGTGAGGAGCCCGCCTTGGTCACCTTCACAGCCGTTTGGTGGTTTTTTACGAGGAAAGTGCTTCGTCGCTACGGGGGGGGAAAAAAAATCTGGGCAGACAGCCAGGCTCACGCCGAGAGGAGAGGGAGGGCCGAAAGCTCGTGTGAGGAGAACCGGGCCAGAAGGTTATTACGAAAAAAAACGAAAAGGCAATATAGAGGGACCTGCTGCAGGGCAACGGTCTTCGGCTCGATACAAAAGGGCCTCAGAAAAGGAATGTAAGAAAGTTTCCATTGGCCTCAGGATTATCCGAGAGGAAAAGGACCTTAAGTCCTTATAGGGCAAGAGGGGAAATGGGGGGCAAAAACGTCAGAACGTGTCGGCGAGGCGGGGGGGCACGGAGTGGAGAGAGAAGCTCTCTGAATCATCCCAGGACTGTCGTAAGTCCAGAAAAGACAAGTCTTCGGCGGATCCTCAAGTCCCTCTTCAAAATCACAGGAGGCGTACGAATCCAAGCCCTCACGGCAGGGGGTAGAAAGGGACCGAAAACTCAAAGCGCGATGGCGACCGCGGTCGTGGCCGGTTCTCTGGGGGGAGGCGACTTGGATAGACTCATCCAAACCTGCGGCTCGGACAATTTGGGAAGAGGAGGAAGGAGATGGGCGTGAAAAAAAAGAATCTTTCATGAAGAACAATGATATCTACCGACCTAGACAGTGAATGATATCCCCCAGGCTCGGTGAATGACAGCTTGGGGCGGGGGGGACTGTGGGGCCCGAGTGCGTCAATCGCACGCGTCGGCTCCTCGAGTCCCGTCTACACCTTCTCGACCGACACGAAGGGAAAGAAGCTTCTCATGGCGGATAGGCGATGCAGAGGGGAAAGAAGACCAGCCGATAGGAGTCTCGAGGCCCTCCGATGGCGGCGGCTCCTATGTGAGCAAGTAGTCAAATGACTCGGGACATGGGGTTGCGATGACAGGAAACCCGCTGTGACAACTAGCCTGTCTCGATAACCGCGGCTTGTCCTTGCGTGATCAAAAATCGCGGACTCTCAGGGAGAGTGCAGACGAAAAATCAGAGAAAAAGGGGGTTGGATGGAGACAAGCTGCCAGAACCATCCCGGGCGAATTAGTCCAGTTTGGCATTACAGGTGCGTGACACGAGGTCCAGCGAAGATAAACATAAAGAGGACCATTTGCCCATAGAAAAAAAAGGAAAACACCGGGAACTGCGGCGCGCGTGTAGAAAAACAGCGAGGGAAGTCTTGCGGCGAGCAAAAGTTAACAGCGGGATGTCGTCTAAATGCACAAGGGATGCGTGGGGGGGAAAGCTGGGGGTAAGAGACAAGATGAAAGGACTGGTGGTCAAAGAAAAAGGAAGAGGGAGAAAAAAATGGAGTGGGCGTGCACGGGTCAAAGTATAGCTCTTCTAAGAGGAAGACTATAGCTCCTTCACTGTGAAGACCGACTGGGAATAGACCCCATCGACGAAGGCAAAAAGTTACACCATCCCATTCCATGAAGACAGCTCAGAATGGGGAGAGAGAAAGGATAATCTGAAAAGCTACAGTCAAATAGCTTGCAAGAGGGAGGGAGGCAAGACCAGAAGGGCGGGTCTAGCGTTAGGAGAGAGATTTCTCGGTTTGGGTTGAAAAGTTAGGATCGGGTTTAGAAGAGCAGAGTTAGTCCGGCGCTGATAGTATAGAAGATCAAGATGGCGGCGGAAGAAGACTAGAGGGGGATCATTCAACAAACTCCCAGCCCAGGCGGGGAGCTTCTCGCTCCTATGCCCGCAGAAAGAAACGCATAATCCCGGAACAGGACTAAAGCAGAGCCGGTTTAGAAAAACCAGCAACCGCTCCAGTAGAAACGTGCTCGCAGCCATCGCCTTTCGTGCGATCAAAGTAACCACCACCGTAAAAAGGGGCCACGAAAACAGAGGTAAAGCGGGTTTAGCAAATCTTCAGGATCCCAGGAACTTTAGTTGTGCGAGCCTCTTAAATGAGCAACGGGCAGGTGGAAACGAACGGGAGGAGGCAGCAAAAGCTGATCTCCATAGACCAGAGAGATGGTGAAAAGGGGAGGAACACTTCCATGGTGCCGCCCCAAAGAGGGAACCAAAAAATAGGGTCGAAAGAACCTGTTTCGAGGCGAAAGAATGCGAAGGGTTAGGACTGGTACAAGTCCATGTGAGCAGCTGAAGAAACTTTTAAGAAGGTCAGCGGCGGTCAAAAGGAGAGTTAATTGGGGGAGGATGACCCGGCGTGTGGGCCGCGCGAGAGAGGTTGGGGGGGGTTCGATAGTTGACTAGAGCGAATCTCTAAACACGGGGAAGATAGAGAGGACGCTCACAAATATCGTTCGACCCACCTATTCTCGAAGACTTCCAACGCTTGGTCATCTCCATGAAAAATAAAGGTTGGATCCAAGACGTCGTCAAAGTTGTATTTCCGAAGAAGAAAGTGACTAGGGGGCTGACGAAAGGGGCAAGGACGTTCTCAATACCAGTTCGGTTATCACCGCGAGGACATGAAATTGATGTGGACTGGACCAAAGAGTCGTGTTTCAAGCACCGCACCATAGATTCGTCGGGGAGAGACGGAGAGGAGCGCAACAGCCCGTTCGTCCTCTGAGGGCTCACAAAAGTTTCTGGGCGCACACGTCCATGAAGCTGTCACTGCGCTTAGGAACCGGTGACGCTGACTCGAAGGGTTTTCGAGGCTGACAATTGCTGGCTGTGGGGAGGGACAACGCCCGAAAAAGGCGAGGGCATATGCGGAGAGCATGTTCGAAATTTCGATAAGGGGAGGGGTTTAAGAAACAAAGATGCGGCGGATCGGTCATTCAGAGGCGGCGGAATCAGGAAAGGGCCGAAGACGCCTGAGGGAGGTGGCTTTAATACGAGCGTGGGAACCAAAAGATCTTGGTACGGAAGAAGGCAGAGGAAACGGGGGACCTCCGCAGCAGGGGTAATAGAGGAACAGGATCGCCAGGTTCGTCCCAAAGAAAGGGGGGGGATCAAGAAGTGAAGGGCTCACCCGCCCGAAGCTGTCACTCCGACCTTCGACCAGGGCCTTGACGAGGAGAGGGTGGTAAGTCAAGAAGTCGAGGGTCATGACTTGGGAAAGGTGTCTCGGTGAAAGAAGAAGGTGAGAACCTCGGACAGTCCCCCGGCGATTAGGCGCAGGATCTTCGGAGGCAGACTCTCTTATTATGAAATAAAGGCCAAGCGCAGCGAACCATAGTGTTCAGCCGCTGAGGTGTCTGGCCAAAACCAAAAAAAGAGCTCCGTCAGCGGCTCACGATCGCCAACCAAGCGGTTTCCTGCCGACAGCATCATCTACCCCGGCACGCCGCAGCAACTCCAAACTGTTGAAAAAGACATGGGGGGAGGCCGAGCCTTGTGGGGC
>Ga0179593_1312926_pt1 | contig 10300 bp, 7 predicted proteins | sample CZODoug2_1_08_16_FD_185931 | JGI IMG/M metagenome (GOLD analysis project Ga0179593, IMG submission 185931) | Vadose zone soil fungal communities from Angelo Coast Range Reserve, California, USA - CZODoug2_1_08_16fungal (PacBio error correction) | ecosystem: Environmental > Terrestrial > Soil >...
TGATTTCGTCAAGGGAGGAAAGTTGTCTTTGAAGAGGGCTGCTTTAACAGAACAGGGATATTGGCGAAGGGGAGGAAGTTTCTGCTTGAGGAACAAGGGGGATCAGAACACTTTTCGGAACTGGGGATGGGGGGGAGAAAGGCTGAGTGTAGTGCACCCCGGGTGAAAAATTCAAAGAAATACAGCGATGGGGCGTGAACCGTAGAATCATGACGGCTGACGAAAGAGATCTGCAAGCTTCACAATGAAAAAAAAAAAAAAGTATCACAACCGCCCGAGAGAGAGCGGGCGACAAGCCTTAACGTGCTATGGTGCAGGGGGGTCGAGGAAGACAAAAGTAGGGAGAACTGAACAACCTTAATGGGGGGGTCAAAGGGCTTCGTTAGAGGCGTCCGCCGAGGGAAAAGGGAGGGTGTCTGGAGGCAACAAAGGCGCGATTCCCTTCTTCACAAATTCCAAAAGAGGGGGGTTCGGGAAAGGTGATATCTCGTTGGGTTGCAACTCTAAGTTCAGGGGATATCTCTCTGCTAGAATGAAAGCGCAGGAACCGGAAGGGATTAGTGGGGGTGGGGGGGACGACAAAAAACGAGGGAGAGTTCATGTTCTTTAAAGGGGAACCACCAAGTGTGGGAAACGCGATGGGAAACAGTGAAAATTGGGGGAAACTTCCTCGGGTCTTTCGGCGGTCATTTCGAAGATTATGGGTCGAGAAAAAAGGGGTTAAGTTGCTGAAATTTCGAATGCGGGAATCGGACTAAAAGAACCCCAACTAGAAAATCGTGGGCCGTCGAAGCTGCTTTCGTCCTGAAATAAAGGTAAAATTACCTCGTCTAAAAACGACGTGCTCAACGTCGGGGATGGGGAAGTGACCCTTGTACACCACTTTTGAAAAGGGACGGATAAGAAAAAGGTCAGGCAGGCAAAACCAGGTTAACGAGACCAGAAGAGGGGTGTAACCAAGGGGGGTACAGGAGAAAGGAACTTCGATCCATTTGAAAAAGTCAAGCAAATTTCGAAAAAAAATTCTCACCACATTCGGAGTAAAGGGTAAGGAAAGGACGTCGCAGAAAAGGAAAAATACGAACGGGGATCCGACGTTAAAAAAAACGATGCCCAAGTAAACAAGAGAAGGACCAAAGAAACGCCTGAAGTTTCAAAACCCACCCCCAACACAAAACCGCAAGGACTGTCAGGACAGGGGTAGTCGTCTTTGGGCGAAAGAAGAACTCGAGGGTGAAAGGGAGAGAGTAGCGGGCCGCGACCCAACTCAAACCCCGAATCACGTCAACAACAGTAAGCCTAAAAAAAAAAAAAAACTGTAGGCAATATAGGAGTTGTAGGCGCAAGAAGAACCACTTTTTCTGCAGCAGAGGGGTAGACTTAGAGTACTGATTCGGCGAGGATGCATGAACCCTGTACGAAGGAATCCGTTACCTTGTATAAACTCAGGGAAAAAAATCGACCCCCAGCCGGTTGAAGCACAGTCGTAACTCGAGAAAAAGGAGAAGCCCTCGCCCCGTCTAAAAAAAGAGGGGGATCCGGGTTCACCCTTGGGAGATACTAAAGGGATCAAATCAAACTATCTGCTGATAGGAAAAAGTGCGGATATCACCAGGAAACACGCCAAGGGGTCGCCTGAGGAAAAAAAGAAAATATGTATGGGGAAGAATCGCAGGTTGCGAAAGGTGTCTGAGGTTTCCACGTTTTCGAGAGCTACTCTTGCCAACATGGCAACAAGTGAACTATTTTTGCCTTTCTGAATAAGCCACCTCTCGGTTGGGGTTCCTATTCGAAGAAGGGTAATCGATCTTCGGCAGAGCAAGGTTCCTCTTCGAGCAATGAGACTTTCGTTAATAAAAAGAGAAAGTTTTGAAACACTAACCGGGGAGGCCACCGAGGGCGGCATTCCGGTTAGAAGTGTAGTAAACAGCACGGCATTGCAACTGGACTATCAGCGAAAATGGCCTCTACAAACTTCCGAAGTGGGTACACTGTGGTCAACAAATCAAAGGTACTTGCCCTCAAAAAGAAGATAAAGGGGCATGCTGAGAAACGGCGGATGGCTTGGGGACTGGGAAAAAAAAAAGAATGTCTGGGGTAGCCCTTCTAAGGACAAGCTCGGTTTTGAGGGGAACCACTCGGAAAAGAGGACACAAGCCCTGATCCGATTGGACGGAGGGGGACCGCAAAAAATGCGGAAACAGCGGAAGGAACCGACTAACGTTAGGGGATCAAAGAAGGCGACGAGGGAAGGAAGTGAGCTTAGGGAACACATCGCCGCAGAATCATCGGTGGGGATGCTTCAATCCGGAGGGGGGGAAAAAGATGGGAAAGCTTGCAAAAGCTCAAACGCGAAGGTCCTCGTGAAGAGCTACGAACGAAGATCCTAAGGCGAAATAGATTGGGGGAAACCGACAAAGGAGCGACACATTGCGCACGACTAGCGATAATCGTCAAAAGACGGCCCGAGTAGGAACGAATCCTACCCAAAAATGTCCAGAGGGAACTTAGTGACAAAGAAATATCCATCTACTCACATTGAACGCTGAGTGGCTTCCGGACCCTGCTGAACACGCGCGAGACACACCGACCAAATCTTATTCCCAGAAAATAAGTAGTATGGTGAATTGGATGAGTAGGTGTCAGTCTCGAGAAAACCTCTGGAAGCCTTTTGACGGGTGGGACCTTCTGTGCTGAAGGCGGCGAGGGGAGGGAAGGGATGTCTCTCTTAATATCCTTTGAAAGTGGGGGAGGACTCGACCTGCCAAGTCGTCTCGGAAGAAGGTCGGCCGCTCTGGCGCGGACAGGTGGCAAGAAGAGAGGGCGTCGTAGGGGGGCATCGATGAACCAAAACAAATACAGGAGCGGAGAGACTGAGACATCGGCCTCGGGGAGGCGGGGGTTTGAATAAATATGGTCCGCCTTTCCTCTTATTGAATCCTCGAGGAGAGAGAAAATGGGATGGTGAACTTTAGCGCAAAACTCCCTGACACTGTCTGATCCATCTCCTGACTTTATGCCAGAAAAACTTAGTTCTTCAAGCCTGGAAAAGTTGGGGGCCCTGTGTTCGGGGAGCCCTCAAGCATGTTGAGAGATGGGGATGGGTTCGGTACCCGACTCGACTGTCAGCAACCCACACAGATATGGACGGCCGATAGAAAGTATGAAAAGACCAGAGGAATCAAAAAAGCCCAGACCGACCGATGTAGGTGGTCCAGCAATCGGAGGATCAGGGGTCTTCTTTAACGTCCGGGGTCACGGAGTGTGGACAAGGTTCACCTGTGGGGCAAGGTGTCAGCGATAGCAGGTCAAGAGCTACCGTTGACATCAGTCCTGGCGGGGGTTGATTCCGTATGAGGAAACAACGAACCGTACTCTGAGTATAAATGAGGGCACCTTGACAACTAAAAAATGAGACGTCGTCAAGGGACCCCTAGCCGAGTCTCGAGTAAACTCGACGCTATCCCGATTCCGGGACCATTACAACGGGGCTCCTTAGTCCTCGCAGGAGGGGAGGACTTTCTGGCTGCTCTAACTTATGTCAAGGAAAAGGGAGAGAGGCGCAAAAATCTCTCAATTTTTTAATGGGAAAGTAAAAACCCTTGACTTGGCCATCCCCGAAGCCTCAACAGCCTACCAGAAATGCGGAGATGGTCAATAGGATTGGGCAACAGGGGGAGTCGGGGGAAAAACATGGTACTGAGGGCGACCCCCGGGAATCACGCGGGTGGCAGGGATCAGTATGAGGGCCTATGTTTTGAGGTGTAAAAACTGTTCTAGGAACCCGAGGGGAAAAAACACCAGGACCCACCCTGAAATGGAGGGATAACGCTGGTCTATGAACTTTCGGGTATGTCGGAGAAAACTGGCTTCAAAGGGGGTGGTCCGTCCGAGTGGAGTTTCGTAATGGGCACTGTGCTTCTTGGCTTTGTGGAGTAGATCCCCCGCCCGTAACCATTTCCGGCCGAAACTACTTCGAACTCCGTGAGATGTGTCCTTATTGCATCAGTCTCGACGGGGGGGGTAAAGTTGATCGGGTTCGTCCTTCAACTCGCAGCTCAATTCGTGCGTCCCTCAGCAGGGGGGAAATGACTTTTTACGGAGTCAAGGCGTTGCTTGGGTCATGGGTGTGGTACAAGAGAGTAGAATGGAGCCGGGGAGGGTGTGCGGAGGGTTTTGCACGGTGGGGGCCAACGGCAAGCTCGAAGAAAAAACCTCGTGAATGACCCCCGCATCCCAGAACTGTCAGCCCCCCTGCGGTGCGCGACCTTCCTTTCGCACTACGCGGTGTGCGGGGGGTCCTTCACGAGGAATCTTGTTGAAACTGGGGCAAATTGTTCGAACTAGGGGTCCCGCCACAGACTTGAATGGTAAGGAAGAAGGGGGGAAAAGACATCATGTCCAAACCTGGTCGAGTATCAATAAGGGGGCCGGAAGCGTTTCGGAAACGCGTTCAACTGGGAAATAGACGTAGGGGGAAAAGCATAGGCAAACAGGGGATGCAAAATCGCGATGGGAGGCGGACCAAAAGTGGATGAAAGAAAGCCGATATAATAGGAGTCAGAGGTAACACAGGAGGAATCCCCAGAGGAAGTCAAGAAAGTAAAAAGGTCAGGAGGTAGAAAGAGGTTCATAAACCGGTGGAACTAAAGTTAGAGAAGGAGCAAAAGAGATGGGGAAACTAGGGTCAGTATTGGGAAATCAAGTCCGATGAAAGAAGGGGTTAAGGTGCCCCAATCTTAAGTACTTCCGCCATAGATAAAAACCACTGAAATTTCTAAAGAGAAGTCACAAGGGGAAAAAAGGTTTAGAAAGAGGAAGGGGAGACAGTTGAAAAAGTTGTAAGACGACGAGGGGTGGCGGCAAGGGAATAACATGCCGGGAAAGACGCGGGTCTGGAACAGCTAGCGAGTAAGTCTTGATAGGGGAATCAAACCGCGATATCCAGGAGAGGCAAGAAAAAAAAGAGAAGGGGAAGCAAACGGTCGAGATTAACGGAGGCCAACGAGAAAGACCTAAGGGCGCCGGATAAACGACTGGACACAAATCGGTCGGAGGCGAGGTGGGTGGCATGTCGAACAGGGGGGAACAAGAGCCGAGGGCCGGAAAAGGGAGCAGCAAGGGGGCGTAAAGAGTTGAAAACCGTGGAGAGCGGAATGGAAGGCTTACTCTAGAGACGGGGACACTGCGCCGCCTAAGCCGGAAGAGTTCCGAACCAAGAAGTCGGGTAAGTCGTATTAAAAGCCATCTTGGGGGGACTAAAAGCCACGATCAAAGCCGAAGAAAGGGACGCCATCAAGTGGAGAGGGGTCACCTCCTGGGGCACGCAAAAGGAAAGAACGGAGAGCACCAGGAGTTAAGAATTCAGGGCAACCAGACCAACAAGCGTTCCAACGCTCTCAGAGCACGACGGGGGGGCCCCATCATAAACTGCGCCATTCCCTAACAGAGAGAATGAAGGAAAAAAAACGGGTATAGAAACGAATGGTGGGGGACGACCAGAACTGCCTTGCTACGGTAGCTGAGTAAGGGTCACAACACCGGAACTTATTGACATTCTGATGACAGGGAGAAATCAAATGGGTGGGTCTTGGGGTACTATACCGTCTGAGAAACTTCTTGAAGGGGATAAGGAGTGGGAAATTGTTAGAAAGACCGAGAAAAGTGCAGGTACTGAACCATTTTCAAGCACTTATATCATAGTAACTTTTTTAAACAACTTAGCCCCGAGAATAGGAAAGCCAACATTTGAAAGAAAGAGATCTTAGGTATGAGCGAAACTATACACCAATCCTTTTATTGGTAAAAGTACTTCACACCGCGACTAGGGGAAATGAACCTCGGGGCCTAACGGTGGCAAGTGTCCTGGTAGGAAATGCTTGGCTAAAGTCGCCCCCAACGTTCAAAAGGCGTGCATCCGGGTGAGGCAACAAAGAAGGAGGAGTCTATGCAATTAAAGAAGGGGGGGATCGAGGGGCAGGGTTGGGGGAGAAACGGCGGAATAGAATAGAGGATTCAGAAGCGAGCGCATAGGGCCCAGAAGATTCAAACGTTAGAGGGGGAAGAAAGGCCGTCAGGAAAATCGCAAGTCAAAGTGAGAAAGCGGCAGGCGGGCGGTGAAAATGCCCGGGGAGGCCCCTTTGTAGAGGGGGAAGGAAAAATCGGTGTACTTTAAGTAGAAACAGGAAGGAATCCATTTTTTCAGGAGGGGAAGGATGGCAAGTCTGAAAGTATAATGACAGTTTCTGTAATAGAACGAACAGAGATTTGAAACTTTGTCGTTCTTCCTACATCATACGGTTAAAATTTCTCGAGCCTCTAGGAGTGTTGAAGAGGGGGGGGGTATGGGTTCATAACCTCGAGTTCTTGAGGGAGCACGAAATCGAAGAGGGGGGGACACTAAGATAGAGTACGGCTAAAAGGAGAGCAGGACAAAGTTGGGCACTCTATTCCTTTGAGAAAGATAATGAACGTTGATATCTCTCTGTCCAACTGATTGGAAAAAGAAGATATGCGTTCATCGGTCTGCAAGGAGAATTCGTCAAGGCGATTGAAAAGGAAAATCAAATCCGAGTGATCTCGAAGAAAATCAAGGTGACGGAGGTTCGAAGAAACTATAGGACCGTCCATACCACGGAGCAACAATATTCCTACCCGATACTAAACCATAGGGGAAAAAATAACATGGGAAAGGGGGGGGGGGAGGACTGAGCGGGGGGGGACCAAGGGGAGCAAGAGTTGAGGGACCTCAATCAAAAAGGGCCGGTCGAAGGGAAACTATAAGTACAAAGAAGAAAACCCCGAAACTGGGAGATAAGCAAGGTAGAAAAAAAGGTCGCGGAACCGCACGCCGGGGAGACCAACACCAAGAGTGTCACTAACCTTACTGACGAAGAAGATGGAAAACAGGAAGGTTTCTAAAAGAAAAAATGTAGGAGCACGAAGGGAAAGATGAGTCGCAGGGGGGAAAAAGAGAAGTCCTGAGGAAAAAAAACACGAGAGCTCCATGAACTAGGAAGGGTAGAAAAATGTAGCCCAGAAAAAAAAAAGGAAACCAGAACGTCTTTAGAGCCCGTGAGGCTGATCGTAACGCCTCACTCCTTCACTTTTCGGGGGGGAGGTCGACACCAATAAACAAGGGCACCACGACCAAGCCACCACCTAAAAAGGCCACTATGGCCGAGAGAAGAGAGGGTTTTAAAGGCTTCAACCGACCGAAACTTGGGGGCGGATCGGGCGGGATTCGACAGAGGGGGAGTATGAAGGATAGGGGGAGTCACTTAGATTCGATGGGGGAAAGGGGGGGGGAAGAAAACGCTAAGAGCAAGGCGTAAAAACGGGTTACGTCCCGACTCTGATATCAAGGCCCGGCCCCAAAAAGGGGGAAATCCAAGCAATGCAGGGGACGAAAACTAAAGAAGGCTCGGACAAAACCAGTAAATGGGAAATCTCACGATCCTTTCCAGGTACTGGGAAAAAAAATTTTTAAAATAAGATAAATCAGGGGGGGCGCCCTTTCTGTCTCAGAAAAACATGGCAGGAGAGTCCCTCTGGGGTTAATGATTATGACGTTCTTCGTGGACAGAGCGAACGCACGTGGGGGGAATGGGTTGATTCGTCGAACCCCGTAGGTCGAACGGATCCCACCTTCCGGAGTTGACACTGCTCTGCGGTGGTGGGACTAATGGAATAAAAAAAAAAAAGGGATCCATTTCCAGGAGTGAAGAATGGCACAGAGGGGAAATAAAAAAGCCGGCACTTTCGGGAGGAATGGGTTCGTTCTTCGGACGTGGGGGAGTGGGCGCACCCGTAAAAAGACGAAACGAATCGGATTGGCTAAAGAAAAGTCAAGGGAGGGAAGCTGAAAAAGGATCGAAAGGAAATAAAAAGGGCACACATCTCGACGGACAAAATAAGAACTAAGGGGGGAAAGGGTTTAAAAAACTATCGCCTAACGTTTTTCCCGATTTACTCACAGTTAAACAATTCGAAACTGAAACAATGTTGTGTCGTTAAGGGGGAGTATCTAAAAAACCCTCAGGGGCTGCGGAGGGGATTCGTCTACAAGACGGTCTCCTCTTCCCGGAAAAACGGGGTCAGCGCCGGGGGGGAAGGATAATAGGGCGGGGGCCCTAAAGAATACTGAGTCAAAGGGGGGGGAATGGGCAAACTTCCCGAGGGAGGGGGAGGGTCACATGAGGCTTGGGTTCAAAAAAAAAAGGGGCGTCTTGGAAGGGAAAAAAGGAACCAAAAACTGAGGGAGGGGAACGCAAAAAGGGAGGCACTGAAATGAAACGTCATCTTTCATTTAGGCGTGTCGTAGGCATTGTATTAAAAGGATCGGTCGAATGAATGAAAGATTCAAGAAAGGCAGGGGGCCCTCACGAAGCACCTACAGACTAACAAAGCTGCAAAAGGCTAACCAAAGGGAAAGGGAGGGTCCGGCAGCAAAAAACCGCAGACAGAAAGACAAAAGAAACGTGGGAATCACTGCGACGTATGGAAAAGGGATCCCAATGGTTACCGAAAGATTATCACAGACTAAAACAGCTGCAGCGTGTCAAAACAACGCTGGTGAAAACCTAGCTCAAAAAGGAAAAATGAGAAATTATAGTCGACAATTCCTTTGGCTAGCCAGTGAAGGCGGGCAGAATTGACGGGGAGAACAAAAGTTCCGACCAACATCTGAAGAGAAAAGTGGGGGGGGGGGATGGGGACCGAGAAAAGGAAAAGTCCAGTCGAAGAAGGAGATCTCTACGTAGGGAAAACTAGTGGGGAAAAAGGAGCGCCAAAAAAGAGAAGGACCACAAAAAAACTGAAAAATCCAAGGGAGTCAATTATTAAAAAAAAAGAGGAGTGGAAAAGTAGGCGACCAGGAAAGTACTGACTGGGAAGCTAAAGAAAAACTCAACCCCACAAAACACTCAAGCGGCGGCGAACCATCCAAAGGGAAGACTACCAACGGAAAAGCAATAATCTTGACCTGGGTCGCACGAAAGACAGGGAGAATCGGCAAGGCAATACGAAGGAAAGAGGGGGAAATCGAAGTCCGAGACCAGGGTAGGAGGGGAAACGTCTTCAACTGAACTCAAAAGGGGTGACGGCCGCAAACACAAGCACTCTCCCATGGAGAGAGGAAACACCTTTAAACAAAAAAAACTCTTCCCGGACGGAAAAAAAAAGGAATTTCTACCGCGCTAAAGGAGTGTGCAACCCTCTATTAAAGACGAAAAAATGGAACCAGACTTACAAGATTCCTGAGACAACCCGGAAAAACCTTTTGGGAGCGGGGAGAAATGGGGAGGAAAGGAACCGGGGCCCAACATAGGAATCCGAGAGAATTGCCGGTACGGAAGGGGGGGAGGAGCGGGACGAAGGGGATCTTCCAACCCATTCACCAGATGTGTGTAAAGAGAGACGCACGCAGGCTGCTCTGAGAATGCGGGGGCAAGGTCTGATAGTGAGGAGATATGTGCAGCTCGGCAGAAACAAAGGGCAGGGAGGCATAGAAGGCTAATCAGAAAATTGGCGAAAACCATCGGCAATTTTGAGGGGGGAAGAAGTTGCACCGGGGGGGCCTGCAGTACGTGGGAGAGGGGAAGAACATCCTAAAGCACGTACAAGACAAAAAAAAAGCAATGTATCGGACAGGGGAGAGAAAACCAAAGTTTTCGTCCCACAAAGGGGGGAGTCACATCACCTCAAAGGGTACTAAAACGGAAAGAACATCGTCTAGGGCGGGGTGGCATTTCCTTCTCTTGGAAAGGACAGATCGGAAGAAGAAATGTTGGATTCAAAACCGGCACGTCAAAAGGTAAAGCCGCCAGGGGTCTACAGAAAAAGAAAGGAAAAGAAAAAAATGGTCGCCCCTTCCTAAGACTCAAAGATTTGAAAAAAGCCGACAAGAAAAGGGGGGCGTTGAATGAAACGAGCATCACAAAAGGGCCCGGAGAAAGTAAGGTCATAAAAGGACTACCGGATTCATTCTACACTTCGCTGGCGAACGTGCCTGGGCAAAACCCCCGCCCCACGGCGCCAGCGCGCCGATGTACTATGTGGAACCGACGACTTCAAACAATAAAAAGTGTAGTTCGAAGCGGTTAAAACGGCCGAAGAGCGAAAGCAGAGGGACGTGTTGTCGAAAAAGCGAAAAACAGAATCGTAAAATAAAAAAGGACGGGGGGGGGGGCTTCACCGAAAACACATCATCAACCAAAAAAAAAAAATCCAGCCAATGGCAAGAGGAAAGCAGACATCCGACGTCCTAAACCTGTCCCTCGAAGGAATACGACCGGGGGAC
>Ga0179593_1429010_pt1 | contig 10300 bp, 14 predicted proteins | sample CZODoug2_1_08_16_FD_185931 | JGI IMG/M metagenome (GOLD analysis project Ga0179593, IMG submission 185931) | Vadose zone soil fungal communities from Angelo Coast Range Reserve, California, USA - CZODoug2_1_08_16fungal (PacBio error correction) | ecosystem: Environmental > Terrestrial > Soil >...
GCGGACTAAACGATCTACCCGCCTGACGCGAAAAGAGGAGTGCAGAATGCGGCGGGGAAGTGAACTCGACGCTTCTCGCGGTAGCTTGAAAAGGGGAGCAACGAAAGCAATGCGCGCTCGAAGAGGAAAACGAATTGTCCTCATGTAGCGGGAGAGAGGGTCGGAGATGTTGCAATTACACAAGGGAAGGGGGACCAGGTCCACAAGTAGGGGGGAAAAAATCAGTGGTGCCGCGAGGTCCAAATATGTCGGCGGATCGGTCGAGGGGGGCAAGGGAGAGGAAGGAGAGGAGGACTGTGCTAGTCAGGAGGCTCCCACCAACGAGGGGCATTAAACACTTCAGGTCAACAAAAAGGACAGGCGCGAAGAAAAAAAAAAAAAGAATGCCCAAAAGCATATGTACTACCCGAATGGGGAAAGGAAGCGGTTGAGGAACGCTTCGCAAACCGAAAAAATAGAAGTCCACATCAGACGGGGGGAAGAAACGCAGGTCTGGAGAAGGGGATTCTTATCTGGGGCTCGCAAGGGGTGGGGCGGGGGACTTTCAGCCAGCTCAAAAAAAATAGACTTCACTTCCAAGGAAGAGGGTGCATCACGCGGTTTCAAAAAGTGGGAAAACGGGGTTGAAGGGAGGAAGGGCGTCCAGTCTTGGAAAGAAGGAGTCTCCCAACTTGGCCGGAAAACTGAAGCGTCCCTCCTTCGCCTGGGAATCGACTGCTCAGCTTGGGAAGGGGAAAGCAAAAAATACCTCAAAGGGTCCACTCTGGAGGGGGGGAAGGACTAATGATGCTCCGAATAGAGGAGGGGTTGAGTCCTTTTTTATTTCTTATGGAAATTTAAGTGTATAGAAATAAATATCGGCGCCTCCTTGGAGAAGGACTCTTCGCGGAAGAAAGGAAGATGCCAAACGGACTTGTACTTGTTACTGAAAAGAATAATGGGAGGGGAGGCTTTTTTAGGGGTTGACTGGGGGGCAGCGGGGAGAAGAAGTTAAGGGTCTGGGGGGGGGAATCGGGGACATTGTTGGTCGCCGGAAAAAGGGTCAGGGCTTTGGGGGGAGTGGGTTATTTTCTTCCGGGGGGAGAAGAACGGAGCGGGGCCGCCACCAAGGGTCTCGGAAATGCTGGGGGAAACTTCCTGCTCGGCTCTTAAAAGAGGGCGTGGACTGCGAACAATACAAGGGTTCTCCTCCGGGGGGAACAGACATAAGATTGTTTAGGAGGGGACAATACTCTTTCAAGAGGGGGCAAGCACAGGAACAGAGGCGTTTCTGATGAGAAGGTCGTTTCGGTGGGAGGAGTCTGAGGAACCTGGGCTTCCCCGTCAGTAAAATCGTGTGGGCGAGGTGATCGGGGGGGAAGAAAAAAGGGGTCGGGGCGGGGGCTGGGTTGTCCCGAGTTTCTGCTCAAGAGGAAGAAGGTTTGGGGGAAAGCGGGTGGTCACAGAGTCTAGCTCTGGAAGTCCACAAAGGGGGAGGGGAAAAACGGAACCGGATAAATTAAAACGTCAATAAAAATTGATTTCGTTAGTTATCATACCTTGCTACTCGGGGAAGATAAAAGACTCACAAACCAAACTTATTAGGAGGAAAAGGCCATATTTTCCACTATCTTAGAGAAGGACATCGCAAGACCTCCGGTGCAAGTGGAAAGGTTTAAGGGGCCACGTCAATATAGGACTTATCCCGCCCTCTTTGGACCACTAATACCGGCAAAACGGGTAAAAAAAAAAGATCGCCTTTAGATAGGGAACACAAAAAAAAAAGAACCAGGTAAAAAAACCGTATCAAAAAATCACGATGGGAATTAAGGGGGAAGCCACAGGCGGATAAAACAAAGGGGGGGGGAGGGATAACAGTTCAAAACTGTCAACAGTGTTCCTGAGGGAGGAAACGCCAAACTAAGGATGAGGGCTTCCCACGACCAAGGGAAGGACATAACCGGTAATTGGGATTCGCTTCAAAAGGGGGTTGCCCACTGCCGTATCCGTCCTGACGCAGGCCATTCCCTGGGGGAAGGCCGTCTTATCTCCTGCTGCTACCCCGCCCGAACAATGAAAAGGTCAAAATGAAGCCAGAATGACGGTGAAAAAAACTACACATTGAATCAGGAGGGGGAACTCCCATGCTCCTCGGCTCCCGAAAAAAGTAAAGCCCACATCTCACGGCGCGAGGCGATAACCAAGGAGTAAAGAGGGGGCTCTGTCAATAGTCGAAGGGAGACGAAAAATGAGCGAAGGAGGAAAAACACAGGCTTCCTTATACTTGGTTTTTAATGGAGGAAAGAAAAAGTAAAAAATTAAAGAAAGGACAGGAGAATGCTATAAGGGAAGTAAAGATTCAACCCTCCCTGACTTAGAAAGGAAAAAAAAAAAAAAAAAAAAAAAAAAAAAAAAAAAAACAAAAAAAAAAAAAAAAAAAAAAAAAAAAAAAAAAAAAAAAAAAAAAAAAAAAAAAAAAAAAAAAAAAAAACAAAAACCAACAAAAGTTTTGGCTGGTTTTTCGGGCAGAACCAAAAACTTTCGCAGTCGGCCCGGGGAGATCGAGGGGGTTAAAAAGGATTTCCGCAGACTTTGGGGAGGTTGCCAAAGGTCGTTAAGGTCACCTGTTCCAGCCCTTCCGGCGGGAGGAAAACTATCTACCCCGCTCGCTCCAAGAAGGAGGGAAAAGGGGATGACTTCTCGCTTAAAGACGTTTTTGAGCGGAAGGACGAAAGAGCCCCGACATGGAGAGCTACCAACAGAGCCACTTTAAGAAGGGAACTTTAGCGATGTGGACTTCATTGCAGGGAAAAAGGCCAGTTATTAACAGTTTCCCCCTTCAGAGTTCCGGGGGGCAGAGAGGGAAGAAGGTCTGTCCTACGTCGCGCCTGGTCCTTATGAAAAAGACTTCAAATATTGAAGGGCTCTCTCATCACACAACAACGTAGGCATGGTAACCGAAACATAACTAGCCACTCACAGGGGAAAAACTCTCATCAAGTAACATGGCTCTCCCCGACGGGAAACGATCCTGTCGAAAAGAGAGTAAAAAAGAGGCTACCCAGGTGGACCTGTAAAATTCGGGAAAGAACAGCACCCGAAGAAGTCCACGAGGAGCCTCAATACATGAGGAAGGGCATTCCGGAAGCGCGCGAAGGGCGGGGTCGTGAGAACATCAATCTCAAAAACAGAGAAAAGGAAACCAAAAAGTGTGCAATCAAGAGGAGTTGGGAAGAGCGCGAGGCGTCAAGGGGGCCAGTCGGGGGCGGAGGCACCTCCCACTCTGCAAAAAGAATCCGAGAAAACAGCCCCTAATCTCGTCCCATTGGGTCGGAACTGCGAAAGTGGTTAAGAACAAAACGAAATAAAACGCTTGAACGCTGATAAGGAGGGCTTGGAGAACATGGCTCCGAGAAGAGGGAAATGGATTTTGGCGACCGGGTGGGAGGGATGAGCTGAGTTTATGGCTAAAAAAGTTATAAGAAACGGAGAAGCAGGCCTAGGCCGGTCCCCTTCGGGAAAAAAAAAGGATCCATGGGACCTGACCAACGGAATACTGTACTCCTGGGGGGAGCGACGCTCCCCGGATGTGGAGTGTGGGGACTTTTCAATCGTGGTGGGGAAAGCCGCGGAGGGGGAAGTTGCAGTCGGATTCAACAGTGGGAAGGAAAGGAAGCGAAGAAGGGGCGCTTCACGCTCTTGGTTGCCGGGGGTCAAGAAAGGGGGAAGCTAGGCCTCCAACCAGGGATGAAATCTTAAGTCCTTAAATTAGACGGCTACTTGTAATCGGGGGGAGCGAGGGCTAGCAGCCTACAAAGACTACAGTTAAGTCTCCAGTCGTGTTTAATCCCTCCACTCATATTTTTTCGTGGCTACATAGGGGGGGTACGATTAGAAGGGTGGCCTCAGAAAATAAGGGTCGCTACTGTCTTCACTGGGGGGTTCCGCCTGTGTCGGGAAACGTAACGTGGAACCTTGGTGGGAGAGTTAGGATGATAGGGGGTTTAATACTGTGTGCAAAAGGGCGGGCTTGGCTGGGTTGGGGCCACGATTGAAGTCAGACGGGGGAATTGGGCCTGGGTTCTATGGTGAAATATCGAGGAGAGTGGGGAGTCGAAAAAGCGCTGCACTCTCTGGAAAAAAAATGGACGGGGTACATTTAACCTTAGGGAAAGGCCTGGATCTACCCAAGGAAAAAAACTCTGTTACCATAAAGGGTTCCTCTCTCAACAACAGGAGGGAAAAGTAAAAGATTGGAACGAGATCAAGAAGAAAACATAGATTCCGTGAAGTTGGCCTTTAAAGGGAGGAGAGTGAGAGGTGAAAACCACTCTCTAGAGGTGGAAAAAATTCAAAACGTCATAGAAAAAAGGGGCTTGCAACAGAAAAAAAACAGAGCACGCCTATCACCAAGAAAAGATACAACGCTCCCCGAACAAAATGAGTACGGGGTGGATCCACAGGGAATAAAAATGATGCCGGAAAGGGTTTCGAACGATAAACAGTTGAATAAGGTGGGGAAAAAAAGAAAGGAGTTGAGGAAACCAGGAGATTCCAGAAACGGGGGAAGCCAATTGAAATATTGAATAGAAAAGAGCAAAAGTCAAGAGTAAGGCAAGGGGGACTTCAAGGCGGCCGGGTCGGAAAAACCCTGTAAAGTGAAAAAAAAAAACCGGATGAAGCACTCAAAAAGCGACAAAAAGGGGAAGCGAGGTCCTCACCTAAATACTCCGACGCAAACAGACAAAACTTAACAGCCCACGATCACAAGGAGCGCGACATTGAGGGGGGGGGGAAAACACGTGGGGCTCTGGTAAGAGTCAGGAGACGGGACAGGGAAGAGAGAAGGGCCTGGGGACAGAACCCATTAGCCTTAAGGGTGATCATCAATAGAAGACTAAGAAGCACTTAAAAAAAAAGCTTGCATGCGAAGGCGATTTATGAAGGAAGCGGAAAAAAAACCTCAGACGATTAACTGTTAGTCGTTTTTGGGGAACAGACAGAAAAAAAAGAGACATCACCAAATTCCAATGGGACGACGGGTCCTCGATTGAAGAAGAATGAGGGGCCGGCTGAATCAGAAGGGACAACTTCCTTGAGTAAGAAAGCCACGCCTCCGAACGACTCCGCTGTGGATTGAACCTGCGGCGGGTGAGAATTCGGTAGTACGCGGTCTCTTGTTGGTAGAAAGATTCACGTACCAATCCCCCGCCACCCAGGGGGGGAACCTAAAAAAGCGAAATCAGCCACTGCCACAAATTGATGTCGGCCTGGTGGGAATGAAGGTGAGTCGTTCACCTCATGGATGGAAAAAAAATGGTATTCCAGAGAAAGTTGTTTTCAAGTCGCACCATGATCGGCTTCAAGTCCGGAGAGGGAGAAAAAAAAGGCAACTTGATGAGAGTCTTCGACTTAATGGGCTAGGAGAGCTCAACACCACACGGAGGGGAAGAGAAAGGAAAGAACCTTCAGGGGGGGCGAAGCCTCTCATAGTCTGAAAGAAAAATAAGGAAGCCGATCAGTGCGAGACGCGCCCAAAATCTCTTATACCAAAGGGGGAAAAAAAAGGGTTTAAAAGCTTTGCAGAGGCCCGATAGAATAAGAGAGCACGCTAATGAGTAAGGGGGCACTATTTCCGGAGGTCAGGTGGTGTCGTTTCTTTATCGGAAAGCTCAAAAAAAGAGGACATATAAGGAGGGGAAACTTCAGGGGGGCCTCATGTGCCATCAAGAGAGGAGAGAGGCGGGGTAGAGCTCAGGAAGAGAAGGCCATTGACTGATTAACGCACGCACCTTAATCAAGAAATAAAGCGCGTTCCACCTTCAAAGGCGTAAGGAACTACGGGGAAAAATCAAGGTTGTTGCTGGAAAAAGGCGAAAAAAAAAACGACGCAAACAGCGATTGGTACAGAGCGGGCGTGGTCCTACGGAAATGAAAGTCACTAGGAGAAAACATCAACTTTTGCTGGCCTTTTTTGGGAAACTGAGCTGCGATTAGACAAACAAAGTCAGGGAGCGTTCGGGCATTCCTCCTTCGGGTCCGCCTTCGGGGGCAACGAACTGAAATCGAAAGGGCGTGGTACGTAGTTTGTGAAGAGAAAGGTCTCGGAGACTGATGGTCCTAGAAAAGGGGGGGGTTGCGTTCACATCGGGGGGACAGCGGAGGATGGTTTAGGGGGAGATACACAGGGGTTTCGCCGGCAGGAAAGATGCTGAAGAGGGCTTCTTGAAAAGGGAGGACCGTTCTCAAGGTCCGTCATCGGGGAAAGCACCTTGACGTACATCGTGAAGGCTGGTATGCTCTTCTACTTCATTTGGAAGAGGACGGCGGCAACCTAATAAGAAGTGAATATCTCTAAGCGGTTTCCCTCACTCATCAGAGGGTTGTAGGACGCGTCAAAAAACGGTTTGAAGGAGTGCGGGAGAGGGGAAGGTACTCAAAAAAAATTTCGTGTGCAGAAGGGGAAGTCCAAAACTGGGGGGAAGAGTGGGACGGGGGAGTTGAAAAAGGTGCAGTGGCAGGATTTTGGAGCCGGAAGTTTCGTCAATCGCGGATTCTGATGGCCGGGTTTGGGAAGGGATGGTGAAATCTCTCGAAAATTGGGGGCAAAGAGAAACCTTAATTAACTATATGTAAAAAATCCATTTAAGAAAGGAAAGAGGTCTACACTCAAGGGGAAGGGGTTCCGCAAGAGGAACTAAAAACAAGGAGGAGGAGGGGAGAGAGAGACAGATGTTCAAACGCGCCGTAGAACGTCCTTTTACTTACAGGGATTCATTTAACTAGTGGAAGTATCAATGGAAACCAAAAAACTCGCGCTATAGGAGTAAAAAACTAGACAGCAATACTGGTGGCAGAATCGGTTACACAACCCAAAAAGAAGAAAGTAAAAAAAAGATCACCAGAAAACAGTAAAAGTGATGGGGGGGGACAGGCGGAAAGAAAACTAAGAGGCGGAGCAGGATAGGAACAGTTGAAAAAATGTAGCCTTACAATTAAGTTCAAGACAGGACCCTTATCTTAGAAAGAAAAGCAACGGGAGGATCAGGAGGAAAAGCGATTTTGAAGAAGTAGACAGGAAACTCAGGAGTTCAGTGACGTCCTGGGATCGATACGGAAAGGGGTATACCGAAGGAAAGCACATGAAGAAAAGAAAGTATGAATGAAAGAAGGGAGACAACAAAGGGTAAGGGTCGAAAAATACTCCTAGCCCCCCCCCCCCCAAGTTAAAACGATTAAAATCACCAGAAAAAATGGAGAGACTGAGTATCATTTCTAACCAGAAGGAGGAGAGGGACATTATAGGGAAAGAGAAATCAATCATGAGACCGTACTAAAACCAGCGGAAGCGTTGTTTTAGAAAGAATAGATAGAATAAAAAGAAGCAAAATATGCAGAGAAGGGAGAAACTAAAGGAAAAGTAGAAGACGCTTTAAAGACTTTTTTGAGTGGGGTTGACGAAGGACCAGCAAATATGGGAGAAATCCAAGGAAAAAAAGGGGGAGGGGGGGGGGGTGACCGAGGGATTTTCCGTCAAAGGGGGAGTTACCGGATTGAACACAACTTGGGAAAGGAACCTTACTTAGGAACTAGAGCGAACTCCTATTTGGTGGAAAAAAATTGAAAAGGGGGAAAAAAAGGAATCTCAGAGAGAGGCGTCCTATGTTGTTAGTCGGGGCTGAACGAAATAACGCCCCGCCCCCATGGAAGCGATACCGAAAATTGCAGCTACTAGGTTCGCGACGGTGAGAAAGCTGTGGAATAAGGGGAAAAAATGTAAAATTACTGGTATTGAAGTGGAAAAAGAGCCATGATCCGTCTGGGGAAGAGAGGGGGGACGCGGCACTGATGAGGCTTCGAGAAAAGGGGTGGAGAGGTGACAACAACACAAAGGATTATGATGAACTTAAGTTAGAATCAATCAGAAGAAAGGACATAGAAAAGAAGAAGCCTCAGGGAGAAAAAAAAGGAGAAAAAGGAAGAGCACCAAGCGATTCGTACCAGGGTACCTTGTCATAAGGAAAAGGTTGGAACGCTTGCGCAGCCGTCTTAACAGAAGGAAAAGAAAAAATTCTCGAAAGGAGACCGTCTTTGCCTAGGGGTCCGGAGAAAGGGGGGCGGGGGCGTTCGTGGGAAAGAAAAAGAAAAAGACCGAAAAGGACTTCCGGGGTCACTTCCCGGCAATCAAGGAGTCGGGCAGCATAATGTTAGTCACGCGAATTACTGGGTGGAGGGAGACGCTCGGCTAAAAAAGGAGGGAGGGAAGCCGCCCAAGAAGAAGAGCCATTAGTCCCGAGGGGGGGAGTAAGCTTTGTTGAATTGGGGCCAAAAAAAGAGCAAAAATCTCTCAGAAGCGGGCGACTCAGGACAGAGTCTCAGAGAAGGGAATGAGCAGTCACAGGAGGAGGGAAAGGGGTAGTTTCTTAACTTTATGTTATAGAAAGTTTATAAGGACTGGGCACGTCCGGGGCATAGTTGAAGAAGAACGGCTTGGTCTCATGAAGATGAACCAGCTATTAAGGGAAGAAGGGGTTAGAAAGGGGAGCGGCTCACTGATGTCGTGGGGGGGGAACGTGGGTGGGATAGGGACGGATGAGAGTCAAGTTAGGAAAGGTTGTGAGACGCCAAGGCGCTGCTGCAGGGGGCTGGGCAAGTGCACAGGGAGGGCGGGGGACGCATCCTCCTGTCATGATAAGGGACATCTGAAATTCCATCGTGACTGATAGGAGAGGAAGGTTCACGATTGAACTGCTCAGAAAAACGTATGGGGAAAGATCCCAGGGGAGGGAAAAAAAACAAAAAGAAAAGATTTTTGCGAGAGACTATTTCACACTGTTGAGAGGAGGAAAAGACAAAAGGTGGGGTTCGGAAGAAGCCGTGAGTCGTAAAGCCCCTGCCGGAACTTTGAAAAAAGGGGGGCATAGGTGGTTTCTTGGGATGAGAGGTGTGAGGGGGAGGGGGGAACCCGGGGGGGAGCAAGATTTCGGAACCGGTGGGCCTGGCTAGGGAGAGCCTCTATGTGAAGGAGGAAAAAGGGGGAGAATATCTAGAGTCAGCCAATGAAAGAAAAAATGAGAGGTTCGAGGGGGAGACTAAACTGGGGTTACATCATTTGTCTAGAGACAAAAAAAAACAAAGGGAGGAAGGAAAGAAAGCGGAGAACTTAGGGGAAAGAAAGGCAGGTACAGCCGGAGATAGCTTACATGGACCTGTTTCAATTTACAGGAGGGGAAGAATTTATCGTGACTACTCCCAGAGAGAATATTGAAAAAAGGAAAGAAAAAAAAACGAGCATAGAGGAGGCTTGCAAAAAGGTGACCACATCAAACCCCAGGCAGGCACAATAAAAAAAAAACATCTCCCACTATTTTTAAAGTAGGGGGCGATCAATAAAGGGGATGCGAAACAGGTTCTCTCAAATCGAAAAATTGAAATAGGAAGGGTAGTCAAAAGGGATGATGGATTATGAAAACTAATCACGGAGTGGAATTATGAGAATCCATCGCTGGTGCAAGAAGGGAGAAGAGGCATAAGCGAAGAGGAAGGCTGTACAGTCCAGGGGGAGGAGATGATGTATTACTACACCCGAGGTCAGAAAATGTAATTTATCAAACACCATGAATCAATAGAAAAACCTTTAATCTTTGGAAAGAAGAAAAAATGAAAGCGGCAGAAAAGGAGGGGAGAAAATCATAAAAGCCAGAGAAGCACAGGGCTCGATTTCTAGAACCTTATTCCACTTTTTGAGAGGAATTGGAAAAGTTACCTAGTAATAAAAAAAAAAAGAGGAAAGAAGGATACTGGAAAAAGAGGGGAAAGGGACGTTTCACTGTAGAAAGGAAGGAGATAACTGAAAAGCTGGGGGCGAATGCAAGGGTGATTAGCCCCTCCTCAGGAGAAAACACTGTACAAGAGCTTGTAGGTTTGGGACAAAACGCCATCAACAACTCGCATGAGAAGTGAAAAAGGGACTATGAAGGGAAGAGGACGGAGGATTTTCCTTCATAAATTTTCCTATTCCGGGGAACACCGGGATCATTAGGGCACGAAAAATACCCCTCAGATCTCAAGAGTGCAAACTGATTGTCTAAGGGTCTAGGAGAGGGAGAGTGGGGGAGAGGAGAAAAACGAAACGACCCTTGCGGGAAGACCGGGCTGCGAGCCACTTTCCAATGTAGGTGGGCGGGAATATTTTTCATAAGAGAACAATCTAAGAAGATGCCAGGGGAACACCTTCTTTGTAGTTAAAGGGGGGGGAAGCGAGTCAGCCAATACTGGAGAGGAAGGTCCGCTTGATGAGAGTCTTAGGGAAGTGCAAATG
>Ga0179593_1480578_pt1 | contig 10300 bp, 14 predicted proteins | sample CZODoug2_1_08_16_FD_185931 | JGI IMG/M metagenome (GOLD analysis project Ga0179593, IMG submission 185931) | Vadose zone soil fungal communities from Angelo Coast Range Reserve, California, USA - CZODoug2_1_08_16fungal (PacBio error correction) | ecosystem: Environmental > Terrestrial > Soil >...
ACGACAATTGAACATGAGGATAGGAAAAGAAAGTGAGAGACACGGACGGGAACAGCAAGTCTGTCAACAGTGATTGGTAAAGGGGCTTAAACGCCAAATGCACGAACAAGAAGAAAGAGTAACAGGGCCAAACCGTTTAGAAGGGTTAGTGCCGAACCAGAAAAAATGCGGGGGCAAAGGGGGTACTGCCTTCCGAGGTGGCAATGGAAAAGATCGACACACGCTTAAAAAGGGACGCCAAAGGGGGACGATCTGAGAGCGTAAAGGCTGTTAGACAAGAAAAAGTTGGAGGTCGGAGGCCTGGCGCGGAAAACTTAGTCACGCGAGCCGCAGAGAGACTGTTCCACGGATTAAAAGACAAAATAGCACGTTAAAAATAAAAAGGCGTAAGGGCGCAATCCCCAGCTGGCGAGGGGGGGACCGAAGATAGGGGAGAGCTACAAATTAATAAGTGCAGGCAGATCTGCAGACTGTCAAGAGTCTTTGACCCAATGTAAATAGCAAAACCAGGGAGCATGAAGAAACAGGCGGAGGACTAAGAAAAAGACAATAGAGATGACGTAATATCAGCGAATGAGAAACACGACACGGGCAGGGACCGCGAACCACATCCGCGGCGAGGTCACGGAATACCTACGGAGTCGGATAAGAACACTAATGGCGACGGCGAAAACGGCAGTAGACTAGTATGTGACTTCGTACAGGCACAGATTCGAGGGGGAACTGTAACTCGAAAAATTCAGCGGGGGGAAAGACCAGCAGCGACGTCTCTGAGGGTAGACCCTTTTGCGTAGTCCGTTAAAAGCAGGAAGGAGACCGTCATGAGCCTTGCCAGATGGGAGGAAATGACAAGGGCAACAAAAAAATAAAGAGACAACAAAAAAAAAAGGAAATGAAATCTCGAAACAGGGGGGACTGATGTACACCAACCACAAAGGGTCGAACAACGGAAGAAACGTACGTCTTGCAATCGAGAGATGCCAATAGAGGAACGCGTGCGGGAGGCCTGACACGGGATACGTCCGACCCTATCGCAGGGCGGGTGCTAAAGCGGGACGCTCACCACGCTCGCCTTTCCGCTGACGGGATCAATTATAGAGAAGGGGAGCGGCATCACTTCCGACAGGGGGAGAAGTCACCTGACCGTGAGGGGAAGGGTAATCCTGGAGAATTTTCCCACTGTCCTCTGATGACGCCAAAGAGACAGGTCTTGGACTTGGATTAGGGCCGCAATAAGGCAATCGCCCCTCGGAACACTGGGGAGCCCAACGCCGACACACCAGAAAACTAGGGTGGGTTGCATTGCAGTTATGAGGAGCGAAAAACAGTCACATGGTAGTATTCAAGCATTTTGCCCAGCCGGGGCAAGAGGGGAGTGTATGACTGTGGTCGGAGCGGTATATCAGGCAGAAGTAAAAGACAGTGACATCAAAAAAAGTCGAAGGGAGCGGGGGATCTCACGAGGGGCGTGTGGCCAAACAAAAAGGAAACTAGCATGAACGAACGAGCGGCCCGGAGGGAGCCAACGGAGGCCCGGTGGGAGTAAGGAACCATCGAGGCAGGCGGGGATTTGAGGGCGACATAGGGGGGGTTTTGTCAGTCGACAGATCGGGCGCGAGCATGACAGGAAGTCCATGACGACTACTCAAACCTGCGACGCGAAGGAACGCACAGGTCCCCGCCGAAAAGAAAGGAAATAACGGCTAAACCAAAGAATCAATCCTACGAATGGGAGAAGAGGAGGCCCGTAGAGCGTAGCCCCGGCGGAGGACCGTTGGATACTACACGTCAGTCGATTTCGCGGGGGAAGGGGTTTTACTACCCATTCCGGGGGAATCCGGCTTCACAATGATTACGGGAGAAATAAGGTCGTGCAAGATATCAAAGCCGGGCAGACCTGGAAGAAATAACTTTGCGGGGTCAGGAAAATACAGAGCCCAGGAAAGAAAGCCAGGATACTCGACAAACCCCTAAAGGGAAAACGAAGCATGTCGCACTCAGAATCGCGACCTAGAACATGAATGCCTTGTCGCGAAGGGAGGGGGCGTGCAGATGTTACAGCAGACCACTATCACTGAGAGTCGGAGACGAGATGAAGAGGACTGCAACTCACTTCCGCGGGAAGGAGGGTTAGCAACTGGGACCCCGCGTCCCGAGGCTAAACTGGCGGAGGGGGGGACTGAAGAGGAGTCGGGAACAAGGCCGATGTGCACGACATGGACTGGGGAACAACGGGCCTGGGACACGAGGACCCTGACCAAGGCAGATGCCAAACACATCTGGCCGCTCAACCCTTACAGGCGAAGCCGGAGACAATCCAAGAAAACGCACTTCGCGAGGGGGGGGAAGCTGGATAGTGCGACCGGCATAAACTTCGCAACTCTACGGGATGTATGAGTCCCGGCCGGACTAAATACTCGCCCAGCCTCGGCAACCGAATTAAGGATGGCTCTCATCTGGCGCCGGGGGCTGATCGCCGCCCTCGGCGTGGACAGGAGCGATGGGAACCTGGGGGTCCCTGTCCACACTTGGAGCCTGTTTGCAGTCAAAGATTGTGAGCCTAGATGCGAGGAGAGCAACTCCTGCGTACCTCTAGACTAGAGCGCCCGCAAACCAATGGGGGTCAAAAAAATTGTCACACTTGTCCAAGCGGGAGGGGGTGAAATCACGATCGAGGAGAAACGGGCCCCAAGGGTCTGACTAATGCCTGATTGCGAGCGATCGAGCGAACGACTAAGGAAAGTCTCCCTAACTTCTTAGCAAAACTAGGAGACAGGGGAGAGAAGACTACAAATAGAAGAATCGAACAGCGCCCAGGCAGGGTATACGCTGTGTGATTCGGGAAGAGAACCCCGGACGCTCGCTCCAGGATAACAGCGAACCAGAAGGGAAAGCGCAAAGGATTCCTTGGACGGAGACTGAACTGCGGTGCGCTGACCCGCGAAAGAGGGAGGCGAAGACAGACACACTGCTGGGCGGTCGACTGGTGAAAGTGTAAGGCGAAGGCTGCGCAACAAAAGGTCAGCCAATTATAATCAATCAAGAAAACGCCGGATTGGCTGGTTAAGCGACAGGGGCGTTCGGGAGTGGTCCCGTTCCCCGACGCCTCCACCGGCGTGGGCGGACGGAAATGGACCTCAAACTGGCGTCGGGTACACCCTCGAAACAGCTCGAGAAACCACAAAACACAAAAGTAGTAAGGGGGAATCAAGAAGAGGTCGCGGCGAGCAGGTTGTCTTGGGTACCTGAACGAATTCTAGTGAAGCAGCACTTCCCGGCCGCCAGACGGGGGAGGAAAACCGTACTTAGTCCATCCGAACGCCCCGGTGGCGTGATCTAAAAGTACATGGCGTCGGCGCGGAACGTGTGAGAGCCGGGAGAAATTTTTTCGAAAACAGGTCTAGTCGTCGTCCATAACCCGACCAGTCCCTCTGGGTGGGGCCGCAGAAGAGTAAGGAAGGGGAGGGTGACGCCAAAAAGTAAGTTAATTACTTCCCTTCAGCTGGGCGTTCCCGTGCGGGAGCTTTCGTGCGTGGAAGCGAAAAGGGGTCTTCTCCTGGTTACTTTCCGGAAAAACAGGTCAACAGGGGCTGCCAAAGCGCAGGCGTACGGGGACTCTGGGCTGATGGGCAGTCAGTGTCACCCCCTTGAAAGGGGGTGCTCGTTTTTCGAGTAAGAAGTTGGGCGGAATGCGTAAGAAAGGTCGCTGGGCTCTCGCTCACGCCTCAGGCAGAGCCGGGCCCCAGGCCAAACCAGACACGTCATTCTACGCACGCGGCCGGACCATTGGGCAACGAAGTGGCTGAACATCTGGCGCGGAGGCATCGCGAGATCGGTGCCGGAAAACGGGAGACGCGTGCGCGGCAACCGAGGGGAACCACAAGAACGTCGTGTTCCTGTGGGAGCAAAAAGAGAACCGATTGGCAAAAACCTAAAGTGGGAAGGGCACGGGCGGCGACAGCAGACATCCAGGGTACGGCATGCGAGCACGAGGCCTTACGACGTTAGGTTGCGGCTGGCTCAGGAGGTCGAGTCCAAGGTCGACCGGGCTTTACTCAGACTAGACAGCCCCCACTCACGTAGGAGGCGGGGGGGGAAAGGAAGGACAGAAGGAACTCGTTCTCGACTCAACGCACCCGCGCAGTAGCCGTGGGTGGGGGGCTGTGGGGACAGTCGGAGTAAGGGTGGTCGAGCCCTTTGTCCAGAGAAATCCAATCGGTTACAGGCAGAGTCAAAGTCCTCAGTGCCATGGGCGGTGAAGGGGTCAGTTCCAGGTACCGACGCTGCGAAGACAAAAAAGTCCCCCAGAGTGGAGAGCCGACTCGGTAAAAGAAGAAGCATGAAGAACCATACGCGACCCGACAGGAGAAGTGAGCCTGAAACGTCTGAATCAAATAGAAGTCGCGTGTCTGGTCACCCCGGCGGTAAAAAACCCTCACTAACCGCAACACAGCGCTAAAAAGAAGGTGATGGGTTACTGAGGCCAGCTATTCGCGAGTTCGATCGGAGAGCTCGGAAATTCGGTGTCTTAGCCAGGGGACGGCGTTCCAAAAGCGGGGTCCTCCTCTCGGACAGAAGCCAGTTAATTAAAAAAAGATCAGCCCAAAAGATGGAAAATAGTTAAAATACTAAGCGCCAAAGGGATTGTCCTCAGGCGGCGAAAAAACGCGACATCGGTCCACCAAAGGAACCAAGCGCGGGAAGTCCGCCGTGTACCCTAGCTTCGAGACATATAGGTTAGTCGGCGGGGGACAGGGTCGATGCTCCGGGCGATACAAGGGGAAGACCAAACGGGAAAAAGGGGCGCTTGCGTAGGCAGTGTTCAGAGGGCAATATGTTCGTAGCCGTCAGGAAGCGTGCATGTATTCTGAGCGAAACTCGTAGACTGCAAAAAAATGTCGTCAAAAAAATTGCCTCGGCCAGGGAAGACAGTGCAACACCGAGCCCAAAAATCCTGGAACGCTTCGTCGAATGATAGAGACGGGCAAAAAGAACAGAACGTGAGATCAACGGGAAGGGAAGGGAACTGCCTCGACCGCCAGCAGGCCGCGAAAATGAATCGTACTACAGCGTAACCCCCCGTAAAGGCGCTGAGGCAATACTGCAACATGGAGGAAAAGAGAGGATTAGAACAGAACACGTTGTGTTTCCAGACGGGACGTAATCATAAGGGAGGATCAGGATCGATCAAGGAAGGCTACCTTCGGGTCGGATCCGCAACGGCGGACTGATCTCGATCAGTGACACGAGCGGAAATTGTTTTGCGTTCCGAGCGGAGGGGGAAGGGCGGTTTCAAAGAGGAACCTGGCTGTCCGAGGCAAGCTATGTGAGGCACATGAGGGTTCGGCTTCACAGTATCATTTGCAACGAGTGGCCAGGAAGGATAGCAAAAAAAGAACTCGACGCGAACTGATACGAGTCCGCCAAGGGACGTGGCTATCGCCCAGACTCGAACTCTGGCAATCCTACTAACACCGAGCTGTTCCTAGTGCAAAGAAGGAAAAAGGAGTGACATCGCGGGGACGCTAGGGGCCAGACTACCTTAAGTCGGGCGCGGCCACGTGTGGGAAAGGAACCAGGCAATCAAAAGAAAAAAGGGATGGAGCTTTCTATCGTCCTCACCCAGCAGCTAACCGGAAGGAAGGACTGGCGGTCCTGGAGAAAGGGAGGCAGCTTAACTCCCAAGGCCTGGGGGGGTGGGGGGAAATACGCCTCCCAACTACAGGGGAATAAATAGAGGAGATCGGAAAGCACTCTAATCGCTGGAAAGAAAGAACTCTACAAAACGTCCTGGGGCTGTAGTACGGGTTGAGGAAAAGCTATTGTTACCCAATGCCAGCTCTCCCAGGGGAGGGAATCCGTACTCTCTAAAAAAGGCAGCAATTAGAAGGCGTTCGCCGACACCGGGGGAAGGGGAACAAAAAAAGGCCCATGCGGAAAAAAAGAAGATAAAAAAATAATCTGGCAGGGGCGGGACGGAGGAGACTCTAAGGAAGAAGAAAAAAGGGTGCAACGTGCCTTTGCGCACTCAAGGGTCCCTATTACATTCCCGGACCTTCAACTGGCCAGTGGGAACCCTACAGCCGGCGGGAAAAAAAAAACAGCAGCCAAACCCCCCATATTCGAAGCGACAGGGCTGGAGGGAAATGCTGAGAGAAGGTCTGTTACCTTCATAACCATACAGGGGGAGGGGGGGGTGGGGGCTGATTAGAGAATTCGGGTTCCGAGTCGGGAATCTACTCCCAGTCAGAGGCAAACCGAAGGGAGGTCTTTTGACTGTACTGGAGGAGAATTCATAGCAAGGGGGAATCACCCCCTGCACACGCCTCGATGCCTCCCCTACCCTGCTTTAGCAAAGGCCAGAAGCGATGGGGCCTAGGTGAGAATGCGGAGGCCGGACGCCTACGACGACGAGCGCAAGAGATCTGAAGACGAGAAGAGAACCAATGGAGTGAACAGAAAAAAGAAAAAAAAGGGTAAGATGGCTAGCAACCTCACCGACGGGAAGGGCCCCCTGCTTCCTTAGTTTCAAATTCCTAATAGTCGCGCGCGGAAAAGGGGGCTGGGCAGCCTAACGATGAATTCCTGAAGGGGGGCAAACAAGGGTTAGACCTTACACCCAGAAAGAAGGAATCTCCCCAGCCTAAAAAAAAGGGGGAGCCGCTGCTCGGTTGCCGAAACCGTACTACCATAAACGACTCCTGAAAAGTGGGATCCGGAAGTCCTCGGACTCAGCCAAAAAGGACCTGAATTCTCTTCGTCTCCCCGCGACAAAAAGACGAAAGAGAGAGATCAGAAAAAAAAAAAGGCAGGTCTCGGGGTATGGACGAAGCAGGCAGCGAACCTGTCGCTTCTGCATCAAAACACCCTGATCACACGGAACGATAGATACGGAGACGTCGAACCAGGGGGGTCGACCGTTCGTCGGTATTTGGACACTCCAAGAAGGAAGAGAAGTCCACGAGGGGGGGAGAAAGGAGAAAACTTGCTGAGGGCACTGGAAAGGAGGGGAGGCCTCACCGTCGCAACTGCTCGCCAAGCAACAAAAAGAAGAAGGTCGCGGCAAAAAGTTTTCGCCGGTGAGACTAACCGGAGGAAGGGGAAGGGCCAGGGTGAGAAAAGGAAAATCCTGTTGGTATGCTAAATAGGCTTCCCCCGAACGCCCTGTAGATTGACCCCAGGGGACATCCGGCCGTCGGGGAGCGGGAACCGTGATTCTCAGGCTGACAAGTGGGGTGCGACAGCAAAGGAAGGAAAAGGGCTCGACCATACGGAAAGGGTTTGGGTGTCCTCCGACGCGCGACGTGAGGCGGCGTCAGTCATGTACGTCGGGAGACGTCCCGAAGAGGGAGCCTCTGGGATGAGGGGGTCGATCGGGGGGAGAAAGGGGTCCTCAGGGAAGGAAGGTCCTCAGTCACAAGCGCAGTTCTTGCGCAATCGTAAAGGCTCTGTCTAGGGGAGGGTCATCTCTCCCATGAAGTTAAGAGGGGGGAGGGGGACTGTCCTGGGAGGGGAGAGTGTCGCTTCGTGGAGCGATCTTCTCCTCAGGAATTATTAGAGGCCGTGGGCCAGATCTCATTCTAGGGGAAAAAGGGAATTGACACTGCCGTGCTGAAAAAGAGGGGGAAGGAGGACTAGGAGCGAGAAAGAGGGGGAAAAAAGGAGGGGGCGCTTAGCTGGGCTTCGCATCCTCAAAAAGCAGGGAAGCCACCAGAAACTTGGGCTGGACCATCCTTGCCCGGCATCGGCCGGTTTGACGGATCTATTTAGGGCGAGCAAAAAAGAAAGAGGCATGGAAGAAAAAAGGACGAAGGGTTCCAGGGAATGGCTATCAGATCCCGAATCCGGTCCTGCCAAGCAGCCACCAAAACTCATCGGTAGGCTAATTATTGCGGGCGCACAAAGGGGAGAAAGGTCACGACTGGGAGAAAAAAAGGCGCATATGGTGGGTGATGAAAGGCCCGGCCAGCGGTAGGGTGAGAAAAAAGGAACAGAGTGTGGAATAGGGGGGGTTTCCGTGCCTCGTCCAGAGCAAAGAAGGGGAACGCGGCAAAGGCCAGCAAGGAACATCGGCCCGGTCGCCATACACACTCACAGGAAAAGGGGCTATTTGACTCAAGGGCCTCGGCAAGAGAAAAAGACCAAAAGGGGAAAAAAAAAGAAAGCAATTTACGTGATCATCTCAGAAGGAAATCGAACAAAAAAATCAGGCGCGTCTGTTAACAACTCGGAGTAACCCTTCACAACCCCGGGGAAGCCAGCGGGGAAAGCCTGGATGGGAGGTTCTTCGGCCGCAGCGAGACGAGGGCGGATGATGTCCCGGTTGAAGGGGAGGGTAGGTCGTGTCGGCGTTCAGGAGGCGAAGCCCTCGGGAAAAAGCAGGTAATTCCCGAAAGCTGCAAACTCTTAGGGAAGATCGACATAAGCACCCGGATTGGAAGAAATTTCGAACATCCCGCCGAGGGAAAACAGAGGGGAGTCCCGAAGGAAGGAAAGGGGGAAAGAAAAACAGTTCATTCAGCAGGGACCTAAGGGGAACCTCATAGATGGGTCGGAGCTTATCTAGCTATAAAAGAAAACCCCAGCAGCCACCGGGAGGGGGAGGGGAGGAACGGGGAGAGAAATTTCGCGGGGATCAATTAGGGGGGTGAAAAGGGAGGAGGCCTTCAAACCGCTCGTGCATGAAGAACTAGGCGCCAACTCGTAGGACTAAACCACAAACGGGGGGAGAACAAAAAAATCGGGAGAAGGACATTGCTATTAATGTCGACACCCACGACGGGGCTGGGGGGAGGAGGGGGCCACCGACCCGGAACGCTGAGGTCCGGGGTCAAGTTATCTAGACGGGTGGAGCACGGCCGTAGAGCACAGGGAGCGCGGCCCGGAAATCAAGACCGCCGGGAAGGCATCGAAAGAATCGGTAACATCGGTCATCAGGAAGCACACGTCGTAGAAACAAAAAACGAGTAGGGGAAGGAAAAAAAAAAAGGAAAGAGAGTTGCGAAAGGAAATAACTGGTTTTTCCACCTGGGGAAGGATCTAGGCCTTTGCAGGCAGGCAGACTCTTCGGTTATCTAACGGAAATTGGAGCGAAAAAACCGGAGGAGGGGGAGAGGGGCGCTCATCGCCTTTGATTGGGGCTAAAAAGAACTCGGCCACGGCTTACACCCTCGCGGGCCGAGGGCAAGCGATTTTTCCGACATCGTGGGGTGGGGGGGAAGGACGACCGGGGGAGAAGGGAGGTCTGCACATGTACAATGACACCACGACCTGCTACTAGACAACACGAAGCAACAAGAAGATGCATGCAAAAGGCGTATCGCCAGAGGACTCGAACGAACTGAAAAGAATCTAAAACGGGGGGGGGGGGAGGGGGAAAGAAGGTCTCTCCGTCTGGAAAAAAGACTGGCCTTACCTCCGGTTTCCACGGCGGCCCATGCCAGCGATTCCAGCAAGGCCGAGGCAATAAGGGTCAAAATTAATGTCGGTGGAGAATTCAGAATCCACGACAGGGGACAATTCATTCACTGCTTCCGAAGCGCTGGGGGGGGGGGAGGGGCATGACCCTCCACTGCTAAAAAACTCCTCAAACCGAATTCACATGCCCTCGAGACTCAGGGAGAAAGAGGAGGAAAGCTGGGAAGGAAAGAAAGAAAAAAGACCGACACCGTAACTGGTGGAGAGAAGGTTCTGTCAGGCTTTAAGATGAAGACGGGCAGAGCCCGCTTTCTAGTCGAAGGGCCACAAAAAAAACCCAACAAAATAGGAATCTGATACAAAGAGAAGTCGCGGTGGGGGGAAAAGGTCAGCTGGGGGGACCGAGGCAATTGTCACTCGGGAGCCAAGAGGGGCGGCGTTTACCTTATGGCTCAGCGGAGGGAAAAGAAGGGGGGAAGGAAATTGCCTTTTGCGCGGAGAGGACCACCCTTACTATTCAAGAATCACGAGCCATCAGACTGTCCCGCAGCAAAGTAAAAGCCTGGCCCCCACAACCTTTGTTTTTTTGCAACCCCCCTGGCGACATCACCCAAGATTCGGGAAGAAAAAGGAACGGCAGGCGCGAGGAACGAGCTAGGAGTGAAACTACCTTATAACTCACTAGTGGGGGGCTGATTCTCACAGGATGAGTGGACGAAAGCGCCCAGCAGGCAGGTGAACAAATTCGATTAGCGTTTCTAAGGAAGGGGGGAGGGCGTCGATGAGAAGAAGGAACTCGGCCCGGCAACAGCTCGGGTTCCGCCATAAAATGCAGGGCGACTGGTGTGAAACCACAGAGTTATGGGGTGGGAGAAAATTGCGG
>Ga0179593_1526978_pt1 | contig 10300 bp, 13 predicted proteins | sample CZODoug2_1_08_16_FD_185931 | JGI IMG/M metagenome (GOLD analysis project Ga0179593, IMG submission 185931) | Vadose zone soil fungal communities from Angelo Coast Range Reserve, California, USA - CZODoug2_1_08_16fungal (PacBio error correction) | ecosystem: Environmental > Terrestrial > Soil >...
CAAAAAAAGAACTTGGGAGCAACCTCTGGCCGGGGACATATTGACAAGAGGAGAGAACCCGGGGGCCTTAGGGGGGGAAGCCAAAGGCTAATGTAAGAGGCCGGGGGGAGGCGTGAGGCTTGCTCTCTGAGGGCTCCGTCAGGAGAGAAGGGACCTCCATCAACATAGGGCTTATCGGGAGCGCACGGGGGGGGAATTCGCCATGGACTGCGAGAAGAGGAGAATTAACGTGAACAATGGGCTGCGGGAGGGGAAGGCAGTGGGAGTCATGTGCAAATCAAGGTAAGAGTGGGGATGTCGGTCAGGACCATACCCATTTTCGGTGCGGCACGTGTTGAGCCTGATTAAAGCCGGCGAAAAGGTCGAGGGCGATCCGCTCTTGAGAATGGGCGAGAGACGACCCGCAAAAAAGGGAGAGTGAGAAGTCGTCGTGGCCCGGGGTCCGAGCCTCGGGGAGGGGCACGAAGGAGCAGAAGCCCGGAGCACGAAGACACATAAAGGGGGATAACATGTCGTGCCGGCGGGAAGGGAACGCTGTTCTAAGGAGAAAAGGAAAGCTAACGAGGGGGAGGGAAGCTAATCTAAACACAATAAAAAGCCACAAACCGATCTCCTACGATCACCCTTGGACTTCGATCCAAGGTGACAAGGGGCAGGGAAGGCTGAGTCACGGGGTCTCGTCCAAGGGGACAACAGGACAAATCACGTTCAAATGTATAAATGGGGAACGAACGGCAAAGTGAAAAAGCACTTCCATTGCGAACGGCAAGCAGATATCACGAGGCACAAAATGCCCACAGAGACAGGCGCTGGACTTATGGGTTCGAAGTAGAACCTCGGGCTCTGATCTGGGGGCAAAACGGGGCAGGAAAAGCAGTTCCACGTACACACATCGCCCCGGAGGGGCACCCCGCTCGGTTCGGCCAGGATCCGAGGAAAATGCAGTGCCGGGAATCGAGGAAGGAAGCGAGCGGTCACCTACAAGATCAACGAAGGTCCTCCAGGTACCCACAATGGCGGAAAGCGTATCCTAGAACACGAAGTGAACTGGCAGGCTCAGGTCGGTGGCTCGTGCCTTGCAGGAAAAAGACAGGGAGGATCTTCAATCGCGAGATGAAAAATGAGGGAGTGAGAAATGAAGGAGAGCTTGCAAGCTCAGGGAATTGGAGAAACCGAAACTCCTCAAGGAAATGGGGAAAGGCATCAGAAAAGGGGAGGAATCAAGAAGTTGCGACCCCTCAATAGAGAGCTTAGGGCGAGGCAACTGAGGAAACTAAGTCCAACTTGGGGCCGCTGGAGGAAAAACGCTGAGTAGAAAGAGGCATAAGGGAAGAAGATTTTGAAAAACAAAAATGGGGGAAAAAGGCGTGCCCGGCCAAAACCCGCTCGTGGGGTCTTAGGTACGAGGGTAATAAAGAAGTGCGCTAGGCAAGAAGAGGGGTCTAGAGTCGAAAGAGAGGGCCGAGGGCGCATCTCTGACCTAGCCATTGGGGGGGCGGTGTTCGCATGAAAAAGGGATTGAGTCGGAGGGAAAGAGGGTACATGAGTATGGAGAGGACGCAACCACAAAGGGGGACCGCGTCAGGCGACAAATCAAGCTAGCTCAAAGCGTATGGCAGAAGGATAAACGTTAGGGGAGCCGAAAAACAGCTGATAGTACTACTGGAGGATCGGACGGGGGGGAGGCTAGGGAGAAAGGGAATGTGACGGCAGCGGCTAAGGGGGAACGTATGCCAGGTGTCGAAGTCGAAATGGGGGAGTCGCTTGCGTAAATAGGGAAAAATAATGATGTGGGAGTACTCTGGTGTTGCGTCAGAAGAAACGAAAAGGATATTGCGTATCGGGAAGAACCGCCGGACGGGGGAAGTCTGTCTCGGCAGACACACGTGACCTTTCTGACTGAAGGAAGTGGAAAGGAGAGGGGGGAGGAAAAACAATGGAGGTGCAAAGGGGAGGGGTTGGACAAGAACAACAACATCTCTGCGCTATGTGAAAAGCTGGGAACAGGAACTAGAAAGAAGTTAAGTGTGCTGATCTCACCGGAAGTGGGAAGGAAGAAACGTTGAAGCGGAAGAAAAGGCCAAATCAACCAATGAAGCAGGGGAGGGAGGGAGCGGGGGGGGCTCAGAAAGGCGACGCTTCAAAAAGTATCACTCCGCGCAGGGCGACAGTCTCGCATGGGGGGCTGTCGCAAGCGAGGGGCGGAGCAGGAAAAAAGAAGGGCCGGATTGACCAAAGGAGAAAGGGGGGGGGTTCCGAGGATGGATGAGAATCTCAAATTGGCCTGCGAAGCCCGCTCCGGTAACTAGCCAGGCAACATCGGAGAAGGAGTGACCATTCCTGAAGGCGATGAATCTCAGCGACCCGGACTAGGGAAAAAAAGGATATGAAGTGGAGCTGGCGCGCACGGCGAAGTGATCGGGCAAGACCGAGATGTGATTGCGGAGTGAAGTGCTCGAGCCGAAACCATCAAAAAGGATCAAGGCGATCCGGGACGCGTGGTGGGGTCTATCAAATAAAGGGGACAAGGGCGGTCAGAGAAGGGCAACCGCAGCAAAAACGTTTCAAAAAGATGAAATCGGATAAACGGGCGCCTGGGCAAATTACATGCGGGGAGCAGGGTCCCAAACGAACCCGGGGAGGGGTAGCAACCAATTGATCGCATGGGTGTCTAAAAATCCCCTTGAGGTTTCATGGTGGTAAATGGAGGCCGATGGGGTGGAGAACAACAGGTAGGTGGGTGCGATGTGCAAGCCGTGTCCGACCAGGGGAAACGGTTAGGGGCGAGAAGGAAGGAAAACCTACGAAGTTCCATCCGGATGGTCCGCCTGACAAGGAGAAGGAAAAAGGAGGAGGTTGGCCGGACAGGGTTAGAAAAAAAAATCGGGGCTGGGAGGAGGGCCCACACTCAAGAACGGAAACATGCATCAATAAGACGAAGGAGGAAAAAAAGGGGATGCAAGGGCTGGACCGTCAAGTCCTCCTGGAGACGTGCTCTAGTCTCGCGGGATCAACAAAGAGGAGAGAGAACGGGGGTCGGGGGAAGACAAAAAATCGTCAGCTCGGCAAACCGCGACAAGAGGGGGAGGGGGGGCAGGTACGGTGGAAATGGCTGAAACGTACCGGCAAGGCTCAGAGATGGCAATGGAGTACTCATCTTGTGTGAAGGCGACGCGCAGGGAGACGGCCCACCGGCCGGGGAGCGGAATAGCAGAGAAAAGAAGTCAGGGCATCGAAAAAGGGAGAGGGGAGTGGAGAAGTGGATAGGCTCGTTTGTCAACTGGGCACTGAACCAGAGGAGATAAGAGGACGTCAAAGTCAACGACGGGGGGAGGAGCGCGCGCCGGGGGGAGGAGGCTGTACTTTGGCATAGAGAAAAACATCTTCTGCGAAATGAACAGGGGTGATCCCGAAAGGCGAGACACGGGATCGAATCAGGGTCCGGATGGGAACGGGGGTGGCACGCGGGGAATTTGAAACGAGACCGAGTATTATCGGGACCAGGGGCAGCGGAGCCGTAAACAAAGCTGCGGCCGGTTATGCCCGGGCAACAGAAAAAGGGAACGACAGAAGAAGGTTGAGAAAAAATGCGTTAACCGTTTTGCTCGGAAACTCCGAAAATAGCAAGAGGAACGTATTATCCGACCTCGCGCGGGCCAAAGGAAAAAGAGCAGGGCGTGAGAGGCTGGAAATGCCATAGACGCTCGCACGTCGGACTAACAGCAGAAAAAAAAGAAAGAGAGACGTGTCGTGCCACTGAAAGGGGGGGGACGCGCGAATAGCCGACCGCGGACATTCGTCGGCTAAAACCGCAATGGTATTACGTGCCACAATATATCAACCGGCAGGAGGACGGGAAAGGTGGGGGGAAGATGGAAAGAGCAACGCCAATCACCGCAGGGAAAATAGTATCAGTAATCTCGGATGTGGGGAAGTTGGGAAAGGGCTGGAAAGGAAAGGAGGGGTGCGATCCCACACTTTTCTGGCACAGAAAAGGGGCGACGAACTGGACGAGATGCCTGCTGGGCGACCACCGCGAAAAGAGGAGTACGATCAAAAAAAACAAAGAGGAAGGGATTGGACCGACGCTCGTGAGTGGCCTAGGGAGCAGGGAAAGGAGAAGAGGTGGTCACCCGCAATGGGACCTCGCTGTGTCAGTAAAAAGAGGGTCACACGCCTTCCACCAACAGACGCATTGGGCGGCGGTCGGTGCGGCCACACTATATAAGTAGGAATCATATGGGGATCGAATACGGGCCATGCAAATAGAAAGCTCCGGCAGATGTTATATCGGATTGTGTGGGGGGGGGAAGCGAAACAGGTCATTGAGGTGATAGCCATCAAGTGGCGCGGTCGTCTGTGCAGTACTCAACCAGGAGGAAAATAATTCGTGGGATAAAGTCTTTCGCCGCGATTTTTTGCAGGGGGTAGTCAGGCAAGGTGTGCACAGACGCTCTCTATGCCATTTGTGCGTGGGGCCTGGGGGAGAAGATCCAAGCCGCGTCATGAAAGGATGACGCGTGTGTCGCTTTCAGGGAACGGAGGGGAAGACTACGTGTTGAGCATGATGGGAACAGGGCTCTAGCAATCAGGTCTACAGCGTAGAACGAGGGGGAAGAAAAAGGGGGAAAGAGAACGAGGGGCCAGAAAAGGTCAAGGATCAGTGCACCGGCTACCTCTTCTGGCGGGGGTAAGGTGGCTATCTTCAACATCCAGACTCAACGTCGAGAAGACCGTCAAGGACGAAAGAAGGTAAAAGAGAAGGCCCGGTGGAAAGAACGCAAAGGGAAACAGAAACAACCCTGTACCATATGAAGAAACGGTCGCCATACTTGCGGGGAGAGAAGAAAGAGGGCCGTGCTAAGCAGAGAAGAGATAACGGACCGCTGAACCCGGACCGTCCATATACCCCGCCAAAGGGCTGAGTGTGGGAAACGCAAAATCCCTCGGGCGACAAGAATGAAGAAATCAGCTGTTCATACACGGGTTAGACATTTCAGCGTCAGAAAGAGACGTGGACCGGCACCCTCTGCCTGCTCCTTACGGGAGATCATCAAGAACGAGAGGTGGGACCAAGATGGCACAACTGAAAACCGCCTAAAGGAAACCACAAATGCCCCTACCGGTGTACAAAAATGAGGGGGTCCGTAGTACGAACCGTTGTCGTCAGGCCGGCACCGAAAGGGGGCGGTATAGTGGAGAGGTAGGGGTGGAGGTGAGGTAAATACGTGGTGCCTGCCGGAGAGAAGCGCATCGCGCGTCAATACCGGAAGAGTGAGGGCTAAACGACATGAAGGGGAGTAAGGGACAGGGTGAGCCTGTTGGTTGGAAAGATGGGCCCTACAAGAAAGGAGGGGGGGGACAAGGAGACGCCACAGCGCGGTCAAGTCAAGTTGTCAATGAAAACGAACGAGATGGGTGCTACGGGACAGGATTCCTCTCCCCGGCTGTCAAAGATCCGCTTGCGACCGAGGGCGGGTACAAGAGATGAAAGGGAAGAGGCCAAAAAATGAAGACGCTTAATAAACAACACTAAATAAGGGGGAGAACGAAAGAAAAGTGGAGGCGAGCAAGCTCAAAAGCCCACTCGATTGGGTTGTGAGTAGGACGTCAGCTTAAAGGGGCGACAGAAGCTGGACATGGGGGAAAAAAAGGTAAGGGGAGGGACCGGGATTGAAGGGGGGCGGGGAAAGCGGGTCTGGGGCCAGTTGGTTTCGGTGTTTCTTGTGGGGCTAGAAAAAGAGGGATTCTCAAGGTCGGCAAAAAAAGAAAGGTTCGCCAGGTAACGGCGCGTGACATGACAAACGAAGATTTGCGCGAGCACTCCCTTCTGCAGGGAGAGAGAAAAGGGTGACAGCCAGATGGGCTGTGAGGGTGTTTCTGGCTCGGAGGGTATCAGAAATAGAAGTGCAAAAATCTTTAGCGACAGGGACGTTATGGCGGGCGGGCGGGAGGGGAAAACTGACTGTAAATGGGCAGGCTGTGGGAAATCAGATTTTTTCAGAATGGGTAAAGGAGCAAAAGGAAATCTGGTAACACCCGGGGATTGATTGGTAGAAGGGTCAGACAAGAAGAGAGGATCCATGAACAAGGGGGGGCTAAAAATACCGTCAGACACGAAGGGGAAAAACGGAGCGGTTAATGCAAACAGTAGTCCATAAATGTAAGAGGAAAGGGGGGCAGGTGAAAAGGAATACCATCCTAGGAAAGTAGGGGGGAGAGGGAGAGGGACAGGGGACAGTTTTACGGGATGGAGAATCTTCGAAGGCTCCTATCTCTCATCAAAAAAAATAAAAAAAGGAGGGGGAGAGGGGCGAGGGGGAAAAATCGACCCTCAAGTAAGCCTGGGAACGGGGTCAAACGAAGATGAACACAAATAGACGACATAATCTCTGGGAAAGACGGTCTTCCACGTATTGTGTACATTTAGTGGCGGGCCTCGCGGTTGGGCGGCTCACGAATACAAAGTCAAGAAGCGTATTTGCCAGATCTCCTAAGGAGGGAAATGCCTTCCTGCCAGGAAAACCACAAGAGGGTCCCCTAAAGCAAAGAAGCCTCAGGTGTGAGAAAAGTCCCGGATTACTACAAGAGAGCACGCCTTAAGGAAAAAGACCGAAAAAAAGGGGGTAGGGGCCAATAGATGTAACGGAGGGCCTTGGCGTGCGCCAAAGTTCGCGCGCTAATCTATCACCCTTTCTCAAGAAAGGGAACTAACCTGGGGCCAAAAAAAAACTGAGTGGTCCATTTAGGACCATTCAGGCGAACAAGAATCGCAGGAAATACAAGAACCAAAGTCCAGAGGGCGGGCGAAAGCGATAGCGGTTTGTGGCCAACTACCCAGGCTTTCTGTTTGGTTGAAAGGGGGAAGGATCTGCACCGTGGATCGTCGAGCGCTGGAAAAAAGTCAATGTATCACGAGGGGGGGAGCCCTAAGTTAGGCTGGCTTGCGCTGTACAAGGGAGTGGGCATAACGATTACAGGGCTCTGCCCGGTAGGATCAGGGAAAGGGGAAGGGCGGTCCGTAGGGGAAGAGGGCATGAAGATACACCGAGCAAAATATTCTTCTCGCGGAAAGAAATACACGGGACGTGATGCAAAGGAGCCTGGGGTCATTGGACCGTTTGGCAAAGACAATGTGAAACTAACGCAATTCCCGGCGGAGGTGCCAACTATCTGCCGGGGGGTTGTGACGGGGAAAGTAAAAGGGGGAGAGGCGGCCTCCTTCAAAGGTCATCATACGGCGTGATAGCGCGAATAAGCGGATCTCGCAAAGAGTGTGGTAACCGGAGCACACGAACAACACGTACAACGGAGAAAGTTTGATAAGTTTCACGAGGGTGGGGACGTCAGGCCGAGGCGAGACGAAAGTACTGGTCGTCACATCGGAAAGCGCACTGCTGCCTAGGGGGAAACAGATCTTGCATCGACGTAACTAGATGTGCGGAAACCGCGGGCGATGTACTCACCAAGGATGAAATATCTGGTCCCGGAAGCAAAAGACGCGATTGGCGGCGGTCTGCGCGTAGAGGATGTGAGGGAAAATTATGTTCATTGATAAAAAAGGAAAGGGGAATTGTAGACCGAACGGGAGGGGGGATGACGACGGTCCCAACGGGGTCCTGCACGGAACGAAGGAAGGGGAGAGGATGAACCGTGGGGATACTCTTGGGTGATTCGAGGGAGCGAAGCCATCATCTTTAGTCCGGGGTTGCGTGAAAAATGATCGCAAGACAGAACATCAACTAAGGATCTTATAAGAGGAGCAAGAACCAAGGGTGGGGGTCATCCTAGTATCTTCAGCCATAAGGGGGGAGGAAGTCGGAGGGGACAACCATTGCCAAACTGACTACGAAAAGATCAAGGGGCTTGCAAAAGCGAAAAGAAATCGCCAAAGAAATGCTCGAAGAAAAAAGAAGTGAGAAGACGGTACCACTCTATTTGGGGGGAAAGAAACGATCGGATGCGGTCAGGAGGACAGAAATCAAAAACAGCTTTGAGACATGCGATATAATCTGGGAAGGAAGACAGTGCAGTCTTCTCACACAAAAGACGGAATAGCATATCGGGCAAATGCTGTTGGTGAGTTTGTAATGCTCATTCGAAAGGGGTGACCAGAAAAGAGGAGCAACTTGTGCGCGGGAAGGGAGGAGAACATCAACCGGGACGAGCGGTGGCCACAAGAGAAAGAGGAGGTCAAAGTGACAAGATTGCTGGAAAGAGGAGGGTCAGCGGACTTAGAGAAAAAGGCTGAAGAGTGGGTTTCGGAAAAAAGACAGTGGGGACTGACCGGGAGGTCTGGTGGGTCCATTCCAGAGGGGGAAAAGTAACACAATTGGGGAGCCGCGAGCTGATGAGCCGAGGGCTCAGGTGATAAACTTTTCCCGGTCCGTGTCACTAGGTGCGGGGGGAAGAGAAGAGGGAAACTTAGCCCCCTAGGTCGATATACAGGGGTTGAGACCAAGCACGGTGGGCGGGCCTGACAAATGGCAGGGAGAAACTGACATACGAAGGAGGCGGGGACACATCGACAGTAGGGGGAATCAAAAAGTCAATGGCACAAGAAATGGAAGGGTTTTTCGCCTGGGAAGGGTGCATGGATACGGTGGACAGAAGGGGGCCCGGGACTGTAACGGAAAATTGTGACCAGCCTCTGTTCGTCAAGTGTAGCAGAGAGCGGGGCCCGGGGGCGGGCCCTATAGGTCCAAGTATTGTCCAGGTATTAAGGACGGAGGGCAAAAAAGAGGAATGTTGCGCAAGCTAGAGGAAAGAACGCAGTCTAAGGACCGAGACAAAGGGAGGAAATATCGTGCGAAGAAGGCACATCACCTGTAATAAGAGAAGTGGGCCTGGGGTTAGTGGAAAAAAGAGGGCTAAGATCTCTAGCGGTTACCACTCACGCACAAGAATATCAAGAAGTCAAACAAAAACGCATCTTGAATTAGATAACCACACCCACATACTTACCGCGAGAAAGAAAGGTCAAACGTCTCATTCGGGGGTGAGGCATGGGCAAAGAACAAAAGAGATGTGTCGGGGGCGCGCGACAATCAAGAAAAAAAAAACTTGGAGAGGTATGTCCGTGCAGCCTAGTACATGGAAAAACAACAAGGGATGTAATGGAGCAAGGCCAACCACTATCAAAACGATCAGGGCCGATGGCACCCAGATTCACTCCTCGGCGTCGGGGAGGGCCGAGAGGGCGGCCCATTCAACGGGAGGCTAGGTCAAACCGGGAGACGTGACAGCGGCGGTCGCGTGGGTGCGGATACAGAGGGAGAGCTCAAATCAGCCAACAGGGGAAGACGTGCCACGGATGTGGCAAGCCCCAGAACGGTAGGGAAGAACATGGTGTCCTGCGAAATCTGAAAAGAGACAGAAAAAGGATGTAATAAACAAATGGACAGGACCGGCTAAAAACCTAGCGCGTAAGACGAGGGAAGACTGTGTTGCGGTACGGTTAGAGGACTCCCACGCGCGTCGCAATGGTGAGGCAGAGGACGAGTTCTAGCTCACTGTCAGAGGGGTCAGACCAATGGGGAACGGAGAGGAACGGATCTTACGTCTTTGGGAACGGGCAAAGTGTGTCAAACCTACGCCGTCGAAGGGAAGGTAAAACATAAAGGAAGATAGTGGGTTTAACCCCTCCCTCAAACGGAAGGGGGGATTCATTCTCAAGGGGAGACCAGGGGAGGGGAAAAGCCTAGGATAATACGGAAGACCAGGCAGGCCCTCGCCCCTAAGCCACAGGCAACTTTAAAAGAAGAGGCGTATAGAAAACGAAAGAGACTCGCCACCAAAAATATGGAAGTATCGGGTGAAAACGGGAGGCATTGTGGACAACACAGGGTTGTCATTAGACGGTGACATGAAACTCGCGAAACCGGAAAAAGGTACCAAAGATGTGTGTTCTGTCGGCGGACATTAAAATGAGACGGAAGGTGGGAGAAGAGGGACATGTAAGATTCTGTTCAAACGGTCGTAGGAGAAATCGGAGAGGGACTACACCGTAGAAATAGATGACGTGGGGTTTCTTACAGAACGGGGTGGGCCGGGGATAGGCGAAAAGATAAGGAAGGCAAGCGACACCTTTTCAAGGGGTTAATTGAGCGATTCAACCCAACCAAGAGGCCAAAGAAATCTACGCCATTGAGAACTAGAAGGATCTAGAAACGTCGTAACGACAAGTGGAATTGCGGTATCGGCAATAAAGTCAGAGAGCATGGCCTTCCCAAAAGGGAAAAAGAGATGACTTGAAGGCGCAGGTCCAAGATATCTGGACACGCGGAAGGGGCAGGAAAAA
>Ga0179593_1695613_pt1 | contig 10300 bp, 9 predicted proteins | sample CZODoug2_1_08_16_FD_185931 | JGI IMG/M metagenome (GOLD analysis project Ga0179593, IMG submission 185931) | Vadose zone soil fungal communities from Angelo Coast Range Reserve, California, USA - CZODoug2_1_08_16fungal (PacBio error correction) | ecosystem: Environmental > Terrestrial > Soil >...
CGGGATAAGGACACGACGGGTATATCGGCCAAGAGGAAGCAGATCCTTCGATAAGAAAATTAGAAAGTAGATGACACCTAGGGACGCAAATTTCTCCACAAAGAGCTTCTCCAGTAAAATCTTAAAAAAGAAAACATGGAAAAAGAGGGTCTGCAAAAAGGGGGGGGGGGGATATGAAGGGGCCGAAAATGGGGAGGTGAGGAAAAAGAGAAAAAAAAGGTCAGGGACTCTTTAACGAGTTGGACACAATAACAGTTCTGCAGGTCAAAAGGGGGTACTAAAAGAGCAAAGAAGAAGGCTGAGAAAGCCCGCGCCCAAGTAAGGCATAGGGGAGAACCGCATTTCATCTCCAGTTACTTTGAAGCGAGAACTGTAGAAAGCTGGGCAAACACAGGGGCGATTTGAATTGACCGGGGGGGAGAGGGGTATTCGAGAGGGAAAAACGAGACGCCAAGCCTACTCGACGCCTAGCAACAGCTGGTTGCCGTCCATACCCATAAAAAGGGAAACTGTAAAAAAGAAGTCCAAGGGACAAAAGTGTAATGCGAGACAAGAAATCCCGAGGGGGCGGAAGAGGGGGGCATCCGCTCATTGGCGTAGCACCTCCCTCATCAGAAGATTAATCGTTCGTAACATCTTTGGCCCGCGGGAGAAAAGGAGATGGGAACACACTGTCGGGGGGGGAACGAAAGAGGTAATCTCTAAAACCGCCAGGGGGAAACTTCTTGATAAAATGGGTCCGTTCCGTAGAAAAAATCGAGAGACCGGGGGGGAGAAAATCGATATGGGGAATCGGGTCACAGGGGGAGAATTGCCGGATCGGGGTCAAGCATCAGCTGGCCGTCAGGAATTGCAGCACAAAATCGATAGACGGGTGGAGGTCGCGATGGGAAAGCAGACTCGAATACTGGGAAGCGTCCCTGCAACCAGCCCCCCGTGTTGGAACTTCAGAGTAGCAGGGAAAAAGAAACGACCAAGGAAAAAAGGGGAAAATTGAGATAGGGGTCAAGGACGGGGAAAGGGAAGCTTCCGTCAAATGAGACGGCACGTCGGAAAAGGGCTTTGACAGAACGGAGCAAAAGTACCAGACGTTTCCGTGGTGGGGGGCACATCTTGACTAAGGGGAACCAGAAAGAAAAAAGGGGGGCAAAAGAAATGGGCAAACGGAAGTATAGCCTGAAGATGGGACGAAAGCCGAAGTCAGAAAGCCTCGACCGGCATCATGAAGGCAACGGCTTGGCACGCCGGCGAGGATGGTTGGATGGAAAAAAGAACAGTTGTAGGAGAAAGAATGAAAAGATTAATTATTGCACCGATAAAATGGCGCCGGGGCGGTAAGGAAACCAAGAAAGTGAGGAAAGAAGCCGGTATGCGAGAGCCCAGCGTCGCGGATGTGAGGCATCAAGTAAAGTGACGGGCCAGCTGGAACCATGAAAGGGGGGGAACCCTGAGTCACAAAAGGGAGAGAATTCGGAAGGGAAAAAGAAAGGCAAAAAAAAATCGATACCCGAGTTGCACGCAGAGATCAAAGTGAGGGCGAGTTCACTCACCTCTATAAAGAAAAAACCTTCCTAGCCGTAGTCTTCAAGGGTCCACAGAGGAGAAAAAAGGATGGATGACCGCGGCGGGAAAAAAGTGGCGCTGCAGTTAGCCAACAGGAAAGAAGCAAAGAAAAAGTATTGGATCGTCTGAGAGGTCAGGGTCGTGTCACGAAATTCCCAAGCTGGGAGGCGAAACCTACAAAGAAACCTTTGCAGTAAGGCTTAACTTAGGATAGCAAAACAACGGAAGATGACTCCCCGGGGGTCGGATACTTCGCCAAGGAAAGGGCAGGTGGGATTGATGAGGGTTTCGATGATTGCAACCTGTGGGAATGTCGGTAAAAAAGAAAAAAGATAAAACCAATAAAAGGAATAAGTGAAGAAAAAAGAGGGCGCAAGCTCATCACCATGCGGGTGCATGATGCGCCGAGAAAAAAAAAAACGTCAGCCTAGTTATGCTCGCTGGGAAAACTTGCCGATTCCGGGCGACTGATGGTCTGCGGGAAACGGGGGGTATAGAACTAAGAGGAAGAAAACTCTCAAAAAGACGTGCCAAGAGAGCGAAGTGCTTGCTCATAAGACGAGACAGGCAGTAGAAGGCGAGTTAGGGCCCCGCATGGCTTCCATCCGGGGGGGGAAGGGCAAAGAAAAATAATGGAGAAAATCGAACTTAGAAAGGGGGGTCCGTTATGCGACGCGACATGTTTGAGACGGCCTCATAAAAGAGCGCAATGGGGGGGAACGAATAAAAGTGGGGGAAGGACAAAGTACGGGACCACAAAAGACTATAGGACGCTCGAGCGGCATCAGCTTGGCTTTGCAGATAGTCCCTACTAGCAAAAGGATGCCTGAAAATAGAAGAGAGCATTCGCAGCTCCGCTTGAAAATGGAAGAAAAGGGGGAAGGTGCCAACCATCGCGAACCTGTTTTTCCCCAAGTATCTTCTGTAAGGAAAGTCGGAAAGAGAAATGGAACAGGGGAAGACGAAAAAGGCAATCCGATTTCGGAAGCACGAAAAAAAAGGCGAGGAGACGATCAGAAGCGTATTGCCTGGAGATCCTTTAACCTTCAACTGCTTTTTAACCCGGGGGGAGGGGCTTTTGGAAGGGAAGACGAAGATGCCAAAAAAGAAAAGCCCAACAAATACTTCTGATAAGGATGCCGTTCTGGAAGAAGGGAAGATGAGGGGACCCATCCCGCGGACCGGCTTGCTTACTAAAAGGGAATAGGGGGCTGAAAAATAAGCACAAGCCTGGAGGTAAGAAGAGACGTCACGGACCGCATTGTAATCGAAAGGGGCTGTCTTTTTGGAGAAGTCCTATGACTTCCGAGTTGAAAAAGGAGGGTTGAAGAACCAGCCATTGCGCGACTTTCAAAGATGGAGACCGGCGGGGACTTGGGGGAAGAACATGATCGGCGGGAAAACGCGCTTGCCTCCCCAGCGTTATGGTAACTGATGGGTGCCGATCGAAGTGGAACGGTTTACAGCTGCGTTGGATGGAAAAAGGGTTTCAGGGCGTCTGCCCGGCCAGGCTTTTCTTAATTGGGGGACGATTGCGTGACATAAATAATACCAGAAAACTCAGAAGAAGCAAGTCCCAGGTGCATGATGTCGTTCGAAGGGAAGAAAGGACACACACCCTGCACATCTGACCTTTTCCCGCGCCTGCTTCAAAGGGGGACATGGGAAGGGGAGTGGCAAGAGAAAAGGAGTGCCGATTGGGACGTCCTGCCTGGGAAAAAAATGCAAGGGGAGAAAAAGGTTAGACTCTGTTCACGACCTGAACTTGGACGAGTTTGTCCGCAACTTTTTAGCACGGGAGAGAAGTAAAAAAAAAAAAAAATGAGGGAAGTCAAAAGTCGCAATGTGGAAAAACCCTCAGAATCTTGTCTTAACGACTCCATTTTGTAAGAGGAGCACTTGTGGAAGGCTCACTCCAGGCGCATCTATATCTGGAGGAATTTACTAGTTCCGTTGTGGTCGTGACGGAAAAAGAAAAAAAACGGAGGAGAAAGAGTCAAGTAAATACGCACTAAAAGTCCAAGTCCCTCTGATATCTCCGGTAGACTTAAGAAAGAACAAGTAGATGATGGTCAACACCATTTCGGGGCAGACCCGATAAATTTATGGGAGTTCTCCTAGAGTGACTACTTTCTGACCCATTGTGGGGTGGGGGGAAGGGACGGAGGGAGGCAACAGGGACAAACACTTCACGGGGGAGGGGTAAAGTTTGTGCGCCAATCTCCTCCCTTAAGCCGGTCCAAAATGTACGAAAAAAGTGGGGGGGAGAGTCCACCAGAAGGATTACAAAAAAAAAAAAGGGCAACCAGAACCGCTGTTCAGGAGCAGTGACTGTCGGTCATAGAGAACCTTTCTCGCTGAAAGGGTGTACGGAAATGAGGGGAAAATTGTAAAAGAGAGAGGATTCAATCGGTCCCACAGAGGGCCGGAGCAGCCGACCAGGGTTGCGCGTCATACATACGCCAGCTTAAACAAGTTAAAGAGGAAGAGGGACCCACGATTGGGGAAGGGGCCCAATGGGGGAATCGGAACCGCTCAGGTGCAAAAGAAAGAGGATACATCTTTTGCCCGAGTGCGGCCAATTGATTGCCTCGAACTAACTGCAGAAGTGGAAGAACAAGGGGGACAACGGACGCTGCGGAAGGAGGGGGAAGGCCGCCGCTGCACCTCAGATTTCCGGTTTCATCAGGGGGGCTCGCCTTGGGGGGATAGTGGGACATTCCGAAAAGGGGGCCAGGCCAAGAAATTCACCTCACGCAAACGATCGTTGGGCCAGTCTATGGGGGGGGCTCAAAGAAACGAATACTTTAACATCATCCAGCACACCCGAAGGAAAATAGGACTAAGACCGACCGGAAAGAGGGGGGGAGATCGGAAAAGAGCAGTTACTCTTCCGTGCACTCTTTATACCGGCGCCCGAGAGGGGCGTAAATGATGGGGGAATTAGAAAAGAGAGAAGGACGAGAAAAAGGGGATACAGAGACATGGATGGAAGTTTTGGGGAAGTCCCATGCTGTATGGGGTAAAAGGTACGAAATGAAATACATTATGCAAGAGCCTTGGGGAAAAGGGAAAAAGGGAGGGTCCATCCGAGAGAAGGAGAAAGACATGAATACTGCGGCAAAAGGCCGAGAGTAGTGATCGTATGCGGGGGAGGGTTTTCCCCCAGAGACCTTGTTTGTTTTGATGAGAACAAAAAGATAGCGTCTGGGGGATAAGGGCGCAGTGTGTATGGAGGCAAACCCCAAAAGGGAAAACACCCAACAGGTAAGGAAAAACAGGTAGGGCGAGCCATAAAATACAAAATGACGTTGGCGGAAGCCATGGCATGCCCTTCCCTCCCTCTGAAGCTTGCAAAACTGGATAGTCGGGAGCGAACGGCTGACAGAGGATTAAGCGGAGGAGGGACGCAAAGCCTACTCAAGAAACCGAGCCCATGATATCGTAATTTTCACCGAGAAATCATCACTAGCTGGAAGGGGGGGCCGCTTAAAAAGAAAAGGGGGGGTGGAGGGGAGACCTCTGGAACAGGAATAGAAGAGAGGGAATCGAGTGGTCGTAGGAGCAATTCCCAGGTTCAAATCATCTAAACCTAAATCCCTCACATCAAAAGGCAAAAAAGGGGAGGCATTGGAGAGAGGATCTCAGGAAAAAGGGAGGAAAGAAGAAGAATTTGCGCAAACTACAGAAGAGATCATGGGGGGGGACGATGATGGGGAGAAGGAATGGCTCTTGCCACCGAATCACCACCAATTACCACGAAGCCCAGATCGAGAGGTAGGGAGAAAAACGTGGGCGGAGGAGGAAAGGCGAGACCTCGCTGGCAGCAGGAAGGTCCACAGGCCAGAAAGGCTGGAAGCGGACACTGGCCTATATCATCCGGGGCTTGAAGGGGGGGCTTGCGCGAGGAGGAGAGAGAAAAAAAGCTGAGGAAAAACATAAAGTTTGAGGAGCGAGAAGGGGAGGGACCTTCGCTAAGATCGAGAAGCATTCGCCCGCTGCGGAAAGGGGGAGGGCCACTCGCTGCCAATGGATTCCGAAAAGGGATCACGAAAGAATGACGATGATAAAAACGGAGTGACGTTACTGATTCGTGCCTGTCAATGGTGGAGCGGCCTTAAAAGGGGGAGACGAATACTCCGGAAGGAGGGGGGGGCAGCTTGGTCGGAATACTGAAAAAAAAAACACGCAAAAAAGAGATAAAGACAAGCCTGCTGCGCAAGGACTTTTCAGCCGTCTCTCATAGAACAGGATCAAAACGGACGAAAGGAGGAGGGGAGGAAGAAGTTGGGGGCTCAATACTGAATTAAGGAGGACAAAAGAAGGGGGTTCCAACCAGAGCTTTCCTTCTGTTTCAAACACCATGAGCGCGCGCCAAGAGGAAGAAATCGGACAAACAAAGAGAGTAAAAGGCAAGGTTTGAAGCGAAAGAGGGGGGGGGAAGGATTGAAGCGCTTTTAAAACGATCAGCAAAGGAAGAAGCCGGTTTAAGATCTTCCGTTGAAGGAAGTTAGGAGAGAATTAAAGGTAAATTCCTAGTAATTTTCTGAAATAGAAGTAACCAAGAGGGAGGACGGACAGAAAGGGGGGGGAATGAGATGTCATCAGGGGAGGGAAGTACGAATCCGAGCGGCCTGCTAAAAAACAGCCCTCTGAGAGGTTTACGGCTCAAGGGGGCTCCTCAAAGGGGAGAGCGGGAAAAAGACCCATGTCAAGCATTGGCAGGGGGGGAAAATTAATGGGAAAAAGAGAAGGGGGTTGGGCGACGTCAACAGTGTTCCTCACTAAAGAAAAAACGGCAAAAGATGAGACCTAAAATGGTGAAGGGGGGGGGAGGATCAAAAGGGGGGACCAAGGGAGATTTCCGCAAACCGCGGGATTGGGGACAGGGATGTTTGCCGATACGGCATGCACATCGTGGGCATTCAATGCGGAGTAGCTTGGTGAAAGAGGGGAGGGGGGGGTAGGGGGAAACAAAATGTTTCGGGGAGGAAACCCAAGGCGAAGTGTGGGAAATGTCGTGCAGCGAGGAACCCGACAAAAAAAAAGGGAATCAGGACCAACGTGGCCAGCGAGACCGTGAGGAAAAAAAGGCTTGCTACAAAAAGCGTTCATGGCCAACAAGCTGCGTGGAGGCAGAAGGATTTTCAAGGCTCAGCCGTATAACAAGCGCAGGGGTCTGGCCGAAAGGCAGGACTATGTCAGCCACAAACAGGTCCCTGGACCCGGAAACAGGGTGTCCGCGGGGGGGGGAAAAAAGGGAACGTCCGGAAGGGGAAAAGAGCAAAAGTCTTTCAAACCGGAAAGAAAAGGCGAAGGCCCAGCATGGAGGGGCGTAACTGGCGAAAGGGTGGTCTACATGCACGGTGCAGCGCCTGCGACAGTAAGGGGAGAGGGAGGGGGCACTAGGACTACGAAGGGGGGGGATCGAAGGAGGAAAAAAAAAAAAAGGGAAAAGAGAGAGAGTAGTCAGATCTCACTCACAACGGAGACGTTCCGAGCGACCCGAATCTAGAAGAGAAGACAAAAAGGGAGCAGCCAGTTCGCATGTGAGGAAGCCAGTGAAAAGAGTAGGCTGGGACCATTTCGAAAGACGCCGGATGACAATCCTTTGGGTGGAGAATGAAAAAAAGTGGATAAAAAGGGGGGGAAAGCGTTGCCGGGTCCGCGTTAATAGTTTGTGCGATAGTGACGCGCCCGGATTGGAAAGGAAGGAGCCGTAGGAAGGGGACAAGGCGGTTAGCGATGCCACCGGGGAGGGAAGGCGGCCGCGACCATGAACGCGAAATGTTCATTTCTCATTGGGTCGGGCAATATCAGAGCCAAGGGGGGGTCGGGCATGTGACCGTGAGTGTAGAGGGGTGACTAAGAGGTCCAAACGAGCAAGCAGGCCGCAGCCTAGACGAAAAACTGGTTTGCACGCGTCCATACGAAATAAAGGGAACCGCATGAAGGAAGGGGAAGGAGGGACCAAGTACCAAATCCAGGGGGGAAAAAAAAAAAACTGGTTAAAAAAAAAAGGACAGGGAGAGTCTCCATCTTGGGGGGGGGGGAAGGCGATTTCGGGAGGCCGGAGAGTGACGGGGAACCACCGGGAAGGGGGCGTACTTAAAGACGAATTTAGACCATGCGGTAAGGGGGGGAAACGGGAGACGGGGATTTAGACTCTATCAACCTCGAAATCTGGAGAAACGACCAGAGGTGGGGAACAAAACAGGCTTTCAGAGGGAACACGCGACAACCATGACCAGACGGCATCGGGGATCGAATAACTCTGTCGGAGTGCATGAGGGAGGATTAAATGGGGAAACCAGCAACAGGGGGAAAAAAAGGCGATACCGGTACAGTCTCCAAGACCACAATCCGAAAGGGAATATTCCAAGAGTGAAAGAGAGGAAGGGGTAAAGAAGGATAACGCGCCTAGCAAAGTACTTGAGTGGTACTTAATTATCATACCATTTCGAGGACGTCCCAAAAGAGGAACATCGATAAGGGGGGGGTGGGCACCATTACCAGAGTCAGATTATTCCGGCTGATTGCGGGAGTACTCCTAATTCGCTGAATCCGCAGAGGCAAGCATGGCATGGCTGCAAAAGGGAAGGCCGTGTTTTGTGATTGGGAGGAGGATGTGGAGGGGGAAGTATACCTGGGGTTAATTGGACGAACCCAACTGAGGGTTGCCGTCGGTCAGTAGATAGTTCGAAGAAAATAAAAAGAGTCCTGGGTCGATCTGGCTAGCCCACGGCATCGATGCCCCTGGAAAACGGCAAAAGCATTGTGTGGGGGTGGGGTAAAGAAAGAACGCGTAGGACTTTCCTTCGCTTCAAAGGGGAGAAAGGCTCGAATACAAGATGCGAAATTAAAGCAGGGATCAGATACGCTGCATCACAGGGGGACTTAGGGGAGTGTCACAGGGAATCATCACTAGGCCTGGTGCGTTTTGGACCGAGGGTCCAGAGAGGCGAAAACCACGAAAAAGCTCAAAAACCGAAGGAAATATTTGGAGGATAAAAGGTGTTGGCAAAAAATGAAACAGTGCAAATCATCGAAACCCAGGGAGAAACTCCCCCTCCCTTTTAAAGGTCTTGGGGCGGAATCAAGGAAGGAAAACCTTAGAGAAAAAAATCGGACACGGACTCCGTTTCAAGGGCTGGGGGTCGATGGTGAACCGCCTTGGGGGGAGGTCACACGAAGAAGGCATGACGACCCAATCTGGATGAAAAGGCTAATTCCTTGAAAAAAGCAAGCGGAAAATCGGGGGAGACTCAAACCGACCGGGAAAAAACCTAGTGGAGAAGGGGGCCAAGAGAGCGAAGTTTCTCAGATTCGTCTATGTTATTACCGGATAAAGGGTCAAACGCGAAGGAGGACAGCAAGGTTTGGGCGAGGAAGAGAGGAAGAGAAAGGACAAGGCATGGAAAAGCTGAAAAGTAAAAAGGGGAGGGGCATCACGAAGGACTCACGATCTACAAGGACTTACGTCGGCGCAGGTCGACAAAAAAAGCAGTTTGGTTATCGGCAAGACGATCCAGAAAAAGGCGGGTCGGAATAGGAAAAAAGAAAAAAGCTGGCCCACACGCAACTCATACGATCACTCAAGAGCGGCGGCGCATGCGGGGACAGAGATACATGGCAGGCTGCCGTCGAGAGGGAATGACGGCGCCGAAAAAAGAAGGGGGGATGGAATCATTTATTCGCTAAGTACCGGAAGGGGGCAACCAGCTGGACGGCCTGGTTTTCAAAATACATTACTTAGTAGGCCACGATGGCGGGAACGTCAGGTCGATGGGAAGAACTTAAAACTCCCGGAACTTGGATGGTGACGGAAGGAGCTCATTTCAAGGCGCTGGAGCAAAGGGCGCTGTAAAAGGAAATAAATAGCTGGTTTGAAAACCCGGGGGGGGGATTTAGGGGGAAGGGAAGTAATGTAGGTCGAGGGGGCTTCAACCATAGGAGCCCAAAAGGGATCGGGGACAATGTTTGAAGCTGCGTAATGGAAAACGAAGACTGGTGAATACAACGATCCGGCAAGGGCTCCGCCCTTCTAACAGAGGATTTTGAGAGCTCACAGGGAAGAAGGGGGGACCGACGTAGGTAAAGAGGGCATGAGGTTTTTCGAAAAGGACCGATTACTTCATAGTTGGGCACAAAAACCGAAATTTCGAGGGGAAACTAAGAAGTGGAGAAGATAGAGTGGAGGAAGGGGGGGACTTCCGATCACAAGGAGCGGGGGCTGCCTCCGCGGCCGAAAGGAAATGGGGGGAAAAACGACGGTCATCGGGGGCCTATTCATGCGTAAGAGGGGGCCGGAAAGAGGAACAGGCTCAGGCGGCGCCAAATCTTTTCTTAAGGTGTCGGATGGGCGTCTAGCGTAATACCAAACGGTAGAAAAGCCAACGACAAAGTAACCCAAAGGGGGGGCTTGGAGAGAAAGACGTCACTGCTACCGACTCGTCATTTTACACCGAAAGGAACCGTGAGCAGGCAGGCGGCAAGAAACCTTGTACTACCGGAGCAGAAGGATTTCAGGCGAGCGGGGGAAAAAGGGTGCCGCACAACAGGTCAATCGTACCCTAACGGAGAGGTTGTCCGAAGTGGCTAAAAAGAAAGAGTCGCAAAAGGGGGCAGACGGAGTCAGAAGGACATGTCCCAGCAAGGGGGTACTCTTGCTAAAATGGCGAGAAGGTCTACACGGGGGAACCGTAGTCTCGAGGCTATGGAAAACGTGGTGCGGGCG
>Ga0179593_1317904_pt1 | contig 10299 bp, 9 predicted proteins | sample CZODoug2_1_08_16_FD_185931 | JGI IMG/M metagenome (GOLD analysis project Ga0179593, IMG submission 185931) | Vadose zone soil fungal communities from Angelo Coast Range Reserve, California, USA - CZODoug2_1_08_16fungal (PacBio error correction) | ecosystem: Environmental > Terrestrial > Soil >...
AGCGGCCATGGTTCAAATCCGACGGAATCATGGACTCGACCTTCCAGAGGGTGTATTCGATGAAATCGCCGAAAAAGGCTCGACTATCTACGAAACGCAAAACCAAAATCGCGTGCAAAGTCTAGCCGGTCAAACCAACAAAGGGGGAAGGGAGTCGAACAAGGATGCTCGGGGGGCGAACAGTTGGCCAGGACAAACTTAAGGAGGAAAAATCGTTAAATCAAACCAGCTGAAAAAGAAGAGAAATCGAAGGGTAAGAAAGAGCCTCGCGCCGCGAGAGAGAAAAAAAAGCAAAACAGAGGGACGAAGTGGGAGGGAAGCCGGCGCAAGGGGGGCCCACGAGCCGCACATCAAGAGAGCGCGCACCAGGGAAAAGAGGATGGGTCGCGGCGGCCGCGGAACAGAAGGTTGTCGTATCAAAAAGACGCAACTCGAGCGGGACCCAAAGAGAGGGGGGTCCGCGCGGAAAAGGGTGAAGCACGGCCATGCTCGAACGCAAACTAGCGAAAAAAGGTCTCCCGAAGTGGCCAAATCCAAAAACAACGTGGTGGGAAGGACGGTGAAGCTCGAAGCGTAGTCCAGCTAAAAAAACCGGGCAGTAGTTCCGGAGAGGGAGAGGGGGAGGCAGCGAGACCTAAAAAAAAAGACCGTCGGATGAGGAGAGGGAAGAAACAGATCACCGTGCGATAAAAACCTGTACTAAAAAAAGGGTTCCTCAGGGCAACCACTATGGCTGCCCGACAGCGGACACCGGACAAGAGGCAGGAAGCGTAACACATGGGCAAACTGAAAGCCGAAAATAAAAACGGGCTCCAGAGGGATAAACTCCCGTGCGAGGCCAACGAAAAAAGCGGACGGAGCGGGACCGCACCAAGGGCTTGCTGGCACGAGGTGCCAAAGAGAGGTCTCTTATTTCCGAACAAAAACTGGGAACACGGTGGAAAAAAGTCGGGGTAAACGGGAACACCGGGAGGAGAGAGCCACTCCGTCTCGGAAAGGAGACCAAGAGTATGGGTACTGTCCTACTTATCAGGCCTCTAATGCGGAACGCACAAAGCAGATCCACCAAGAAATTGCAGCGAAAAAGCGGAAGGAAGCCTCGGCCGCGGATCGCCCGCCATTAGAGGGAAAAAAGCGGCATATCTGAAAAAAGATGGCGGGGCTAATTCAAAAAAAACGAAGCAGTGGGGAGGACCTGAGTGGTTTATGTAGCCGAGGTGCAGAGAAAAAAGTTTCAGCAATGGGTCAACTAATACTGGGAGCCAAAAGGGTCAGGAAATATCCCACATAGTTGCAGCCGCGCCGCAAAATGGAAAAGACGAAGTCATGGAGCTGTCTACTCCGGAGAGAGAGAGGATCTTTTTGGAGGGGGGGACGATACAATGTTCCACGCGACCCGCCCACGAGAAGCCTAATTTTGAGGAGGGTCATTCAGGATAGTCCGAAGACCCTTGAGCTTCAGAAGTCAGAGTGGAAGGGAGAGACCAGGGGACCTCCGCCCGCCATGAGCGGTCGGTGTAGTAAGCGCACATAAGGCGTCAAAGGGAATCCTGGCAAATCAGGAACGCAAAAATCCCAGAAAAAAAAAAGTGTACCAACCTTTGAACAAAGACTGTCGGACCCAGCGCGGAAACCCCCCGCCCCGATTGGATGGAACAACACCACCGGCTAAGAACAGGATTCCCAAGGGGGAACAGAGGTGCTGCGAGAAAAAAAAAAAGACACAAGGAAGGCCGCGCTCGTGACAGAAAAGAGGGAAGTTCAGGTGCCGGGGTAGACCGACAGAGGGGGGGGCACGAAAAACCACGATGACCAAAGGCCGGACCGACAGGAAAGACGACAAGTCACTGCATGGCCGCCGCAGAACGGCATTAGGAAAAGTGGGACTTGGGCAAGGTAGGGGACCTCGGCAGCAGAAATGGAAAAAAACGGCCGCCTCGAAGACCTCGAGGTACAGGCTCACCGTCGGCAAGGCGGCACCGATAGCGCTGGGAAGAGTACATTTTCCGTAACACCGAGTCGATGCGGTAAGCGGAAGCCGGCAGCCGCGGTCAAAGGGGCCAGGCGCGCGCCCGAAGATGGACGCAATCCACGGGAAGGCGGGATGAACGGAGGGGAAGGAACCTCTGCACCTTCATCTCCTAAGCACGCTCGAAGAGTCACCTGCTTGCGCGCCAGCGGTGTCGACCAACGTCTGCGGCCCGGAGAAGGAACTAAGGAGATCTCGCGAGAGATGCGCTCGGGAATAATTGCGGGCCGGCAAGAATCTGACGATTCTTAGCTCTGAAAGAAGATATAACCCTCGAACAAAGGCAAGAGCCGCGCGCCGTTCAAAAATGGATGAGCCGTGTCACCGCGATAGGGGGCAAGTAAAACCACTCGATCGAGCCAGAGAGGCGGGTCTCCTCGCCAGGCGGAAAGACTCGACGCCCGGCGAAGGAGTGCTAAACCAACCCGATCTCTCTCAACAAAAACAGGAATAGAATCTTAATGTTTAGAGAATCCGGAAAACTTAAAAAATGGCCTCTAGGGGATACCGCCGGAGGAGCACCGGTCATGAGAAGATGGCAGAGATCGACGTGGGGGGAAAGGCACAAAAAAAAGGAGAGCGTGAACAACTCTCATCCAAAAAAAGGGATGATAAAAAACCGACAGATGGTTAGAGACATACAGAAAGTTAATAAAAAGAAAATTCAAAAAAGCAGAGAGATTAACGCGGCCGGCCCGAGAAAAGCGCGCACGCGGGGGCTGTCGCCCGGGTCGCGAAGGCGGCTAGGGAAACTCCGGCGCAAAAAGTCCGGCGGTCAGAAAGAGCCCAAGTGACCTCGTTCGAGCGCGGCTCCTGAAAGGTGTCGAGTGGGAGAGGGACCTCAGCTTCTAAAAAAGACCGGGATGAAGCCCAAAAAAACGCCAAGTCTCCTGGCAACGTTCGGAAAAAGCACGAAACCTGTACAACGCAATGGTGGTGGGGACTTAAAATCTCGCGTAAGGAAAGCGCCCGCGCTCGTACTTTTATCAGAAGGAGCCTACTTGACGCCGGTGCTCGTGGCTAAAGAGCGGTACAACAGAGCTGGGCCACGTGGCCCCTACAGGAAAACAATCCAACGGGCATAGGTCCGGACGGCGAAAATCAGACGGTGTAATACTTTGAGAAAAATCCTCTGGGCTGCCTACGCCACCGGGAAAAGGGGCCTCGCCATGGGCAAACTCGAGGGGTAGGGGAACAGCGCGGAGTATAGCGGTGGGGGAGGCGGAGAACCTCGACTACAAGCATAAGTGCGGAGCACATCGGGAGAAAAAGGGGGATACCGGGGGGGTTGGGGGGTGACATCGGTTCGGGGGAGGAGAAGTCCTGGGGACGAACGATCGGCGGTCAAGTTGGTCCCAGAGCATGGAGGAAAGGGCCCGGCCTAGAAGCCGCGAGGCGGCAAGGAGGCAACGCTCTACACGCCTTCCGGGGTGGTGCTAGCTACCCCAAGGTAACTGGGGTTCTTATGGTGTAAAAGAAATCTCAAGCCGATGAACAAATTGCGACACCGCTCGGCATGAAAGACAGGCGGCGGAGATCTGCGGTGCGGGTAGCTGTGTCGCACTGTACGCGGCCTCCAAAAAAGATCACTCGAGAAGAGAGACTCAGAACTAACTGAGTGGCCCTTCGAAAACGGTTCGGTAGCAAGACCTCACCCTTGGGCACCAAAAAGTCTTCGTAAAAAGAGGGCCCGGGACGCTCTGAAATCGGCGCCATCAACCACCGACGGCCTAACGAACGGTGCGGACTGTGCACGAACAAAAAAAAGATTGCATCTTCCCACTCACCCAGAGCACGGGCGCCTAGGGAAGTAGAAAGGGGTCTACTAGCAAGTCTATTTTGGTAGATCGTTCTAGATGACATTCAGAAGTAGGTCCAGTTCCGAAGAGGGAAAAGGGGTTGCGAGCCGAGTGGCCTCGAGGGCGACGTTTCTGGGGAAAGGGGAAAAGGACGATTCGTCCAAAAACCAACCAAAAAAACCAAACCAAAAAAAAAAAAGAAGGGTGTGGAGACAACAAGAATCCCCACAGCCGTCGAGGTGGTGAACCTCAAGGCCCACTAGGAGGGGCAAGCGCCCGCTTTTCTATTGACCAAGTCACCGTTCGAAGAAAGTCCGGGGGACTTGGTCGCGAAGACAAAGGCCAAGGCCCAGGGGAAAATCGCGCGAGACTGGGCCGGGACGACAAGTGGGAAAGGCCGGCAAGCGTAAAAAACTGAGTCCCCAAAACTGATCGCCAATTCCTTGCTATCAACCGAAGGAAAGAGTTGGTCGTCCATCGAAGAAGCCGAAACTGGGGAGGGAAGGCTATACAGTGCCACCCCTAAATCGAGCTCCTCCTTAAATAGACTGACGGGGGAAAAAGGACATAGGGGGGAAACTGGTAAGACACACCACGTTTTCTGGGTATAAGGCCGCGGAGGTCATCACCTGCGTCGACCTCACGCCGGCGGGTACTTCTCAACAAGAAGGGAGTCTCTCCGGAAACGAGCAAATTCCTGGAAACAAAACAAATCAACTACGGCGCGGACCCTAGTGCCTCAACGACCGGGCGACGTGGGGGGAGCAAAGAAACGCGACCCCTAACGGTAACCGCGGCCGAAAAAATATCCCAACCGTGCAAAAGGGTTCAAAACTAAGTCAAAAGGTCGTTCTTGGGGGCCAAATTGCAAAGGCTTCATAAAAAGCTCGACATCGCTTGGGGCCGACAGCATCTCGCCAGGGCAGCGAGGAGATCTTGAAAAGGAGCGGCTAAGGCCTCAGCCAATCTGTTCGGCTCTTATATCCTAACAGAAGACCTCCTCGACGGTGATCCTGGAAACTTCGCAACACCGCAGAACTGGGGCGAAAAGACAGGACCTGGTGGCAGGAGGGGGCCCGGCGAGCGCCGCGTGACCAAGCAGGGGAAAAAGCTGGGAGGAGGTGCTGGAGAGAAGGAAAAGATAATTGGATGGCTACTATCTCATATAACAAAGTCGGGTCGAGGCACTGTCAGGGCGGATTCCAGAGGGGACGCTACCATTGGTTCTCTAGAAAAACACAGGAGGAAAAAGGAACTGACTAATCCGAGGGGGGGGGCACCAAAGAAGGAAGCTACCTTCCTCGATGGTGTAGTGACAGAGAGAAGGGACAAATGAAAAAAGAACGACCCGTATCAAACAGTCACCTATAGCGCGTCAGAGGGGCGCTCTGCCGTCCCAAGCCGCCACCAGGGCCGGAGGGAGACCAGTAGGAGGGGGTGCGACAGTTTGCCAGTATAGGGAGGGATTATCGGGGTCCTCTCGGCAGAATCTTAATTCGAAAACAGGCGGGCCAACTCAGAAGATTAATCGCGGAGCGCTGGAGGGGAAGGCACCATCCCCCTATGTCCCGGGATGAGCCAGGGGGAAACCGGGCCCACAAAATCACCCTCAAAGACACAAAAGGTAAAAAGGAGAGGGTCGCGTCGTCAAACTCCGGAAACGTATGAGCGCGCCCGGAAGGAGAGGACAACCGAATCAGGGGGGGGGGGGACGAGGCGGAGGTGATCCCGCCAGGACTCCACGAGAAAAGCGACAAGGATGAGAAGTCTCCAAAGCTTTTTAATTACTAATGAGCGGTCCGCCTTCACGACTGGGGTGGTGGAAATTTGCAAAAGAGGGAAGGAGTTGAAATAACTACAAGCGCCGTAGGTCAGGAAGGAGCTCGAGGTGGAAAGGGGGCATCGATACGCATCAGAATCCCTGTAAGAAGGATGACAAAAGGCTAAACTTCAGGCGTCGTAAAGAAGGGAGGCAAGGGTGTGAAAAGCCTGGGTTCAAACGAAGAAAGGGAAAACGGTCGGCCAGCAACATGCTCGCGCGCACTCCCGTACACCTGGACTGCAGCGGAAGAGGTACAGATGGGACCGCCTGACTCCAGGGGCGAATAAAAAAAGAGACCACGGAGACCACGGATCGCGCCGTCAAACCGGGCGGCAGGAGGGCACAAATCGACGTCGGAGTGGGGATCAGGGAAGGGAACACCGCAGGGAGCCACAGGTTATCCAGGCGACCACCTGTGACGAAAAAACCACTCTTTCGCGAATCAAGAAACTCCGCTCGACGTGGAACCCCGATCTAGTAGGACTGGCAGCGTAGCGCATGGGACGCTCCGTGAGCAGGCCACGCGACACACAATAATAGTTAGGAAAGGTCAAAAACAGAGACTTCGCGACAGCTCAACGCTGAGAGCGGGCGAAGCTCGGCAAGATCGGGCTTGGGGAAGGAGGACGTTCACAGTTCCTCACGAAGAGGGACAGGACGTCTTGGTTGGCATCAGGATTTAAGACGGCACTGCGATCACGGATGGCAGCGAGACGGTGGGGGAGCCAACTTCTCGGGGCGGGAGGGGAGCTCCGACCAGCGGTCCCAGACTCCAAAAGGAAAAAAGCGAGAGGCGCAAGCTACTCCTTAGGGCTGAGGCTTGGTTGATTCCGAAGGTGGAACGCACACCGAAAAAAAAAAAAGAGCTCAGCCGCCTCGTGCAGCCTAATGCCTGGGAAGTCCACGAGAAAGGGAACATGAGCTTCACACTCGGCTAGCGGGGGAGGTAGGAACTCCCGCCAAGATCTGATTGTCGTGAAACCAGGAAGAGAGATCTTTCCGACCTTGACGCCTCGTACGCAGCGCCAGACTGTCGCAGCTGGCTGGGGAAAAAAAGGTGAAAGCCAGACTCGGAGCCCAGGCGAAGGAGCAGAAAAAATACCATGGCGGGACAACCGATCAAGTCTGCCCCAGATGGCTCCGCGTGGGGGCTGTACGAACTGTCTCCCGCACTCCAAAAACGCGATACAGTTGAACCCAGTAAAGGGATCAGTTTTCCCGAAAAGGACCGGCGCGGTGGCCACGGAGGCCGCAAAAATGAAAAAAAGAAAAATGGAAGGATTCCGACAAGGTAGCGTACTGGCCGCCAAAACAAAGCCATTAAGCCGGGGTGGAGTGGTCACGAGGGGGGGGCCGCGGGCACCGATCGCGTAGTCAGAGTCGCCGAGAGAAGTATGGGACAAATAAACAAACTTCGGCTGCAAACGTGCGTTCAAAAATGATCGGGGGCTGCTCGGCGAGAGCGGCTGAAGGAAAAACCTCGTGCGAGCGGTCACCACAACGGCGAAAAGACACGCGGTCGGTTCCCTCTCCGAAGATCAGTTTTTCATCGGAATCAAGTTAGCGTTTATAATCATGACGCCCCGCGTAACCTCGCCGAAGAAGACGACGCGGAGTCACCGGAGGGCGCGTCCAGCGCGGTGTAAAAAGGCCATCGTCCTCCAGATCCTCTATGCTCTCGAGAAAAAAACTGAGGGGGGAAGCTAACGGGCCTTCCGAGATCGATAAATTCGAGAGCCGTGGAGAAGAGGAGCAAAGAACAAACTCGGTCACCAGATGAAGAGGACAGCGCAACCGGTGAGATGGGGACGTGGAACAAGAGAAATAGGGGGTTCCGTGGCCGTCATAGAGCTAATCCATATCGGTGCGGAGAAGAAACAAAGAAGGATAAGAATAAAAAACACGATTCGTTACGTATTCACCGCAATATAGGAAGAAAACAAACAAGGAGGTGAAAAATAGAGATATCTGATGGCAAAGTCGACTCACCCGACTGGAGGAAGGAACGTCGAGGATGGCCTCGACAGCCTGGCGGAGGAAAAGGAAGAGATCTTGGAGCGAGAGACGTTTTGTTCCACGTCAAAAAAGGAAACGAATAAAACAGCGCACCGCGAGCGAAAAAACGTACGTGGTTAAGGAAAGCCTAAGTTCAGCGTCTACCTCCTGCAGAACGGCGACGAGAGAAGGAAAGGCAGGACGGCCGAGAGGGTAAAGAGGCAGCAGCGGGGGGAAAGAAACGGGCGTCTTATCTTAGAAGGGAAGTAAGTTTCGATAAAAAACCGTAAGAAAACCCTTTAAAATCTGAGAGAGGGAGGCAACGCGAGCAGGTTTCGAGTGGCTAGGATCATCTGCAGCAAAAAGGACCTGACGTGATGAAAAAAGAAAAGGAAGCGCAATGGCCCCGTCCTGCGCCGTCCGGGCGGGACATCGAACGATGTGTGGGGACTAAAGAAGACAAAAACAGAAGAGACGTGATAAACGCCTACAGGTGAGCAGGCCGAGGGCGAAGGGTTTAATGCAGGGGGGATGAAGTAGCGTCGCTGAAAGAAAACCGCTTTCATCGTGACCAATCAAAAAAAAAAAAAAACTACGACTCATTCAGGGGGAGAAGCCCGGTCGCAGCGGTGGAGAGAGAATGTCCTGTCCTGCATCAAGGAGAGGGGGACAGGACGTGGGGAAAACCGGCCGGCAACTTAATCACTCTCCGTGCAAAGGAAGAGCAAGATCAAGGGTGGGGGGGGGGCGGCTCCCGAAACTAAACAACCATGTCGGAGCACAGAGCGGCCCCGTGATGAATGACGGGGGGGGGTGGGGTCCACGAATAGAGGGGGCGGAGAGTAAGGGGAAGGGTCAGACTAAGGTCTTCTTTCCCAATGGAAAACCAGAGCACTGCGACAGGCCAAATCGGTCATCAGACGGCCTACTTGCAGGCAAGGGGAAAAAGAAATAAGACGCCCTTGCTTGTGTGTAGAGCCGCGACCAAACCAGTCCTTGTCTTTTATACGAGAACGAAAAAAGAACTAGACCATAAACTTTCAGGATGCGCGCGCGGCATGAGAAAATACGAGCGCTAGAAGCGTGGGCGGGTCTCGGTGTCGAACATGTACTAGGGGCCTCCACCAAGACCTCTAGGAGAGCCCAGCGTCACCCCTAGAATCGAGAAAAAAGGGGGGCCTTCGCAGAAACCAGGAACACGCTGTGTCAGGGAGCCAAAAAGCCCGCAAACCACCTGGGAGTGAGGGAAGAGAGACACGCGGTCGCTCTGAGGAAACGGCGCCAGAAAACCGACTAAGAAAACGCGGGAGGGGACGGTGCAAAAAACGTCAACGGAAAAGGAAAGTATCTTAACAGGCGACAACCTCTATAAGAGTGCTCGATAAGAAAGCGACTCTTTTGTGTACAACGAAACGTATGAGGGGGGGGTTAGCGGGGACTGTTCCGCCAAGGGGAGGGCGTTGACAGGCTCTACTGGGGACCGGAATCCTAAAATCGGAGGTGAAGTTGAGCCGGAGTGGACTCGCGAAAGGAAGGGGGGACAAGGTTGTGCCTCGAGGAGGGTCCAGGGAAAAGGGGGGCAAGGCAACGAAGGTGTTTTCAGGACCACGCCGAGCCAATCGCCCGGGTAGTGAACCCCGGGGGGGCCCGCTTCCGTAGGGGTGCGCCGCGAGTCCACGAGGAAGGGGGCACCGGCCTTCACCTTCGATCAAAGAAAATGCCTGAAGAGGTATAACTACGGTCTCCCATGTGCAACCATTTTTGACGGCACTCGCGGATGCATGTGCCCGGAGACGAACCGTGGGAGGGGGTGGCTCAGAGGGTAACAAAAAAAAAAAAAAACATGGTCCAAATCTTCCCGGGAAGCTACAAGAACGTCAAGGGCGACGGTCTAGTAGGTTCGGCAATATCCTCATCCACGGTAGCGGAGATAAAGAGCCCATGAAAAACTTATACTCCTCCCTTACTACCGAAAAAAGCGGGGAGGGACAGGCATACGCTGACTCTCCCAAGCCCCAAACCTCTTTAATTAGCCTCTTTAACTCGGCGAAGCATCAATGCTGTCTGTTAGAAAGGATGGAGAATATAGGAAGAGAAGGATTTAGAGCATTCCGGTAAGAAAATGAAACTTCATAAGACAAAAACCTCGATGTGGGGGGGTCCCAGAGCTCCGGGAAAGGGGGGTAAACGAACTACCAATACGTCTCCTCGGGCCCGCCGGGGTCGACTCCATCAAGACCCGAACTGACCTGTGCACAAAAGAGGGAGGGATGGCGATCTTGGTCCCACGGTCGACTTCTGAATAAAACACATCACTTACCTCCGATTGAAGACAGCCGATCGCCACAAGCAAAAAATTATAATCTGCCAGGAGGGGCTCACGCCAAAGAAGGGGGAAGAAAGAGGTGGGGAAGTGCTCTATAGCCAGAACCAACCGGAATCAAGACGATCCCTGTGAAACTGTCGCATCCCAGAGCAGAAACGGAGACAGAAGGAAAGGGGGCCGGACCTGGTTTACAGGCGACGCCGCGTGCACGAGCGAGCGGGCGATTTCAGGCGTTCTAGTAGAGAAAGGCTGACAAAACGAAGACACAGAGGAGAGATGGCGAAAGGGCCGTATCAGCGGGGGGCACCCCACGGCGGGCTACCCAGGG
>Ga0179593_1336432_pt1 | contig 10299 bp, 7 predicted proteins | sample CZODoug2_1_08_16_FD_185931 | JGI IMG/M metagenome (GOLD analysis project Ga0179593, IMG submission 185931) | Vadose zone soil fungal communities from Angelo Coast Range Reserve, California, USA - CZODoug2_1_08_16fungal (PacBio error correction) | ecosystem: Environmental > Terrestrial > Soil >...
GGCTGTATAAAAAACGTTAACGCCAAAGAATCGTAAAGGAGGGGAACGAAAGTGAGTAGAGAGCCGCCAAGATTCCGGATCTACTCCAGTCTGACTGGGGCGGGAGACAATGGCAAGAGGGATGGTGGAGATTAGTCTATCCAATTTCGACCTGAAAGACGCTGGACCATAACAAAATGAAACGAAGGAACCAGGCAGCGAAACGAGTGGGTCATGGTCGTTGTCAAGACGGGCTGGGGGGTACGGAAAAATGGGGAAAGTTAAACCTATTTCTGTTGGGGGAGACGCAACACGGAAAGGCGGCGGAAGTGCACAACTATGCCCTACAGCGACGACTGGGATCAGTGTGGAGAATGGAAGCAGCGGACGCATTATCCCCGAAAAACCAAAACCCCCCCCGACCCCACCCCAAGCGAAAGGTGAAAAGGAAGGCTGAAAAAAACCTAAAAAGCTACCGGAGGGAAAGCGGACGAGAGAGAATGGGAAAAGGAAAATCCAAGTCTGCGTTAAGAAATTTGAAAAGAGGGAAGGGAGAGCGAGGCGTCGCAATCTTGGGCTTGGTTCGAAACGGGTGAGTACCAGCCGTCAAGCTTTCGTGAGTGACGAAAAAAATCAGGGAAAGGAAAAGAGGGGAATGAGGAAGAAAGGGGGGGAAGAACTTCGAGGAAAAACCAAAACTCCTTATGCCAAACAGCTCAAGGGTGGGGAAACAACATGGAGTAAAGCTCAAGACGTCAGCATCTATATTAGGGGAGAGAGGCTTGCTGCCCGAGCGTGGGGACACAGCGACAATAACGGCATCCAACTAAGAAAAAAGAGAGCTCAACGGACTTGATCGCAAATATGGCGAAAAGCGAGTGGGCTGGGAGAAGGGAATGAAAATAGAGGAGGGCGGTAAATCACTCATTTTAGGGTAAGACCGCTGAAGTATAAAAAAAAGGAGTCAAAGAGGAAGGCAAGGAAGAAAAGAGAGCCGAGAAAGGAGGAAATTGGTGGGGGTGGGAACTCATTTAAGTAATCTGCTTCTGGAGCGGGCATACGATACAAGAAACAGGAGAAAATCCTAAAGCATGACGCAGGATGGGGGCACCAATAGCAATCTTTAGTCTTACGGCATATATCCGGAAGACTTAGGGAAGATGCGAGAAAGGGGGAGGGGGGGGGGAAAATAACTTCAAGAGGCAATTGCTTATAGGGTCCGCGAACGAAAAAAGGGGGGCCAGACAGTCGAGCGCAAATCTACACCATCTAAAGATGACGGGGGAAAGGTCTACATTCTTCTGAAACAGAGAGAGAGGGAAGCGCAAGGAAAAAAGAAAAAGACGAACAGAAAGTAGAATGTCCTTCTTTTAGGCAGGTAATACACATGACAGGGATGGAGGAACTGCTTCCGCCGCCCCTACAATACCAAGATGGAATAAGACGTAACTTATAGGAACCACAACAGAGAGATCAAAAACAAAGGAGGGGAAGGGAAAAGAGAGATGGGTCCATTCACGATCTGTTCTGAGGGGCGCAGGTCGCTGGAGAGGCGGAAGCGGGAGAGGGGCCTCCAAATCCCAACAATCAAGGCTCACGGCCAAGGCCAGACTCGCGGGAGGGGTAGGCGTTGTCTAGCGCGGAAGATCGAAATAGGGGAAGGAAGAAGAGAAATGGAAACTTCGATTAGGGAGACATACCCGAGGAGGTCTCGCCTTTGAGAGAAGGGGCGTGCGCGAGGGCAAGGTACGTCAGGAAAATTATCAAAAGGGAAGAATCAGGGAAAAAGAAAAAAAGCCCCGTGGCCAGGATAGAGTCCTTACTCAATAAACACGATGCGCGAGAGGTGTAAAAGGAATGGCGATAAAATTCAAGGGTGACGAAAGCCGGTCCCACCTCAAAGCGCATCATCCTCCAGGGGAGAAAAACAACAAAGAAAAAGAAGGTCCGAGCCGAAGATGTTGCTTGACTAGCCGGCGAGCAACGGAGGGATCATATCAGGGGGCACTGATTATTGGGAGCACGAGTCATTAGGCAAAAGAAAGAACCTACCACTCGCATTATTTGTGGGGATGAGGGGGGGGGGGGCGCAATCAATTAGGCAGGAATTAAAAACTTAGTGGACAATGGATAAGGTATGGGCGAGAGAGGCAAAATCAGGGAAAAAAGGTAAGCGCCTTATTGAGCTTGAACGTCTTGGAAGGTAAAAAGTGGGGGTGCGACCAACGAACGCGAAATCCGGGACGCTCTGCAGAGTTCGGCCTGAAAAGTGGAGGGAAGGAGGAAAAGGAGCGACTCGAAGTCAAGGGGGACCGCCGGCAATTCACGAAGCGGAAGATAAAAGAGAAGGAAAGGAGGGGGTGCTGCCGAGTTAAGCCGCAGAATCGACCGACATGTCCGTAAGCCAGATAGTCGGCACAATTGTCAGGAACAAAGAAAAAGAAAGTCAGAGGGGATAACACTATGATAAGCGGTTTTGAACGCGGGAGAGGAGGGGGCTGGGAAAGACGGCGTTTTCCCGAAAATTTCAGCGATTGCGGAGAAGGGACCTCACGAGACGGCGCAAAAAAGGAAGGGAGAGTCGTTAGGTGGGGTCTTGCATAGTTTTTCGAAAAAAGAAGGCGAAGAAGAAGGGCGCCGAGCTCCCCCATGGGGGCGCACGGACCAGACAGCCAACCAGCCGCGGCACAACGCCCGCGGCCCCAACCATCTGGAAAACGGAGGGAGGGGAAAGGATTGAATGGGCAATCAAAAACCATGGGCCAACGGCTTGCGCCGCGTCGGAAGAGAGAAGAGATAATCGCAAAAGAAAAATCGGATCATTGGTGGGGGGGTATCCGCCTCAAGTCGTCCGTCACGAATTTCGAGGGAGGGGGAGGTAGTGAGTGGCGGCCTTCAAGGGACGGCGTCTGCACTTCGGATGCAAACTAGGCGGCTATTCCGCTCCTAGAAACATCTCGTAAAAAAAAAAAGAGGAGAAGAAGAGGAGGAGGAAAAGAACTGACTCTAATTACGTACTGCAGCGGAGGAGAAAGAAGGGAAGGAGAGGAATGCAGAAAGAAAATTCGGAAAATTCGAAGCCGCGACTAATGGAGCTAAAAAAGGGCGGAGTAGTGGGAAGGAAGAGATGAAGCAAGTTCAGACGAGTGCCAAGCAGAGGGGGAACTACAGACCAATCAAGCGGCCTACGAGTAGAAGGTGAGGGGGTTGGGCAAGACGGGGCGTTGCTGGCAAAGGCCATGGTGGCGTCCTGGCTAGTTTCTGCAAAAGGGGGGGGAGAAAGACGCGACGCAGATCGGCGAAGTAAACGCCAAACCAGAGAAAGAAAATCATTTCACGCGAAGAAGACGGGGGAAGCTCAAAAGGCCAAACGTCGTAAGAACCTGCGTCAGAAAAATCTCCGATCTGGTCTACAGGAAGAGAAGAAGGGAGAAATCGACAGGGGGGGAGCTGGGAAGAAGGGAGGAACTGTCCTCATCTCTTAGGATGTAATGCGGCTCAAGGATGTGGGAAAGAAACGCAATTCGGAAGGATTAGGCTAGTCGCTCGTTGACGTGACCGAAAGACCGTCTACCAAAAAGGCGAAAAAAGAAGTGATTCACTGCTAAAAAGGAGGGTAGAAGGGCGAAGTACTGCAACGCTTGACGGAAGCTATTGGTGCTGAAGTGGAAGCCTCAGAGGAAGCGAACATTCAGAGATTAGCGGCGACGGAGGCCGAGGACCACGCGACCAAAAGAAAAGGGCATCCGCCTTCAAAGACAAAGAAGAAGATCCGGAAGACTTGATCAGCAGAAAAAGCAAATAGAAAGAAACTTCTATTAAACGGTAGCCTGAGGGGGGGGGCGCAGCCTCATTGGCGGTTTCCCACTGATCTGCTCACGCCAGCAGAGTCTAAACGCGGCAGGAAAAAAGCAAGATAGGGGGAAAAAGGACAGCGGATTACAGTCTCCATGAAGAAAGGCGGGGAGGGAGGAATAACGATAAGAGCCCGAATCCGATCGCCATCGGCGAAGTTTTGGGCCCATAAAGGCGGCAAACGAAAGAGAATGGTACGGAAGGAAAGATTAGTAAGTCACTTCTGCCGAAGAAACTTGGGCTAGAAATAGGCACATCAACTCACTAAAAGAGATCGAGCCGGACCATCGTCAACTTAGACGAATAAGGGCTGACCACAATGAGAATAGGAAGGCCCAGTTGGACACCTCTTCTCAACATCATGGGTGAAAAGAGGAGAGAAAAGACTTAACAGAAGACTGCGATGGCCGGGGTCCGTTCGTTGAGTCCGCGGAGGGGGCCGGATTAAGATGAGGAAAGGCCGCGAAAAAAAAGGAGAACTGGAGAAAGAAGACGAGGAGAGAGGGCAGACTATCTCAACCATGGTATGAGTATATAGAAAATGTTCCAGTCGTCGGGAGGGAGGGGAAACAGGGGCGGGAGTCGCTGTGGTGTTCTTGCGGCCGCGGCGGCGTTCCTCGGCAACGAAGTGAGACGAAAAGAAAAGAACCGTCCCCAAATAAAAAGGGAGTCGCGTTGTATCTGCATCGGGCCAGTCTCTCAATTCGCTGTTGCAAAAGAAAAATGTATTAAAGAGCGGATTCTAATGGTGTCAGAAACTGCAAAGATCGACGAGAGGGAAAAAGTGCTAGTTCGATATTTGACGCAGGGAAGGGAACGCGTGAAGTGAGACTACATTTCGGAGCGCAAAGCCCATATCGACGTACGCAGAAGAAAAAAGAAAATGTCAGTGATGCGAATCTGCGGGTGCAAAAATGCCGCAGCCGAGTGTCGCTGAGGGATAGGGGAAGGACAGAAAAAATCACATCACTTTCACTTAACAAAAGGAAAACAACGGAAGATCGGGAGGAGGACTAACTGGAAGGAGAAAGGAACGAAGCGGCGGATAAGATACTTCAGCGAACCTCAAACATGAGGCCAGCAGAGAAGGCTTTATTCGTCAAGAGAACACCTGCCACTCCAACCAGGACCTCACAAACAGGTGGGTTGCTTTTTGAGTGGGACAGGAAGCTCAAATAGGGATGAGAAGATGACAATTGGAGGTGGTAGATAGGGGGAAAACCTCTTTGCCGCAATCCTCCGCACGCGAAAAGTGGTTGAGAAGGATCTTGAGAGGGGTGAAGAACAAAGTGGGGGGGCGCACCAACATAAGGATAAATCCTAATACAGGCAGCAGGGCAGCGAGGTGGAGGGACCTTCAAGTTAACGATTCGCCAGCCTCTTCATTCCTATAAAGTGGGGTTTGGAAGGGAAGGTCACGGAAAACGGGAGGGAAGAAAGAAGAACAAGCCGAGAGAAAAGGGCGGACAATCCCTTTTAAATACCTCGACGCGACAAAAAGAGGTAACTTGCAGAATCGCATCAATTTCTGCCGTCTATGGGAAAAAGTATGGGGGGAGGAAAGTATTGGAGAGATCGGATAAGTTGTCATAAGGGGGGAAAGTTGTTCCTAGCGTGAAAGGAGGAATCTTTCTGCTTCCGCCGCTGGGTCCGCGCCAATGGATTTAGAAGGGCGTAAAAGGGGGGGGGGGCATTGGACGAAAAATTACTACCGGGGTCCTCGGCCTAGAGAAACCAAAATTGGGGGGAAAAGCGGAGAAAGAAAGTGCCACCATGCTCGGGCAAAACGCCGCGTCCCAAAGCACTCGGAAACGCCGGGGAAGCTGGAAAGGGGGGTCCCAACTAGAAAATCTAGGGGCCACAGAGTGCAGGGTTGACATTAGGAAAAACCGGAAGAGAAGACACAAAAACAAATAAAAGGTCGCCATGTATCCCGCTATCAAGCAATTAAACGATCAGAGAGAAGAATTGCGTGGAGGTCTCTACGGGGGAGGAAGGCATTCAAAACGCTGAGGGAAAACCTGCGTGCGTCGTTACCGATCTCCTAGTCGCTAAAAACAACACGAGGATAAAAAAGGAAGAGATGTTGAAATAGCCGCATCAGATACGTCACGTGAGGACGAAATTGGAGTAAATTGCCCCAAAGTCAGGCGGCTCCTTCGAATAGGTGAAGGGGGGGACTGGGAGAAGGAGAAAGACTGGCGAAGATTGTGCTATTTAAGTATTCAAAAGCTGGACCAAACAGGCTGGGAAGCCACATGGGAGGAACAATTAAGGGTAGACGAGCGTTCCGGAAGGGTGTCAAAAGGGGGGAGAAACGGCGTTGCTGTGGTATGGTCACTTTGGGGCGACTGTAGGGCAAGGGGGGGTACAAGAGAACGGAAAGGGAAAGGTGAAAAACGATGCCCGCACATCGACGAAGTCATAGAAGTGAAACCAGAAGAGGAAAATGGCATGGTCCGGGTCAACGCTGAAGCCTTCTGTTCCTAAAAGATAAGAAGATCGTCAAAGCGGCGCCTATTAATCGACCGGTGAAAAATGATGCCGAAGTAAGACAAAGGGACCGAGGACCATGTCGCTCGATGTAACAGAGGCGTGGGCGGGCAAAAAATAAAAAAGAAAAAAAAAATCTCTGGCTTGATTGATGCGCGAGCATTGACGTGACCGGGAAAAAAAGCCGGGAAGGAAGTCAGTTCAGAAGTGATTCTTCGAAAACGCAGAATAAGGTGATCCTGTGAAAGATGTCAAACGCGATACTGTTTGAATTTGGAAGTTAATCCGAAAAGCGTCAAAAGGAGACCACAGTCGAAATTACGGCGGAGACTGACACGTGGGCAAAGAGACCACTTCATCTCACACCTCAGCGATGCCCGCTCGACTTGGGATCAAGTGAAATAAAAATGCAAAAAAGAAAAACTCTTGAAGGGAGGAAACTATGAGTAATCTGCGTCAAAAAAAGCATTTGGCGGTAAAAAGCTAAGATCTGACCATCATAAATTTCGAAATCGCGGGAGATGTCACGAAAAAAAAAGATCGTCCCAAGGGACGAAGAATGCACGTGTGTTTTCACCCTGGATATTGAGATCCGTAAGCCCCGAGAAAATCCATCAAGTGAAGACTCATTATTGGTGGACCCATCAGACGCCTAAGCGGTTGAGGGATAAGGCCAATAAAATTCCAACTGGACTTCTCTTGACGAAGGGTCAATCTTCAAAAGTCCCTTCTGAAGAGAGGTAGGAAGACGTCGCCCCCAACAAACTGAAAAAAGACGAAAAGACGAAGAAGGGGAAAGAAAACACCAAGGCGAATAGGAAAGCACCGCTGCGGGGAAAAAGATGTTTCACTGAGACGCCGTAACTCTGGGACCGAAGAAAAAGGGACGGGAAGGTGAGAAGTTTTAAGGGTCGATAACCTGCGCGTTCCGAGGAAAAAAAAAAACGAACGAAAAAGCACAAAAGCGGACTGGCGCCACTGACAAGAGAAAATATAACTGGAAACATGAAGAGAAACAAAAAAAGAAGTATAAGAGGGGTAATGGACGCTAAGAAGTATTCTTGACTGAAGCAGTGTGACATAGGAAGGGGGGGATAGGCGCCGCGGCGGAGAGTGCCTCAAGTAAACGCACGGGGAGAAATCAAAACGAGAAGAACCGGCTCTACTCCGGCGGAGTTGGTCTTTGTAGCGTGCCTCCAATTGTGTGGAAGATGTAGCCGGCCAGTAATCGATTCGCATGTCAAAAAAAAAGCGACGAGGGGGCAGGGGGGGGACGGTAAAGGGGAGAGAGTCGCGCCGAGATAGGGCGCAGGACTAGGACGATTGATCCAAAAACCAAGGGTTTCGTGGAACTCCAGAGGCGGTGGCAAAAGTGGGTACAAGAGCAGTCGGCGAGGGGTTCAGGAAAAAAAAAGAAGGCAAAAAAAAGCCCTATCTGATTTTCTCGGGGAGTGTATCGGATGACCGAAGACAGCGCGTTCCGAGAAAAAAAACTTGCTGGTCAAGTGGGGCCGATAGGCTAGTGAACTAAGGCCGCGATTAAACAAAAGAAAGACGTGGGGGAGACTTCAGCGGGGGGGAACGAAGGAAAACTAATGTGCGCAAGGATTAACATTCGGAAGAAAAAGCCTACCTCCCTATAATCAAGGGGAGTGTTGTTTGCGCTGAGAAAGTAGGAGGAGCAAAGGAGGAATGGGGATGAAGGGGTGGGGTCGATCGAGGGGCAAGGGAATCCTAGACGGACTCGAATTGGGGAGATGTTAAGGTTGATCTTTATTCAACATGGGGGGGGCAACACTTATCAAGAAAACTAAAAGATGCCGAAGAAGGTTTTAGAATGAGAGGTCGTAAGAGAACGACTCTTCCTCACGGTTGGTTGTTAAGAGGGGGAAAGTCAAAAACCAATAACGCGATAGGAGGGGAGGGCATAACAAGAACCTTGAAGAAGAAATCGTAAAGCTACAGTCCTCGTAGCTGGAAAGGCATCGAATTCTTATTCACAAAAAACGCCCGCGGGAAGGAGGGCACAGTAGGGATCGATAGGGGAAAAGAAATAGATTGGAAGACCGAAGGAGTTCCGTCGGGGGTGGGCGGGGAGAACGCCGCTGCGTCACGGCGCCACTGATGGGAGAATTGGAGAGTGAGGGGAACAATATGGGAGCTTCAAGCTCATCTCGAAGGCCGGGAGAACAAAATTGGGAACGAATCATCGATGACACTGCCAAACGCATCAGGGCCAGAAGGAACCGCGAAAAAAAAACGACAAAGTCGGAACGCGAGAGCTTGGAAATTCGTCACCATGTAAGGCTGTGAAACAGAGGAAGGGCAATCAAGCGGTAGAAATCGGATTCATATCCTCGCACAAAAATCAAGAGTGCGACAGGGGGGAAAGAGGGCACTACAGGGGAAGCCACTATTCCCGGGGTGTCGCCTGATCGCGAAAGGGAGCCACATCAAAGTAGCTGATGAGCGATTGCCTCAACGCGTGCCGAAAAAGCGGATCATCAAAACAAATCGGGGGAAACGATTGGAGAGAGGCCGGGGAATCGCAGCAGAAATGGGTCTACAAGGAAGGTGCAGACGGGGGCAAGTTAAGGAGAAGGCCGCCAAGAAATTAGGGCTAGAAAGAGGCCGGGTCGGCCGGGGCTTATCAATGGCGCGAAGGGGTGGGCGAAAAAGATAGCGCAAAAGGTTCCGAGCATCAAGCTTGGGAAAAAGAAGGACATGGTAAACCATGGAACAAGAAAGGGAAGAGGGGTCGACTGGGGGGAGGGGTGCCGTGGGGTTAACGAGCATGGTGGCATAGTCCTGCCGAGAGGGACGAAAAAAATAAGGGGAGACCTCGCTCGAGGAGAGGCGTAAGGGGTACGAAAAACTAGGACCGACAAATAGAAAAGGAGAAATATAAGAAGGAAGAAGGCTGAGGATCTCCAAAAGATGCTTAAACTCCTTTGTCCTAGAGCCTATCCAGAAACAAATAAGCGAAAGAAGAGAAGTATAAAAAACGGACGGGGGTGAAGAAATGAAAGGGACCGACTTCAAAAGTAAAGATTGAAAATGTTCGCGAGAGAGGCCGGGCGCAAGCGAAATCAACCCCCAGAAAAAGTTGTACTGTGACGGAGACGCGGTCAGGGAAGAGTCGGCACGGGCGAGCCAATGGGTCACTCGAGGCGAAAAAACGAATGATGGAGCCGGGAAAAAAAAAGAAGAGGCGTGGACGTGGGTACAAAACCAATTTGGGAAGGAAAGACATACGGCCACTGCGACTCAATATTAGAGAAGGAATTGCTGGGCACCGAAAGGAAAAGAACAACCTCAAACATAAACTCTTCATCAGCACTCAGCAGAAGAGAGCTGGAGCAAGCGCAAATAAAAAACTGCGGAAAAAAGGGGGTAGCGGTTAGGCCGAAGTAAGGAAGACAAATTGACTAAAAGCTGAAGTATCTGCACAAAAAAAGAGTGCGAAAGTAGGGGGGGGAGGAAGAACAGACCGATGCCCAGCGGAACAATGCGGGGGTTGAACTCAAGAGAAGAGCGATGGAAAGGGAATACAACTAAAAGGCAGAACGTCAACGGACTCTAACTAGCAAATCGCAAGCCCGCTGAACGTGGAGGAGGCAGTACGGACAATGATTAACCGACGACCGCGGGTAGGAGGTACCGAAGGGGCGGGATCAAGAAAAAAAGGAGGAACTGATAGGGGCGGCGACGCAAACTGCCAATCTTCAGGCAGAAAAAAAACGGGGCGGACAAAAATGCGAATAGGGGAGGACGGGAACCACCGTCGACCTTCGAAACGGGAATGGGGGGGGCCCGCGCGAGACAAAAACCGGAATAGCAAAAAGTGATGGGCCAGGCGGTGAGCCTTTGAAAGGGGGAGGGCAGTACGGAGAACGCTTCGCTAGCAAGAGAGACAACAAATCGACAAATGCTCAAAGAACAAGAGAAGACGGAAGGGAGAGGATGGACCAA
>Ga0179593_1494982_pt1 | contig 10299 bp, 13 predicted proteins | sample CZODoug2_1_08_16_FD_185931 | JGI IMG/M metagenome (GOLD analysis project Ga0179593, IMG submission 185931) | Vadose zone soil fungal communities from Angelo Coast Range Reserve, California, USA - CZODoug2_1_08_16fungal (PacBio error correction) | ecosystem: Environmental > Terrestrial > Soil >...
GCAAAGAAAAAAGTCTTTTTGCTCGAGGAAAAAAAACTCGGGGAAAAGCTGGCCGCCGACCCTTTGGTAGACTCGGGTTCAAGAGGGAGAGTGGGAGGCACCGGAAAAAAAGGGAGAAGAAACCTAGGATGTCCCCAATAAGACAGGGGGGGAGGATCAATATCGCGGGAAATCGCAAAAACAACGAAGAGGAAGGAGGAAAGGAATAAAAACCTGTGGCTAGGTTAAATTTAGAAAGAAGTGAAGGTTGTAAGCCCTGAAGGGAGGGCTAACGAAAGTCAATGACGAACAGAAAAGCGTAGGGAAGAGAACTGGAATTGAATTGCCACAAAAGGGGGTTTGAAAAACACTTGCGGATCAGATCATCAGGGGAGGGGGGGACTTCGGTCTTTACGGAGGACCCTGAGTAGAAAATCTCTTTTTATTCTGGGGGGGGTAGAAAAAAAATTGGGGGGGCAGGGAAACCTATGAAAAAAAGGAGTCTCGGGAATTCGTCCGAAAGGAGGAAAAAGAACCAACAGAAACAACGAGGAAGGCCTGAAAGTAATTTAAGCAAAAAGGGGGAAGCACCAGAAGAGGGGGCGGGGGGTGGTCAAATAAGACATAGCAAGGAGTATCCATTCGTATATCGTTGAGGGAAAAAAGGGGGTCAGGGAAAAACCGTACGCGAACCTGCGCGGGAAAGACACCACTAAGTGGGGGACCATTACGAGAGTGGGAAGGGTCAAAGGGAAGACAAGTGAGATCCCTGGAAAGAGCAGCCAAGATTTAGGTGGAGGGGGGACTTCGGAGTGGGGAAAAAAAAAGGAGGAAATAGCAGATTAAATGAAGAAGGAAAATTAGAAGGAGGAGGTTTAAGGAACTCCGGAAGAAGAACGGGGACTAGTTTACTGGAAAAAAAAGGACGAAGGGGGCTGAGACTAAAAAGTTCACCGTATGAAAGAAAGGGGACGCAAAAGGTCTCGGCAGTATCAAAGAGGGGGGCTAGTTGCAAATGAGGGTGGGGTAGGTGGGATTAAGAAAAGGTCAGCTAGCCCGGTGGGGAAAGAGAGTGGAAAAGTGAGGTGGGCAAATGATGGTCGTGGGGATGTTGGGCGGCTAAAGAAGAAAAAAAAGAGGGAAATTGGTTTGGGGTATTGAATGACGTAAAAAAGATATTAAAGGCAAAGAGGGGGCCCGGGAAGGGGCAAGACTTTGGGTCCCACATGTGATGGTGGGAGGGAGTTGGAGGGACTTCCACAGGGCGGGGTTGGCGGGTAAATACAAGTCGTAGAGGAGAGGGTAGGGGGGGGAGGAAACGCGTGGGGGGGATGGGAGTCAGAGGAAAATAAGAGATAACAAGCGGCAAAAGGGAGATGCGAAAAATCTTGCGGAAACACAACCAGTGAGAAGAAAAGGGGGTCAACAGGAGGGGGGGGGAACCAAAACTGGAATGTTCGCAAAAAAAGCCAAATAGTGTGGGGCGGGAAAATAGGGAAGAAAGCAAGCGAATCGCTGTGAAGGACCGGGGACAGGTTTTATTTACTGAAGCAATCGGAGAGGGAAGAACTTTTCGGCCAGGGGGGGGGGGGACTTCTGAGCGGGGTTACAATAGAGAGGGCGAAAGACGTATGGTTACTGTGGGGGGGTTTCGAATTAAATGGAGGGTTTCAAGGGAGGGACAGCCAGAGGATGCAACCGAGGAACTGTTTCCAGGCAATACCTCCACAAAAAACCGAAATTGGAACGGGGCCCGCCGGGATAGTCCGTAAAGCTTAGGGGGCGGGGCGCGCAGGTTTACAGGGAGCACGGGAGAGCAATTGTGCTGCAAAAAGGGAGTATGTAGAAAATATACCTACGCTAGTTGGAAAGGGGGGGGGAGGCCGAGAGGCAGGCACACTGGGAGAACGAGTTGTAAACAAAACTACCGTAATTTGGGGAAAAAAACACGCTAGGCGGGGAAGAAGAAGATAACAAAAAAAGGAGGAGGATTGAAAAAGATAAAAGAGGGGCCGTACCACCGTAACCAGGGCGCGTTTTCAAGTAAGGTGCAAAGTGGTGTTACCAGATGGCAGTGGGAATGAGATCTGGTAGTACAAAACTTAGAGAAGCGATCAGAAGGGGGGGGAGGAGCTGGACGAAAAAAAGAAGAGGGTTAAAAGACACCCAGGAAAAGGGAGAGCTTCAAAAGTGCGCTGAACTGCAACCCCGGCAAAGGATGACCGAGCAAGGCGGCCCTGTAGACTGTTGAGTGGGGGATAAAAAGGGAAAAAAAATACCTGGGGGTGAAAGATGGCGGGGCAAGAAAGTCACCGATGAGAACTGGCGCAGAACTCAAACGTAAAACCTACCAGTAGAAACAAGGAGGGGGGGTAACAAGAGACCAAGAGGAGCCACGACAATGCCCCCTAGACAGAGGGGGGGAGAAGGTCTCTGAAATAAGAACTTCATCACAAGGGAGGTACACACAGAGGGAGGGCTTGGTGCTCCACATCGCGCAAACTATTGGGTGGCTTGGGGGAAAAAAAAAGTTGGGGTATCAAAAGAAGTGGTACCAGCGGATAGTCAGCCTGGGGATATTTTCTATTAGCAACACCGAATACGAATTGGGAATAAAAAAAAAAAATTAATGGACTGGGAAAAGGTTAAATAGACATAGGGGAAGACTGAGAACGAAAAACCCTTATAAGGAAGGGAAAAGAAAGAAGGAAAAGGGGGATTTCCCGAAAAAAACGACCTGTGGAAGTAAGGAAACTATCACCACGGAACAATACCCTTTTGGGAAGGGGAAGATGCATAACAGGATAGGGGAAAAGAACATTTATCATTGAAAAATGAGGGGGGGGGAATCAATATCAAACTATTGATTCTTTGGAAAAGGCCGGAACCAGGATACGCTGTCACATCAAAAAGACAAAGAGGAAGGGGAGAAGACTCAACAAGTGAAGAACGGACGAAGGAAAAAGCGATTTGGGAACTTCAAGAACGCGAACTAGGGTGGACTATGAACACCGTTGAAGCTTCTTAACGAAAAACTTAGTAGAAGACCCAATAAAAAGGAGAGGGAGGGGACATCACGAGGGGGCAAGGGTATAGATTTTCCTGAATGAAAAACGCAATATATAAAAGGCCATGTTTGTAGTTCTGGGGGGGAGAAGTTTGGAAAAAAAAATAGAACTAAGACCACTACCATACGCATGGCTGATCGGCCAGTGATTAAACTCAAGCCAGAAAGGTCGGGGGGGGGCGGCAAAAGATTCAAAAAATCCTCGGCACGGGGACAACTCCCAAGTCAGTAGGGGGGAGACACTCCGTTGAATGGGGAATCTGGGGGATTTAAAAAACAGGCTGGTCTGAATGATCCGAAGGGGGGTCTTAAAGAAGGAGGGAAACAACCAGATGGCGGTTGCCCTTAACCCAGGGGTGGAAAAAACTTAAAGCAGGCCTAGGGTGATCAGGTGCGGGAGGAAGGCGTCACTGAAGCTAACCCAGGAAAAAGGTATTTCAAAGGGTGCGCCCAGAAGGGAGGCACACCGAAGACATAAAAAGGATTGGGGGCTTCAGGGGAGGAAACTAAAAAAGTCGAAAAAAAAACCAACCTCGAGCATGGAGAAAAAGAACAAGTCAAGTAAAAATGGGGGCAAAAAAAAGGTGCATAAAGTGAATCGTGAACGAAGGACTGTGGGACAAACTGGTTTGCTCTTGAGTTGTCGCGTCAAACTAGGAGGAAAAAACGAAGGGAAGTCAGTTCCAAATTTAAAATAGCAAGGTGTTAGAAGGCCTCCTATGGATCTGCGTGGGGAGAGTGCGAAGGGAGTACTTGGGGAGAGCCCCAAAGAGGTTGTCAACAGAAGGAAGTTGGGACAGGCTCATCGAAGAAGGCTCAGACCCCCTCGAGAAAGACGAAAAGAGAAAGACAACTTTAGAAAAGCTTTTAGCTTAAAAGATCACAGAACAAGGGGTCTAGGCAAAAACGGAGATTTTCTTAAAGAATAGGTAGAGAGTGGGAAAAGAGCTCTATCTAGAAAAAAAGGATGAGTGAGATAGAAAGGAACCGCAAAAAGAAAGAAATAAGAACATAGCTATTCCTTAATAGAACAACGGAGGATTTGAACGGGAAACAGACCGGGGTAGACTGAGCTTTACCGCTCGGTCGGGGAGGAGGGACCATTATATCAAAAATAGGTCCAAAGGCTGATGTGGAAACAGCGTATCACTGAAGCGAAAGGAAAAACTAGGGAAACAAAAATCGGAAGGAGGACATATAAAAAAAACGGGGATGTGAAAAGTATACGGTAAAGGGGAAAAGGGTGGAAGACTGAGCCTTATTAGCTACCTCAAACGACAGGGAAAAAGACCGTACGAAAAATACTCCTACCTATGAAGAAAAACGTTGAACACTTGACGGTAGATATCCGCAAGGAGGAGGAGCAAAGGTTGTTAAGCACACCCTGAAGAAATATCAGTATTGATAGGGGTTCAGCAGAAAGGGGGTTCAAAAAAAAAAAGCTGGAAAAAAAACTATCTTAAAGGGGCTACATATAACATCAGAAGAGTCCAGGAGGAACGTCCCCAAGATCCTGCTAGGGAAAGAAAAATGAAGGGCACAAAAAAACTCGTATTTTGTGGGGAAAAAAGTAGCGGCTAATACCAGCAAGATCGGAGAAAGAGTCTAAGGCCTGTTAGTCAAAAGTGAACCTAAGTCAAGGAAGAGCCCGGACTGAAAAACCATCCAAGAGGGGGGGGGTGTAAAAGGGGGGGAAAGGGTTTGGGAAACCTCGGTCCCGAAGAAAAGGGGGGAAAGGTTGGGGGTGAAGACTGGAGAATAAAAGAAAGAAAAAGGTGGTGGGTAGTTGTGGAAAGGCGATGGTAAACCTTCAGAACTAACTACAAATTGCAAAAAAAATGAAGAGGGAGGAAAAAATAGATGAGGAGGTATTAAAGATCACCGAAAAAAAGCCTGCGGATCACAAAAGCAATGAGTGTGAGGCTGATACTAGTTGGGAGTATGGTACGGAAGGACAACGGGGCCAGAAGGGAACTAAATGGGTGAGAGGGCTCAAGGGGCACATCGGTGAAGTTGGGTAAAGGGACGGAAAAAAGAGAAGGGGGGTGGTAGCTAAAGGATGTTGAAAAGGGGGGAGGGGACAGAAGTCAAAGGAGTGGAAGATCAAAGGCCTCTCGGGTGTGTGAGTGATGGAACTTCAAAAGAGTCGCCATGCGTTCGTTGCAGGATAATGGGTAATGCAGCGGGAGTGAAAGGCGGGGGAGGGAAGGGGGGGAGGAGCGGAGACTGGAACTGGGATGTTGGACGGGACCTTCGGACGCGTATAGGTTATTTGAAAAATTATCAGCGTGTGGTGCGGGGCGTCAAGAGGCCCGATGATAAAAAGGAGAAAGAAAGGAATGTTAAGCGAGGCGTGCGGCAATCGACCGCTTCCTTAGTTAAAATAACAAAGGGAGGTTGAAAAAACAAGCCCAGAGGGGGGAGGAAAAGACTCAAGAACACTCTCTGTGTAAAAGGAATGAAAGTGGTATGTAGGGCATATGTTACCTTAAAAAGAGAAGGGAAAAGGGTTTCGCAAAGAAAAACCGAATTGGCAGAGGGTTAAAATCGCCTCTCTACAAGATGGGAGAAGGGTGTTAAAGTTGTATTAATTGAAAAGTGAAGTGAGGGGATCGAAAGGCTTGGTATACATTACTGGGGACAAAACGAGTTAAAAGGGGAAAAAAGAAAGAAAAGGAATTGCAAACTCCGGATAGGTCTGCGGGAGCAGGGAGCAAGGGGGTAGTTTTCAAAAAAACTTGCATAGCTCATTGGGGAGGACGGGGAAAAAGGGATGTTAATGCCAGATAACGCATTCTCGAGGGTAAAGTTGGAAGGAGAATTCAATGAAAAAAAAAAGAGGGAAAAAATGCGGACTAAGGAGAGGGGGGTCCCCCAAAAAAATACGGGCTCGAGAAAAAAAAAAAAGGGGAGGAAGGAAAAAGAGAGTGGGGCAAGGGGGCCCCGGGTAAGATCGGGGTGAAAAATAAAGTCAGCATTTGGTTGTTAAAAAAGACTTGGCGCAGTGCTGACCGGGAAGGGATTACACAAGGGAAAAGCTGGAGAGCGGAAGGGGGAGGGGGAAAAAACTCTGCTCATACTGTCCCCTCCAGAAAAAAATGGAGCGATGCACGGGCTGTAAACCATAAAAAACCCCACGACAAGGACAGAAGGCTCCGAATGGGTGAGGTATTGACAACGGGGAAGCATGTGAAACGACTGGGGAAAGAAAGCAGGGGGGGCTGTAACACCCTTCTTGATCAACGGGAATGCGCAGGGGACCAAGGCCCCAAAGTAAAAAAACCAGCTATGTATCAAGGTAAAAACAAAAAAAAAAACGGCGGGGAAAGGGGAAGAACAGTAGTTGAAATCTCAACGGGTAGACGGTAACAAGAGGGAACCACGAAAAAGAAAGTGCACAGAGATTCTGCTTAAATTGCTCAAAGGGAGAGACTAATTGTGAGGGGGGGGAAAAGTCCAAGTGGGGGAGACCCTCAGATAAAAACGTATATCCCTTGTGCAAGTGGGGAGAAGGAAGAACAGCGAAGCCAGGTCCCTTTCTGTCGCACGAGGGGGCGAGAAGTGACGTAAAAACGGACAAAAGCCCAACACAAGAATAAATAAATCAGAAAGCCTGAGGAGGGAAACCAATATAAAAACCACGACATGGGGAAAAGGAAAGCGGCACCTATCGAACAAATAGGAAATAAAGGGGTTGAAAGCCGATGACATAATTCTCAGGGCACTAAAACAAACTCTTGGAAAAGAGGGTAAAAGAAGAAAAAGAACTACAAAAAAGTTTTAGGGGTCTTGATTATCAATGAAAAGACCTCCGATTCTGGCAAAGAAATTGGGAATCGCAAGTAGAGAAAAAACCGGGAGCCGCGGGCATCTAGGCAAAAAAAGGAAAAAACCAATTGGAAAACACTTCAAAAAAATCAAACGATGGAAGGGTGGCACTTCGTGTTCGAAACGGAGTATCCAAAGGAAATAAAAGCTGTCGAAAGGTACAAACGCGGGGAGGGGGTCTCATCTCGGGGACTGGGAAAAATAAAAACGACAGACAATTAGGGGACCAAAAGAAGGAGGGTGGGGGAAAGGAGGGAAGAGTAGTTTGGTACCAACAGATCGAGCCCAAAATAAAATAAAGCTCTGTATCTGCAAGGAGTGTCAATAATGGAGATTGGAAAGGCTGCCACACAGGGGAAAGGTAAAAAGAAATTCACGGAACGAAAATGCGGGAGTGGCTTGAAAGCCAGGGAGCGGAAAGGAAAATTCACAGGTTGAAAATGGAAGGAACGAAAAAAAGGAAATCTTCAGAGCGGCGGGGGACATCGGGCGAGGGCGAAGGGGAAAAAGGGCAAAAAACAGACTCTGCAGGCGGGGGCCCTTCCCCGGTTTGAAGGAAAAAAAAAACTACGGAAAAAAGACCTACTGGTAGGGGCTCGGAGAGAGGAACGGAACTGGGGGAGTACTTAGCCCGCGGAAGAGAGTGGGGGTCGATGTGCAGGACCAAAGAAAGGCGGGAGAAAAAAAGAACCAACCAAAGGTATTTTTAGCACGCAGGGGGGGGGGGAGATGCCCGCCCAAACCTGGGGTCTCGGAAAATCTGCGGGATCTAAAAAGGAAAAGTGGGGAACGTTGGGGGATGCATCTGTGAAACGTCCAGCCTCCGGGCGGGGTAAAGGGGGAAACTGTCGGGCATCCTAAAGGGGGGGGAATGCGGGGAAAAAAAAGTCCGTACGGAGATTAAAAAAACCGAGAATGTGTGTGGGGGACTGCCGGGAAGAAGAATCGCACTCGGCGCTTGCGCGGACTGGATAAACAAGATAAAATCATTGGAAAACCATAAGCAAAGGGGGGGTGCCAGCACAGAGGCTTTTTGAAAGCCGGGAGACCACGGAAAATTAAAAGAGTACTAGCCAAAGTCGGGTGGGAGGGCTTAACTAAGGGGAAAACATACAAGGAAACTGGGCTTCAACGTCATCTATAGGGTAGGATCGCAAATATCGATATTTTGAATCTCATAGAGGAAAACTCAACCAAAAGGCCCATATGAGAAGTATCAAAGAAGAAGCTCTGAGATCCGAACCGATCAGACTTTTTCGTCGAAAAAAGGAAAGATAAATTTCCTCATGGCCGCGAACAGCCTTTCTTATAACTCTCAACGCAATTCAAGTTGGGAAGGAACTGGGAAAAGAAGGAGAAGTACCTGGCGGTCACATATCAGTGTGGAAAAAAGGGGGAGGGAGTCATCATCTGCGGTCAGCGAAAGACTCGCCAATCTGAAGGCCAGATTCCTTCGGAAAACAAAACCCTCATGGAACTTCAAAAAAGGTCGGGAAGGGTTTTCCATCCTCCGGCGGAGCGACCACAAATCTACATGGAGAAACAGCCGGGTTATTAAAAAGAAAAATATCACAACAGTGAAAAAGTGCGTATCCGGGAGACGCATGATAGTGAGGAGGTTTGTCTCGAGAGAAAAGGAAGGGGAGACATATCCTTGTGATGGCGGCGTGGGTTCGCCACGAAAAGTGAGGAACATATGGGAAAAAACACCTAGAACGAGCAGGGCTACAGGGCTACGCACGTCCGCGACAACTAAAAACTAGGAAGCAGATAGGGAAGGAAAAACCAATGGAGGGCACCCGCAAATAAGAAAGTGGTGGGGGGGGGGGGGGAAAGTTGGACTAGAATAGCCCTATCGGACAGTAAGTAGAGAAGGAAGTGTTAACCATGGACCCGGGGGAACATCAGGCGACCCGGCAGCGAATGACCAAAGAAAGGGGGGGGGAAGGAAGTGGACGAGAGGGGGTGAATCTGTTCCCCGAACGAAAGATGGGGGAAAAAAAGTGCAGAGCGCCGATCTTTAGGTAGGTGGTCTTCGATGAGTTGAAAAAACGGGGAAAGAAAAGTCAAAAAGGGAAGAGAGTCCAAGGAGAGGAAGATTTGGGGGAAGGATCCAGATAATAAAAAGGGCCTGCCGAGAGTTGCTTGGTACACAGACCAGTCGAAAACTATTTTGGGGGGGCGGGCGGGATAAGAAGTGTAGTAGTAACCAATCTACCACGGGGGCTCGGCAAGGTCTAAAGAGGGTGGGCGGCGGGAGGAAAATGTTCAAAGGGGGGAAAGTGGGAGTTTTTTAGACGTCAAAAGAGGAGAAATGTTTGGGATTCGAAAAGTGGTAAGTTGAAGTGAAAATATCCGGAGAGGTGGGCCTTGGGGAGGCAGAAAAGAAATAGAACAGGTTTTGTTGGTGAGAATCTAGAGAAAGAGTGTAGTGCACCCTTATATGGGGTAAGAGGGGGTGGAAACACAAAGTGATGGAAAGGAGGGTCTGATAGGGAAGGAAGATTGATGGGAAGGGAAAAATCCAAGTCGGCGAGGGAAGGTTAGTTTGGATACGCGGGGGTGGGGGGAGGGGGGGGAGAAACATAGGCTAAGTTCTATTCTATAAAGCAGGGGGAAAGAGAAGGGATTCAAAAAGGGAGGAGAAAAGCACGTGAAAAGGGCTATCCGATGGGGGTCAAGTAGTGTGGTATCCCAAATGAAAAGGGGTGCCCAAAAAAGGAGGGGGTCTAGAGAGCAATCATACGGTAAAGCTGGGGAAAGAATTGGATGGGGAAAGTGAATAGGGGGGGACCGTCTAAAAGAAGAGGGCATAAACTGTTGAACTCAGGGCAAGGCGGAGGGGCGAGGGGGTTAAATCGTCTTTCGACATCGGGCGGCAGGGGGGGGAAGTGTTAAGGGTTTTCTCAGCGGAAGGGAGGGTGATCAAGAAAGGATACCTCCCAACGGTCACTTAACACTGGGTTTTGGAAGATACCTCAAAACCTCGGGCAAGAGCCGGGGGAAGACGCTTATCTTCGGAGGAGGAAGCAGGTTGGAGGTTTAAAAAAAGTAATATCTCAATGTGGATGCGAGGTAAAACATGTATGGGAAAATAAAAAAAGTCTCGGATGAAGTGGGTATGTGGGGGAAACTAAGAGCACTGCGAAAGGGGGTTAAACAAAGGGGTTGGAATACCGGCTAAGTTGAACACCAAAATCTAGGGGCAAGGAAGAGCAGCTCCACAAGAGGTAGAAAAAGAGAGAGATGGCAGAACAATGAAGCTTGTGGTGGGAAGTAGACGAGGACAGGAGTTGTTAAAAGAGTTCGCAGTGCATGGGTTCTTAGGTAGGAAAAAATACGTCGCACTTGTGACGGAGAGGGGGGGGGGGACTCAATAGGTTACCCTCACAGAAAAAGTTGGCGAAAACTGTAAAAAACGCGCA
>Ga0179593_1637663_pt1 | contig 10299 bp, 20 predicted proteins | sample CZODoug2_1_08_16_FD_185931 | JGI IMG/M metagenome (GOLD analysis project Ga0179593, IMG submission 185931) | Vadose zone soil fungal communities from Angelo Coast Range Reserve, California, USA - CZODoug2_1_08_16fungal (PacBio error correction) | ecosystem: Environmental > Terrestrial > Soil >...
TTCTGTGAAGAAGAAAAAGAAAGCCGACGGATACCTCCATCTCTACTTGGGACCACCTCAAAAAAAAGGTCATGGCTGAGAAAGGAAAGAAAAAAGTTCCCTTTTTCTTACAGCACCTCCGGGGAGAGGGGAAAGGGGAAGAAAAAAGGAAACAATTCGACAGACTTAGAGTTCTGGCGCAAAAGACATAGAAAGAAAGGAAAAGCAACTCCTTATCTGTCGAAGGAAGGGAAAAAAAAACACAGCTTTCCTTGTACTGGCCGACGGCCAAGAGAGGGGGAAAAAAAAAAAGTGGAGGGGAAGGCCCGGCTTTCTTTGGAAGGCGAAGGGGAAAAGCTAACTCGAATGTTCGGGGGGCGAAAACAATTTTGCCCGCCGGAGAAAGTCCCGGCTCCCTTTCTCGCAGTTTTAAAGCCAGGGGGAAAGGAGGGGGTCCCTTCCCTCGACAGGGGGACAGGGGGACGGCTTACCTCTCGACCAAGCTAGGGTCGGGGTAAAATCAAAGGGAGGAAAGAGGAAATTGGGAATCGCTTTTCTTCCTTGTGCGAACGGGGGAAGGGAAGAAAGAGATCCTAAAGCAAACCGCGCTCACGAGAGGAAACAGAGAGGGAAAAAAGGACAGCTTTTCTTCCGAGTAAAGAAGAAGGATGTTCCTCTACTAAAGGCCTTAAGGGTGTCCAAAAAAAGAAAGGGAAGGGAGATAGAACTAATAGGGAGGGAGGAAGGGTGGACTTTCGCCCCCATTTCATGATCGAAAAACAAAAAAATCGGGGGAGGGGGGAGGGCCTGTTTCCAAATGTCGGAGAAGAAAAAAAGAGAGATTTGACCTGGCCCCCGGATCGCAGCAGTCGGGGCGAGAAAAAAGAGAAGTTAGGGGAAAAAGGAAAAGGGGGAAGCGACACTCTCTTAGAACCGAAAAGGGGGGGGGGGAGAAAAGGTTTTGAGTCCGGCTGATGCAGCGTTGAAAGGTAATTCCAAAAAAGAAGGGGGTTGAACCACCCTTTTACAAGCTGGGGGAGGGAGTGGCAACGTTTACCAAACTGGCCTGTGGAGAAGGAAAAAAGCCAGCACGGAAAAAGGGGGAAAAAAAAAAATCTTACCCCGCATCAGAAAAAACCAACAAGCGAAAGAGCCGCCGGCCTTGTTCACATGGAAAAAGGGAAAGGGGGGAAAAAGAAAAGAAATGTAATCATGCTTTTCACTAAGCGATGTGTGAAATTGAAAGAGGCGGAGGAAAGAGGGAAAGGAGAGAACGCCCCCCATAACCGATTAGAAGAAAGAGGAAAAAACACGGCTTTTAACAGCGCGAATACTTGCCAAACTAAAAAAAAACTATTTATGGGAAAAAAAAAAAGGGAAGTTTAGGCGGTTCCTTTTAATGAAAAGGAGAAGGGAAAAGAAAGTGTTGGCACTAGGGTTGCGCTTCGAAGCTGCGAAGGAAGAGGAAGACAGATCTCATTGAAGGGAGGAAGAGAGGAAAAGGGAGGCCGCGATTCCTACTTCTTTTACTAGGAAAAAAGAAAAAGGAAAAAGGAAAAAAATGGTTGTAACTGTTGCACAGATGGATTTCTCGGGTGGTCGAAGAAAGAACAGAAAAGGGGAAAATGGTGGAGGAGGAAGGGAGGGACGTTGACCGGAGCGACGCCGTCGTCTGTCTCATTAGGATTCAGTGGAGGGAGGAAAAAGAAAAAGAAAAAGCAGCAACAACAACACGTCGTAGGATGAAATAGAGAGTATTGAGATCGATGACTCAAGGGGAGGGGGAAAAAGAAAAAAGGATTTCGCAGAAAAAAAAAAAAAGAAGGGAAAACGAGACCGAGAATTGTTTTCCCTCTCATACACCCATCGTGCCCGGCAGAGAAAAGAAGGGGGGGAAAAAAAAAAAAAAGACCTATGTGCAACAGTACACCCTCCGTACAGCGAGAAATAATCGGCATCGCGGGAAAAGAAAAGAGGAGAGAAGTTAAACAGACAAATTCGAGGAAGAAAAAAAGAGGAAAAAAAAAAAAGAAGGAAACTTCCTGACCGAAACCAAGTTCAAGGGAGGAAAAAAAGAGGGCAAGATGAAGAAATTGTCATTCCCTTCTTACTCTCAAACAAGGGGAAGAAAGGAAAAAAAAAGGGGGAGCTTCGTTTCAATATCCTCGCGCTGGGGAAGAAAAGCCGGGGAAAAAAAGGAAGGCATCGTTTTTCTTCTGGGGAGAGGAAAAGGAGAAGGAGCGCAATCCGCATCTCGATTACGGACCTTACGAGTTAAAGGGAAGAGAGAGAAACTTAAGGGAGAAAAAGGGGGTCTTGGGCAATTTTAACAATTCCTGCTAGCGGGGGCGAGGGAAAAAGAAAAACGACTTTTCAAACCTTCTTTTCCGGAAAGGGGCAGGAACCGAGGCCCAGGCAGGAAAAAAAAGACATCTGGGAGGCAGTCCTCTCTTCATCAAAAGAGGGGAAAGAGGAAAAAAAGGGGACCCGCCTTTGGCCCTTACTGTAATTTGGGGGGGGAAGAATAAGTGAATCAAAAAAAGGGAGTATTGGCACAAACCTTTCCTTTTCTCCTCTCTGGTAAGGAAAAAGGGAGGGAGAGAAAGCAACCAACGACCCATTAGGGGGGACTGAGCCAAGAGGGGGGAAAGGTCAAATGCGTCATTGTACGGAAAGAGAGGAAAAGGGGTGGACACACTAACAAATAAGGTGAGAAAGGAGAGGAATGGCGCATCCTGCAACTGGGGGGAAAGGGAAAAAAGGGAGAAAGCGAACCTCTTTTAGCTCTGCACAGGTAGACGGAAGTGAAAAAGGGGTTGTGGAGTCCCCGATTTGCAGTAGTTGAAATCGGCAAAGGGAAAGGAAAGAGGGGGAAGATTAATCTATCCACATGAGAAGCTGGTGTGCGGAAAAAAGGGGGGGAATATGATGAAACTCATCCAAATGAGGAAAAAACCAATTATCTCTCTCTCTTACTTCTGCGGAGAGGGGATATTCCAAGGAAGGGTACGAGAGTACGAAGAATAGGGACCACCCTTTCCCTTGCCGAGGGAAGGGGAAAAGGAAAAAGAAAATTCTCTAAATTTAGCCGGAAACGCCTAAGTAGGGGAAAAGTATTCTCTGGAAGAAGAGAATTCGAGTTTCATTTCCATAAGTAAAAAAAGGAAAGGGGCCTTACAAAAACATAATCCCTTCTTTCTACTGGCGCCTCAGGAAAGAAAAAAAATATGCAAAAAAGAGCATCATTCTACATGATCCGGGGGGGAGGAGACTTCAGCTCGATATAGCTTACGCCAATTTGCGGAAAGAAAAGGAGTCGGAGTGAGAAGACCCGTATCCGATGACCCTTAGTTTCTTTACTAAGCGTTTCTCATCATGGAATAAGCTCTCAGAGGGGAGAAAAAACCTCGGAAAAAAAAAGGGAAAGGAAGCGAGATAACACAACCACGGAGTATGATAAAAAAGAAGAGGGAAAAAAAGAAGAAAGATACCTCCATATCGCATTGGGAGCAACCAGAGCGAACGCAAGAAAGGAGAGGGGAAAGGGGGTATAAAGGGGAAAGAAGATTTCCAACTCCAAGCCCACCTAGAAAGAACACACATGGGAAGGGATAGCAGAGTCTGAAGCCATACATTCTCCTCAACGAAGGGAGGAGGGGGGGAAAAGCACTCACATCTTCCTTTTACTTGCCGAGAGAGAGAAAAATGAGAAGTTGGAAACGAAGGAAATGGTAGAAGTAGGGAGAAAAAGTGTAAGGATGGGGGAAATGCGAAAAGGAGGAGTGGGGGAAGGAAGAAGTCAGGGTTGGATGTGTAAAGGTGTGGTAAGGTTCTTGAGTGGAGGGTGGGGAGGTGAGGGGGGGGGCCGGAAAATAGGGGGGTCGAGATGATAGGTGGAGTGATCTGAGGAGGTTTGATAAGTACAAAGGGGGGCGGAAAGCGTTAGAGTGGAAAGGAGGAAGGGAGGGCAGGAATGAACGGTGTCGGGAAATGGGAGTAGGCAAAAAAGAGGATAACTGCGGTGGGAGGGAAGAATTAAAAAAAAAGCGATTAAGGGGTAAGAGGCAGAGAGTGAGGAGTTTGGGGTTTGGGTGGTGGGAGGACTAGGGAGACGGGGACGGGATGCACGGAGGACTGGTGATGTGAGGGAGGAGGAGAGAATGTGTAGATTGGTGGGGGAGTGAAAACGAAGGAATCGAAGGGTGAGTTGTAGAATAAGAAGAGTAATGAAACTGGAGAAAGTGAGCTAGGAGGAGGATTAATGGAGTATTAGAGGAGCGGAACGGGGGGGGTTTGGAAATTAGGAAGCGAAAAAGGTAGACAAGAGGGGGGCAATGAGGGAGGTGGAATGGCGCGGGTGGGAATAAGGAGTTGACGGGAAAACGGTATGTAGAGTGGGTGGCGTTGTGGGAAGCAAGAAAGTGGTGATGGTTAGAGAGGGAAAAGGAAGAAGATAGAGGGGAGGGGTATGGAAAGTGAGGGGTCGTGTGGATAAGAATGCAAAAGCTGCATGGGGCAAGAAGGGGAAGAAAAGTAGTGAGGAGGGGTATATGTGGGGTTGCGAAAGGGAGAAAGGGAGGTGTAAGAGCGGGGGCGGGAGACGTGATAATAAAACGGGAAAGTGAGACAAGGAGAAGAAGATTAGAAAGGGGAGAAAGGGAGGACATAAACAAAAGGCTGAAGAAAGAAAGGAGACGAAAGAGGATGGGAACAAGGAGAGTGAGGATACGAAACAGGGGAGGGTGGTCTAGGGACGCGGGTAGCGGAGGAGGGGGCGAGCTTAAGAGGGGAGGGGAGACTAAAGGGGAGAGTGGTGAGAAGAGGGAGTGAGATAGTGGGGGGAGAGGGAAGGGGAAGTAGCAGGAACGATACAAGGGGGGAGGAAGAGGGGAGGGAGAGATTCGGGGTTTGTACGAGGAGACAAGCAGAGGGTGTGAGAGTGGCGGTCGGAAGTGGTTGGGGGGCAGAAGGGCTGAAGGGGCTCGGGGACATGAGTTTGGTCAGTGTGTGATGTTGCGCCACGACACAGTGGTGAGGGGGGAGAGGTGAGGGAGGGAGACGCTGGGGGGGATGGAGTAGAAGGGATAGGAGAAGGGGGGGAGGACGAGGTGCGAAGGTGGGGCGGAGGCTGGTTAGGCGGTGGAGGGGTTGAGGGGTAATAGAGGGGGGAGTTGGAGGAGGGAAAAAGGGCAGGAAAGAAGGATGGGGGGATAAAGGAGGATGGAGAGGATGCGTAGTAGGGGGGGAGGAGAGTGTGAGATAAGATAACGACAGGGGTAAGTAGGGTGGTGGGGGCGGATTGAGGGGAGTAAGAGGGGTGGGGTAGTAGAATTGAATGAAGGGAGGGGGGGGAAACGGGTCAGGTTAGGACGCGGCGGTCGGGGGAGAGGGCGAAATAAGAGGTTGGAGGAAGGAGTGTTTCAGAAAAGAGAAACTGGCGGGGGCGGGGAGAGAAGGTGGGTGGGTGGTGGACGGAAGGGGGGGTGAGTGGGGGGAGGTGGAGAGACGACGTTGTATAGGGGGGGGAAATGTGGGTGAAGTGACCGAAGAGGGAAGAGGGGTGAGAGAGGGTTGAGACAGTGGGGATATGAGGACGGGGCAAGGGAGGGGGGTGGGGTGAAAAAAGAGAGTGGAAGGGGAATAGAGAAGAGTGTGGGGGGTGGGGGACAGAAGCGGGAAGCAGAGGGCGCTTGGTTGAGCAGTGGGTGGGATAGGGAGAGGGGGTAAAAATATGGCGTGGGTAGGATTAGCGAAGCGAGAAGAAGGGAGTTTGTCGGGGGGGGGCTAAGTTGAAGGACCGTAAACGCTGAAAGAGCGGAGGGGGGGGAGGGCACGGTGAATCGGTTGATGGGGGGGGGTGCGGAGGGTGTAGTGAAACAATGACGATGAGAAACACGGGGGAGGGAGGAAAGTGGGAGAGAAAGACAAGAAGTGGGTAGGGTTGGGGTGGGAAGGAATGGGAGATCGTAGAAATGTGGGGAGGGAGGAAGAAAAGGGGACATGGGATGTGAATGGTTTAAGAAGAAAAAATCAAAGGGGAGGGGGCGGGAGATAGACAAGGTGACGGAAGGGAGATGAAAAGTGGAATGAGAGTTGGGTCAAAGGGGGATAAAATAAGGTCAATAGGGGTAAAGGGTGGGGGGGCGAATGGGGAGAGTGGAAAAGTTGAAGGGGAGTGAAGGAATTGGGATTAGTGGGAGGAAGAACGGAACAGAAGAGAAGGCGGACGGCGGGAAGGAAGAATGAAGAGAAGAGGGAGTTAGGCCACAGGGAGGAAGTGGTAGAAGGGGTAAAGGGTGGGACTAGAGGGGGGAAAAACGGGGGAGAAGGAGTAAGAGGAGAAGGGAACGGAATAAGAAGCATCATGGGGGACGATGTATAGGGAGGGGGGAAAAAGGGAGTGGGGAACGAGTTTGGGGAAAGCGGGGACAGCGGTGGATGATAAGAGGAAAAAAGGGAGGCGAAAAAAGGCGAACCGAATTGAGGGGGGTTGGGAGAAGAAGAAGAATGGACGAGAGGTGAAAGCTGAGGGAGTAAGGATAGGGGTGCAATAGGGAGAAGGGGTGAAGGGGAAGATGAGAAAATAGAGAGAGGAACACCGGGGAGATAGGGGAAGGAGGAAGAGATTGGTGAGGGGGTGAGGGGGAGCAGAGTACGAGGTGAGGTGCGAGGGGGAGCTTAAAGCTAGGAGAGGGAAAAGAGGAGGTCACGAAAGGACAGGGAAAGTAAGAGGGGGGAAGAATGAGGGGTGAGGTTATTGAAGGTTAGGGTTAAGGGGAATGAAATAGAGAAGGCGAGAGGAGAACAATGCGCAGAAAAACAGCAGGGCCGATGGAGGAGAGAGGGAGGTAGGTGGGAGAGGGAGAATGAAGGTGTGAGTAGGTGGAAGAAGAAGGAAAAGCGCAGGGTAGAGGTACAAAAGGATAGGCGTACGGCGAGACGGAGGCAGGTTATATGAGAAAAGGAGGGGGGGGAGGATGAGGCATGAGAGAAAGGAAGGAAAGGGGATGGAAAGATGGATGAATTACTGACATCCTTCTTCTGTTTGGGAAAGATCTCGGAGGAAGAAAAAAAAAAATGTCACTTCCTACCGGGGGGGAGGACGAAAATATATCACAAAAAAAAGGGGGACAAGTCGTCGGGGAAAAACTTTCGCTGCAGTTTCTAGGGGAAGGGGGACGTTGTAACTTCCCTCGGAAAGGAAGAGAATCTTCGGAGGGGGGGAAGAGCGACCAAGCTAGTGTCGTTAGGGGAGAGGGGGAGATCCGAATTGACGCGAGAGCGGATAGAGGTTAAAGAGAGGTGGGGCATTTTCAACCCTATTTCACCAAGGTTAAGAAAGAAAAGAAAAGGGAAACGTTCCGCTTTGCTCGATTCAAGAGGAGGTGAGAAGCGCCGATTGTAAAAGAAAGGACCTCTTGTGAATACACCGGGGGGGAAAGAGGAAGGCGGACAATCTCTTTTTGGAAAAGAAGAGGATCTGGCGCGAAAATTTCGTCGATTGCGTCTCAGAAGGGAGGAAGAAAAAGGGGGAAGAATTCTACCAGTACTAGAGGAGAGAAAGGAAATGATTGTTCTTTCCGGGTGAAAAAGGGAACTTCCACTTGAAAGGCCCCCCGGCTTCGGCGCAAGAGGAGGGAGGGGGGGGTGACGGTATTGAACGTTCCAGGAGGAAAAAGATCAGTTGGAAAGAAGAAAGTTGTTGATTCCCGGCTGATCCTCGTGTGGAGAAAAAGAGAAAAAAAAAGAAAAAAAAAGCAAGAAGTGTTTGAACCATCCGGGGGAGAGGGGGAAATCGAAAAAAAAAGAATTGGCACGTTGACCAAAACTGGCCTGGAGGAAAAAAAAAAGAAAAAAAGCCGGTTTGAAAATTCGTTTGAGACAGTTGCCACCCCCAAGCGCCAGCTCGCCGAGGGGAAAAAAAGGGGGGGAAGGGGGGCCCCACGGGCCAGACTGTTAAAATCAGGAGGGGGGGGAAGGTCAGAATCGAGAGGGAGGAGGAGAAGAGGGGTACATATGGCCGGCGAAATCCCGAAGAGAAGGGGGAGGAAAGGGCATCCATTGCTCTCTCCCATTTATAACGGAGAAAGAGAGAGGGAAAAGGGGGGGGGATCGAATTCAAAGGGGGGGACCGGAAATTGTAGTTGAATGTGCCCTGTCCGGCACTGGAAAAAGGGGAAAAAAAGGAGGGAGTAAATCTCTTTACTAATTGCAATTGGGAAAAAGAGGGGGAAGAGGAGGTGCATCGTGCGGGAGAAGCGAATTTGGGCGGGGGGTGTTTTTGGGAAGGGAAAAAGAGGGAAAAGAGGTTTACTTCCAGCGTCGTATTTCATCCAAGCGAGAGGGGAGGGGAGGGAGTGGGACGGAGATGATAACCAAAAAAAAGGGGAAGGGTGGAGCGGCTGACGGGCACGAGTTGTTTCTGAGCGGGAAACAATTGATCGGGAGGGGGGGGAAAAAAAAAAAGAGGGGGAGGGAGGAGGGGGAGACAAACGGGTACAATTCACCGGCTTCATCGATCTCAAAGAGAGAGAAAAAAAAAGCGAATCCTGTTACTGGGGAAAAAAGGGGGAGAAACGCACAATCCCTGAATCCTACTTCTCAGCCGCCGGCCGTTCGCTCCGAACGACGCGAGAGGGGGGAGAGAAAAAAGGTAAAAGGAGAAAAAAAAAAAATTTGTGGCGGTTATCATCTCCGACACCCGAGAAATAAAGAAGGGAAAGAAAGAGCGAGACTTGGCTGCCAATACTACGCTTTAGAGTAAACACGGAAGAAAAAGAAGAAGGGGGGCTCGATCTCATCAGAAAGGCAAAAAAAGGAAGTACTTAACCGCAAAAAGGGAGAGGGAAGAAGAAAACTAGCGCGTTGAAGAAAAGAAGGGAAAAGAGTTGGCCAACAATTGCCATTTCTTCCACGCTTGAAAAAAAAAAGAGAAAAGAAAAAGGGAGCACAGTTCCTTGACCGCCCTTTCAAAAGAAAAGAAAAGGAGAATCTGTTAGCCGTGGGAGAAGGGGGGAGAATAGCCTGGATGACAATTCCCTCACTCGGCAGTCAGAGGGGGGGGGAAAGAAATGGAAGAGCCGCAATCCTCATCTCGATTACGGACCGAGGGGGAAGGAAAAATTGGAATTCTTGCCCGGGGGGAAGGATAGGGGAGTGGGCAATTTGAACAAGGCCCGGCTAGCTTGCGCGGGGGAAAAGGGGGGGAAAACTTTTCCCCACCGCTTTTCCCTTTGCAAGGAAAAAAGTGGACACCGTGAAAAAAAAGAGGGGGGGAGGGGACGAGCGTCACAACAATATTGTCAACGGATGGTTCAAAGGGAGGAAAAAAGGGGGGGGGAAGGAAGGGAATTTTTTGGCGTCACACTAGAAAGAAAGGGGAGGGGGGGGGGGGCAAACGTTTTCCGTTTCTCTCCGAGCCGTGTAGGGAAGAAAAGAGGAAAAAAAAGGGAAAAGAATTCAACACACCCAGTACTGAATCGACCCAGAGGAAACCGGGGGACGAAAAGCGCAGTGACGGAACTCTTTTATCTCCGAGGAGTTGGACCATTCACTAACAATAATTGTCGGAAGGCGGAAGAGAGGGGGGGGGTAATGGGGGAGAGGTCACATTCTGAGACGCACTACTAATTCTTTCTAATCGAAAAGGGGAGAAAAAAAAGAAAAAAGGGAAAAAAGAGGGGGGGTCCCGACTGGAAGGGAAAGGAAAAAAAGTTCTGAAAAAGGGCAGGAGGGGAATCGCCCGAACCGCTTTTCCGCTGATGGAAAGGGGGAGAAAGAGACGTCATCTTCTATTTTGCTTTGAGAGGAGAAGGGGGGAAACGTTCGCCAGGAAGAAAGGAAACAAATGGACGATCTCTCGTCCTGTCTGAGCGTTATAAGAAAAAAGGAGGGGGAAAAAGAGGACAACGGTCCCTTTCCTAGGGACGGGAAAGAAAAGGTACGAACCGAAAGAAGGTGACAAATTTGGGGCTGATCTATTTCGAAAAAGGGGGGGAAAGTGACAAGCAATTACCCGAGCAGGGAGAAAGAGAAAACGAGGTTCGAGGGAGAAAAGGAGGAGGCCAGTACAAGGAGCTTTGCGTGCATTGGAAAAAAGGGAAAAAACAAAGAAGAGTTTCTCTAATGTCTGGCCTTCAGAGAGAAGAAGAAGGGAATTGGCGACAACGAGAGAGGGGGGGAAGTGGCTTGGGAAGGGAAAAAAAAAGAAAAGGGAAAGGGGGCTTTACTACCACGGACCATTTTCTGGAATTATGGTGAAGAAAAGAAAAATTCAAGCGTATGGAGGTAGCAAAGGGAAAAGGGAGGGAGGTTTCAGCC
>Ga0179593_1330403_pt1 | contig 10298 bp, 11 predicted proteins | sample CZODoug2_1_08_16_FD_185931 | JGI IMG/M metagenome (GOLD analysis project Ga0179593, IMG submission 185931) | Vadose zone soil fungal communities from Angelo Coast Range Reserve, California, USA - CZODoug2_1_08_16fungal (PacBio error correction) | ecosystem: Environmental > Terrestrial > Soil >...
TATTACGGGAATTGAGGCTGTGCAATTAAGGCAATTTAAAACAAAATGTACGCGAAAGAGCTTTTTATGGGGGGGGAATCATGAGAATAACTCGATCTGCTGTAATCGCAGATATAGCAGATAATATGGACGGCAGGTGGCAGAAGGAAAGGGTCACCATGAGGCGCTGAGCTTAGGTTAGGGGAACGTGAAATGGCGCGCTCAATCGGAAACTCAGGAGGAAGGGGGACAGGATAGCTCCACAACATAATCTGTTCCCGGACCGAAGATGGAAAAAAGAAGGGGGGGGGGGGATGGATGCTCAGAAAAAAGAGTTCAGCTGAAAGACTAGGGCCAGGATCATGACCCCTCACCGGTCAAACCGTCAGGTGCTGGCGATGCTGTGAGCATGAACGACTGGGAAATCAGACTACAGGACAGGAAGGCGTTCGGGAAGACAAAAAAAAAGGTGAACCGGGGAAAATACACATGCAGACGCCGACGAAAAGCACCACCTTCACATTTCTTAAGGGAAGAGGTTCAGAGAGGAGGATGGGGGGCCTTTCTGGAAATACATGGAGACAAAAAGCCCAAGGGTACCTGCTTCATCCTCGAAATCAGAGGGGAGGTGGGAGAGGTAAAGGAACCAGCAATGGTGGAAAAGTAGGTCGTGGGTCGCCAAACCCATCAAGTGTCAGAAAAAAGTGATTGGTTAAAGGTTCGGTGGGAGTGATACAGAGCGTTAAAATGGGGAGACTCCGCTCCGATTTGACGGCGGAGGAAAGGAGAGGACAAAGGTGGTCGGCCTGCCGCTAAAACGTCCCAGATTGGCGAAAACAAGCCCGATTTGGGGGCGGTGGATAGAAAGAGGGGAGGAACGAAACTAGAGTCCAGCCAAGACTGTGGGTCCGGAAATGACGGAGGAGACGGAGGGTTACGATGTAGAACCTTTTGGCTGGAGGCGGGACCTCTTCGAAGAGAATTCGGTAGGGAACCTCTTCCTATTCTTGATGATGGAAGAGAGGTCAGGGGGATCTGGGCAGGGTATAAAAATCGGAAAAAGAAAATCAGAAAAAGAAAGAAGAAAAAAAGCGACAAGACGAAGAGCCAACATTGCTCGAGAAGCAGAAAAAGCGGGGGGAAAGTCTCAGAAGGGACCCAACTGAGGAATTCTTAGGACGTGAGGATGAAAACGTGGCGGCAAAAAAAATAGAGGAAGGAAGCGGAGAATCGCTGCATATCAAAGAAAAAGGGGAATAAACAGAAATTCCTCGTCGGAAGGTCCAAGAAGAACACTGCCAAATCGTCCACTGGCCGATGAAACCACGGCGGGCAGGGAGAAAAGCCAGTAGAACGGGGAAGATTCAGGCTCGGTACAAGCATTTGCGGCAGGGATGAAAGGTCTGACAAGGCCACTGGCCGCGGGGGTGCGGAGTGGCAATGTAGAACTTAAAAACGAAAAAAGAAAACGAAAACGCTGAGTGGCAGGGGAGGGGGGATCCGGTCCAAGAAAGTGGCTCTACGAAGACGCGAAGTACAGCACGATCCTCGTCTATGCAGGGCCAACGGCCGCTCAGGGCCTAAATAACACAAGAAAAAACGGTCCGGGCGGCAAGTGCAATGAAAAGGAACGAATAGGAGGGGGGGGAAGGGACGGACCGGTCGGCCGGCATTTCGTCTGAAAGAAAGAAAAGAAAGGCTGGGGAAAAATCACAGACTTTCTGGACCGTAAGCCGGAAGGGGCGAGGGAAAAAGAGATAAAAGGGCGAGCCTTGGGGGACAATGATTGCCATAAAAAAAGGAACAGAGCAAAACAGCGCGTGCGAGAAGCACAAGAAACCCGGGAAGGACCGAGAAAGCGCGAAGGCGCAAAGGAAAGCCCCTTCTGACTCTCTCGGCCTGGAGCCGCTTTAAAAGAGAGCAGGGATGTAAGTAAATCAGAAAAGCCAAAAACGATCATGCGAAGTTAAGGGAGGGAATTAAGCGAAAGGGCGTCGGCGACATCAAAAATAGAGAAATGCCGGGTAAGGTCGGTAAATCGCCAAAGGAAAGGCCCCCCCCCCCCCCACGAAGCGCAAACAACACGGAGAGGGGAAAAAGATAGGTGGCTATCTCTAATGGAATATTAAACGCGTAACCAGAAGGAGGAGTAGAGAAAAGGGGTTAGCCGAGAAGTCTGACGATAAAACTTGGGCAAAAAAAAAATGAGGAATAATAGATAGGGGAAAAAGAAGGAGTGATTGGAATAAGCAATGGGGACGAAAAACCTATAAGCTGCAAGAAGGCACAATTAGAATAGTTGAGGCGACTAGAAAGTCCGGGAGACGGACGGCGAACGATCATTTGACGCGTCTCAGAACCGCTGTGCGACCCGCGATGGCATCACGATCACGTCCCAATGCAGGGCAACCCGCAGGACCGCGCCCGGACGAGGAGGGAGAAAGCCCACGGACATGAGGAAATCCAGTCGAGAAGAGAGGCATCCGCAAAGGGAAGCGAAAAAAAAAGAAAAGTCATCGAGACGGGAGTCGTGACAGGGAAGAATTTAAAATGGTGAAAATGAACCAAAAGAAACTCTTCGAAGAAAGGACCCGAGACGGCAAGTTGCGCAATCAGTTGCCAATGGCGTAAAGTTGATATTAAGATCATGGGCACTGAGCAAAGAAAAAGGGAAGACGTTATGGCAATGGACAATCGCACTCTAAAAAAGGAGGAGGGAAAGGCTGGGGCGAAAGCGAAAAAGACGCACCAGAGGAAGGGAAAATAGATTGAAAGAAACGCTTGGTACTAGAAAAATCATTGGACCTTCGGAATGTCTGCGAAAGGCCTGCGAGGGAGTAAATCAAGCAACGGGGGGGGCGATTGGGCCTTTTTTAGTAAAAAGAACGGAAACTGAAGGCAATGCGAAGGATGCGTTCGTTAAGGGGAATAGGGCCGGCGTATGAGTAGGAAGGAAGGGAGAGCATAGCCGGCAGAACCTACGGTGAATCCAACTCTGTAAAGCATCAATACATTCAAGTGTAAGAAATTGGGGAACGAACTTGGGAACTCTTCTAAAATCAGGAACCATGGGCTTCTCGACCGAGGGCTCTTGGAGAAGGATTGTAGCAAGGTATGAAGCACGGTGAGGCTTTTGGGGTAAGGGAGGGTTGTCTGTGAAAAAGGGATCAAAGGCAAGAGACGACCGGCTCGTCAATTTATAACGGAAGGCGTACAAAATCCAACCATAAGGAAGTCAGAAGTAAGGACAAAAAAAAAGTAACCGAGAAAAAACTCTCCAAACAAACTGTTCGGAAGGCAAAGCAATACGTATCACTGAGCTCAAAAGTTTAGAAACACAAAAACCCTGGAAGGGTTAGGCAAAGAAGCTGCCGAGGCTACGAAGCAGTAAAAAACCAGTTAGAGACGGCAAAGGGGAGCCGAAAGGAGGAGTAAAGTAAACTCTATGTAATATCTTGTATACCGGAACAAAGCAAAGGTTGGGCAAACGGGGTATGAGAGAGCAATGGGTCGACGGAGAAGGACACATACCGCCATACGTGCTTGAATCTCAGCCCTCCAGCCGCGATGAGGAAGACCGGTAAAGTACAAGAAAGGGAGAAAAAGGATGAACAAGAAAGGCCAAAAGCCAAACAAAAGATGAAGGAAGCATGATACTGACAGGAACGCCGGCATGTTGTCTTTTTGGTAAGGGCGATGTCCATATGGAGACCAGAGAAGGCCTTAAGTTGTCGACCACAAGCCTTCGTGGTCGCGAGTTCTGGTCGGTTTCTCCAAGGCTCAACCGCAAACAAAAAGAAGCAAAAGGAAGGGAGGGGAGGAATCCTGAACCGAAGCTCAAAGAACAATGTATAGGAAACATAATCACCAGCCTCAGGCTGGACACAGAGGGGAGGGGGAATAGCTGGGCGCCGGATCCCAAAAATCACGGACATGGAAAGTCCTGACAAAGAGGTCCAAATAAGCACAGCCGCCAGGTGACAAAGAAACAGGAACAATCCAACGCGCTCCAAGGAGTCGAGATGGGAAGGAACTCGAGGATAAATCCCTAAAGACAACGTCTCGCAGGCCATGTGAGAGGATGGCCCACCGAATTCCAATCTCCTACTAAAAAAACAAAAACGGGAAAGGGGAAAGGAGGGTGCTGCTCAGGCTGGGGGAAATGGCATCAAATGGCAGCGACAGCCTGAGGGGGTGCTGGGATGCATAACCTGGGAGGAAGACGGCGTCTAATGTTCATCTCGATCGACGCACGGCTTAGAAATGATGCGGAAGAAGGGGGTTGCAATCGTCCAAGTAGCGCAGAGCAGGATGGGAAAAGTGTTGACATGGACATAGCGCTCCAAAAAAAAAGACATTGGATCTGGAGAGGGGTGACGTCAGAGTGCGCGCGCATCACCGAAAAAATATGTCACGCCGCAAGACTTGCCCTGTTTGCGGAGCTCTAACCAATCGGGTTAAAGAGATTAGACCATCATTCCCTCCAAGGGGAGACAGGGAGCGGTGAGGGGGGTTCTGCAAACCAGAAAACAAAAAAGGAAGAAGAAAGAGACTGAAGGCGGTCTGGCAGAAAAAAGCTAGAGGTATCTCTGGAAAAAAGCCTATGGGAAGAGAGATAAAAGGAAGACCAATGGGCTGGATAAGGGGGAGGGACGGAATATTCTCTCGGCTAGGGTTGGAAAAGGAGGGGCATGTCGGTTATATTCGAATCCAAAAAAAAAAGCTTAAAGAAGAAGGAGGCTGAGTGGAGGCGAAAGGGACAAGCACGTGACATGAGCAGTATGAAGGACTAGGGAAGTAAACGGCTAAAATCCGTGTCAGGACAACCCGAGTGTGACTGTACTAAAAAACCTACGTGAAGGCTCAAAAAGAAGGCGATATCGTTAGCGGCTTCAAGTAAAAAAATCGGGAACCAAAGGGGTGAAAATGCTGAAGGGAGAGCAGATAACACTACCGCCCAATAGGGCACTAGTGGCGGGGGCTGGTGGAATACGCAAAGGGAGCTAGAGTAAGGATCTATAGTAGAATTGCAAAAGGCTGTTGAAAATTTCTATGGGATTGGGTCGAGGGGGAGAAAGGGGCAGTGATCATGTCCAAAAAGTCTCTCTCCTTCTGGTGACGTGAAAGGAAGAGTGGCAACACCAAAAGACAAAAAAAAAAAAAAAAAAACAACCGGGTGTGCGGGGCAGTCAGATACTGAGAAGAGACGATCAAAATCAAATGGTCCACCCCTGCATCATAATGAGACAAGACGGCGGGGAAAAAATTGCGGGTTAAAGAGGGAAGGAGGGGAAGCATCTAAGTCATAAATTTCATTCAAAAAGGGACGGAGGTTCAAGGGCAGAATTGGGGGTAAAGTAACCACAGGGCTGAGCGCCAGTCATAGACGCAGACGAGAAAACCAGCAAAGAGAACGAAGATGGGACATTCGTGAAAAAGCATAACAGGCCCCCCGAGGAACTTTGAAAAAGCCCGAGTTCTCTCGGACCGTCGTAACGGGGAATGGGCAATTGACTCGACAAAGATGCGGCCGAGGAGACCAGGAGGAGCATCCACTAGGGGAACGCTGGGTAGCGGTGGAGCTCAAGGAATTGACCGAGCTGCGCGAGAAACAGTAGGGAACCAAAACCCGGCTCGGGCGGAGGACCGTCCAGAAAGGTGGAAGTCGGGGTCCGACAAGCAGAGAAAAATACCGTCAAGTCCTATGGCGCTCAAAAAGACGATCCTTCTTCCCGGAAAAAACGGCCGAGGGGAAACAGCCCCGGACCAGTGAAAAACAAGCAAGACTGGACGGCGAAGCACGTTGAGGAACGCAGGACCTGGGGAAATTGATGAGGAACCCACGGAGGGGGAATAAGGACAGACCCTTCAAACAGCACGGATGCGTCTCAAGAATCGCGGCGATGCCTGGAGTGGGAAGTGGTCGCACACAAAAGTACAGCGCTTGAGAGAAGGAGAGAAAAGGCTTCGCCGGAAGGAGAAACGAGAGAGGGGCGCGAAGAAGAAAGTCTGAAGAGGCCGGCAGCACCGCTTATATCTTTTCTTAAGCTCCATTGTGTAAGCCTGACAAAAAAAAGAAAATAGCTGGCAGAGCAGTTCAGGGAAGTGGGGAGCATATCGGGGACGCCGGGTCGGAACATCCGGGATCGCGGAAAGGATGAGTACTCGGAGACCGCCGGCTAGCTTTGACAAATACCAGATCATCTCAAAAAAAACAGGATGAGGAAATATATCGGTAAACTGGACTTGATCCAAGAGGGACAGGCGATTGCCGACCGTACCGCAAGGGGGGAGAGAGCGATAGCTAGAGCGAGATTCAAAAATGAAGAGATGAAGAGGAATGGTCAACAGGCGGAAGAGGGCTGACCCAGGATTACAAAAAAAGACGCCCTTGGAGAGCCTGGAAAGAAGTCTATTGGGGAAGAGAAATCTGGACGGCGAACGAGATAAAATGCGATCATGGGTGAATCGCAGAGATGGGGCGACCTCCGGTGTGGAGAAAAAGGGCAAATCAGGAAAAATGATTCCTCCTCTATATCGAAATCGCCCATGGAAAGAAGTACGGGCAGAAATTAAAAAAAAAGGCGACGATCAAAAAAATTCAAAGAGGAATAAACCAAACGGCCGGCCCGTCCACCTAACGAGAGCGCCAGGCAGGGGTCCTTGCAGAACAGTCACTGTTGAGCAGTGGACCAGAATTCACGCGAAGCTTGCGTTACAGGCCGGCCGGAAGGGTGGAAGAAAATGGCCGTATCGGAGAGGGATTCAAAGCGGCCAAGGTATCAGAACCTCAACAACGGGAGGGGGACTCGGGATCAAGTAGGTAGAAGCATAGAAAGCAACAGAAGGGGAAAGGGGTCCTTGAAAAGCTACCATTGTAGGCAACAGACTGAAAGGGGGGTAGAGAAATCCTGAAAACGAAGAAGAAACGGCGGCAAAGCCGAGAAATGGGGAGGTGATTAGGAAACGGGGTCGGGATGGGGGCCGTGGGGCTAGAGGGGACTGAACCCTAGGCATTCGAGGGTATCGGGGGGCGATGTTCAAACGCGGGAGGGCGCGCTCAAAAAAAGAACAGCTGTAAAAGAAGCGCCAATTACTAAGGGAAGCCTGGAAGGAAATTAATTCTCAACGTCCCGGAACTCGCCAGCATGGTGAGAGGAAAGGAGAAACGGGGAATGATGCACGGTTCACGTCGTCGGAAAGAATGGGGGAGAGTTAATCTTATCCCAATGCATAAAGGGAAAACACGAAGACAATGGGCTTCACCCGACGAAGCAGCAAGAGGAAGGATAACGCAACAAGGGAAGAAACAGCCAAAGAAATAAGGAAGAGTCTGCCCATCGATCCATCGAAGAATCGTGAACTGAGGCCAGACTCTATCGCGGGCTACACCAAAAGGCCAGCTGGGGACGTGGGGTTCGGCAAGATGGGAACACGGAGCCTCAAGCGAAAAACGGGTCCCTATGAAGCCCGGCAATCGCCACCGGAGGGGGAGAGTAAACAAGAGGGAGATTAAGAACAGAAAAATCACACATCATTTTTCCAACTGATGGCGGAAAAGCGGGTGACCACTACTAATCAGCGGGCAACATAAGAGGGGCAAAGGGAAGTTAATCGTTATTGACACTCTCGTGCCGACCTAAACCTATCTAGACGATGAATAACTGTAACCGGTATCGAAAACTAAGGTGTCTGCCAAAAGGAACCAAACAGCAGGAAGAAGATGAACGGGGGGAGGATCAAGGAAGACGCCACGAGGGGGGGGGGTTGTCAAATGGAGATTTTGCCGAGATCACCGAACAAAGGACTTCCAGCAAGATGAAGGGGGTGACGGCCCTCGTCGAGTACGTCGGGCGCAACAGGAGAAGACGCAATGGGGAACACCGCACACCGACGGTTCAATCTTTATTTAACTATAACTGCCTCGGAAGAGAGCGGAGGGGGATGTACCAAAACAGGCTCAAAATAGATTCCGAAAAGATTGCAAACTGTGGAGGCGCGGGGAGAAAGGTAAATCCGAAAATCAGACAAGAAAAAAGGTAAGAAAAAAGGGGGGAAGAAAAATGGGCACCATCAGGAGAATGAAATTTAACAACCAAAAGGGGACAGAGCCTCCGAGAAGGACCGTGGCTATCGAAGGAGAGGAAAAAACAGTTATCAAAGATAAAATCAGGATGAAGAACCGAACAAAAGGGGCGGGTCAGCGTGGTAAAAAAGCAGCCTCAGATAGCGACCGGAAGAAGATATAGAACAACACAACGGAAGGGAAGGGAAATGATAGAAGGGGGTATTCGGCATGCTACATGAGTTCCGGCATTCAACTGGAAAGCGAACCGCCGAGGGGATGATCTCGGGGATCCTAGAACGACTGGCATAAAACGGAGCTACGCTGAGAAGATGCAAGAAGGGGGTACATAGTACATGTTCACCATTTCTAGCCTGATGTTACCGGGGTTGAAGAAGGAGGAGCTCAGCATGGGCGCCTTATGTTGGGGGAGTTGTGAACGCTCAAGACCACGAACAAGCTGTCCAAAAGCCTCCAAGAGGGGCCTGTTTGGGACTGAGGAACGAAAAGGGAACGGGAAAGGCAGGACTTGCCCTCATCTTTTGCAAAAGGCGAGGTGCTGGGGAGACTTCGGAATGCGAACTCGCAGTCTCGAAGGTACCAGGACTAAGGGGAGGGAGATAGGAAAATCCATATTCATCAAGAGAAAACAGCAAAATGCAGGCTATGTCATTCATCAGCGGCTTCATAGGAGCGGGAGGGTGGTGGACTGGGGGATCGGGGAATGCATGCCCCCGGCTTCAAATCAAGTCGGGGAAGAAAGGAGCAGGAGGGCGGCGGAGGGAACACGCCCGTTGAAAATGGCTGACAATTTGTTGAAAGATCTTTTACAAAGCGGGTGTTCATACGCTTGGCCCCCGGCACACGCATGGGTGAACTGGGGAAGTCTTGGGGGGAATGGGAGACAGGGGGGAGACGGGGATTTCTGCGCGGATGCTCTCTACGGAAGGAGATCAAAGTCGAACTTTCAACGGACCGCAGAAGATCTTGAAGGAGCAAAGACACGATTGGTGGACCAAACGCTTGAAGAGCAGGCAGTGAGACACGATCTGATTGGGGGGCAAGAAAACTGGGCCGACTCGCAGAGCGCGGCTTGGCGTCTGGGGGGAAGAAATTGGTGGTGCTGAAATGCCAAGATGCTCTCTCCATTGACGGGATGGGGTTGCCGAAGTCGGACGTATCGATGAAATTGGACAGGGGTCGCGGCAAGAGCAGATCCAGGGGCACGACACCAACATGTCCAAGGAAAAACTACGGACCTTGCAAAGAGACGTCGCAGAATGAATCTTGGCTTGAATAAGAACGCGGAGCAGCGGCAGGTCGAAGTACAAGTCCAGTCAAGATGACGGGAATTGATGGGCGGAGAGTGCTTATTCAAACCGAGGGCGCAGCGCGGGGGGGGGGAAGAAGTAATATACGCCTCCTCATAAACATCCACAACAGATCACAAGACTAGTGCCGAGAAACTGAGAGAGCAAACCACCCAAAAAAACCAAAACCCAACACGAACCAGGCCCCCCCATCGACCATTGACGACCATATAGGGCTTTCTCAGAGCCAGACAGAGCAACGGGGGAAGATGCATGCGCCAGTAACTCAGTGCTCACGCTGGACGAACAGTCGCGTAAAAAAAAGGCAAGGGGGAAGGGACGAGGGGGCTATCATTAAAGAGCGCTTTCTCTACCGGGGGGGGGGAAACTACCTACGTGCCACATACCAAGAAATGGCGCGAGTGGGAAGGGAAGCGCAAGTACCCATATCCGAGAGCATATTCGAATCCACAGAAGCGACGGAATGACTAAAGCACGAAAACTTTCGGAAGACAAAGACGTACATTAACTCAGCAAAGGCGCAATCAGGGGGTGCCGTCATCGTGGCGGGCCGGCATGAACTGACGCGAGTAGGCAAGTTCTGTTTAAGCAAACGCCTTTCGACACGAAGACGGATGAGGGGGAGGGGTCAACGTAGATATCGGGAAAATTTGTGAGGAGCAAAACCAGCAGGAGAACATCACGTAGAAATGAAAATCACGAACGGGATTAGAAGGAAATGACGGAGCGCTCACCTTCAGAACTCCGCTCGGCCTTCCAAGAAAGTATACGGGGGCTCGGAAGATACACCAGTTGAAAGGCATCCCATCCAGATCGGCATTGTCAAAGGGACGGGGGAGGAGATTCGAACCGACGTATCGTCCGGCATCAGGGAGCGAGCGACCGAAGGGAACGTTCTAAAAGAAAGATCCACAGCCAAATTC
>Ga0179593_1355338_pt1 | contig 10298 bp, 14 predicted proteins | sample CZODoug2_1_08_16_FD_185931 | JGI IMG/M metagenome (GOLD analysis project Ga0179593, IMG submission 185931) | Vadose zone soil fungal communities from Angelo Coast Range Reserve, California, USA - CZODoug2_1_08_16fungal (PacBio error correction) | ecosystem: Environmental > Terrestrial > Soil >...
TCACTGCCGGAAAACGAGGGGATCCGTCTCCTCTCATTAAAGCAAGCCTAAATGGTGACAAACGGAAAAAAAATTTATCACATACCGAAGAGGGCTACTCAAGGTTAATGAGACGAACAACCCTCATGAACAGATTCCTCCGCAAAAGAAAGAATGAATGGCGTGACATAAGGGAGAAGGTCGCCGATCAGGAGGTAGGGGGAAAGGAAATAGAAGAGGTTTAGTATTTGACTTTAAAACGCTAGAGGTCGGGGCCAACGGCAAGGATCTCGGGGACCACGGGAGAAAGGACCGTCAATCAAAGGAAGCGCGGTCTTATATGGTGGGGGGGGGGGTGGAGGCTGAAAAAAAGCGACTGTCTAGTCTAGAAAAAGTAACAAGTCTCGCCTAGGTCTAAAACGGCAGACAAGGGGCACCTCTGGCCAGATTTTTTGTTTTGGGGAAAAAGGAAAGTGTTCATGGGGGGGGGGGGGGGTGTTAACAATTCAGGTTCCATGGAGCAAGGAGCTGTGGGGTAAATGGTTTGCGCAGAGGTCGCGCCCAATCACGGTGGAATTTGGCTGCTGAGTGGCAGGTCTAGAGGAAGGTAGACTGGGTTGTAGTTATAACCTGGAGGAGCAATATAAAAAAGGTTTAAACCTAAAAAAATGGTCCGCGAGTTGGAATTAATACCTCAATCACAAGCGGGGGAAAAACCCGCTTAGGTTTTTCGTGGAATCTGAGTCGGGCAGGGACGCTTTGTAATGGAACATTAAACCTTAAGGGAGTGGTCAAAATCAAGTCTAGGTAGAACGCAAGGTGGTTATGAGTAAAATTAACATCGGGACTTGGGAAAGGTTCGGGTCGAACTTTGATAGAGTCGATGACTGATCTAAATTAAGGAAACAGAAAATCGACGAAGAGGGTCACTTTCCTTGCTAACCGATTGCAGGCAAAAGGCGGCATTATCTTGTCTGGGAGGATTGGAGGGGAAGAGGAGCAGTGGTTTATTGGGGGGTTCGTCGCCGTACTGGGGTTCCAGGGGAAAAAAAAAGGTGATCATATCAGAATGTCAGGGGAGGTCGGGAAGCTCATACTGGAGGCAAGGGGAGGAGATGGGGGATGTTTGGAAAAGATACGCGTTTACCTCTACTCTGAAAGCGCCGATACACCGGCGGCAGGTAAGTTTGGGGGGAGAACATTACCGCTACTCGTGACTTACGTGACGCAAATGCGGTGAGAAGGGGACTGAAGCTTCACGATTGCCGCTAAGGATTGGTAACGGCGATACTTGTGGAACTATTCGACTCTCTGATCGACGAAGAGGAGACATAAACAACACGGAGGAGGAAGAGATTGAACTCACCAGCCAAAACGTGCATTTGCATCAAACGGCGCCCGGGGGCATATGATTGCGGAAAGAGGAAAAAGGAGTCAGCCAAACGTCCTGGTGTCACGTCAGGAAAGAGTGAGTTCGGTTTCCAGGAGAGGGCTTGCAATACCATGAAAAACGGTGGCTGCGCGCGGGAAAAAAAACGAAGCAACAGCGCTTTCTCTGTAAGCATGTCTCTTGACAGAAAGGGAAAGAGAAATTGGGGCAGAAAGATGGATACGGCAAGCGCGGGCGATGGATCGGCATACTGTTCCCTTAATTGAAATCCTTCTCAACAATAGTCTCACAACACCTTCTCAGATGGGTCAAAACGCTACTAAACAGCCACCAACGATTGCCGCCTTCGGGGAGCGCGATGAAACGCGGATGACGATGTAGGCGGAATTGGGGGCTATCCGGGGGTAGCGGTTGAACAAAAAACATCGAAAGCGACGGAGAATAAAGAACTCTGACCAAGTTCGTCGGAAGGTTAAAGCAAGCGGCTTGCTAACATATTAACACAAAGGCCACAACGGTAAGGTAAAGACCTGCCTGACGATAGTCAAAAAATCAAACGCGTAGCTTAAAAAGGGGGGAGGGGGAATGTTATGTAGGGAAAACCGGCATGCATCTAGTTGAGTTTTGAAAAAAACTGGTGGCGGAGCCAGAGCGGGGGAGCTACCAAGTGCATCTAGTCCGATGAGAAGAAAAGAAAATCGAAGAACGCAAGAGAGGGACAAAGGGGTTGGCTGGTATCATGCTTCGGAGGCTCAAAATCAAGTAGCAGCAGAGGGGCAGCGGGAAGGGAAAAGTGGAACGGTTCGCCAGCACAAGACACTCAAAGGGGAAAACAGTCTCTGCTAAGAAACATCTGACAAAGTAAGGTCCTGGAGAATGGTGACGCCCTGTGAGGCAATGTTTCTTTTTCATCGCGTCGGGGGGGGGAAACCGGGCGGGCTGGACTAGCTCGCTAGGGTTCAGGCTCATTCCATGTGGCGGTCTTGAAGAAAAAGACTGTGAGGGCGCGATGGTCGAAATGGGGGGGAAAAACTTATGTCTAACCGAGACTCTGATAAAAATCTGGATAAAACGCGAGCAGGGAGTGGACTTGGGAAAAAAAAGGGGATGGAGAAAAAGCAGGAGGGAGAGTCTCTAAAGACCTATGCTGGGCCCTACATTTCAGTCTGACACTCGGGGACCGGGTGCAGGTCGTGGAGCCAGGTCGGTGTGGGGTAAATTTTCTTAAAATTAGATGTAATCTGAAAGTCAGGAAACTCAAGTAGCCACCTGGGTGAAAGGAAAAGTGCACTTTGGTCTTGTTGCCAGCGGAGGCAGCCTGATGTGGCTAAAAGACGTTTATATCTTCCAGGCAGAATTGGAAAGAGAGGCTCAGGGGAAGTCGCGAGAAAGTATATCAGTGCACTGTTGCTCGTCTAAAAAAGAACCCCAAGACTTAGATTCGATGTTGGGGTGGGTACTGACAGTCATGAAATCTTTCTCACCGGACGGTGATCGAAGGAAAGGCAAACGGGGCCAGTCTCGAAGAAAAAAGGGGGGGGGAATTTTTTGCGATTCTGGACAAACAGGGGGGAGCCGTGGAAAAAGAAGGTTGGATCGGAAGCTCAGCGGGGAAGGCACTTCAGCAGGGGTCAGGTGAGTGTTTATTCTTTGGGAAAAACCGTACTCGACCTGTGGCTCTAAGAAGTCTATTTATGTCCGGGGTCAAGCGAAGGGAGTATAGGCTTCTTGATCAGGGATCCGTCGTGAATAAGTTTGTCTACATAAATTGCATCAGGGGGGGAAGCCTTTCACGATGGTGACTTATGGGGCTTTCAAAAGGAGATGTCGGGAGGGGGAATAGGACTCCGTTCTTGTCTTTGCATACTTCGTCGAAGGGGTTTCGGTCGAGGACGAGAGAGCCGTAAAGAAACGCTGCCGGCGAAAAAAATCTCGGCCGGCAGGGGAAGTCTCAACGGCCGCTCCATTGGAAACGAACTAGCCGTGGGACAAATTATACGTGACTTGGCAAACCATCGCCGAGGCGGGGGGGGACGAAAAGAGGGAACGTGCGATAAAGGCTAGGGCATCGTACCGACGGCAATACGAGGGGTGTGGGCCTACCCACGGACCCCGGGACCTTAAGAAAGGGGTGTTATTTGGGCGAGGAGTCGGAAAGAGGTCAGGGGGTGGGTGTTCAAACGAACCTGTTGGAAAGAAAGGCGGCAACTCCAATGCCCTGGGGAAAGAACGCCGCGGTGAAAAGGAAGATGAAAAAAAAAGGGGATCGAATGGGAAGGGAGGAGTTTCGGATGGGAGGACGCCTTCATCCTCGTGTTCTGACAGCGAAAGCTCCGCCCCGCGGATTTGTGAATGCATGTTGGCGAGATCGGATCGCGCTGCCCTCATCTAATTAAAAATCAGAGGGGACGTAATTGTCATTGGCGAGGTTCCCGAGGGCAGCTTGATGGTATCTCTCGGATCGAAGAGGCTAAGGTTCTCAAGAAAATTTTAACCTAATGGATAGAGAAAAGTTACCAGACTTCAATGAAATACCTGAGGAGGGGTGGGGGACGAAAAGAAGGAGTCACCTGGGCCCTGAACGACCCAGTCGACCTTGCGACCTCTGAGAAGATAAAATGTGCGCTTCGGTTCCTTGTTCGCCAGAAAGTGTGTCTCTGCATGCTTGAAGGGGATGTGCTCGGAAATTCCTTAAAAGGCGCGCGAAGGAGGGGGGAAAAACTAAGGCCTGGGCCGGATTTCATTAGGGAAAACCGACAGGGGTAGAATTAACGTACGAAGTAGGCATGCTTGAATGTAAAATAGGAAAGGGGGGGGTGGCTTTTATAGATGCCAAAAAAAACAATGAAGCGGAGAAATGATCATCCCCATCGGGGGGAACTTCAAAACTGCATAGGAAGGAAAGTGGGACTCCTACTTGGCCTCGTCTCGTCGTAGTAGTCATACTCGGGGGGGAGAGTCTTTGTGTCTGGAAAAAGTAATTATGGAGGGGGCTGTTTAGGGTGCCCTCGAGGTTTGAAAACAAAAAACAATGCCCTGCGGTGCAGAGGGGGGGGGGGACGGAGGAGGGGGAATTCAGTCTTCGCTACGAAAAGCAAAGAGGAAGGAATCGGGGGCAGGATTCACTTTCGGAAATTAAAAAATTGCGGAGGCGGAGAAGGGGAACATTCCTCGGAAGATGGGGGCTTCTCCGGGCCTATTGGCGTGCAGCTCGGGGAAAGGAGAGGGGAAGAGGAGCCGGACACTCCTGTTCGAAATCGTATCATACTTTTCGTGGTTCTCTTTACGGTGGGTTGAAAAGGTATGGGAACATAGAAAAAGAGACGTGATTTACGAGAGCGGGACATGCGCTTGGCGCAAGGAGTAAGATGTTGTTTCGATGATACAAAAAAAAGACGTGGTCGAAGCTGGCCGGTTGACGGGGCAGGAGTCTCTATAAGAGGAGAAAGGAGGAGAACTGACAAGGGTCAGTGAAGCCAATCCTCTGGCCGTTCCTAATGGGTGGGTTGGCGGGCTCTCACTCTTAAGCAAAAAAAACAAAAAAAAAAAAAGGAGGTCGGGTCCCGTGATAGCTTTCATACGGACGGGCATCGAAGGCTTGACCAACTAGGCTTTGAAGAAAACGTGAAGGACTAGTGCCGAGAGAGTGGAATTGAATCTGGTCGTTGGAGGGCCGGTAATTGCCGCACGATGAAGCTCACATCAAAAAAAGGAGTAGTAGTAAAAAAAGAGTAGAAAGCTGTTGAAGTAACTTTAAGAATCTTCGAAGAAAAAGAGCTAGGCTCTAAAAAAAGTAAAGTCATCCACTTGGCCCGAGGAAGGTTGCGATGCATGTAAAGTCGACGTGCTGAGTACGAATTTGGGGGAAAACGGGGGCTTAAAGCGAGATACATGGCAGGCAGAAAACACCTGACGGAGAAATCACCGTCCTTCTGGAGCTTCCGTAATCGCTACTAATCTGCGAAATCTCTAAATGTAGCAAGTCCAGGCCTACCGGAGAAAAATGAGGGAAGAGAGTATGCGGGTATCAGGAGGACAAAAGGAAAGGTCAACCGTGGTCTTTTCCTCGTGCTAGAGCGTGGAAAATAAGACGCTGGGCAGTGTTAAGAAGGGGAATCACTAAAAGGGGGGTAGACCAGAAAACATAGAAATCTGAATTAAAAATAAAAAAAAGGTAATCAAGGGCGTTCGTCTTCTCATGAATCTTGACGGCGACACTTATCAAAGGGGGGGGGCAATTCCGCATAAAGGAGTAACCGGGTCCGCAGCTATCGTACGAAGGAACATTCTATCCCGTCGCAAGGTGGAACCCGCTATGGAAAACACGGTTGTTTTCGGTTCGGCGAGAAAATGTATATAAGACACGAGAAAAACGGTTGGGTGTGGTGCAGTAACCCCTCAAAGTCTCTCTAAATAATACTCGAAAACGGGGAAAACTAACCCTAAAAAAAAAAAAAAAAAAAAAAAAAACAAACAAAAACAACGGATCCTTCTTCTACAAGACTAACCGGCAAATGTTCGTCGAGAAAGGGAAATGATGTTGCGCATGAGGTCAACGGGCAATGAGTTAGTCGGCATCAGAGAGGGAACGCCCATTGAGAGTGGGCGGAATGCTTAAGAGGAAGAAACTACTGGGCAACGGTAATAGCAATGGAGGGTGGCAGACCGGCAACGGCTTCTAGTCGGCGTTCCTGTGGGAAAATCTTCTAAGAACTGAATGATGTAAGAAAACAAGGTTGGAAAAGGAAAAAGGTCAGGAGCCTAAGTCATGTCAGGGGCGTTCGCAAAAAAAGAAAAAAAAAAAAAAAGAAGAAAAAAAAAAAAAAAGAAAAAAAAAAAAAAAAAGAAAAAAAAAAAAAAAAAAAAAAAAAAAAAAGAGGGAAAAGGGGGGGTGTGGTGGGGGGGGGGGGGGGTGGGGCGGAAGGGGGGGGGGGGAGGAGTGGAGAGAGGAGGGGACGGTCGAGTGTGGAAGGGGGGGGGAGGATCGGAGGGGAGGAGTCCCTTTTTTCTGCAAAAAGTGGTGGATGCTTAACAAAATTTTTCTTGGTAGGGGTAATCTTTATAGATTCGGTCTGGGGCTACGGAAATAGTCTCAAAATTCCCCACTGATGTACATTATTAATGTAGGGTCCACTCCTTAGAGTAGATCAAATGGAGAATAAAAAAAGGACAGCAAAAAATACGTATCGCTCTCTCAGAGGTCTCAGCTGCTGGTGTTTAGTGGGGGGGAAAAAAATTATGGCAGCGATAGTCTGATCAATAAATGAAGACAATCTCGGGGGTAATGCGTTCTCTATCGCAAAGTGGGGGCGAGCTACAACGGTCTTTCGAAGTAGCTATCTCGGAAACTTTAGGATGAGGGGAAGATGAAAATTTGAAGGGATTGGGGGAAAGTGTTTGTTTTCGAACTCTTCGGTGCGGGCGGGTCGTGGGGCAATAAAAAAAAGGCACGGAGCAGAGAAAAGAGAAAAAGGTGTGAAGGGGGGGTCTGGAGAATGGAAAACAGGCTGTGCAAAATTTCGACTGAAGGGGAGGGGTGCGGTCTTTTGGAGGGCCTAGCGGTCGGAGACATAGGCGCAAAAATGAAGTCAGCCAGGCTAACGGCGTTTAGTCTCATGGGAGAGGGAGAGGGACAAACAGAAGGAAGAGGTTTAAGAAGCTGTTGGAGGGGGGGGGTCGCAGGGGCAATCGTCCTGCTACAGCTGAAAATGGCGAAAAGGATTGATGTCAAGGGGGGCGAAGAAATGGCCTAACGAACCGAGGAAGGAAAGGGCGACGGCACAAAAGGAGTGTCGCGAGAATTTCCTCACGAATGTCGGGCTCGGGGGAAAGATAGGGGGCAAAAAAGTAGTCGTCTAGAACGTCGACGGGGAAAGGTAGAAAAAAAAATAGCTCGCAGATCGGGCAAAAAAGTCTTCTCAAAAACTAGGCCAATGATGATGCCGAGGGGGGCGTAAGGGGAGCGGGGGGGGGATCCTAAGATATGTGCAGGAGGTCAGGGGAGACAAACGTCTTGTCTAACTCAGGGCCTCACTTAAAAGGATTGAAGGGTAAAGTTAGCAAATCTGACCTATCGGGCTGGGCTGGGGACACGTGCGACAGAAGAAAACATTCAAAGTAACCGTGGGAGGGCACTCGAAAAACATGAGGGGGGGGGGTTGGTTGTGGGGGGGGGGGTTGGGGGGGAAAGGGGGGGGGGGGCTGGGGGGGGGGGGGGGGGAGGTAGGGGGGAGATAGAGACTGAGGAAGGAAATAGAAGAAATGGGGGGACGAGGGTACAAGGGGTTTAGGGAATTCCGTCGGTCGCGCATCTCCCTTTAAAATCAAGTCACAATCGCTATTGGAAAGGGAAGCAAACCTGGAAAAAATGTTGGGTGGGGTTAGGAAGAGAGGTGATAGCACAAAGAAGAAGAAATAAGGCCCACGGTTAGAACCGAGATGCAAAGTTAATAGGGCAGCATCATCGATAAATTTCTCCAGAGCTGTCTCCTCAACTCTAAATCGGGGGAAGGTGGACAAATCGTGGGTGAGGAGAAGGAAAGGGGATGTAGGACGGGGAGGACCATAAAGGTGGTCGTTGACTAAAAACACGATGAGCGTACACACCCCATCTGAAATCAGATGGGCAACTAGCGATAGTGCTGGAAAAAGGAGGATCAGAAAAGGACCCGAAGGGAGATATGCATTATCGAGGACGAGGACGGCAGAAAGGGAAACCAGGCGACAAGGGCGAACTTCTAAACAGTGTAGATGTGTGGTGAAGCTTGCTTCATCAATTTTTCAAGGTTGAACTCCAACCGTGGAGTTGAGGGCCCCCTACCCAAAACAACGAAAAACCCCCCGAAAAAAAAACCACCACAGATTACATAGGCCCTAGCAGAACCGGTTCTTTTTTATGGTGTGAGACTCCAAGCTCCTAGAAAGAAGGGTCGTTGGAGGACTATTGTGAGCGTACGTAATCAATAGGGGGACTGTGGGGGAGGGTCGAAAAAACACCACGGCAAAACCATATTTACACGAGCGACGACCGATGGAAGCAGCGCGTTTTCAGTTAAAGAATCATAAACAGTTCTCTACAGGGGGGGGGGGGGGGGGGGGGGGGGTGTGTGGGGGGGGGGGAGGGGGGGGGGGGGTGGGGGGGGGGGGGGGGGGGGGGGGGGAGGGGGGGGGGGGGGGGGGGGGGGGTGGGTGGGGGGGGGGGGGGGGGGGGAGTGTTGTGTTTGGGTTGGTGCGTGGTTGGGTTGGGTGGGCGGTGGTTTAGTTTGGGGAGGTGGGCGGGGGGGCGGGTGGGGTGGGGGGGGGGGGGGGGGGGGGGGGGGGGGGGGGGGGGGGGGGTGGGGGGGGGGGGGCGGGGGGGGGGGGGGGGAGGGGGGGGGGGGGGGGGGGGGGGGGGGGGGGTGGCGGGGGGCGGGGGGATGGGGGGGCTGGGGTGGGGGGGACGGTCGAAGGCAGGCAGGGGGGGGCGGGGGGAGAAGGTGGGGGGGTGGGGTGGGTGGGGTGCGGGGGGCGGGGGAGGAGGTGGGGGGGGGAGAAGTTGGGGGGTGGGGGGGGGGTGCAGGGGGGGGGTAGCGGAAAAGGGGGGGGGATGGGGGGAGGGGGTGGTGTAGGTGCGGGGAGGGGATGGGAGGGGGGGAGAGGGGGGGGAGAAGAGGTGAAAGGGGGAGGGGAGGGAGGGGGGGAGGGGAGTTGAGCGGGAGGGATTGGGGATTGGGGAAGGGGGCGAGTGGGGAGGAAAGCAGAGAGGGGGAGGGGGGTAGGTGGAGGGGGGGGGGATGGGGGGTGGGGGAGGAGGGGGGAGGGAGGGACGGGGGGGGAAGGAGATGGGAGGGCTGAGAGGTGGGGAAGGACGGAAAAAAAAGACAGAAGAGGAGGGGGGTCAGGGGGGTAAGGAGAAGTGGCGGGAGTAGGATGGGGAGGAGGGTATGAGAAGGGGGGGGGGTGTTTGTGGAGAGGGGAAGGGGGTAGGGGAGGTGGTTGGGGGGTGCGTGGGTGGAAAAGGAGGAGGAGAAAGGGAGAAGAAAGGTGTGGTTGTGGGTTGGGAATAAATGAGGGAGGATATGGTGGTGTAGGAGGGAAAAGGGGGGGGGTGAGGGTTGGAGGTAGGTGAAGAAGCGAGTGGGAAGGAACGGGAAAGGTGGGAGAGGGTGGGAATAAAGGGGGGGGGGAAGGGTGGAGTGGGGGGGTGGGGGGGAGGGGGGGGGGGGGAAGGGCGTGGATGGGGGGAGGAAGAGGGGTAGGGTGGGGCGAGAGATGATCGGTGGGGCGGGGGGGGAGGGGGAGTGGGAGAGAAGGTGGGTGGGTAGGAAAGAGAGTTGCACAGGGGGCGGGAGGGGGGGATGGACTGGCTTGGGTGAGTGGGTCCGAGGAGGAGTTAAGGGGAAAGGAAAGGAATTTAGGGAGTCCAATGGGGAAAGTCAGACGCAATTGGGTGACTCGCAAAATTGGTCCCTGGGGGTTGTGGGGAAGGGGTCTTTTAGGCAATGGAAAGCAAGGGGTCGATTGAGACAGAAGAAAAAGGACCAACAGAAGGAGAGAGAAGCTGCTAGGGGGATAGACACTGAGGCATTCGCGGTTGGGATGAGGGGAGAAGAAACTTGGGGAGTTTTACTCGGGCTTGCAGGTGGGGACACAAGGAACGCAAAGGGAGAGAACGTGGCAAGCAAAGTCACGCATGCCCTTAGCAAATACGCTTAGCAATCGAGAGGGATGGTCGCACTTTCTCCGCGATTACAAGATTAGAGACACTATCGTCACCCACTCGCCCTAAATCGGGGTAAGGGGAGTTTTGGAAAAGGGACACAGAAAAAGAGGAAAAGAAAGTTACAAGGCGGTTCAGTTCCGGGCGGAAGACGGAAAGGCCGCAATGTCAATGTAGCAGGCGATCGGTTTTCGTGATTACGGGTAGGGAGAGGTCCTGGATACTCAATGA
>Ga0179593_1410490_pt1 | contig 10298 bp, 13 predicted proteins | sample CZODoug2_1_08_16_FD_185931 | JGI IMG/M metagenome (GOLD analysis project Ga0179593, IMG submission 185931) | Vadose zone soil fungal communities from Angelo Coast Range Reserve, California, USA - CZODoug2_1_08_16fungal (PacBio error correction) | ecosystem: Environmental > Terrestrial > Soil >...
GGAATCAGTGGGAAGACATACGTGAAACCTATCACCTTACTCATCGAGACCGCGTCAAGAGAACATGAAGAGATCGAAGAAGTACACCTATTTACACGGAAAAAAAATCCTACGCAACAAAACATGTTTATGTTAAACTTGTTACCAAAAAAAAAAAACGGAAGACCCGCAAAAAAAACAAAGTCCCGACGCAAAAAAAAAAGGGTGTTGAAGCCGGGGTCATTGTCAGTCCAAGGGCCATTCGGCAAATCGAAACAACGGAAGTAACGGGAAAACCAATTGTGTTTGGGGACCTCCCCTCGATACCAGGGGAAGGTGGGCAAAGGAACAAGACGTGCAGGTGATGAAGGACTTTGACCTAAAAAAAAAAAAAAAAAAAAAAAAAAAGGAACCTCATCAAACGGGGGGCGCCAGGGGGGGATACTGTGGATACCAAGACAATTCAGTGAACTAGGTGACAAAAAAAAGAGACAAACAAGAGGAAAAGAAGAGCGAGTCGATGAGTCCAAGGAGCCGACAGTCCCAAACAAAAGGAGTCCAGGTGCAAAAAAGCGGCTGGCATGATGCAAAGTGTCTCAGGTCACATAATCAGATAAAACCTCCAAAAACAAAACTTGTGGTTGGGGGGGGGGGGGGTGGGGGGAAGTAAAAGAGAGAGGACAGTCAGAGCCTCAATTCAAAGGGCCTGACATTACTGTGGAATGTGGTCACCCCCACCAATCGGGGGAAAAGGACAGCCGGCGCATCACGTAATGAAAATAAGGAAGTCAGGATTAGGCGAAACATTATTGGGTTAGATCGGTTCCATCGGAACTAAAAACTTGGAACCGTTGGCGGGTGGGAGAAGAAACAAGTTAAGTCAGCAACGGAGGCCCAATAGCGGTCAGGATTGGGTGTCGTTGAGCACAATCCATTGGCAATAAACCCGCGGGGGAAGGGGGAAGGCAAGGGAAATCAGACTTTCAAAAACACAAAAAAGTTGGGGGCAGTGGTTCAAACCGAGAAGGGGAGGACAAAAAAGTGGAACAATTCTTTTCAAAAGTCAAAGGGGAGGAATCTGTAAAAGGGGAGATGAAGAGCGTGAAGTAAAAATCTTCAATGTAGCAAAAAAGGGAGCTTGGGGAGCGCGGGAGGGTGAGTCCCCGGCGATATTTGAAAGGGCGGCAAAATGAGGGAATAGGGAAACTGTGCTGCCCATGGGAGATCGGAAAATTGAAGGTGAAGGAGGAAAAAAAGGAGGGGGCACGGGTCAACTCCAATCATGACCCGTACGGCAAATCGAAAAAAATCGGGGGGGAGACAACGAAAAAAATATATCTGTGAGGAGTGCTCGGCCGATCAGTCAACGGCCAGCTCACTGGGGGGGGAAAGGGAACTGAAAAAAAAAAGACTTAACTCCGGGGGGTCAAAAAATGGGGAAGGGAGAAAAGGTCAACACACTTTATTTGGAATTGAGGCAGAGTGGGGAGGCTTTTAAAAGCAAACAGAATAGAAAGATAAAAAACAGAGAGATGGGTAGAAGGAGAAGAGAAGGGGAGGGGAAGAGGAGGGGGGAGGGGAGGTAGGGGAGAGAGGTAAGACGCGGCGGTATGAGAAAGGAAAGTATAGTAAGAACGGGGCTGAGCAACAAGGATGATTGAAGGGTAGGGGAGCAGAGAGGGGGGGGGGTGAAGAGTGAAGGAAGAGGGAGAAGCGGTGTGTAGACCAAAAAAGAATTTCAAGGAAAAAGCCAGATTCTTGTGGGCAAAGAAGTAACGGTTCAACAAAGGAGGGGTAAAGTATGCAGAGGGGATAAAGAGAGGATGCAGTAGCGAGGTAGAAAAAAGAAGAAGCACATTTGGCGGGTATATATTCATTTTTTTGAGGGCCGGGTGGAGGGGAAAGAGAATATGGCAGTGGTTGGGCCCAGGTTCAGGAGAAAAGAAAAAGAAAGAGAGAGAATCGTACAGAAAGGATGAAAGAAAAACAAAAAAAGTGGAGCCTGTAAAATATCACCGCACCATTGGGGACAAACGGAGAAATGCCAAGGAAAACGCGGGAAAGGGTTAGAAAACAAAGTACCCTTCGTCTTAAGGCGACGCGCCAGTTAGGGATTTTCGGGCAGGCTGGTCCGAAGATTCCATAGGGGGGAATTTTTTTAGGAACTGGGGTAACAAAAAAACAATGGAGCGCACGAGGGATACGGAAGTTTGGGCGGGCACTTAAAAGGGGCGTCCCGACAGAACAAACGGAGTCAGTTTGGGCCGGAAATATTTACCAAAACAACTACAACCAGGAAAGAAAGGAAGAACGAACAAAAAAGGGACGTCAGTTCCTGACCAAACCAAGAATAAAAGCGAGGCTCGGAAAAATGGGGAAAATTTAATATCCAAAAGACCGTCAGGCAAAAAGGGGAAAGGACAGAAAGGGCTCCATTGTAGATACTCGGAATGGAATTAAAATGGGCGGGAAGGAAAAAAAAAGGAAAAAAGGTCCTAAAGCACGGCGGGGAAGAAAGCCACGTTAATCACCTGGAGAAGGCAAAGTGTCACGTATTCCCCAAAACCCCAAAAAAAGTCCGGGGGGAAAAAAACTTCGATGGGGAACAGGGGGAATTAGAAATGCATGACAGAAGGACTTGTGTGACATGACACGGCGTCCGGAAAAAATCCATAATGATAATCGCAGAAAAGTCAAGCCGGGAAAAAACAGTACATTAAAATAGGCCACACGATTGAGGAAAAAAGAAAAGACTCAGGGGCGGAGAATCCGAAAAGTGAGAAAAAGAACTGGGCGACCGGGGGAACTGCAGAAAAGCCTTTATTTACGCTAAATACAAGGGGAAAAAGCCGGGAAGATTGGAATAACAGCCCTTTTCCACAAGGGAAGGGAGAGAGAGGAGTTTGGTGTTACCTGAAATTGTTTGAGGGATCAAAAGAGGAACAAAAGAGCATGATTTGTAGTAATCTTTGCCCATGCCAAAAAAAAAGAATCACAATGTCACGAACTTGTGGGGGGTAAAATTTAAGGAAAGAAGACATCGGGAAAGGGGAAAAAAGAGGTTGCTTCAGGGGGTGGAATAAGGAATGGGAGAGAAACCGACACGGGAAGTTTCTTCATCGCCGTGTCAGGACACTCAGAGATTTTAAAAAACCGGCCAAAAACGAAAAAATTGGGGCGGAAGTGGAAACAAGGGTTCGCCAAAACCAGCAAAGGGTTGGCAAAAAAAGAACCTTAGGGGGCTCCAGAGGTTAACTTCATTTCAAAAAGTAACCGAGAAAAGGACGGGGGTAAGCAGATCCAAAAAGCTAGAAATGCACAGGAGACTCTCAAATCTGAGAGTTGGAGGACACCCCCCCAATCAACTTCCTTTGGAGGGGGAACTAAGGAAACTCATTCCAAATCCATTGGGGGGCCAGAGGGTACCCAGGACCAGGAACGAGAGGAAATAGAACGAAGAGCCTTTAAAAGTGTTCTTCAATTGTGGGACGAAGAGAAAAAGAGAGGTGGTTTTTAAAAGGTCCCTATAACAAAAAAAATTGGGAAAAATCTTTTGTGTCCTGACGAAGGAGAAAAAAAAACAAGAACGAAAACCAAGAGGATGGGGGTATGAACTTGGTCCCAGTTTGTGTTGTGGCAACGCTCCCCTAAGCGAAGGGCAAGAACGTTGAAAAAGAATGGGGCCTCAAGCGAAGGGTGAAGGGGAAAAAAAGGTATCAAAGGTAAGGGGGGAGGTCGAATACAGGAGGGTTGTGGAAACGAGTCACGACGAACTACTCGAATAGATTCGGCAATAAAAAAAAGGGAGAAAGAAAGGGGTGCGTATCACAGACCTTAGAACCGTCCTCGTGTCGACGGGAAAAAGGGGCAGCAAAACAAAAGGGGATAGAGGACCACGCCCGTGAAAAAACGAACAAAACAACGAGGAAGAGAGAATGGAGCGTGTGCCTTCAACAAAGGAGAGTCGGGGATGTAGGAACGAACAGATAGGAAGGGGGTCAGAGAAAGTATTAACGAAAATTCGGAAAGAAAAGGTAGTCAAGGAGCCTATTTCAGGCGGCTGCCTGCGTGGGGGGACGGAGAGCAGACAAAGACGGCAGTCCTTATGGAAGTCCCAACCCGAAAGAAGAAATAACATGTTGGCAGGATCAAAAACGGCGTAACCCTAGGGGGGGGAAAGGACGAGAGGGGAAATGAGCGCCTCACAAAAAAAAAAAATGGGGGAAAAAAATACAACAGCGGAAGAGGGGGTGGAGCGCCGAAAGAGTAAAAAAAGAATTCTGAACCAAGGACAACACTACATCTACTCGGAAGAGAGGGGAACAGAAACATGCCGTAAAGAAAGTCAGATAAAAACGGGGGGGGGGGAGAGGAGATCAATATCGAGTCCAAGACTGGTCATCAAGTTTCAGGAAAGAGGAAAGAAATTGGCAAAAACACGAAGTAGTCCTAGCCCAGAAGGGGAAGTAGACATACTCACCCCAAAGAAGAGGAAGGTCGGAGAATAAACAAGGGCAAAAGGACGGATGTATGGGAAAACTACGACAGTCATTTTTGGGAAAAAGATCTTCAGAATAGGGGAAAATAAGGGTGCTCCGCCCTGGCTTGTTGTCTACAGGGGGGAGGAACGCAAGAAGGGATCGGTTGGGGGGGCAATAATCTCAGAAGGGACGAAACTTCAAAGGACTGCAGGCTGGACGTTTTGGAAAAACGGTTCGAGAATGCAGGACCTCCAACCCTAAACGTAGGTGAAAGAGAGGAGAGTCGATGGGGAAAAGGGGGGGGGGGGTCCACCACAAAGAAAAAATTGGCTTGAAACGGTTGAATGAACCCAGATTCCTCAATCAAAAAGCTAGCAGAGTGGGAGGATCGTTGTGGGGGGGGGGGGGGGGGGGGGGGGGGGGGGGGGGGGGGGGGGGGGTGGGGGGGGGGGGGGGGGGGGGGGGGGGGGGGGGGGGGAAAGAAAACACATCTGGGACAAGGACCCCCAAAAACCAAAAGAAAAAAGGGTTTCTGAAAGCAACAAAAAACAAGTAATCGAAGTCTTGAGGTCCCATCATTCGTGCGGTTGTGGAAAAAAAAGAAAACTCAACAAAATCAAGGCTCACTGCAAAAGCAACAGCAAAGAGAACAGGGGTCAAAAATCAAAAAAAGGAAAAGACCCCCAGGATAAGGGGGTGTCTTCTCCCGAAAAACAGTTCTGGCAAATATAGAGAAGGGAAAACTGAAAACGGGGCGGGAAAGGACGCAAAAAGCCTTGTACGCCTTCAGGAGTGACGGCTGACGGGGGGGAAATTACAACGACACCCGTGTCATTAAAAGAAAAAAAAGGGGGGGGAAAGCGGAAAGGTTTCCAGGGGAAAAATGGTCTGGGCATTCCGACATTGAACAAGTGCACGTGCGGTTGGGAACGGACCCAGGAGGGGGGGTTCAGGGACGTGAATTTGTCGGGGGCGGGCGGGGGAGATAACTTGCGAAGGTTTTTGGCAAGCCGCCCAGGGATTAAAAGTACGCGAAAACCCAAGGACAAGGGGGGTGAAAAAATTTAAGCTGTGACTTGCAGGGGGAAAAATTGAAAAAACGGAGGGGGGGAAATCAAAGGGCGATATAGAGATAGGGGAAGGTCGAGACGAGCTATCTACAGAGAAGACAGGAAAGGTGCTGGGCGTTTACCAGCATACGTTCGTGTCATGGTGAGGGAGGGCCTTGGCAAAGGGGAGAAAATCGCTCAAATGTAAGGAGGACCAAAAGGGAACCACGGTTTCTATGGTCGATAAAAAGGAAGAAAGGAAGCCGCATGTTCATCGAAAAGAAATCAATCTGGGGAACACCAAAGAGGCCAGAAACGCCCCCATCACCTTGAAAAGGGTCGAGAAACCCGAAATGTCAGTAGAGAGACAAAACCATCCCGACTACGGTCAGGTCCAGTGCCACGACGTAAGAAGAGGAGGGTGTTCTACACCCAAGAAAAAACGTTTGCAAAAAAAAAAAGTATTTTCCGGAGTGGGCCAAGGTAAGGGGTGAGCAGGGGCACCTACTAAAAAGTTCCCGGCGCCATTGTGTCCTTTCTTAGAACAAGGGGAGGTACAGGAGCGCGGGAGGGGCAAACGGGAGGGGAAAAAACTGTGTAACGAATAGGCTAGGGTACCAGAAAACAGAGAGGAAGAAAATTGCACAGCAGAGTCAACAAAGCAAGTGTTTCCTCTCAGATAAGGGAACAAATCTGCTCGGATCATCAGAGACCAGGGACGAAAGAGGAAAAGAAGAAAAAACGTACGGACAGCCAAAAAATAGAAATGCGTCCTCTTTCAAGAATGGGGGCCGTGAACCAGGGGCCACAAAAACCAACCGAGTCAGAAATGGGAGAGAAAGTATGCCGGGGGACGGAAGAATGACCCTGTGGGAGGGGGCCACAGCAAAAACGTAAAAGTTTTGAACAAAGGAAAAAAAAGGGAATTGGAAAAACGCGAAGTTCACAAGGGGGAAAAGAAGAGGAAACAAAAAGAGAAAAATTTAAAATGAACTCACCTGGACTACTTCGACAAAAAAGCTGGAGAAAACAAACGACAAAAAGGGGGGGGGGACTACTATAACTGGGTTTCCAGGACGCGCATTGATGACACGTCAAATCTGGGGCGGGGGACACTTGGGGGTGATGAGAAGTTAAGGTCAGAGGGAAAAGACACTAGACACAACCAAATGTGGGAAACCCATCAAACCACCCCAGTTGGGGGAAGAAAGGCGGAAACAAAAGGCGCGCAAAAAACTCAAGGGGGACGGGCCGGAACGGAAAACTCAGAGAGGAACAATTCTCAGGAAGAACAGCTGTCAACAAAGGGACTAAAAATACAACTCGCTTGGAAAAAAAGGTAAAGAAAATCAAAACGCAAAAGAACGGGGCAAAAAAGAAGTGAAAGGGAAGTACAGTTTGTTCCAACAATTGCTCCGGGGACAAGGGGGCGAAGAAAAACTCGGTGGAACGGTAAACCCCCTCAGAATACAGGGACTGGCAGAAAAGTCGGGAGGGGGGGTTGAAAGAATTATGGGGGCGACGAAAAATAGGGAAGCCTCCCTTGGTCAGCCAAAGGCAGGGAAAAAAAAAAATGCTTTGTGGAGAGAAAAAAACCAGAAGGCTCAGTGTGGGGAAAGAGAGGTCCCCGTAAATATCACACATAAAATGGGGGGTCAAAAGAGCGAAAAGTTGAAAATAGGGAGGGAAAATGCAGAAAACTTCTCCCTGCCCTCAAAAATAAAAGGAAAAAATTGTGCCGGACAATGGGAGGAAACCAACTCAAAGGAACGCGGCGGGGAAGCTCAGATACAAAAAAACAAAACAACGGATTTACAAACAAATATATGGCAGGGCCCCAGCAAAGATTATGTTGAGGAGGGAATTCCAGATTCAGGTGCAAAGTGGAAGCGCCTTGAAAAGAGGGGAAGGAAGGCAAAACAAGAACGAGATTCGACATCCCAATCCCAAGGTCAAATGAGAAAAATGTAGGTGGGGAGATCGGGGGGATCGGGTCACAAGCCCCCGGAACGGGGGAGAATAATAAAAGGGAAAGGACCCGCACCGGGCCTTGATTGTTTCTGTGAGGCACAAGAAGGAAATAAAAGAAAGACGACGGGGGAACACAAAAAAAAAAAAATAAGGGGAAAACACGACACATTTTCTTGTAGGAAGGGTGGAAGGGAGGCAGAGGGGGGGAGACAAACCTTTCCCAAAGGAGGAGGAGAGGTTGGGGCGGAGAGGGACTGGAGAGTGAAAGAGGGGGTATCCAGGGGAAACGTCTTAAGATTTGGTTGGGAAGGAAAAAAAAAAAAGGGAAATTGATGTCCGCAGTTTCCACAGGCGCGCCCAAAAGGGCTAAACGAGGAGAAAGGGAAGGAGGAAGGGAGACCATACCTTGAGGAGGCCGTTGCCGGGTGAGAAGGGGAAAAAAAAAAGGCAACGAAAAGCAGGCCGGCCACGGGCAAGCTAGAAAATCTTAGTACCGCACAACACCAGGATCGGTGAGGGGAAGGCCGAAGTAAAAAAAGGACAATCGTCACTGCAAAATCAGGGAAAGAGGCGCTCTGAACAGTAGAGGCCAAAATGGCACGATTCCGCGTTGAAAAAGATTCAAGGTTCAAAAAAACCAGCGGGAGCTAGGGGAGTTCGCAATGGAGAGGGGAAGGCCGGGGTTGGGGAAAGCAAAAGTTGTCTAAAGAAAGACAGAAAGTGCCGGGTACATTGAAAGGAGGGGGAGCCAAAACAGGGATACGACGCCATATGCTTAGCTATGAAAGGGGGAAGCAACAATTGCTTTGGAAAGAGCAAATGGGTGGGGCGGAGAGCAGGGGGGAGAAAACGCAAGAGGGAGTTCCAAGGATTCTTATGTAAATAGGGAAATAAAAGCTCCTCATGTAAAACCCTACTAAGAAAAAAGGAAACAAAACCGGGGAACTCGAAAAGGGAAAAAAGGTCCGAAAAAACCCGCGGAGCCAAAGGACTCAAAAATCTTTCCAACGTCGAACCGCCCGTCTGTCGAGGTAGAACTGAAAAGCGCGTTATGGGGGGGGATAGATGCAGGGGGGATGATTGGAACGAAGAGGACCAGTACAAGGGTTTGTTGAACCAAAATGGGGGACCGATCGCCGAGGATGTAAGAAGGGAAAGGTAATGGCAGTAATTACCTAAAGAAACTGTAAAGAAAATTTGCTAAAGAGACTCGAAAGAAAGCAGGAAAACCATGGAAGACGATGGAGGCCAAAAGTTGAACATTGGCGGGAGACGAAGAAAGACAGGTGGAAGGATAGAGAATCAGGCAACATGAGAAAAACAAGAGACAAGGGAAAAAACCTAAGACGCAGGACAAAATTGCCGCCTTTGAGATCGCGGAAGGAAGGCCCCTGGCGAGTGGCCAACAAAGAAACGAAAAGCCACGAAAAGTGCACAGACAATGAAAAGGAAACCAACCGGTAATGGGGGGGAAAAAAGAAGCAGTGGGGTAAAAAGGGAAGGAAGCAAACTTTAGAAAACCTAGAAGAGTCCCCATCCCTGTAGAGGGAATGCCAGAAGGGGAAGAAAAGCACGGTGGAACAGACGGGGGCATACAGACATACATAACTAGCGCCCGTTTAACGTGCAGGAAAGGAAAAGAAGTAAATTCAAAAGATAGGGCAAAACGAAGGTCGGGAGATCTCGGGGTTTCGCAGGCCTCGAAAAAATCGGGAAAAAAAGTCGGAAGGAAAAAAATGGGGGGGAGTGCCTCTGAATCAGTGCACCACTGCCCGACGAATGGAGAAGAGAAAAAAAAAAAAGGGCCAACAGAACTTTAGAAAATGCTCCTGGGGAAGGGTCCGCCAGGGGGGGATCCAAGAAAGGGGGAAACAGAAAAAAAAACCAGAGCTTGAAAATGGGGGAAAAAAGGTAAGTCAATCTCCGGTTTCCACCAAAAAGAAGAAAGGAGTACTTGTGTGGGAAAGTGATCGTAGAGCCCGAAAAGGGAAAAAAAAGAATTCAGAAGGGGATTGGAGGAAGGGGTGTATAGAACCGGACAACAATCCAGGATTCTGACTCCGACTTGGAGGAAGCAAAAGGGGGGGGAAAGTAGTTGAAAGGAACAAAGAGTATGGGAACCACAAGTGGTAAAAAGAGGACACCCCAAACAAAAAAAAAAAGGTGGCATCCGGACCTTAGGGGAGCAGTTCCAATCTTTAAAAAGTACCTTCTTTGCGGGGAGGAAGAGAAAGGGAAAAAGATGAAGACCAGGTAATCCAGACCAAAGTCTAGTTGGGAGGGCAGGGACAAGGGGCAACGGGATAACATTGGAGAAAAAGGAAATCTAGACGAAGGCGCTATTATGAAGGGGAAGTCTTGGAGGCTCGCCTCCAAGGGCGAAAGGTCCTGACGACGCGAAAATGAGCTTTGTAACGGAAGGGTGTACAACGAAAGAGAGGTGGCTTTGGGGGGAAAAGTGGTTGGGATCCAGATCGCCAATCGTAAAAAGGGCGGTCGCTGTGTGATGCGGAAAATGTTGGGGGGGGTGGACAGAGCAACAAACGAAGGAAAATATGAAAATTTAAGGGGAAAGAAGAGTTTGGCAATGGGGGAAAGGTTAGGGGGAAACACCAAACTAAAGAGGGTTCAAGGTGTTGTCTGACTGCGAGAAGGACGAAAAGGAAGGAAGAAATGGATACCAACTAAAGACCGCTGTAATTACCTAAAATGGGTGCAAGTGCACTTGAAGAGGGGAGAAACAGAACTTGAAGGGAACCCAGGACCAAGAAAACTGAAAAAAAGAGAGATTAGTTGAAGGCCACGCAAAGTAGAGAAG
>Ga0179593_1635780_pt1 | contig 10298 bp, 10 predicted proteins | sample CZODoug2_1_08_16_FD_185931 | JGI IMG/M metagenome (GOLD analysis project Ga0179593, IMG submission 185931) | Vadose zone soil fungal communities from Angelo Coast Range Reserve, California, USA - CZODoug2_1_08_16fungal (PacBio error correction) | ecosystem: Environmental > Terrestrial > Soil >...
TGGTGGGGGGAGACTAGATACGTGGCCCTCTGCTTTTTTTTGTTCGGGGGGGAGTGTTACACGAAGGGGGATGACGGAGGGGAGGGGCCGGGAGGGGGGCAGCAAGGACCTCTTCGAATCTGTGGCTGTCGCTCAGGTTCTTCATTGTAGCGGGAAGGGAAACTGTAGAATCCAGAACCTCAGTCGCTCGTTCGTCACGAAGCGCATAAAGGCCGGGGGGGAAAAAAACACGTGGGGGTTAAGGGAGGATTCAAGGGAAGCGTCAAAAATTTTGAGAGATGCTGGGTGTGGAGGAGATCATCTCAACAAAACAAAGGAAAAATGAGGGGAAAGAATCTAACCCAAAAGAAGGCGGAACTCCTTGGGGATCACGCCAGCGCCCACCCGCATCCAGATGTGGAAAAGATGGCCTTAAAAAAATGATCGGCAGAGGAAATGGTGAGCGCGCCTCTTTCCTGTTTGTGAAACTTGTAGGAAAGGGCTCTATCGAGACAGAAGGGCTAAAAAAAAGGTGCATGGAACCCATTAATATCAGCTATTCAAAGGACCGAAGGAGGGAAAGACAAAAAAGACGGGAAAGGGTGATATTGTAGAACATATTGCTATTTCCTTCTGAGGATTAGAGACTCCAGAAATTGGAGGGAGGGCAAAAAGGAAAAACTACAGTGGAGGAATTAAAAAACCCTACGTCTCGTTAAATGAGGAGAAAAAAGAAGTGAAAAAGGGGGGTTATATATGGGCAAAGAAGGAAAAAAGACGATTGATTGACGCCACAGGACGCAGTCCGGAGACATAAAAGAGAGCTTCAAGGGGTCTGAGGGGGGGGGGCGAAAGGACGCTTGGGGGGAGGGCGCATACCTTTATCTAGAGGAGTGACTCGGGGAAGAGGTTCATTGGAATTTTAAAAAAGTAGGAAATAGGGAGGGGCGTGTGGAAATCCCAAATTCGCTATCAGTGGGATTACCAGAAACTTGGGGGAACCAACCGGAGCCTATAGGGGGAAAAAAAGCCAACAAAGGTAACATGTCACCTCACTAATTGAACGCAAGGTCTCCTGAGAGTAGGACGCACCTCAATTGAACAATCTGGACTAGGAGAGAGGCGTGGTGAAGTCATCTCTACCGTGGGCATCCTCGAGTTCAACAGAAAAAAAGGAATTCGGAAGGTTAGGTCTTGGGAGAAGGACCAAAAAATCAATGTGTATGGGAGAAAATCCTCAGGCGTTTCCGCCTCAGCCGATAGAGGCAAGCTTGAAAAAAAAGCTGGCAGAAGGGGGAGTGTTCACTTCAAGAGAGACGGTGGGGGGAGATGGCCACTTAAAGGCATGGGGGCGAGGGATAGGAGCCGGGGGAGTGAGAAGCAGATGCCTTGCTGCGGCCTGGGGTTGCGTCGCGCTTTGATCTAGGGGAAATAGAAAGGGAATTCTGGGGGTTCAGAGGGAACTATAAAGCTCAATCGGGCCACTGACCGATTAACGGTGAACTTTTGGGGAAAAAATAGCAAGAAAAGTTGGCAAATGGCAAGGAATATTTTAAAAAAAGCCACCATTCCACCGAACAGTCACAGCCTAGGTAACAGAGGTCCCTTCCCTCGAGAAACACCAACCCCATTAGTAGGTGGGGGTACCAGAAGGATGGGAGAACTAGCCTGGGGAAAGATGGCAGGGGTTTTGCTTTGAGAACTCCAAGATTGATGTGAAGGAAGGGCCTAAAAAATTTGGGGCGGACCCGTATAAGGTCCAAAATCAACATGGGGGTTCCTGGGGCTTGCTCAGTTGAGGATTCTATTCTTCTCAATGCGGTTGCACCTGGCCGGAAGAGTCAGAAAACCGGGGGCCGCGTACGGAACTCTTAACATATCTTGCCTGCAGAATATATTCACGAGCACCCTGGGAGCAAAACAGGGGTGCCTATGGCAAGATTTAGGATTCCCCCCTCAAAATATTCATCCTCAGCCATCTGGGTGCAAGATGGGGAATTATCGGGAAAAAGGAGTGAGTAAAAAAAGTTAGTGGTAACTACAGAAAGACCGCCGCGGGGGGTGGGGAAGGGTGGAAAGGGGATTGGGTCAAAGGAAGCATCATAAAATCTATCCTCGCCATAGACTGGGAAAAGGCTAGAATGACAGCGGGGCAGAATGGCTTTTGACAGGTGCCAAAGTCTTTTCGGTTAAGATCTGTAAGGTGGGACGGGGAGGGTAAGACAAGCTTGACTTTCCACCACCACCCGTTATCTTTACTCGCCCATTCTGTATGTAAAGGGCTGCAAATACTGACTCGAGCGGAGGGAAACTGTCTATTCTGAGGCACTTCACCAGCGGGGAAGGGTGCTTGAGGAATCCAGAAAAAGACCGTGCAGGATTGGAAGCGCGAAGAGAAGAAAACTTTTGTCGAAGGAATAACGATCAACATCAAAGTCGGTTGGAGAAGCGGGCTGAAATAGCAAGGTTGGGACTCAGCGGAAGAATTTCGGTGAAATAAGTAAATTCGGGGAGGAAATAGGGGGGAAGAGGGGTCGCAAGTGTTCAAAAGGGCAAAGAGTTTGGGGAACGTTAGAAGAAGCTTTGAGGGAGTGAATAGGGGATCTGATGGGTACTGCAGCGCAATGCTTTAAGGAAGGCCCGAAAGAGAAGGAAATTTTAGTCATAATAAAAGTCAACTCACCGGAGTCCACTATTGGGGGAGCTTCATTGATAGGGGGGAAAAACGTGGGGAAGGGGGGGCTTATGGTTTGACCTCTCGTAGGCAAAATTGATAGCGTCAAGGGGTTTGGAGCCGGCGTTTGGGGGGGGTCGGGGAAAAATCATCTCAAACAACGTATGAGGGGAAATATCTATATCGAAGAACAAAGAAAGCATCGATCAACCGGGGAAATGAATTATAACGAAGAGCACACCAAGCCGTGTTGGTTCAAGGGAGGGGCTGCAACGGAAAGTAGGAGAAGGACAGAGAAGGGGGAGGGTACTGGACTTAGGGGGGGGGAATAAGTTAGAAGCGCTGACGCCGAAGTGGGGCGCGAAGGGGGTAGGATCAAAAAATCGAAGAGCAACTCAACAATCACTAAAGGATTCGGAAAGCTGAGAAAGTTCAGAAGGGAGGAGGGCAGGAATCTACGTATTAGGAAATCCCCTCAAGGGGTTACTTATTGAATCAGGCACGAAGGAGGTAGGAAAATAAAAGATCTGAGAGCCTGCCCAACCGAAGGGGAGGGTGATGTAGAAACTGACGGGAAGGGCGGTGGGGAAGGCAAAAATGTCGAGGGCCGGCGAAAACATCGCTGAGCGGGAGAGAGAGATGAAAAAAAAACGGACAAAGCAGTCGGGGGAACGATCGAGGAAGAGTTGCGATGGGGGGGCCGACAAGGGTAAACAACGCATGGACGAAGGAACATAACAGGTGGGAAAGCCAGGGTCAAGAGTGACCCATGGGCAGCAGAGAAGAAGAATCTTCACCGAAAACCCTCTTTAAAATGACACCGCAAGCGTGACCATGCCGTGCGACACACGCATGCCAAAGGAAACAAAGCTCGCGATAATGCCTTGAAGGCATCCTCGCCGTTACCACAATGCGTCCGACAAAAAGAAAGGGCGGATTTCAAATGAAACCGCACCATCAATGAAGGCTTTGGTAGTGAAGAAGACGTTTCCGCCCAGGCCGATAAGACACAAGAAGGAGGGAGGGTGCGGTAAATAGGAAAAAGGTAAGGAATCAGTAAGAATGGCCTGCGCTGGGGTGAAAGAATGCATTGAAGAAGGGGGAGAGTGAGGAAGATGCGAGGTTTGTCGACGAAGCTCTATGGGGATCGCGTTGAAAATAGCCTGCTGTGCGCAACCAACAGAGAAGGGGAAGCCGACGTAAAGTGACACAAATACTTGAAAGATGGGATTTGGACAAATGATCGGCAATCCCGAACTACAATTTTTCTGGGGTCGACAAGATCGGGGGCCAACTGCAAAAGACCGTGGCCCGACAATCCTCCCTTACGAGTTACTTTAATGCATCTCGAACACCAAAGGGTAAAAAGAGAGAAATGCAGTAAAGAAAAAAAATGAAGGGGTAAGAAGGGGGAAGGGGAGGGGGGGTGATTAAATCCAGAGGTGTCTACTTTCCTCAAAAATTTTTTCGAAAGGGCTTGCCGATTTGGGAAAGTTAAAAGGTAGACTTCAAGGAGGATAGGTCTGCCAAAGTCGCTTGTGGGGCGCCTTTCTCAAAGTCCGTCTATTCAACAGGGGAATCGAGAGCAGCCGACGAAAAAAAAAGATGGAAAAAAGATCGGGTCCGGCAATATAGTCACGATCCCAAATCAAGTGCCATAGTGACGACCAGGGATGGGGAAAAGAGGGAAACACCCGCAAAACTATTGAAATCCTCTCTCCATCTTGGAAAGATTGCCGAGTCGTCACTGGGTTAGGGTAATACAAATAGAAGGGGTGGAAGAAAAGATAAAAAGAGAGAAGGCCTGATTCGGGTTAACTTAATATTGGGGGGTAACCGGTCGAGGGATTGGGCGTTCAATTCATCTCGACTGGAAAAATCAAGGGGGGCGAGAAAATCAGTCGCCAAGGCTTTCACTATTGCAATGGGATCTGGGGGGATCAAAAGTGGGAGATCGTGCACGACCGGGGGGGGAGACCTGGCTTTCATACACGATCAGGAGCCTGTTGTTCCAACAACAAATAATGGGAAGGAAGTAAAGTGAGTAAGTGGAAGCAAAGAGCAAGAGGCAGACTCGATCGCGAGTATCTATACTGAGATCTGTCGCTCAAGGAATGCCATCTTTTACTGGTGGGTCATCCAAAAGATGCAAAAGAAGGTTATGGCCGGACTGCAGAGTGGGGGAAGTAAGAAAGAAATAATGGGGTTCTTCAGGTACTAGCCCCTCAACTCGTTTTGGAGCAGCAGGAGGATAGGGGAAAAAGGTTGGGACGGATGAGCGAAGAATGGATAATTACCCTTGCGGGAGGCCTAATCCTAGCGAGAAATCAAGAAGGATGCAAGAATCAGGTGGAAAGGAACTATATAACTCTTCTTTGGGTTGAAAATGGGGTCCCGAAAAAAAGATCGGTGGGGGGGGGCTGGGACAGTCATCAGTCGAGAATTCTTCCGCCAGGTTGTAAAGTCTAAATAGGAAAAAAAAGACGGAGAAATGCTGGCCAATTGGAAACGACATGGCGGAGTCCCTTTGAAAAAAAACACGGACAGGATTCGGTGTAGCGTGGGCTATAAGAAGGGAGACCTGCCACGGGTTAGTAAGGGAGGCTGGGTTGGAGTATCGAAACCCACAGGGATGAGAACATAAGAGTATAAACACAACCTGACGGCCTCACTTTGCACTACTATATCCTCCATTGGTCTCCAACGCCCGGAGCACACCCGCAAAGCGAAAACGGGGGTTTGAAAAATGACTGCCGAAGAAAGGAAAAAAGGGCACGACGACGTGGAGGGGGGGGAGGGGACTAAAGGAAGTTCATAGCAGAACCTAATATGCGAAGAATTCCTCGATGCAGGAGCCATTTTCAAGTAAGGAACTCAAAAAGAAAGTAGACAGTCCAAAAGCGAAAAAAGGGGGGGGCAAGAGGCGATTTCCATTCTGGATTATAGCCTCCGTTAGTGTGCGGGGGAACCTACAGGGAGTGGCAGGAGGAAAAAAGAGATAGAGTGAGCAGAAAACCGATTGAGTCGTATTCCAGACCATGATCGGTCTTCGGCACTCAGCCCGAAAGCCGGCGACCACCTATGGGGGGCGGATGGGGGGGGAAAACACTGGGAAGGGCGCAAGAGGGTACCGGGGGCGATCGAGGAAGCTTGCTATTTTATGGCCGACACCGTTTAACACCGGAATGGTTCACAGAAACGGGGTTGGGGGCGCATATCGTGTAACAGGCCGCCAACGGGATCCAATCTTCAACCGACCACCGCTTTAAACGAAACCGCAGCGTGAACGCCAGTCGACAAGGAAAAGGAAACAATCTGCGTTCGACCGCCATAGAATAGAGAGAGTGCCTTAGACAAATCCTAGACCGGTGAAAATCTCCGTTTCACAAAAAACCATTTCTGGCGGGGGGAGACACCGCAAGCAGTTGAGAGGGTAGTTACATCATATTCGTTTCTCCGCCCAGGCCGACCGGCAATCAGACCCCCTGGAGAAGGGTTTTACGGGGGGACAAAGAGGGTGCAATATGAGGCAATTCCGCATGGGGTCGTTTACTATATTTGGCCCGGGAAAAGGGGGTATAAGTGCATGCAATATCTGAGGGGGGCTCTCGCGCAAATTGAGCGGAGAAGACGGCCGGCGCACTGCGCCAAGTTTATGGAACTATCACTCACCTGCTCAAGAGACACGGACCTTCTTTACAGGTGGGGGAACACCAAGGAAAAGAGGGAGAAAATGGGGTGAGGCCACGTCAAGAAAGGGGATTCGACCAGGCCCCAAGTCCCGGCAAGAAACCTTACTATCTGTCGACTGCGAGAAAAAGAGGAGGGGGGGGGCAAATAAACCGTCGAGGCTGGCCGGGACAGGGGGCAATGGTGGGGATGAAATTCAAAGGGTCTACTTTTCCGCACCCCATTTGTGCGGGAATTTCACGGTGCCTGAGGTGGGGGCAGGAAATAAGGTCAGGGAGGGATCGCGGGATAGTCGGCCTCAGTGGGGGGCGACTTGCGGAAAGGCCAGGATTCCAGCGATCAAGGCGCTAGCGGAAACACGGCTCAGATAATGTCTTTATAAAAAGATTTCATGCCCCAAAAGCAAGTCACAAGAGCACAAGCAAGTGACATGGAGAAGGGCGATTGCAAACGACCAGCGTGACCGCCGATTTAGAACTAGCAAAAGGACAGCCTCAAAAAAGTTTGGCCGATTAACGGAGTTGTAACAAAGAGCACATTGGTTGGCGTTTTTCCTCATAAAAAGGCAGAAATCTCCATTCTGGAGGGTGTGCAGGAAGGAAAAGATTGGGGGGGAAAGAAATGTCTTAGGGGGACACGGATAGAGCCGGACAAGATGCTTGCCAAGGGAAATTTTGCTCTAATAGCCTAAGTCGACATGGCGTTCACGTGCTGTGAAGGACGGGTAGGGGGGGGGAGCAGAAAGGTGGCGGAAAATTGTACACAATCGAAATTGGTATTCCATCCAAAAACCGCTGGTAAGTATGAGCCATGAGGGGATTGTTGGAAAATCAGAGAAAATCACAAGAGATAACGGACGAATCTGGGCTAATTCAATCCGGGTCCGGGTTCAGAATTCCATAGGATCGTCTCGCCGGGGGAACTAAGTTGGACGGCTGAGGAAGAAGGAAAGGAAGAGTTTAGCAGGAATACGCAAATCAACTAGTCTTGGATTCACAGATACCTATGTCGGGGTTCCTTGATGGCATGCAAGAAGGGACAAGCAAATACTGAAATAGTAGTGAAGGGGAGGACTGCCGTAGCGAACGCCATATGTCTTCAACAAGAACAGATTTTTGGGGAAAGGGAAAGGGTCGAGGTTGAGTGTGGACAGGGAATCTTACATTTTTACTGCACGTGGAGCGACTCTTTCCAAGGAGGGGTTGGCTTTCTCCAAAAAGGAGTTAGGAAAGAAATGCACCACCGTGCCACGATGTCTGACTGCAGACCCATTTTCGCAAAGAAATTCGGGAGAAAGGCAAATTGAAAAAAAAATGCGGTGGGAGGGATTCAAAAAAAAAGCGGCGCCATTGGGAGAAGGAAGGTGTCTTTGTTGTAGGTGACTCTCGGATCACAAAAGGGGGGGAGGAGGAGAGAGGCACCAACAAAGCCAGGGAGGAAGCACCGGGCCCGGACGCTCTAAGTTTGAATCCGCCCGAAACAACGCCTCAAACGCCGTTTGTAAAAAAAGGGGGCCTTGAGGAAAAAAGAAAATGAGCACGATCGTGGCAGAAGGAAGAGTGATAGCATAGCGCCGGCAAGGGGAAAAAGTGGCGGACAAAAGGATTGGAACAATTTCAGATAAAATCGTAATCCCTCCCCAAAAGGGAACAAAAGCGGGCTTTGACGAGTGGCAGACATAGGGCGAGGGAATTCGAAAAGGGAAGCCATAAAAGGGGTCAGGGGTCCCGCATGATTAAAGGCGGGCGAAAAATCCAGAACGATCTGTAGCCTGCTGCATACCTGGGGGGAATGGTGAGACCTGAAGAAAAAAAAAAGATCGAATTCTAAAACGAGGGCCGCAAAGACAAAAAACCGAACGGACAGGAGCTGCTGGATTGAAAAAGGAAACCCTAAAGCTGTATGAAGTAGCGAGGCGCAGGGATACCGGGAGAACGAATGGGGGGCGTTTGGCGGGGACCACAGACAACGCACCGGGGAGATGCACATACAAGCTGGGGTTGGGATGGAAATTCCCAGGGCTCGATCGGGGGGTATCGCTAAAAGCCAACGGATCCGGAAAAAGGAAACAGCTGGAACATTACGTCTCACTCCAACATTCGCTTAGGATATCAGAAGGTGGCAAAGGCTAGGAGAAAGGGAAAGGAAGGGAACGCAAGAAAAGGCGACCGTTACCAGAAGGGCAAAAAAACAAAAAGAAGGAGAGTTCTGGCGTTTAGGGGAGGAAAACACCCGAACACAAGGGTAGATTTTGGTATTACCCATGATGTTAAGGGGAAAAGGAACAAAACGAGGGAAAAGGAATGGAGAGGAGAGGGTGGCAGGGTGTAAAGAAAGCTCTTCCAACGCGGGGTGGCCATCATTAAGAGGTCACTTCGCATGGGGGGGGAGAGGGGAATAGATGGGGCCTGCAAGAGGGAGATTAAGGGAGGCCGGGGGGGGGCTCTCGCGCTAAGGGAAATCGCGTGTGAACGAAACTGGCAGGGGAACACGGCCGAAGGGGCCGACTAGAAAAGAACTCAGAAACCCGGACCGTCTTTTAACAGTGGGGGGAAATTATGTCAAGCCCGGAAGACAATTTGTTGCGAAAAAAAGTCTCCATCCCTCTTGGGGGCAGACAATACCACCATTCCAAAAATCCAGTCCAGGGAGAGAAAAGGTACGTGAAGGAAAGAGGAGGGGGGAAGTGAAAAGAGAGAGAAGCGGAAAGGAAACTCGGCTGAAGGGACTTTGGCATGGTGTTCTTGGGAAAGCCCAGAGGGATGGCGAAGGGCCGCAACCAAAAGGGAGGGGATTGCTTGACAGGGTTAAAAAGAAGGAATTTCGTGGGCAAAATTGCGCAGGTTGAGGGAGGCCTAGAGATGTTGGGAATGCGCAAGCGGCGAAAAGCGATCAATAGCGAAGAAAAAACACGTCGGATGAAGATACATTCAAAAAAAAGTATAAAAAGAAGCGTTCCTGGCAAAGCATATAAAAAAACACGAGAAAAAGGGAGTGCCATGCGCACTGAGGGACACCGGGAACGCGTTGGAAAGGACGCAAAAAAAAAAAGAGGAAGCGAAAGAAGAGGGGCAGCCGATTAATCTGCATGGAAACTAATATTAGGTAACAAAAACAATATCAGGGGGGCTGGGTGTCAAAAACAGAAGGCCAGGAAAGAGATGTATGTTGAAACGGAGGGAAGGGTCGAGGGCAGGGTTCAAGGAAGTATCTCTATTCCTCTCCAGGATGGGGGCCACCTCCTATGTGAATCATATCATAATTCTAGGCTTTCACGCGTGGGGGGGGCGGTCTGGGGGCGGAGGACCGATTGGCGTCCCAGGGAAAGAAAAAAGAAGGACAAGGAAACCCAACCGCTTTATCGTTTCAGGAAATGCTTTGAGTAACGGTCATTCAATCCGCAAAAAAGGACCGAGATCAAGGAGAGACGCAAAGTAAAGAACGTCAAGAAAGGTTTCCTGGTGGTGAGCAATCCATCAGCAGCCTCGGAAACGTGCCGAATAGGTGGTGAAGCGGAGGAAGGGGGGAAAAGAATATTTCAGTCCAGGGAAAACAAGAGGTGGGGGAGCAAAGCAACTAGATCGAAGACGGGATTTTTCCGGGTCCTGCGCTAGGAAAAAGAATTTCGGGGGGGGAAAAATAACTGCGGGAGGACCTCTGGGAATGAAGAAAGATGGCCTGCATCCATCGAAAAGGCAATCTTTTGGAAGAATGAAAGCAGGGGTGAGGGGGAAAGGAAAAAGAGAGAATGGGGTACTAGCGAGCTAATGCTTCTTCACGAAAGGAGGGAGAAGGCCTAGAACTTATCAAGGAAGGCAAGGAGAAAAAAGATGGGAGTCGCTCCATTTCAAAAAACGGCGGCAGAAAGGAACCTTGGAAAGGGATGCGGGTGGGAAAAAGAAAGCTTAAAAGGGTAGAAGAATGATTCCTCGGGTTCTTTTTGGGGGGGAGTCTA
>Ga0179593_1755687_pt1 | contig 10298 bp, 10 predicted proteins | sample CZODoug2_1_08_16_FD_185931 | JGI IMG/M metagenome (GOLD analysis project Ga0179593, IMG submission 185931) | Vadose zone soil fungal communities from Angelo Coast Range Reserve, California, USA - CZODoug2_1_08_16fungal (PacBio error correction) | ecosystem: Environmental > Terrestrial > Soil >...
GGCTTTTGAAGAAAAAGAGAAAGGAAAGAAAGAGAAGACACTCAGGCGGCGTTGCCTGGCTACCACAACTTTCAACGACGCGAATGGGAGGGGCCGCGGCAGGAGGGGGAAGGGGGGGAAAGTCGGAGGAAAAAAAAGAAAGGAAATGTTCAGCACGGGTCCGGGCGGCAAGTACGCCTCATCTGGGGAACTTCCCGAGGAAAAAAGGGGGAAAAAGGGACACGAGCACGGTGCCGTTAACGGCGGGATTGTTCTGATTTGGGAAGCTCGCCCCGGCAATGAGAAAAAGGAAAGCTCGAGGAAAAGAAAAAAGGGATGCTTGGCCACCCAGGTGCCGAACCGACATTGCACTTCTACGTGACCTATCGGCCGACTCCACGACAAGGAAGGAAAAAAAGGATTCTAAGAAAGGAAAGGGGGGGGGAAATTCGGCACCAGAAGCTCAACTGCATCCAGGCCTCCGATCAATTTCGTGTCAATTTCATCCCTCACTACTGCTGGAAAAAAAAGGGCCTCATGGGAAAAGGGGAAAAGAGGGAAGGAACGACGGCACCATCTCCGTCCCCCCAATTTCTTCCCGTCTGTCAGACGCCGGTCAAGGACGTCAAAGGGGAGGAAACACCGGGGAAAAAAAAAGAGGGAAAGAAAAAGGGGTCCTGCGCTCAACCACCCCCTCGACTGCCCCTTTTCTACAATGCGTCGAGTGCCTGCTCACAGGAACGACAGTTAAGGAGAGCAAAAAAAAAGAGAAAAAAAAGAGCACCCCCGCCCAACAAGCCGCACATCTGCTCCAACTTCACCCTGTTCACCGACCGCTGCTCATGTGGAGGAAGAGAAACTGCCGAACAGGAAAGAAGAGGAAAGACGAGATCGACGTCTTCCCCTGCTATCCTCTCAACAACAATCTTTCTACTAACGTTGCGCCCTTGCCCGGGGGGGAAAAAAAGGGAAAAGGCAAAGAAGGGGGGAAAAAGGACGCATGCGAGCGTCCCTTGCCCCTACTTTCTCTATCTCGCTGCTTCTCGATCCACGCGAGGCAACAAGAAAAAGAGGGAGAAAAAAAGGCTCAGGGGAGGAAAGAAAAAGAAGGGGGAAAGGAAGGAGGGAGAAAACCAACGAAATCAACTCGAAGTATCTCATCCTTCTCCCCCCTTTGTTCCGGCTGGAGGGGCAGAGGGAAGGGGGGGGAAAAAGTAGGGAAAGAACAAAAAAGAAAAAAAGACCCTCCGGGCTTAAGGAGTACAAAAGAAAAATGCCGCCTGCGTTGCGCAAAGGGGAAAGGCTAAAGCGTTTCTTTTTCTTCTTGATAAAAAGGGGAGAGATTCTTGCGGGGAAGGGGGAGGCTATCTGCAATTTTTTTTCTCTCGAGGTAAGGCTGGCGAGGGGGGGGAAAAAGGGGGGGAATACGAGAAAAAAAGAAGCAAGCGGTTCCGTCCGATCCAGCCTTTTAATTTCACCATCCTGTCCTATAATTTTCACACCCACCGGCCGGAGGGGTAAGGGAGGGGGGAGGAGACGGCTTCGAAAGGGAAAAAAAAAAGAAGGGGGAATGGTCGGCTCCATCTTCTACCTTTCTTCCATCTACCCGCCCCCGGCCATGGGGCTGGGGAGGAAGGAAAGGAAATAGGTATGCCAGGACCTGCTGCCTCCTCCGTCAGCTCGTTTGCTTCCCTTCGTCCTTCCGGCGTGGCCTTCGCCGAGAAAGGAAGAAGGGGAAGGGAAGGAGGGGGAAAGAAAAAAGGGGGGAGAAAGCCCCACCGCTAGTTCCTCAGCGACGTTCCTTTGTTTCCTGGACCTGATGAGCGGAGAGAAGGGGGAAAAGAGAAGGGGAAAAGGGGGGAGCTACGTTCGCCCCCCCTGGCCGGCTTCTACTCGTCTAGTATTGTCTCCCCCTGAACCGCGGAAGGAAAAGGGGAAAAAGGGAGAAAACGCTGCTGAGAAAGAAAAGGGGGGAAAGGGGAAAAAAGGGGGGACCATTTTCTGTATAACACGCTCCTTTCATCTCGGCCATCATGTTCGTGATCCAGGGCACCGAGAAGAAAGAAAGCAGAGGGGAGAAAAACTCAGGAAAAAATCGTCGGCGTGATTCTGTCCTTCCCTGGGGCTGCTCCAGAAAAAGAGGGAGGAGGTCAGTGGAAAAGAGGAAAAAGAAAAAAAAAGAGAGACCTAAAAAAAAAAACAAAGGAGGAGGAGAAAAGAGAGATACTGGGGATGCCTTTTTCCTTGAAGCACGGAACTTGAGGCCGTCCGGCGATGGGGAGGAAAGAAAAGAAGGTTTAAAAAAAAAAGGGGAAAAAGGGGAGGAGAGCGCGCGCCAGCAGATCAGGTGGCGCCGTGTGCCCCGGGAGAAGAAAGGAAAAAGGAAAAGGGGGGGGAAACGTTCAAAGGAGAAATACATGCGGTCCTGTCCGGTGGTTAGCGCTCTTCTCAGAATCGTTGTGGGCCGAACGCTCTGCGGAAGCGTCGCTAACCGCAAGGAAAGGGAGGAAAGACGCCTAGGGAAAAAAAGGAAAAAAAGAGGGGGCAGGCCAGCTCCTTGCGCAGGCTTTCGCGTTGACCCTGCCGCGCCGCTACAGAAGAAAAAAATTTGTCGGGAAAAAAGAAGAAAAGGGGGGTGACGAACTTCACCATCCGTCTGCGGGCAGCCCCGCCTTTCCTTAGACTAAGGACGCCACCGCGTCTTGCCGCGTACGGTCAGCAGTTCTGTCATACTGATCTCCTGCACCTGAAAATAGAGAAAAAAAAAAAAAAAGGAAAGGAAAAGGAAGAAAGTGGACATCCGGTAAGACCCGCCTGTAGCCTACCCTCGCCTTCCTTTCTTACCACCTCTTCTAATCCTCTCAGCGCGCCCTGGTAGGTAGGAAAGAAAAACCCAAAAAAGGAAAGAAAAAAGGATGGGAAACTTACCGTCCTTGATCGTCCGACCTCGCTTTCCTTTGTATAGGTGTCTTCCTCGCCGACCACGGAAAAGAAAAAAAAAGAAAGAACCCCTGTGGGAGAGAAAAAGAAGGGGGCGACTCGCAGGTCCGGAATTGTGTAACCAGCACTGCCGACACGAAAGAGAGGGAAAAAAGCCGCGAGAAGAGGAGAAAGGCGAACGATCTCTTCCTTATACTTCACCCGTCACCATCTGCCCCTCCCGGGAGGGAAGGGGGGAAAAGGAAAAACGGAGCAGAAAATGAATTGCCCCTGCGCCTTCGGTTTAGCGCGTCCGGATGCGGTAGACGAGGGTGAGGAGGGGAAACGGAAGGAAAAAAAGAAAAAAGAAAGGGTGCGAGCCTCCCGGGCAACTCTCCTCCTGCTTCTTGATTTCCAGACCGCGGTGAGGGGGAAGGGGCGCCAAAAAAAAAAAAAAGAAAAGGAGGGACGCACAAGCTTGTTGTTTGAGCGTCTCGCCGGTTAATACGTCGATCTCGGAGGATCTCCTCGAGGGCTGAAAAAAAAAAAGGGGAAGCTGATCTCTCGGGTTCAGCGCACGCAGCCGCGAGCAAGGAGAAAAAGCTTTGAGGAAGGGGGGGGGGGGGGGGGAGGGTGCTCTTGGGGTCATCATCCGGCTGTTCTATTCTCCCGAGCCGTAACTTTAGTCCTGGAGAGGAAATAGAAGGGAAGGGAAAGTGGGAAAGAACACTCGAGGACCTTCTTCTGGGCGCCGTTTGTCTCTTCCGCTGCGTGACGATAAAAAGGGGGGGGAAGGAAAGCCTGACATAAGAGGGGGGGGGGGAAAGGTCGGCTTGCTCCTCGTCCCGACCTCGACCAGGCACAGGGAAAGAAAGGGGGAAAAAAGGGGAGGGGGAAGGCCCGACCTTCTCGGCGGCCTGGTTCAGTTGAGTCTTCTGTCTCCGACGTCCACCGGGACACGAAAAAAGGGGGAAAGGGGAAAGAAGGGGGCCGGCGGCTTGCTGTGGTATTCGCCGAATAGGTCAGCGCCCTGGGGAAGAAGGGAGAAGAACGGTGGCGTTTCACTTCTTCTCCTCCCGCTCTTCTTCGGCCTGGGAGGCCGCGAAAACGAGGGGAGGGAAAGGCCCCTGGGACGGAAGAAAAAGAAAAAAAGAAGTTACCGACCAGGCACCTTTTCCGAGAGAAAGGGGGGGGGGAGGGAAAGGGGGAGTCGTGCTTAAACCTGCGCCCCAGATGAGGACGTACGGGAAGAAAGGAAAGAAGAAGGGAGGGAGGGGTCGCCGCTCTTCTTCGCTAACTGGACGAACTCACGACACGCCCAGGGGAAAGGGAAAGAAAAGAAAAGTGGGGGAAAGGGGGGGGAAGGGTATCGGACTTGCGGCCGCCTGTCTCAGTCCACCTCACGATTTCTCTCAAAAAAGAAAGGGAGGTCGGAAAGGGGGGTTTCCTATGCTCCCTTCTTCCGACAGGAAGAAAAGAGGAAATCTGGGAAAGGGAATTCAACTACTCTCATTTTATTTTCCTTCCTTCTTCGTTCGATTTCTTCCAGTTCGAGGCAGAAGAGGAAAAAAGGCCTCTCCCGAAAAAAAAAGGAGGCGAAGTACGTCTCATCTGGGGCGCCATTTTTCCTCACGACTTCTCCGCCGTTCATTTCCACACGTCCTTGAAAAAAGGAGTCAGGAGGGGGGAGGAGGGAGGAAAGAGAGAACACGGCAGATGAGGCGCCGCATAGTTCGCGGCCTCCCCAAGGCCGACTCCGACGGCGTCGAAAAGTGAAAAGAGGGAAGGACAGTGTAAGAAAAAAAGGAAAAAGGAGGCAGACGACAACAGCAAGCCGCCTGCCAACCTGATCCATGGACCATCTTCAATGCGCGTTTCTCTTATCCGTGGACGCGGCGACGCAAAGATAAAAAGAGAAAAAAGGCAGTTGAGGGAAAAAAAAAAAAAAAAAAAGGAAAAGGTGGGGGAATCGTGCCCCTGTTCCTGTCGAGGTCGGCTATCCCCCCCCCCCCCCCCCCACAAAAAAAAAAAAAAACCAAAAAAAAAAAAAAAAAAAAAAAAAAAAGGGAAACGGAGGAAGAAGAAGGTACAAGTACGGCACCGTTATCTTCACCGCCCCTCGCGACCACCGGCGCCCAGCAGAGGAAGAGAAAAGGAAAAAAAAAAAGAAAGGGAAGGCCCCGTTTGGACAAGGCCGGCGAGTTGCCTGCTCGACTACATTTACGGCTTCGAGAAAGAAAAAAAAAAACAAAAAGAAAAGGAAAGGGAAACGACCCGCTGCATCATGTTCGCGCTGCGTGGCCTTCACCGCGGATCAGCGGCACGAAGAAGGGGGAAAGAAGAACAGATAGGAAAGGGAAGAGAAAAAAGGAAAAAACAGACCTGGAGACGAACGTGGTCCGACCTGTGTCCCTGTTTTTGGCGCTGTGCAAAGCAAGGGAAAAGGAAAAAAGAAGAAAGGGAAGAGAGGAGAGGAAAAGAATGCTAGAAACCTTCTTCTCTATCCACTTGACTTCAACCAGAACATCGTCTACGTCCTCCGGCCGAGGAGGAAAAAAGGGAAAATTTTCGAAATAAAAAAAGAGAAAAAAGCCGAATCCTTCGCCCCCTGGTCCGGCGGTAGGTTCCTATGGTGCCGGTTCCGTTCAGGAAGCGAGAGGGAGGAAGGGAGGAAAAAATTTGGAGAAAAAGAGAAAAAAGAAAAGAAAAGGAACGGACCGCGAAGGGCAGTACCTGCTGTCTCGTCTATCTCAAGTTTTGTCGCTCTTAGGTAAGGCTGGAGGGATGGGGGGGAGGGGGAAGGGGGAATATCCCAAAAAAAAAAGGAGAAAAAAAGGACGAAAGGGAAAGGGAACCAACCGGCGCGGGGTGGAGGAGTTTCTTAAGACTACCAGGGCTCGCTGATCGGCTTCGACGAAGGTGGTAGTGCCGAAGGGAGAGAAGGAAGGGAAAAGAAAAAAGAAAAGACACCCGGCAGGGGGCTGGGTGACCGACGCGAGATTCCGATGCGCTGGCAAGGTGGGCCGGCGCTTCCCGGAGAAAGGAGAAAGAGAAAGGGAAAAAAAAGAGAGAGGGGGCGGACTTCGTCCTGCCCTGCGGGGCCTTCGCCGAGACGGATGTTACGTTCGTCAACCACGAGGGAAAGAAGAGATCCTCGGGAAAGGAAAAAAAAAAGAGAAGGGAGGGTGGGACTGTACCTGATGGAGCGTCTCGCCTGTTCCACGCCGCCACCTTCGCAGAGCTAAGGGGAAGGGAGAGGAGCCCCCCTGTACAGGGGGAAGAGAAAAATGAACCTCGTAATTTACTTTTTTTAGCTACGCTTCTGCGCAGAAGCAGGAGGGGAAAAAAAAGGCTCTAACAAAAGGGGGGGGGAAACAGAAGGGGAAATTTAACCGTTCCTTTTCTTGATCCCCGCTCCTTTCAATCGCTGCCATCTGGGCGTGATAACAGGGAAATGGAGATAAGAAGAGAAGAATCGCAAGAGAAAAAAAAGAAAAAAAGGGGGGAAATGCTCCAGCCCCTCGCCTACTTCCCTCAATTTCTCTTCAAGGAACTGTCATCCCCAAGAGAGAGAAAAAGAAAAGAGTTTATGAAAGGGAAAAGAGAGGAGAGGGGAGGGAAGCAGGACAAAAGGGCAGTGCCGAACTCCCTCCCGACGCGGTTTTTCCCCAACTGTCCTGCTCCAGGCGAGATTCTGGGGAGAGAAGAGGGAAAAGGGGTGGGAAAAGGGGGGAAGGAGGGAAAAACAGGAAGAGTGATCCAGAAATGGAACGTTTCAAAAGGAGAAAACATCAGGGAAGTGGTTAGCGACGCTTCTCATAATCTGTTTTGGGAAGGAAAGGAGGAAAATGGTGAAAAAGAAGAGAAGGGGGGAAAGGGGATGACCTACTCGCCTATTGTCTCCCCGTCCAGGGTGGCGGAGGAGAGCAAAGAGGGAAGGGAAAAAAGATCCTGGGGGGGGAGGAGGGGAAAAAGCCCGCGCCTCTCCATCAGTCCCAGTAACACCTTCCCGTCGCTGCTTCACTCGGCCGTGGCGTGATGGCAAAAAGAGAGAAGGGGAAAAAAAAAAAGGTCCCATAAAGAAAAAAAAAAAAGAGACTGGCCGGCGACGGCAGCAGGTCCTGTCATACTTCTCCGGCACCTTGCCCTCGCCTCTGCCTGCTCAGGTAAAATAAAAAAGAAAAAGTTAGCCAAAAAAAGAAAAGAAAAGAGAGAAAAAGAAGAGCAAGAGAGCCTGTTAGTCTTGCACACCTCCCCACCCCGCGCCGGTTTGGGGCACTTCCTCGCCCGGAGGGGGGAAAAGGAAAAAAAGGGAAAAGACTAAAGAAGGGGGGGGGGGGGGGAGAAAAGACGTACCACCTGCACCTGCCCCATCGCCATCCTTACCTAAGAGGAAAAAAAAAAAGAGAGTGGAAAGACGTAATCATCATTTCTTAAATGTTTACATCACTCCTACCACTCCCTCGTCTTCCTTGAAAAAGGGGGGAGGGAGGAACAGAAGGATGTAATGATAAAGGTCCCTTAACGCATCTTCCCCTCCCTCCCGTGACACAGGGGAGAAGGGGAAGGAGAAAAGAGGCTAAGGGGGATAAGAAAGGAGAAGGAAAGGTGTGCAACAACTTCGCCTCGTTTTTATCTCGGCCGGGAGTGCGGTAAAGAAACAGATGTGATGGGGGAAAAAGCTATCAGAAAGAAGAAGAGGATTGAGGTCCAGAAGAGGTGCTTGTACAGGAAGTCCTTTCTTCAGCATCGCCCCCATAAAGGAAATCTTCGGGAAAAGGGGGGGGGGGAAGAGAAGGAAAAGACGTCTATCTCGAGTGATCTCCCTCTATTGATTACCTGTCAGGGAGGAAATGATCGAAGGGGAAAATGTCTCACTCAATCTCTATCACATTATTCTCTTCTGTGAACAGGTGAGTTGAGAGAGGGGAAAGGGGGGGTTCTGTGGAAAAAATGGGGGGGAGTAAGGGACCTTTTCTAGACCCGAGCCGTAACTGTATTCCTGGATGCAGGCACTCGCCTGCCTTGTCGCACACGGGGAAGGAGGGGGGGGGGGGGGGGAAGTACCAGAGAAAAAAAGGGGAGTGAAAAGATCCAAGGGGCCTTCCTTGACCGGCGTCCTTACCTCCGGTTACTTACCTTGGGGGGCGATATGGGGTAAAAGAGAGTAAAGGGGGAAGAAGGAGGAACAGAATGCCACCACCTTCATATCTGCCGTTGTTCCATCAATTAGTGATGTGATGAACTGCCCGCACGAGAGGGAGGGGAGAGAAATCTTAGAAAAAAAAGAAAAAGAGGAAAACCTCTCCTTTCCTATTGTGACAACACGGGTGGGGAAAGGAATGGGAGGGGGGGTCGGCCATTTTCCCTTATACAGTATTCCATTTCTGTTTTGCACATGGGTGGGAAAGGGAAGGGGTCGAGGGAATGGGAGAAAAAGTTGGGGCGTCCTCTAACTCTTCTGCTCTCATCTGCAGGGGAAGAAGGAGCATCACAAAAGGAAAAAAAGGGGGGGGATAGTGGCCGAAGTACCTTGTTGGACATGCCCTGCGGGAAGTCGGGAGGAAAAAAAAGGGGAAAACGAAGAGAAAGTCTGCTGAACCAGGGCGATGATTTCGGGGTCGCCGCTCTTCTGCGCGACTGGACCGAACTACGAAAGGAAAAAAGAAGGGGATGCGAAGAGAGGGGGGGGGGGAGGGACAGGACCAGACCGCCTGAGGTCGTTTCGCGTCTTCTGCCTGGCGGCCTACTGCGCAGGCCACAGGGGGACAGAAGAGAGAGAAAAGAGATGAAAGGGGAAGGGAAAAAAAGGAAGAAAGCAAAGAACTGAACGACCTCAGTCGGCTGTGTCCTTGTCCTCCCACAACTTCAATAAAAAAAGGAGGGGAAAAGTCGGGAAAGGGAGCCGGCAGAGAGCGGCGACCCCTACTCATCTCCCTTGTTCACATACGTGGCCGGGGGGGGGGGGGGGGGGAGGGAAAGGTAAGCACGACTTCCCGAAGGGCATGTCCACCCCTGTACTTTGCCACGAGGCACGTGCCTAGTAACGGAGGGGAAGGGGGGGGGGGAAGCGAGGAGAAGGAAGGAACAAAAAGGAGACCCGAGCTTCTCTAAGAATTGAAACTCCAGGTTTCTTGCCAACAAAGAAAAGGGACTTGGAGAGAAAGAGAAAGGAATACAAAAAAATCCGCCTGCCAACCTTATCCAGTGCACCATCAGGAAAGGAGAGGGGGGGGGGACTCTGAGAAGGGGAAGAAGGGAGGGTAATCCCTCACGACTGCTGGCACCCTTGCTCTGACTGTGGTGGCATCTTGCACGCATGCAAGGGTAGAGGGAGAAGTCAATAAAAAGAAATAGAAAAAAACAACCAAAAGAGCCCCCCGGACTGGCAGACGCCTTTCAAGGACGTCACCTTTATCTTCATCCTGTGCCCAGCGGACAAGGGAAAAGAAGAATTTCCTAGGGAAGAAAAAAAAGAAAAGTGGAGAAACAAATGCCGCGACTGCCTGCTCCAGTTACACACCAAGTTACTGCTTCGGGCGAGCAGGAAAAAAGAAGGAAAAAAAAGCCCAAAAGGGGAAAAGGGAAAAAAAAAAAGGGAAAAGAAAGAGGAAGACATTGCTCGCGCTGCTTTCTCTTCACCCTCTATATCATTCGGCACGGCCGAAATAAGGGAAAAAAAGGGTCACTCCGAGGGAAAAGAAAAAAAAAAAGAAGGCGAAGAACGTGGTCAACCTGTGCCCTTTGTTTCTCTTTTCATCAAGGACTCCTGTACAAGCAACGATGAGGGGGAAAGACAAAAGAAAAAGGAGGAAGAACGGGATTTCTCGATCCCTTCTACGGCAACACGAACATCGTCACCGCCGAGAGAAGGGAGGGGAAACTCATGGGAAGGGGGAGAAGAGGAGGAAAGAGAAAGAAAGGGAGAGCATAATTCGCCCCCTGTCGGCTGAGTTTCCTATTTTTCCGGTGCCGTATCAGGAAGCCCGAAGAGAGAAGGAGAAAAAACTCGGGGGAAAAAGAAAGGGAGTGGGGCGGCTTGCTGTCACCCTTCCTTACTTCTAGGATGCCTGTACCTTCTTCGAGATATAGAAAAAGGGTGGAGAAAAGGGAGGCTTTGAAGGGGGAGGGTATGAGAGAAGAGGAGGGATGGGGGTGTTTCCCTATTCCACCGGTGAAGTTCAACAAAAGAAAAAGGGACCAAAAGGGGAGGGATGAAGCCTACCATTTCTCTCTTATCTGTTCGACGAGGGTGGGAAGAAAAGAGGTTCGGAGAGAGAAAGAGGAGGAAAGCTACCCTCCAAAAGGGGGGGGGGGGGGGAAAAGAAGAGGCTCTTGTGCAAGTTTCCGGCTGCTTCTTCTGCCAGGACCTGCATGATTCGAAGGCAAAAACCCCCCCC
>Ga0179593_1272118_pt1 | contig 10297 bp, 8 predicted proteins | sample CZODoug2_1_08_16_FD_185931 | JGI IMG/M metagenome (GOLD analysis project Ga0179593, IMG submission 185931) | Vadose zone soil fungal communities from Angelo Coast Range Reserve, California, USA - CZODoug2_1_08_16fungal (PacBio error correction) | ecosystem: Environmental > Terrestrial > Soil >...
CGGCTTTCACTTGAGGAGAGGGGAAAGTGTGCGGAGGCCCAGGGGGCTGTACCAGGAAAAAAGGTGAGACAAAAAGTAAGTAAAAAAAGTACTCTCACAAAAGGGGAAGAAAAAGGGAGCCGGAAATGGACAAAAAAAGCGCCTGGCCAAGGTTTGGGGGCCAGCGCGTCAAATCGCAAACTGGGCAGGAGCAAATCCGCAGGAGAAGGGTCCCATGATCACAGGGAAGGTTCTCAAGGGGGTTGAGTGACTAGAGTGGGGTCCATAAAAACGCAGGCTGATCTGGAACAGATCGAAGCACAAAGAAACCAAACGAATCATCCAGCTTCACCACAAAAAAAATCATTAACAAAGCCAAACGACCCTTGGGGTTAGGAAATCGCCGACCCGAAGTCGGGGTCCGTTTGGTGACAGTGAGATCGGACCAGAATAACGGGAAGGGGTGCTTGGTAGGACTAAGGGAAAAGAAAGTTGGGGGGGGGGCGAGGGGCACGTAATTAACGAAAGTTCCATGAATGTGTTGATAGAAGGGAACCGGGTGAAGAGAGCCGCCAAATCCGAAAAGGGCTTTTGACGTAAAAGCGGAATCCTCTGGGAAAGTGGAAGGTAATCAGCTAAATGGCGGGCCATAAGGAAGAGATCCCTCTCAACTCGCTGTACTTTGTCAAAGAAAAAAGCGATATAGAATCTGAGGAGAGAACAAACAGATGAAATAAGACAAACAAGTATGGAGGAGCTAAAAACTACGGATCCCGAGCACAGCACGTGTTGTGGGGGATCTCGAAAAAGTCTCTGGGGTTCCTGATACGGCTGGAAGATGGAGGATGCGAGTCGGCATACCGGTAACTAAAGAAGGGGAGGGTCCTCAGAGTGAGGTAAACGGCCAGTCAGAGGAAAATGGAGAACAGTAACAAAGAAGGAGAAAATGGCTCCTATCCTTTGCGAGAAAGGCTTAGTTTTGATCGGGGTAGGTCATCCAGGCAACATCCTGAGATTGTCAGACAAGGGGTCTCCCGGAATTTCGAAACCACGATCTCAACCCTCCACCATGCGAGAAAACACCTAAAGTCTCGTTCGTCAAATTCTTAGGTCTATTTAGGCCCCTGACGGGCCGAAAAAAGCCCGGACTACCTTCAGTCTGTCAAATGCACTTTTCAATTGGCTCTTTCGTCACCCGGCGGGACTTCCGCAATCAGGTCTCCTAGCTCGCTCATGACGGAAACAGAAGTACCCAAAAGTCCCTAGACGAATGAAAAGATAGGGTATGTAGCCCCAGTTCGGGAGATATGCAGAAAAGGGGTGAAATCGTAGGGAGAGGACTCATTCGACTCCCGTCAGTGCGGGGACAGATGTGCACATTGCTAGGGGAAGGGGGAGTCTAAAAGGGAGAAGAGGTTCACTCGGGCGATAAAATAAAGGGGGCCCCGTTCGGTCAGTCGTAACGGGATTGTGGCACGGTCCGGATTCGCGAGATGGGAGGCGTCAACTGTTATAAGGAAAAGGGGAAAAACGTTCCGCGGTTGCCAAACAGCTGGTGCTAATCAATTTCTGGGGCGTAATAGGAGGCGAAGAAAAGAAAAACAAAATCAAAAAAAAAGAAAAATAGGTAGGCATCCCTCGAGATCCACAGGGAAGACGGGTAGGACCTCAAAAGGGACTAGAACACCTAAAACCCGACGATTAATCAAATCAAACGAGAGATGGAAATGAAGGGGAAAGTAATTCGAACCAGCAGAGAATCCGGGAAGATAAAAACCCAGGGGTACAGTAGAAGGGTGCTAAAAAAAACCGCGAGAGCCTTGACATCCGACAAACGACGAGGAAACGAGTGGAAACCATAGTAGAGAAAAAGTGTAATAAAGGAGTCACAGGAGAGGAAGTGGTTATTGAGAACGCCCAGAGCGGATCGTGGGACAGCAGGAACAAGTCACAGATGGGCGGTGGCGCAGCAGTATAAGTATCCAGATCGGGGGACCGTTCATTCAACCGGAGATACTGGAGACAAACGTGTGGATGCCCTAGCTCGGGAGGTGACGACAGACAATTGGAAGATTGAGAATTTTCATTGATTGAGGGGATGGGCTGGGTCAGTTCCTTGACCGTCAAGAGCCAAAACTTTTCCCCGGAAAACGCACGCGAAAAACCGCTTCTGTTTTCCGCGCTGCCTTGTGTCCATAAAAAAGGGGGGAGGGTCCTCTGGGAGACGGAATACAGGGGACCGCCTGAGAACTGGGCAGGGACGAGGGGCGTGCGCCGCGAAAACAGTAACGAAAATTCAAGAGGAGCGGCCGAAAATGTAAAAAAAGATTAGTTTAACTTGACGATAGAAGAGGTGATGAGAGGACATCCCGACCTTGACATACCAATTCTCAGGGAGTACCGGTTTTCTTCGAAAGGTCTAAGCTCTGATTCACTCAGAAAAAGCTGCTTGGGGACAAAGGGTAAGGACTGTCTGTCCGCGATAAGATCTAACTGTCAGGGGCAGTGGACCAAGCACCCGAGCGGACGCCCGTTCGCGGGTCGTAAGACCCAATAGGGGATCAGCACAAAAAACAATGAGATTACTAAGGATCCTCTCTAAACAAATCATAAAGATAGATCTAAACATTCTCTCGGAGTGCAAGGTAAAAGGTCGAGGGAAAGGAAAAGTCTCCGACGAGGCGTCCGCCCTGGGCCGGGAGTTCCCTACAAGAGCCAAGAAAATCTCGCAGAGGGACGCCTCCAGGACAGGAGCCTGAAGCGCCCGCAGTGGGGGGCTGACTCCTGCCCGAGCACACAGCCTAACACGGTCAAACAAAAATGAAAGCACGGGGATTTCAGGGGGTGGGCCCTCCCCGGGCGATATCGGGGGGAAAGGAAAATGAACAACACCATTTCAGACGTGAGATGTACGCTATGGAAAATAGTTCCCTGGGACAGGGAGCGCACTGCCACATTGGAACATAAAGAGGAAGGAACAAGTCAGGCCTTACCGGGACTCACCCACATCAGACAAAAACAAGAAAGGGGGACACCACCACCGTCAGCGACAAGCCGCGGCAGCGAGTGCGCTATTGTTCACGGGAAAAGTGCATTAAAAACGAAAAAAACGGTAAAAAGGAAGAGAAAGACCCTCCCCAGCCTCAACAAAGGCAAAATTTTTTCTAGACCCATCACAAAGGTCTCCCCTTGCCAGAAGCCCGAGGCTAGGATCCCGGAAGGGGGGCACGGAGTATTACTCTTGAACCAGACGGAAAGCCCAGTCTATCCTGCGTCGAAACAAAAAGACTCGCCATTGTCTGGGGGACTTTAATAACGAGCGGGGGGGTCAAGGGGAAAGCCGGGGGACGGGAAAAGGGAAAGGCTATTGCACAGCTCTGGATGGTAAATCAGAGGGGGCTAGGTGTATCGAGGAAAAGTCCAGAAACCTGTGACCTTCAAAAAGACGGATCGGCAGAGGCGTTCGTGAGGAAGGCAAAAAAAAGCAGGGGGGGGAGGGATTCGTTATAAATGCGGAAGAAGTCCTGCAGAAGCGGACTCCGTAATAAAAGTCGGGTTTGAAGGGAGGCGCACCCGGGTCGGTCAACTGGGGGGTCGGTGCACGAGAATAGGATCTGGGGCCCGTCCCCAGTGTTCTGTTCACTGAAGACGCATTAACTGGGGGCCAACACCCGGAGGCAGCCCGGTTGAAACGAAAAGTCAGAGGGAAAATTTCCATCATCTATACAACGGCAGGGACGAAGAACCACAGAAAACATCCCGGGGCACCATCAGGGGAAAGAATTGCCCGCCCTGCAGGTGACGACATCTAAAAAAAGGCAACAAGACCCTAGGGATCCTTGTAAGCCAAAACAATACACGCCATCCTGACAAGCCCGCCGCAAGGCGGGGAGCAACTTGGGAGGGAGGACTTAAATTAAGACATCAGAACCTTCGCACTCACTAAATAGGAGGGGCTAACCCGCTGAGTGGTCAAGGGGGAGATTCTTGAAGGTAGTGGGGGCAGGAGAAGAGGAGAGAGGTAGAAAAAGGTAGTCATACGATCAGAAGGGGACTAAAGAAAGAGACCATGACCCAACTATGAAGACGCTGAGTTACAAAAGGCAGGGGAAGTTCTGGGGAACAGGGGAATCAGAGCGGGGGAAAATACGCTGAGGGGGTAGGGAAATGGTGGGCGGGGGCGAGAATGGAGGGCGAAAATACTCTTACTCATACAGAGACTACCAAAATGGATACGACAAGACGACACCGCGAAAGACCCAAAAATCTCCCGGACGGGGCAAGGGCCTCGGAGGTGACAGGGGGATCAAGCATCGTAGAAAAGTCCGGGGAGAAAATGAAGACGACAGGAACCCAGGTTTAAGAACATCGTCAGACGCCGACGCTCAAAGACAATCCATGAAAAGTACGGATAATTCCAACGGATGTCCGCGAGACCAACAAAGCGGGGGAAAAGGAAGTACTAGCGCGATAGGAATGAAAAAAGAACCGTGCGGGGGCGATCGATTCAAGGTGGGACCCACGGCAGCCGATGGCACGAAGAAGGCAAATCTCGGGAAAATTTACCAACCGTTGAACGTCAGTTCGGGAGAAATAAAAACCCACCCTTACATGGACGAAATATACAGGGGAGGACCAAAAGACCGCTCACTGGGACAAGGGAAGGTTCGACCTGAGAACGTCGAGCAAAAAAGGAAATCTAACCACGGAGGCTGGGAACACGGTATACCTTAAAAAGGTGAACGTCGTCATAATTGGTCGGCGAGTACAGAAAAATTTAAAAACAGGACTGGCAGCAACCCTACGCCTCACAAATGGAAAAGAGGAGGGGCGGCGAGGGAAGTAAACAGTCGTTTCGAAGGTGTTCTGGCATGGGGAAGAGGGGAGGGCGAGGAGGGGGGGGGTAGGGGGTCGTGAGGGGGGGGAGGGAGTCCATCCAAAAGAAACGGGAGGGAATGATAGGAGGGACTCGTAAGTTCTCTATAAAAATATCAACAAATGCCCCGTACCATTGAACGGAGGAGTGGCGGAATATTCTGGACCTAGGGGCGCGAAGGAAAATCTGATTCCGGCTGACTCAGGGCGGTGACGGAAACTAGTCGTAGTCGGCCACGGTCGGGGCGCGAGTCCGACGTGGAACTTCCGATCACCGAAGGGGGAAGGTAAACACCAAGACAACCGCAAAACAGACCATCTCAGAAACAGTCGAGGAACGAGAGAAAACCAAAAGGGGGTCTTCCGAGAGAAGAAGCCTGACGGTCACGGCAAGCATTAGAGGAGGTGAAGGAGTGGGCCTTGGGGCACTGAAGGTGAAACGGGAGGGGAATGGAATGTCCGTCGTCTTCCGCCTTCTCCGACCCGACTGAAAATGGGAGGGGCCGCCCCTGGAACAACGACGAGACCGAAGACCTAAAATCTTGGGGGAAAAGCGGGCAAACAACTGTCGAGAGATTAGAACGAAGCCGAATGTTACTTTAGAAGAGGTGATAGAAGTGTAGCGAGCAGGGAAAGGGATCGAGGAGACCTGTTTGTCCCTAAGGGACCCGGGTGGCCCTCATCACCCTCTAAGAAAAAAGGGAAACCACCCTAGCGACACATCAGCATGAAAAACCACCAGACCAAAAAGCATGCCTCCGAAGACAATGGTGGACTAACTCATACGCCCCGCTCCGTAGGGTCCAGGTTGGGGTGGGGAGTTCTGTCTGGGGATGCCATCCTCCTATGATCGGTGCGGTATCCAAAGAGTTCACACAAAGGGGTTGAGGTAGGAACGACTGCCCGACAATCTAATGGTGTGATAGAAGGGACCACGTGCGCGGGGAGGTCCCAGAGATGCATCGAATCACGGGAATGGTTTGGAAGTGTTCTGCGGGGGGATTCGCGGGGTACGAGGGACCGTGAGACGAAAGGTGACGGGATGGGCAGTCGGAGAATCAAAAATCAGAGCGTGGAACACGGCTGGTACATTGCAAAAAAGATCGGGAGGGAGAAGTCTCGGCTGATAGGAAGTTAAAAACCAATCCTCTGCCATAGATAAGAAAGACCTAGGGGAACTCTAGCGATCAAGACCGGACCCGCCGCAGGTTAGGGGGGGGCGAATCACACTCTCCGGTGTCTCAAAAGTCAGTTCATGGAAAGTAAACTCATTGAGGCGTCTCTGGAAAGAGGCGTGGGGATCCTAAGTTTCGACACGGGGGAAGACAGAGACTTGCGTCCCCTGTCACAGCGAACTTAGGACGGTGGCAAGAGGAGGAGAATTATGAGATGTCATGCTGGCTTGGGAAGGTGGCGTGTGCTGGTAATCCAGGGAAAGGGAAAGGGGGCGCGGGTGCATCAGAGTAGGCAGCCCAGGACGGGCTCCATGACGCAAACCAAACGCAACTGAGCTAAGTCACCTATACGATTCGCAGCAGGGGGATTCTGGAAGTACAAAATCCTGTCCAACAAACCGGCCGGACCACAGCATCTGGCGCAGGACAAAATGTTCCTTACGGGACTAGCACCACAATCGGGATAAAGAGCAGGACCATCACGGTATACAGGCGAAAACTCATCCCTGGAAAACGTAAAAAGAAGGGAAAAATGGTGATTTATGCATGAACTAGTCTGTGAGGCTGATGAGGGGGGGGGGACCAGGGGGAAAGTAGGCTTCCTTGAAGCGAAACGGAGGCTGCCTGCAGATGTGCACGGCGTTCGGAGGTGTGGGCTGGAAATGGATACATGGGAGGGGGGGAAAAAACTGAGGGTCTTGAATTCCCCTGGCCGTTCGGTCAGTATCACGGGCGGTAACCGTACAGGTGCTACGAAGTGGTCGGGAGGGAACCAGGGTTGAGGGGATGGTCCCCGTAGAGGCATGCCAGAAAAAATTTGCATGGCAGAAGGGAGGGGAGGGGGAAAGGTAAAAATCTTCGCAAAGAACCCACAACTGGGACCAACAACAGATCAGCATCGAGCGGGAAAGAAGAACCCAAAGAGGTGGGACACAGGGAACGCGAACCAAAGAACCAAAGTTACGAGGCCAGGAATAAGGATTCTAGTACCAGCGACTACAGCATCTTGGAAGCAAAAATACGGGGCAAAATTAAGGAACACAAACGGATGGAGGAAAATTATTCAGTGGTCTCCGCGAATCTTGGTGAATGGGACCCACCGACACCCCAAATCTAAAAAGGAAAACCCATGGTCTAGACACACTCAAGAGAAAGAATCGGGAAAGAACGCCATTTTCTAGCGCCGGGAAGACACCCTAGATCGGTGATACAGTCCGAAACGAAAGATCGGAGTGTCAAAGAAGTAAAACATAGGAGTCCTCTCATTTGCTTGGACCGAAACTAGTACTCCGCGGCCAACTTAAGGGTGTGAAAAAGAGCCCCAGGTTGCGCCCAGGGTAGACCAGTGTGAGATCTTATGAAAAGGGAGGGGCCAAAGGGAGGTGGCTTGTCGAGGACTGTCCTTAAAAAAGACCAAGGCACTTACCTTGACAAATAGCGAACTCTAGGGAAACAAGCCCAAAGAAGTGTCCTGCTGACGGCAGGGGGCACTTGTTCACTCCGGGGGGTCCATCTGGGGTAGCCCATAAGGATAAGGTACCCCGTAGCCGTGAAGGTCCCTACGGGGAGGTAAAAGGGGGGCGTCAAACGAAGCGCCCCGGAACATCAAGGAATCGGGGAAAAATGGAAAGAGCTTGTGCATGGGCGTATTAACTTCCTATAGGACTGATTGCATGCTGCACGACAGACCAAGCAAGGGAAAGGGGTGGGCCTTCTCGGCGAAATGGGTCGCGGGTTGACCTCGATGCCGCTAGCGCTGCGGTCGACTGAAGGGGCAGGGGAAGTGCGAGCATCGACGAGAGCTGGGCGCTGGGTCCTTGGAAAAAACTCCGCGACATCTTAGAGGAACCAAAAGGAGAGGGGGAACCCTTGCCTGATCGTCGCAGTCACCTGAGATGGAGCAGGATCTTAGACAACAAAAAAAGGATTATGGGATTCAAATCACACCCGAATGTGAGTGTTGGGGGTAAAACTAAGTGGGTCTAGGAGTTCGTATGCTCTACAAAATTTCGTACCGCGACGAGTGACAACACGGCCATAAAACAAGCAAGATCGATACGGGTAAGAAAAAAAAGCCCTGATGAATTCAGACGCCCCGACGAGTCGCAGGTCAGAGAGGATGGAACAAAAAGCGAAGAAACGGGTGACACGCGAAAGGGGTGGTCCAAGAAAAAAGGCTTTTCCCTCCACCATCGGCCCCAGTAGTCACGGCCCGGGCATCTGCAAATACCAGCAGATGATGGTGAAACGTTGAAGAATCTCCTCGGCAAATAACAAAGTACATCCACGTCTGCATGTCCACTGCTCAAACCGGGGCACTATACGTCTCCACACAGAATCCCCGAAATGGGGAAAACCAGCCGCAGCTGCCCCCAACGCGGTTTGTTCACATAAGGGGGCCCCCAAAAAAAACCACCCATCACTCCCAACACAAATGCGAGTCCCCTTCACTGACAAAACTCTATACAAGACACCCAGAAGAAAGGTGAAACGTGAACTGGTCTCATCAGGATCACAAGTTGAATACAAGGGGGGGGATAAAAAGCAAAAGGGGGGGCATCCAAGAAAGGGGCGTGAAAGTATCGCTCCATTAAGGTTAGATGACTCGTACGACTATACGGAGCGTAACGCGGAGCGCGGGTGACTAAATGGGTCCAACAGATCGAGACGTGTAAAGAATCCTAAAAGAGAAAAAACTGTGCCAGTCGTGGCAGAGATACCCTTTAATAGGGGGTACTCTCCCAATGGTGGTCAGGGTGGGCTAAAAGATCGGGTTGTAGAGGGGGTAATTGTCCCGGTTCCTAAATAAAAAAGTTGAGCATCACCTCCTAAGACGGGTAGAACTAACGAGGTCTCTTCGAGTTGGACTGCAATTGGGATGGGAGAGGGCGTGAAATGTGTAAGGATTTCTCCGCATTCGTTTTCTGGTAATCTTAATGGGGGTAAGTAAAGGCTGCGTTGTAAGAACGGCAGGTCAGAGTAATTGACTGCCCGGACTCTTCCGAAAAACGCTGTTTTAGGGGGGGGGGGAGGTTAAAAGGTAAAGTCCACTTGTTTCATTTCCAGTGTGGGAATCGTATGTCAATTAGAGGGGATGTAGGCGGTGTTGGGGGGGGGACCCTCCAGTTGTTGTTCTGGGGTAAACCGCAGGACCGAACCAAGCCAGGAAAAAAAGCAGGTCTGCAAAAATGTCTCCGACGTGAAATAATAGCCCAGCCACTCAGGGGCGGACGAAGGACCAAGAAAGGGAGCCGGGACACGGTACAATACAGGTACGTCCGCAACACGGGCAGGGGGCAGAAGTAGAGAAATTTAAAAAGCACAAATTGGCCTTTTAGAAGAAAACACCGAAAAGCAATCCTTGAAAAGCTGCCGTTCCGACGGCTTCGACCTGTAGTGAAAGAAAGGAACGGTCCAAAAATAACATATAGTCCTAGTCGGGGAGGCATAAGGAAAGAGGGTTCATTGGCGGTGCACGGTAAGGCGCGACCGAGAGATAAAAGGGGAACACGTGATATGCATGAAAGCATGGGTGAGCGCAACCGACGCCTTAGGGAAAGGCAGGCCCGGGGGAGCTGAGTTCAGAAGGGGAGGATTGAAACGCGAAGCCGAGAAAGTGAATCGGGAACGTATGGGCCGTAGCCAGGGGGGGAAGGGTTGCGGGCGGCAAGGACCTTGACGATGACGTACGGAGGGGCAGAAAGAAAAACTGCGTCCGGGACAGACAAAGGGGGACAGGAAAAAGTCGCATCACCCGATACGGGGGGCCAGAGCTCTGCAAAGCGACGGTTGGTGCATTGGATCAAAAAGTAGCTATCAACGGCCTCGCCGGAAGACGCCGAAGACCAAAAAAAAGCCTATGGTAAGACTCGACGGACGCTCTAAAAAGAAAGCCAGAAGCCATTTCACAAATCCCAGATTATATAAAAAAAGACGACCATAAACGTCCCGGCTCGGCTGGAAAGCTAGGAAATTAAAGTCCGGTCAGGGCAACATCTTGCAGCTGGGGTGGAATGACAGAAATTCGCCGAGGGCAAAAGCATAGCTCGGTGCCAGTACAGCCGGGGACGGCTAAAACTGTTAATCAGCCCGCCTCTCGTTACATTTAGCATGGAGACGGACCGCGGACCATAAATCAATCAAAAGACCGGGAAAGTCAAATTTGGAGGATGTCAGCAGCGGACCTCATCAAACGTCAGTCAATGATGCCAGCACAATGAGGGAAAGGGCCAGCGGGCATTCATTACCTGTTCCCTCCGGACTTTCTG
>Ga0179593_1324509_pt1 | contig 10297 bp, 6 predicted proteins | sample CZODoug2_1_08_16_FD_185931 | JGI IMG/M metagenome (GOLD analysis project Ga0179593, IMG submission 185931) | Vadose zone soil fungal communities from Angelo Coast Range Reserve, California, USA - CZODoug2_1_08_16fungal (PacBio error correction) | ecosystem: Environmental > Terrestrial > Soil >...
GAAAAATCTCTAGCCGTCTTCAGAGAGGATGGTCCTAGGCCTCAAGCGTAACAGAGGGGAAGGCTTGCACTCCAGATCGGAGGGAGCAGGGAACGGGATTCGGTGTAGCTAGGGTCGCTTGAGTATTTCGGAACGGCATGGTATGTACAGAATCTAATTAAAAATGAAGAGGGCTACACATTTGGGTCGCGCAAACTGTCAGGGCACAGTGGAACACGAAAGTCCTCAACATTGGGGCTCCGTGAAAGTTGTACACCACCCCTCCGCAACCCGGATAAAAAAAAAACAGACCGGATCAAGAAAAAATAGAAAGTCCTCATCGTTTACAGCATCAAGAAGGGGAAAAGGAGAGAACCCAAAAAGTATAGTGGCAGAAACTCGCATAAAAAGGTGCATCTGGCCGGAAGACAGAAGCACCGGCAAAGTTGGATTGGGGGGGCAAAGAGTGGGGCAAGGCCAGTTAGCTCCTTCCACAAAAAAAAAAAGTGGGGGGGAAAGGGGGTCCCATTTTAATGCCATGGGAAAAATCTCAGATTGCTTCTGGCGAAGGCACCCTGGTGAGTTCGCTTAGTCGATGGGGTCCACAGAGGGTGGGGGGGGCGATGAACTGCCCAGATGGATAGGGAGGCCATTTCAAGGGGGGGGGTTGTTTTTGTTGAAAAAAGGCGGGTTGCAAACGGGAAAGACCTGGCAAAGCACAAGAGGGAATGAGTCAAGGGGGGGGTCCCTGTGCGAGGGGGGGTCAAGCAAGGGGGGGGGTTTGCTTAAGTCAAAGGGGGGGACACGAGGAACCGGTAAGCCCGGCGCCCAAAACTGTACAGGAAAAGAAAAAACCAAAAAACACAAAGGCCAACAAAAAAAAATCATCCCCTGGCTTCGGGGATTCCCGACGGTGGAACCCTGTATCCCCGCAGAAGAGAGGGCGCTTCACTCAACCTGGCTGGTTAAAAAAGAGAAACCTGCTACTTTCCACCTTCGGTGGGAGGGAAGGCAGGGGACGGAACGAGGGAGAGATTCTGATACGGTACAGTGCCGATTCCCTTGGGGATAGCGGAGTGGGCGTGAAAGTTGGCTGTAAAAAAGGGCCAAAAGTGGGTGAAGGGGGTAGACATCAACCCCTTAAAAAAAAGCGGGAGTCAGGAGTGTGGGCTGTCAGGTTCCCAACAGGAACGAAGGAGGGGGGGAAAGTTGTCCGTGTGACGGGAAAAGTCGAAACATTATGGACCTTACCAGGGGTTCCGGGTCTGGAATCAGGACCCCCTACGGGGTATGACGCACTTATATAACCCAAAAGGGAAAGGTGAGGGGACGGGACTGGACAGTTCCCGTGGGTGGGGAAGATCTCCTAAGACTAGCGGGACAGATCAATAAAACGCGCCCTGAAAGGTTCAAATAGCGAGGTTGGGGACACAGCAGGACCTTTCATCCCTAGGGGCAAAAACCGACCCAAACCCCTTATATTCGCGCCATCCATGAGATACAGCCGGGATGTCAACGCGCTGTTGGCCTGGGCAATTCTTGGGAGCAACAAAATGGACAACCGGATGTCTAAAGGAAAAATTCCGGAGGGCGTCCTGCGTTCAGAAAAAGGCGTCTCTAATTCACATCTCCCAGAACATTAACGGAAAATCTGGTCAAAAAAGATCGGAGAGTGGACTGGGGAGAAAAGCCCAAATATCATACCTCTCAAGGCCGGAATAGGAACGAGGTAAAAAAAGTAATCGGGATCTTTCCAAACGCAGCAGATGACCGAGAAATTAAGCCTTAAACTCCACAAAAGACGGTCTCCCGCCGCAAGAAAAAAAATGCAATCAGCTGATTTTTCTACTCGAAATAACGGGAAAAACGGGTATAAAAAACGCACGCCAGGCAAGCACACACACTCGGGTGAGAGTGTTCAGGAAAACTTAAGGTGAAACAAAGAAGGCGGAAAAAAAACAGGAAGGAGGGTTGTAGCGCTTTTGCCAAGCGGGAGAAGGTTGGGGGGGGTGGGAGGGGGCAAGGCAGTTGTGACTTGGGGGGATGGTAAGTGGGGTCTGGTATGTCGCGGGATTTTGTCGTTGTCTTTGGGGGAAAAGAAGGGGGGACCAGGCATAGTTAAGAGGGTGTGAGCGGAACAAAGGGCGTGTCGGCGTCTGTAGAAGAGGCAATAGTAGGGGTCGGCCAAAGAAGGGGGGGTCAAAAAACAGCCAACCTTTAGGAACGAGGAGCAAACTGTGCATGAGGGGTCGAGGGATCTTGGTGTGGGGGCGGGGGACAAAAAAGCCAGGCACAAAAGGTATTCGTCACTAAACAACAACCCCGGGGGAAAAAAGGAGGAACTCTCTACGCATGGGGGGCACGGGCTGGGCAAGGTGGCAAAAAAAAATGCCGAATTGGTTCTGCCCACGCAACGGGACAAGGTGATCAGAGGCGCTGAACTAAAGGAGATTGAATGGCAAAAGTGCGGGGAGAAAAAAGCTTACCTCTTCAACCATAAATCAAATAGGGGGCAGGCCAAAATGCAACCAGAAAAAAGCGCAAACGACTTGTCGCCATGGCTCAAATAAAATAACAATACCGCACCTACCAAAAAAAGGGACCAATAAAAAAATTACAAAAAATCCTTCCACAACCCAAAAAAAGAGGGCTGGAGACAAATGCTACCACAAACCGGCTCAGTGGGGGGGGAAGCAATTCCCTGACCATGGAGGGAAGTTAAAAGACGAACAACGATGCCGAGGAGAGGGGTACTCAGTATCCAGGAAGAAAAGTGATTGTAGAGGAAAAAAAGATAGCACGAATCTTTTTTGAGACCGGGCGGGAGAAAGTACGTTGGAAAACACAGGTCCGAGGAAAAAACAAGCGGAGCGGGAAAAACAACGATCAACCGGAAAAGGGGCATCAAAGAGTCGTGCGATTTTCGAAGATTTAGTCTAGAGGCCAAAAAAAGAACGATCTAAAATGAATGTTAGTTGAAAAGTGACGGGGGTGGGGATTAGATCAGCGGGACGACGAGCACAGAAAAACGACTTCTGACTCAAAAGTAGAGGGTAAGCACAGAAAACTCCTGGGAACTGGGGGCTCCAAGAGCCAAGCGCAACAAAAAATCGATTTTCCATCCAGGGTTTAGGTGGAGAAGATAGGGGGGGTTACGGTTTGTTGGCCCCGAAAGGCTGCACGATGACAGGGCGGCATCCAAAAGCGAGATAGTGGATCCTTTGGCAGGGACCGGCGACAGAAAAAGGGGGCACTAGAGAGGCGGATAAGATCTTTTCAACACGGAAAAAGCTGGAGCTAAAAATCAATTTTCCAAAGGGGGGGAATCCGGCGCTACCGAGTTCCGATTCCAGAAACAAAGGGCGTCCCAAAGGGCTAAATAAAAAATTGCTGATTTCAAAAGAGCAAGGGAAAACTGGAGGGCAGTTTCCCAGACCAACGGCGGACCCACGCCCTTTGGGGGGCACAGGAAAAAAAAAGGGAGTCTGTTTGGGGGGGCAATACACGTTGGGGACAAGGGGGAAACAAAAAAGTGACACGAAAATATTAGCAAGGGAAGAAGCGACCGAGTCGATCAATAATAGACTAAGCGAGGAAATCTCAAACAGACACACCGAAAATGGGTAACAAGGTCCGTGGTTACCAAAACGGTGAGTGAAAGAGGCCTCTTAGTGACCGGTTGTGAAGGTTAAAGGGAAAAAGGGAATCCGACGCGAGAACCGGGGGTAAATGGGGGGGGGCTGGAGGAGGGGTTGTATCATGTGTGGGAGGGCGGGTACAGGGGTGCTGGGGTAACGGTACCGGTACCATCGTTGAAATAAAAGACCGGAAAAGGAAAAACCAAAATACACCAGAAAACTTGAAAAACGCAGTTCAAAAGACTTTTGGGGGGGGACGTCAGGAGTGTAGAAGCGAGAGGGGTAAGGGCCATGGCAGGACGACCATTGTGAAGCTGACCCCCTCCTCAAACAGCACAGGGGCTTCCGTAGTATTACGAAAAGGAACCAGGGAAAAGGGGGGGCTCCGATTAAATACATTGGGGCATTAATCAATCCCAGTATACTGGGGAAAATCGGAGTGGCGTCACCAACAGGCCCAAAACAACCCGCCTAAAACATCAAGGGGAGCGACCGGGTGGGCATTTCGGGGGTGGATCGGGTTCGGAACATACGTTTTGTTATAACTTGAAAATGATGGAGGGAAGTTGGGAAAAAGAGTTGAGTATAGCGTCTTTTTGTTGGCAGGATAAGGAGTTTCGATTCAGGGGATGCTGCGGCTGGGGGGGGGGTGGGCACAACCAGATAAGATCAAAAAGGCAAAAAGCACCTCGTTTACGCACGGCGTTGGCGGGCGAAGAAAGTGTTATACCAAGGGGGGCCAAGAGACCAAAGGGGTACTGGTACAAATTGACTAACCAGGGAATCGAAAGATAAACAACCGAAACCTAATCGCCGACAAAACGCAACAAGAAGCGTCAGGCAAGGGAGCAAGCGGGGGAGAAAGTCATCGAGCCAGCAATACTAGGGCTCGGGCGCCCCTTAAGCTATTAACATCGATAGGGAAAAACACAACGGAGATGTCAAAGAGAGAGATGCGAAAAGAGATCATCATAGCGCTATAAACACCATGGGGAAGGTAGCATGAAAAAAGTACTCTTCGACTCAAAGATGGCGTTGCAGAAACGGAAAGAAGGAGGGTGTGTCGGGCGGCGAACCCCAGCATCACGACTGAAAGAAATCAAAAATCGGGTGAATATGGAATAACCGGGTTCCCATATGTACAAAAGCAACTACGTGGGGGTACAGTCACATTAAGGTCTTGCTTAGCCAAAAAAAAGCAACACAGGCCCTTAACGAAACTAAAAAAATGCCTGGACCTTCAAACTTCAAGCGAAGTGTACTCACTCGTGTAAAGTCGCAATCAAGGGTACACTTATCCCCAAAGTAGTAGGGGGCTCTGCCTACCCGACAATGCACCACCAGACGGTGTCCAACGTACCAATAAGTTGGGGGTCCCTGGGACAAATTACTTGAAAAAAAACATCCGCCATGACCAGGTGAACAAAAGTTGAGGATCAAACATTGAGATTAAATATATTGAGTCAAATTCTCCATTTGACCGTTCGCGTAGATAATCAACGAAGAAAAAGTTGATGATAAAACGAAAAAACCGAAGGAGAGGGTTCAAGCATTCCAGGTGAGCATGAGACTAAATCAGTCAACTGAGTGCAAGGGGGTTCCCTGTGTCTGTCATTAATAAAAAAGTGGGGGTGATTGGAAGGTGTCTAAGGGGTTTCCGGGGGTGGAAAGTAAAAAAGTTAAAAGTTCCAAACGCAAGGGGGGACATGGACAGCACAAATCAACACGAAATACAAAAAACCCAGGGAGGGGAAAGGAAGGGAAATTCAAAAAAACAAAAGGTTAACCAGTCATTTCCCAGCAGAAGCGAGGGGTTCACTCAAAAATTCTGTTCCCCAAAAGCTACATTTCTAAACCTACAACCTAGGGGAGGGGGGGAGGAAAAAGCGCAACAAATAATTAAGATACGGAGCTCAAAAGGGGGGGGCCGGTATGGGGGGGAGACTGGGTAGCTACTGACAGGGGGATAACCGGGACAACAGGGGGTGTGGTCCAAAAACGGAAATGACCCGTCGGGCAATTCGGGAGGGAAGTCGGTTGGGGCTGTGAAGGGGGTATGGAAGAACACCCGCAGCTGTTGGAGGGGGCTTGTACAGGGTAGTTACTAGAAAGCGCTTAGTCCACCTGGAAAGCCAGGGGAGTTAGGGAAGACATACCTCCCTAGAAACACTAGTAAAAGGGAGGATCGCCAGAGGGGCAGTTGTGAATGAGGATTAGCCCGACGGGAAACTAGCGGAACCGTCCGACTCAAGACCAGGAAAGCGACAAGAATGTTGCCCCGAAAATAGAAGCTCGGTGGGAAACCTGAAAAAAACCCCTTATCGAGGCGGGAAAAGAAAATGAGACCGCCTTGCCAAGAGCTTGGGGGGGAGGGGGGGCTTCACGGTGAAGTGCCACATCTACTAGTGGATTAACGAAACTAAATACGGAAAAAGGGGAAGTCTTCCTCGTTAAAAGGGGGAAAAGAGGGTAGGGAAAAGAGAATTCACATTACCTCAAATAAGGAACCAAAGTAATGGGAAAAGAGAAAATAGGCTCTTTTGGGGTGGGGAAACCAAAATCGATAAAAGGGAGCACGACAAACTCGAAGTAGGGAAATCGGGGGCCACATCAGAAAGTTCGTACGAACTTTAGTGCCGTCAACGGGGGAAGTTCGCTTCTCCATCTCTTACGGAACCAAAAGATTCTCTTGACCGCCCTAATCTGGCTAAATTAAACTAGGACAAGAGAGGGAGAGTCCGGAGAAAGACAGGCTAGCACCCTAAGCGTCGCAAATTCGCTTTTCACCCTTCGGTGACAGTACATTAGGGGACGGGGAAAACGGGGCTTTGGGGAAACAGCTTGTAGAAAAGGCTCGGAATTGGTGGTGGGAAAGGGTAGAAGGATTGGTGGGGGGTTTTCGTTGTCTTGGAGGGGGCGTGGGGTCGCGGTATTTGCTTGGGGTACATCGGCTAGTGGCGCGGGCGGCTTTAATTGTCATGAACCAAGATGGCATTGCTCGGAGGACTCTAAAAAAGGGCCAATCGAGGACGGGGGGAGCCGAGCCTTGCGAAAAGTCGACTGAAGAAAGTCAGATGTAGGATCCCCAGTACTCCCCTGTGGGGTGTGAGGGGTGACAAGTCCACTCAATGCACAAAAAAGGGGGGATCTCTCTCAACCCCCCCAATTGAATGGGAAACAAGATAGACTCCTTTTGTTACTTCGGGGCCGTGGGGGGAAACAATAAAAAAATAAGGGGCGGAAAGGGGCATCTACACTAAGCACAGCAAGTGTCATTCGGGGGTCAATACCTTGGAGACTTCTGCAAAGTCCGTTGCCGAAAAAATAACCGCCTAGTCATAACAGAAAAAAAACCTCTTGGGCCTGCCCAGCCACGAATACCAAAAACCCAGACCCGGCAGTGGGGGACTAAAAGCCACATGTGGGGGAGACCGACGAGAAACCGACCCGGCAAAAGACCCTCAAATTCCCCAAAATCCTTGCCAAAAAGCCAAAAAAAGCCGAAGCAGGAGGGAACAAGCTGCTAACATCCACTCTGTTCCCGCTAGAACCATGACTCACAAGGTAAGTTAATTGAGCGAACGAGGCTATGAGGGGGGAGCTCGGGGGTCTGAATTTCATTGCTTAGTTAAATGGGGGGGGGGAGAGAAAAAGAAGGTATCCGATTTGGGTCCACGGCCCGCGGAGAAAAAAGCCGGAGAGTTGACACAAGGAAGGGGCGGAAGGGAAACGCTGAACTGCTGCGGTTAAAAAGAGCAAGAAGGTAGCGACAAGCGCGGTTAGGTGGGCTAGTGGCGACCAAACCGGAGCGTGCAGGTGAATCGAAAGGAACTGGTGACAGGGGGGAAGGGGAAATTGCTCAAACGAAACGAAATAGCAACTCAACGCGGAAGGGAGGGAGGGTAAGCCACTAGGGGGGGAAGATGGTGGGGGGGGGGCTTGTGCATCCAAGCCCACCCTCTCTGTTCAGAAGAGGAGAAAACATGGGAAAGGGGCTCAAGAGAATTATTTTTGGAAGTTTTTGGGAATCAAAATTTCCAGATGGGGAACGCATGAAAAAGAGAGATAGGGACGCCCTTTAGGCTCTACCGAGCTGTCCAACTAGTCGGCGGAGAAAGAGTTCACACGTGCAACTGTTCCTGCTTGGGGGGAAGTAGTTTTTCTATCAGGGCCGTCAGAAAACCGAGGTCCGTTCCCCCATTCTACACATTGGGGGAGATAACGTGAGGTAAGTGGTATAAAAATTGCATCACCTTCCAAAAGCTTCACGTTCAGGTGGATTCCAAACATGAAAGCCAACACTGAATCCAAGAAGTTGTCATAACTGATTGTCTGGTGTGTCACCAAAGAAAAAATTGGGTGGGGGTCAGTGTGTAAACAAGGACAACCATATCGAGATATTTCCAAGGAATAGAAACCGAGCTCCTATATGAATAATATCATAAGCGGAAGTAATGCCCGCAGAAAAAAAACGATATTCACGGGGGAGCAAGGTGGTATTAACAGGAGAGGGGGGGTGAATTCATCTTCGGAGAGGATGCGGGGGGGAAAAACCGAAGTTTGAGGTTAAGCCAGGAAGTCCTCGAGGATCTGAAAAAATGCGTGGGTTGTCTGATTAGGGGGGGGGGGGGTGTCAATTTTTGAGGGTCATGTACAAGGGGGCTGGGGGGAAAAGAACCTGTTTCCCGGTCCAGCCGGGGAAATCCTTGAAAAACCCCCACCTGTAATATGCATCCACAGGGAAAAAACGGACTGACAGTGCAAACGAATTTTCCTTGCAAGGCTAGAGCCAAGTACCAGGGGCAGCCTAGCCATTTCGTTTCTTTGACCGAAACGACTGGGAGGCGCGGCTCGTAAAAGCCCCACAGGGGAAAGGAAAGTCAGCATCAAGAGTAAGACCCTCCCAGGATAAGTCACTGTCGAGTGGGCATACCAACGCAGTCCAAAGAAAATGTGAAACCGTCAAAATAGTGTTTTTCTTCAGCGCAGGGTGCAGTGTCTCAGCTAAGGTCATGAAAACAATAGTGAAGGGTTGTAAGGAGTGAAAAGGGAAAAAGGATACTGAAACGGAAATATTACAGGGTTTTTGGGGTCATGTAGGGGGGGTAAAGGAAGTTTTCTCATTGAAGGGAGGGAGGGGCTGGTTGGGTCTACGAACTCCAAATCGTCTGGGGGGGGGGACTCACGGCGTTGCTTGCAGGGAAGATTGTCAAAACCAAGGGTAGGGTTAACCTTTGGCAGGGAAAAAAGTACTGGGGACATACGAATAGGGGGGAATACTACACTAATGACCAAACAACGAACGGAGTTCAAGAGCGAAGAATCAAAATAAAGACAGGCCGGGGCTAGAAATGACAGAAAAGAAGCGTCTTTTAAAAGAGCTGAGGACTATTTTAATCAAAAGACCCCCCGGAGGAGGGAAAGGATGTAAAAATCGGAGTCACAATCTTACAATAAAGAAAACGGTACTTTGAATTCGGCCTGACTTCGACCCGCGAGGGTGCTCTCTTGAAAGAAAAAAATGAGTGTTTCGGGGGGGGAGGGGGGGAGGGGAGTGCCGCCGTTAAAGGAGGAGCTGGTATTGCAGTATCGGGTGTATCTGGGGAAACGAACATTGGTCGAACAATCTTCCTCAAGCCGTGGAACGACAGGAACGGTCTACCTGATCGTCAAAGGCTGTAGAAAAAACGGCCGCCGGAACTGAATCGAATTTGAGCTCATAAAAAAGCGGAAATTATACTATGGGGAAAAGATCAAGATTCATTCTATCCCCCAGACGATTAAGGTGAAAAAGGGAACCCAACCCCCGAACCAGGAAAACCATCGGAAAAAACTAACAACGGCAATATGTTAGGGGCAAAGGGAGGGGGTGTACGTGAGTACACGCCGACAGTGGACCATTATGAGGGGAAGGGAGATTGCGAAAAGGGGGGATTCACTAGACCGTGGGTACAGGAAAAAAACGCAGAAATGGAAAACGACACGCTTATTGGATCCTCGGGCCAGCAATGATGGCCAACGTGGGATAAACATTACATGCCGGACTAACCCGGTGGAAAAAAAGTCGGCACAGAGTGCAAGTTTGTTGGAACCATGGGGGGCTGGCTAAGTAGTCATCAGGGGGTGTTTTGTGCTTGGAAAAGCAAAAAATCGAAGGGGATGGACGACAGGGGAAGGTACCGGGCGCCCAGCACACTGGTAGTGCAACGCCCATAAAACCACGAAAAAAAAAAAGTCACCATCAACGCCAGACAGGGAGGCGAGGGAGTGATTGTCCCTCCTGGCCCCTTCAACAAATGTGTAGTCCCCGGCATCCGCAGGCCGCCTGACAAGAAACGATTCTGTTCCCCACAAAAGACTACCGCTAACTAACAACCCGCGGGGTCCTGAAAGGTGGGGGTCGGCAATAGCCTTAGCCGAGTGAAGAATACGGTCCGGGTCGCCACGGAGGCCAAGGGGAGAGTAGCTAGAGGAAGTTGTTCGTCAATGGGGCCTGTAACACGTGAAAAACCTTTTGGGGGGGTACCAAAAGACAGACACATCGGAGGACAAAGGGGGGGCTGGAGGGTCCAGTCGGGGTTGGCTGGGTCAGGGATGGAAAGAAACCAAACTCAGCTGCATTGCAAGGTTTGTACAATTGGTCCCCAGGGAAAAAACTTCGAGCGGTAAGCCATGGGGAA
>Ga0179593_1394293_pt1 | contig 10297 bp, 14 predicted proteins | sample CZODoug2_1_08_16_FD_185931 | JGI IMG/M metagenome (GOLD analysis project Ga0179593, IMG submission 185931) | Vadose zone soil fungal communities from Angelo Coast Range Reserve, California, USA - CZODoug2_1_08_16fungal (PacBio error correction) | ecosystem: Environmental > Terrestrial > Soil >...
AATTTGAAGGGTTTTTTAACAAAAAAAAACCTGCCGTGGTGTGGTCCCACCAGAACAGAAAAGACAAGGTTCAAAAGACAAAAAGGAGAAGGGCCCTTCCATGGGGGAAGGATCATCCCGAAAAGAGGGGTTTATGAGGGAGAGACAGAGGGCTAAATAAAAAAAAACGTGAATCAAACGGCTGAACCCAGAAGTCCCAACACGCAATGGGCTTGAAAGCGGATTTACCGAAAACAAATCAGAAAAAACAAACGTGGAGGGTGAGGAAAGGGGAAAAAAAGACTCGCTGGGGGGTAGCACACCACACGGGGAAGGGGAAAGACAAGACGAACAAAAAGGAAGTTGCAAAAAAAAATTTTTTGCCAGCCTCCCAGATGAGGCGGGAAAGCAAAGGTTTCAAAAAAGGGGACGGGAAACAGAGAAGGTAGTAACAGGAGGCTCCAACAACGAACCGATGCCGAAAGTGGGTCCCAGAAGCTCCGGCACCAGCACGCAGGCGGAGATAAATATACAAAACAAAAAGGCGAGCATGTAAAATACAAAGTCCGTTTGGGGGGAAAACGAAAGGTCGCTCAACTCGAGGCGGAGCCAGGATCAAAACACCGGTCTAGAAAAACAAGAGGGCTGCCCTCCGTGGAGCTGGGGCAAGTCCAGGGGGAAAATGGAGGGGGGTCAGGGGAAGGGAAACAGGTTTGACCAAATATAAACAAGACGGAGGGGGTCAGATTGGAAAAAGGAAGTGACCGCGGGGACACGGCAATGGTCAGGAAGGGTCCGCAGTCCACGGGAGGGGCGACGCAACCGGGGGTTTACAACGGCTTTGCCAAAACGCCCTGACAGGAATAATTAGGCCAAAAGCGCTGGGGGGGGGGCCGGAAAGGGGGAAAAAATGCGCAAGGGAAAAGTAACGGAGTGGACCAACAGGAGGTGGGGGGCTCTTGGGTGGCAAGGGTAGGCGATATCATCTGACAGAAACAGACAACAAAAGGGGAAAGAGTAGGGGTTAAAATTAGAGGAAGCCTACATCTGAACAAAGCGGAAGAGAAAGAAACAGCTATGGCGGAAACAAAACGTGGGCAAAAGGGATCATAGCCACTAGAACGGAACGCAATTGGACACGAGAAATGGAAGGACTCTGAAACGTCAGAACAAAAGGAGTTAGACCCGAAAGTAAACTGAAAAGTACACGTCGCCAACACTTAGGGTCACCTCAGAACGTCGGCAAAAAAAAGACAGATGGGGAAAAGGGATTTCATGTGCCAACGAAATCTGACAACAGAGAAATACCTAACCAAAACTGACCAACAACTCAAGATTCAACGAATGAGAGGCATCCCAGTCCGAGGCAAAAGCCCGGAGCCAGGGGAAATTGGCCGACGAGAAAAGAGAGTGTCCCAGCCAAAAGAAGACCTAGACATCCCGATGGAATATCACGAATGGAGACCCTGGGGGCAGGAGATGGCGGGGAACGCCGCATCGGGGTGGTGGAGACGCAAATGCACGAAAGCGGGTTTAACCAATTCCAGTCGGAACTTGTGCTGGCAGCACAAAAAACAGCAAGGAAGGGACTTTATAAAGGGGAATGACTCACGATCACGGACAAGGACCGTGTGCGCCCCCATGTAAGTGAGGGGCACTCCTAACACGCCAACGCCGGGTTTTAGGGAGGGTCAATCCCCCGCTGAAAAAAAAACGAACAAAGTTGGGCACCAGATTAGGAAAAAACAAAGGGACGTCCGAGGAAGCCACCGCGGACGGATGAGGACAAGACCCATCCAGCGGGGAATGTAATGAATAAACAACCTAACGTTGACCGAAAAGGGGGTCAGCGTTGGCGAGACACTGGGAACAACACACGGCGGGGGTCAACCATACAAGAACGGGGACCAGGGAGTGGGGGAAGGTACAAGTTAGGTCTGGAATATCGAGCGAATGGACAAAATGGGGGGTGAGGGAATGTCAACCACCCGGAAGGCCAGGGGTAACGTGAAAGCAACACCGTGGGACAAAAAAAAAGGTCTGAAAAGAAAAGCCCAGAAAACAAATAAAAATGTCCAAGTTGCAAGGTAAACGAACGGAACAGGCCCGGGCAACACCAAGGTGGCCCGAGGGGAAACAAAAAAAAATGGGGAAAGTTTGCGGGAAAAAATATCTTCAGTGGCAGTCGAAGGTCCCAACGTACGGAACCTGACCCGGGGACACTCACAACAAAAAAACAAAGAGGGACGGGACACACAGGGTGTCAGAACGAGGCCGCACCGTAAATTTCTTCGGGAACGTTGCAGAAGAACGAAAAAAAAAGGGATGATCTGCCGTTCCACCGTAAGGAAAGGCGTTTTGAAGCTGGGGATTCGAGGGTTCCTGACAAGCACAGGCACCCGAATCGCCGGGGGTGCTAGACATGGTTACATTGACTTATGACAAGAAAAGGAAGGCTAAAAGGCCGCGGGCGGAGAGTGGAAGGGAGTGGGAATCAATCTCAACAAGCAGAGACCTCCCAGAAAAAATAAACTGTAGATCCCGCTTAACATGCCCCACGCACTCGAAAAGACCGAAAAGGGACCAGAATTGGGGGGGGTTTTTCATGCGGGGCTTTGGAACCGGGGAAAAGTGAAAAAGTGGGCGGAAATAACGGCGGTCACTGCGAAAAAATCGCAAACCTTTGCCAGAAGTCTAACCTGAGTAAAAGGAATGCAAAGGGACTATTCCGGAAGGTGTGTCAAAAAGAAAAGGTTGTTGGGACAGAGGCGGAGAGGTCCAACGGCATACCGGGGAGAAGGGAGGTCAGAATAAAAAGGCAAAGCGAACCTTCTTGTCGAAATCGCGCCGTGGGGAAAGACCGCTGACTCAACAAAGCTGCAGGCAAAACGCAGCAGGGGGTCGGGGGAAATACTCGTCACGCCAAGCTAGAGATGTACGACCACACCGAACATCGCAAAAGATGGAGGAACGTGCAAACCTATCCCGGGAGTTCGAAGACTCACCCAAGGAAGGGTTGGAGAGAAAAGATGGTGTGTGCAAGGACAAGCAGACGGAAAAAAATAAGTCTGTGCAGGAATAGTGGAGGCAGAAGGGAAAAAAAAGGCCTACAGCAGGACAGATATCGCCTGGGCTTTCGGGGAAAGGGGTGGAGAAACATTGCTGGGGGGACCTTGAAAAGCGGGACGCGTGGGAAACAGTGTACATAAGGCAAGAGGGAGCAGGCAGCGGGGGAGCAGAATCACTTTCGGCAGAAAAGAGCAGAGGGGGACGCAGGGTCTGGCTTATTAATCGTACCGAAGAAAAAGCTAAAAAGGACCAGCTGGGGGGGAAACGTGAAAAAATGGAGGGGAACAAGGAACTACTCTATCTACAGGCTCTAGACTGAAAACCCAAACCAGAAACAGGAAGTAGGTTCATCGGCCCTGGAACAACCAATTGCCATGAAAAAACATCACTGGTTCAAGGAAATCAATAGGTAGAGGACAACGCAATCGGAAATATCTCGGCAACAAAGACGGCACGGGAAAAACTGGAAAAAGGGAAAGACCATGCCCAAGTGAATCAGGCTCAAGACCAACTAATATGAACTGAAGTCAGGACTGCTAGCGAAGGGACGAGGAAGAAAAATCAAGGTCGAGCAGGTTTTGGTACGTCTTGGCCGAAAAAACGGGGCAGACGGAAAAAAGGACACGGGCAAAGGACATCCACTTTTTATGAAAAAAAAGATCCTGCATGAGAAGAAAAATCACTAAACCTCGCGGTCTAATCGAAACGAGGAACATGATTACGGCCCCACAAATCGTGTACGTCGGAGCGCGGAAAAGACTCGGCTGGCGGCACAAGGAAAAACAAGAAAGACTGAAAACAGGCCCGTATCGTCAAGTCGTGGGGGGAGAAGGATGGCCGTGCATGCCCGGCAGCAAAGTCGGCAGCACGAAGCCACGGGGCGGGGTGATTAGAGGTGTTGGCCGGAGAAAACAGGGCAAAAGTTCGCGGTGCTTCAAAACGCGAAAAGAAAAGTGAATACCTACGGCCCATAAACCCAAAGAACGGAGGGGGGCCAGAAGACTCAAAAAAAACAACAAAAAGGTGAGGAAAGAAAGGGACAACCGAAACGGTATCGGGTGGCAGGAGGCGAGAAAAACCGCGAAAAATCATCGGGGGGAGCCACAAGGAATCAACCTATAAAAATTCAAAATCGGAAAACCTATTAGGACCTACGAAAAGGGAGGGCGTTGCGCGACGAGGACAAACGAAGCAGGAAAAGAAATCGAAACGAATGACGGAATGAACTCATGGGGCCACTGGAAGGAAGGCAAACAGCAACAACTCTAGTGCCATCAAATCCAGATCCAAAAGACAACGAAAACTCACCGAAATATGCAGAGAAAAATTAGTTGCACGGCCCAACCCGCCGGGGAAAAAAAAACCGAAGAGACAAAGCGACTGCTCTACGATCTGTGAAAGTTAGAAAAAGAAAACAAGCGGGGGGCGAGGGGTAACAAAAAGTGGGAAAATTGTCCAAGACAAGAAGAGGGCTAAAAAACAAGAAAACGCGAAACATAAAATGACTGCAGGAATCAGAAAAAAGAGATAAGCATCCAAACAGCAACATACCGAAAATTGAAAAGAGAAAATATTCAGAAGGGAAACCTCTACACGGTCACGTCACAAAGGGGCCGTAGAAGACCCTACGGATTATCGAAGATCGATTGGGAAAGCCATGGAAAAAACACCAGACCCTAATGGAGTTGTTAACAAACTTCAAGGGGGGGGAAGTGCGGCGAGATGGGGAAACAACGAGGAAGGAACGAAAAAAAACCAGTAATCCGAAAAGGGATTCGATAACCGCCGAAAGGGGGTCACTTTTAACCGGGGGAAAAAACAAGGGAGCGGTAGTCGGAATAAGGTACAACGATAGAATAAGAAATCAAAAAACGCCAGCAGGAAGCGGAAATCACCCAAATCGACCCAGGGCCACTGAGCAACGAGAACAAAGCAACCCAACCCACAGCCAGATCATAACACTCCCCACGACAAAGAACTGATACAGCTGGTCCGGTCGTTAGGGAGGACCCTGTGGGGTCCAGTCATCGGGTTGAGCAAAAAGAAAAAAAAAGCCTAAGCAACTCCCGAAAATTCCAAAATGCAAGTAAACGAACGAGGGCTTCCAACTCAAATCTCCAGAATGCCGAAGCTCAGCCACGAGGTAGACACACCAAAAAACACTATCACCCCTCTATGCTCGGGGGGGTTGCACGGGGTCAGGCACAGCAGATGGGGGAAAAAGTCCCTCAAAGAAAAAAAAAGATGGGGTTCGGTGGAAGGGGAAAGAAAGGCCTCCGGAGCTAAGCCTTGTCGACAGGATGACCGAAATCGCGTACCACAAGGGGGGACCCCATCCAAAAATTGAAGGGAACGCTGCAGGTCAGAAGCCGGGTAGAGCACCGCTGAGAACTGCCCTCCGTCTCCGGGAGGCCCGTTGTAACTGTCGTAGAAGAACTCCGAATCAGGGGCCGGGGTAGGTGGAACCAATAACGAAGACGAAAGGACGCCAGGTGGGAAAAAAGCAAACTATGTATTCCATAATCGGGACACGCAAAAAAATTAAAGAAGCACTTGGACAAAGGGGGTACCACGGAAACAAATAAACAAACCAAAGGCCGCCGGCCGGAGCCGCCGAAAAGACAGTTGGGGAAGCAGCGAAAGAGTATCAGAGGGGGGAACGTGATCCGGGGCCCAAAAAAATTTAAAGCAAAAGTCATCCATCAAACCACAAAAAACCGGGACTCCAGGGCCGCCATCGGCCGAGTGCAGGATCAAAGGAACTAGAAACATCCGTCCTTTGTGGCCCGACACCAGGGATTCGGGGGGCCCGCGGGGCGGGGAAAAAAAAAAAACAGAATTTAAAAACGGAACTTGAGTTGGCCGGGGGTTGGGACGAAACGCAATCCCGGGTTTTCAGGTGAAAATCACTAAAAGACCAATGACGAGACAATCAAAAAACCTTGAAAACGGGGGGGTCAAAACGCGGCTGTGTTGATCACGGGTGCCGGGGGTGACGGGACGTGGGCCGTCGCCCAACCTAAAAAAACAAGTCTCTAAAAAAAACACTAAACACCATACCCTTGGAGGAGAAGGAAACTTGTGGTGGAATGCCCGGGGGCAGTTACCTTTCTAGGGAAGAAAAAGTGAAAATAAGGAGGAGAAAAATGGTGGAAACGAAACGAAAAGGGGGGGCAGGGTACACTCCAAAGGAGTTACAGCGGTAATGGGGCAGACAAACGAATTCCGGCGCGAAAGTTGTCCAAAGCTATTAACACGGAAAAAAGTGATCAACGGGGAGCTGAAAAAAAAAGCAAACCAATCACCCTGGAAGGGGGGGTTGAAAAAACAAAAAGAAGGGAATGTGTGGTCCAAAATCATACCAACCTGAGGCAAGAGCAAAAGGGAGTCAAACCGGTCAGGGGGGGGGATTTGAAATAATCAAACTCCAATACTGTTAAATATACGAACGCCAAAACGGCCGGCAAAATAGATCACGTGGCGAACAAAAGATCGGACAAAAATGGCGTGGGGTTTCAATGAGCAATAAAAGCGCGCAAACAAAGACTGTGGAGAAAACGTAAATCAGATTACCTCAAATGGGGAATGAAGAAACGGTGGGGTCAACCGGACGAATCGACGGGAGCAGGAATGACCCAATATGCTGGCCCCGAGCAAGTGTAACGAGGAATGGTGGAACACAAGAAATGGAAAAGACGGCTCCACAAAACCGAGGGGGATTGTTACCTCCCAACACCGGAATCCCCTGCAAAGCAGAAAAAGGCGGATAGGAAACACTATCAAAAAAAAAGAAGCCGTCGTTTGATGACAACGTAATATCCAAAAAAAAGAACTATAGTACTCGGCAAACGCAACTATGTCAAAAGCTAAGAATCGAGGATGGGGCCTCCGGAGCTTGGGGGGACGGGGCGATAGGCGTAATTTCAAAGGGAAAAAAACGAAATCAACGAAGGGGAAATCGTTTTATGACAAGACACCCCTGTTTATGAGAGAACGGGACATACCGGGTCCCGAACAAAGGGAAAAGGGGGGGGCGAACTCAACGCGCTTTGGGAAAACGGAAATCCGTGTGCCGTTGAAAGAAGATAGTACTAACAGGAAAAAAAGCGCGAGGGGAAGAAGGATAATGCGCCAATGAAAACAATTACACTGGGGGGAAGGATGTAACTAAATCCCTCAAAGCGATAGCAACATCTTTATTGGCCAGAGATAAGATCAGCTTTGAAGAGGAGACCGGGTAACGGGGAAAGGGCGACAGTAATCTGTAACGACGATGTAAGTCGCGAGAGAAACAAAAACACGACTTAAACCAAAAAACTAAAACAAAGAAAAAGAGAGAGATATCGAACAGCCACGCAACCAAAAGGCGAACGCACAAAAAAGCAGCAGATGGCGCATATCGCGGGGTTCCAGGTGGGCTCAGCCCAAACAAAAGCAACGGGACCTCCAGGTATTGAAGAAAGGCCTGGGAAAAAAAGGAAAAAAGCGTTCGCCCAACATTACAAAGGTGGCCGGCCACAGGGACCCAAAAAACAAAAAGAAGGGGTCCCGAGCCAGGAAAAAAAGCCTAGTGGGAAGGGTCAAGTCCACAACGAAAATCTTGAAAAGCCAGCTCAGGGAAAAGAGACGAAGGGGGAAGCGATGGGAGCAAAGGAACGGAGGGGGAGAAAGCAAGAAAAAAATCACGATTCGCACTCTGGTTGCCGGTTGTCCAAACTCAAAGACGGCGAGGAAATGTCAAACAAAACGAGGGAATATCAAACAAGCCTGAAAAAACGCTGGAAGGAGATGCGCAAGGAAATCGGTGTTTGTGGACGCCGCCAAAAAGTCTGGGGGGAAAGTCCAGGTCGAAAAGGGAAAGGCAGAAAAAAGCATCGAAGGGCGGGAAAAAGGGGAAGGATGAATTACGAAGTTAACAACGGGGCCCAAGGAAAAAGCGTGGTGCTACCCCACAAGGGGAAAATCTAACTAAAGGCGACAACAAAAAACAAAAGGTGGGGGCTAGGGGGGGATGCAGAAATCATTAACAAGACAAGGGAAAAGCGTAAATGGAATCAAACGAGGCAAAAAAAAAGCACAATGTGGGTCGCCTCCAGAAAAGGTCGGGCGGTGGGATGAGACAAAAACAGAAAAACGGGTTGTGAACGACAAGTAAAAACGTTTGGTGCGAAGATGGTGTGAAAAAGCAGACATGGGGGTGGGGGCAACCAGAACAGGACCTGGCCCAGAAGTTGGGTAAAGGTTGAAGACAGTGAGGGGAAATGACGGGGATCTCGGCCTCAACACAGGAATGCTCACGGGGCTATAAACCACCGAGAAAATAAGGTGTTCGGGAAAAAGTGCAAAAACTAGGAGGGGTAAAATCCCAGAAGCACAACCCGGCATCTGGACATTTACCAAAAAGAAAGAAGAACCGGTTGAAAAACGGGGGAACCTGAAAACAGAGGCAAAGGGTTGCAGGGACGCCGAGCGGAGGGGTGCCAGGGACGAAGGGCCACAGGACAGGAGCGGACCCTGTGGCTCACAAACAAAAAAAGATTGAGGGGGAAAGAAAGGGTTCCGGGCACGAGAAAACTGGTCGAACGGGAAAAAAAAAAGAAGCACGACGGGGAAAAAAAGGAAGGAGGAGCCGTGAAAAAAACGAAATCACTGAGCTGTTAATGTCATTTTTACGAATCAGAAATTCCCGGGGGGGGGGAAAACCTTGGAAAAAACAACTTAAGGAAAAAAAGTGAGGCAGAAGGGAGAGCGGAGGTGACGGAGAGGGGGAGAGACATACGCACCGCTCACCTCCAGACCTATATAAAAAAAGAAAATACCACGCTCAGATCAAAAACACGTGGGGGGGGTGTAAAACATTCGCTGGCACCGGGGACAAGGAAAAAACAAAGGGGATGAAAAATCCTCGCGTCGCGGGAATCATGCAAAATAAAGGCGTGAAACTGGGCGCCTTCCTGTCTGACTGAGGAAGGAACAAGGACCGGGTAAGGAGAGTTAAATAGGAAGGGATGCACCAAACCGAAAAAAGAGAGAGGAAGAAGTATGCGGCTTCAAGGCCGTAGGGGAAAACGCCCGCCTGTTGGGCTCCAAAAATCACCTTGTGCGTGAGCGCTGGGGGTCCATGACCTCAGTCGAAATAACCTCCTGAAAACAAAAAAAAAAAACAAGCAACGACAGAAGGAGAGAAGTGCAACACAAAGACGCCGTGATCCGCACCCAAAAGTCCAGTTTGCTCGTGAAAGAGGGGTGAACTGCATAAAGAACTGAGCGGAGGAGTAAAAGGCGCGGGAACCAAGAAAACGCGAAGATCAGGGCCGCCTTGGGGGAACGGCTCAAAAAAACTCAAAAAATGTCTGGAGAAAGAAAAAGGAAGGACCAGCGGAACTGGGAGGACGGAAAGCGATACAGGCATCGACAAGATTCTGAAAAAAATTTGGGACCCTCCTAGGAGAAAAAGGAGGCGTCAAAGTCCGAGGGAACGCACGAGGGACTGGGACACGAACGGAAACCGACCGTGGGAGCAATCAGCGGGGGAAGTGCAAAGAACGAGTACTTTAGAGTAAATGTGGGGGTGAGAGGCCGCCTCTGACGGGGGTGCGGCAAATGAAACGCGAAGAACAAGGTTTCGAAGTTAAAAACATCATCGGGGTTTCCCTGTGGAGAGGGAAACGGGAGATGCCAAGGGGGGGACCAAGCGGATAGAAGATACGCCGCACGTCTTTACTGCACGTAACTGAACTAGAAACCTTAGGGGAAGAGTCTCAGCAACCAACACGGAAAAAAGGTGGAAAACCTGCTGGCGGCTGCAGAAGGAGAGGATGAAGACAGAATCCTGTCCGGAAGGCGGGGAAAATGTTCGCAGCACTCGCGAAAAGGCCAATGACTGGGGCAGGAAGAAAAAAGATGGGATATAAACCTCCGGGCGCCCAAGAAGCAGCCGACAAAGGGCAAAAAAAAAAAAGGGGATCCGCACGGAGGTCGAAGGAATCGGCCCCCCGAATCTGATAGGAAACGGTGGAAGAAGGCAGGAGGAGGGGATGCAACTGGGAGAGAACGAGTGGTGCGCCCCGAAAAGGAACGAAGGGACCCCAGGCTTAGTTCAGAGCAGTGCGAGGAGACCGCTCTGCAGCTTGAAAAACGCGGGCAACTGAGATCAGGGGGGAAGGAGAAAAGATCGTGAGTCGGAAAAACAACGAGTAAGAGTGATAACTCCTACCTCCAGAAGAAAAAAGAATCAGACAGGGTCCCA
>Ga0179593_1486902_pt1 | contig 10297 bp, 9 predicted proteins | sample CZODoug2_1_08_16_FD_185931 | JGI IMG/M metagenome (GOLD analysis project Ga0179593, IMG submission 185931) | Vadose zone soil fungal communities from Angelo Coast Range Reserve, California, USA - CZODoug2_1_08_16fungal (PacBio error correction) | ecosystem: Environmental > Terrestrial > Soil >...
CAAGTGTGGATTGCAGTAACATGTGGTGGGTAAAAGGACAACTAGGGGGAAGGGTGCGTCAAAGGGACATAAAAGAACACAAAGAAAAACAGGGTCAGCAAGGGGTACGGGGGAATCTCGACACACAACTGCGCCGAAAACAGGAAAGAAACGCTACATGGCAAAGAAAGCTCACACTCCGGTGAAGTGTCTCGCTTATGACACAAGACAAAAACGTCTAGAAAAGAGTAACAAGGGACCCCGCGAGTGTCGAAAGTAAAAGGGGAGACTAAAGAGGAGACAGCGGGAAAGACGAAAAATGGCAACGAAACAAGCACGAGCAAAGAGAAACACCCGGAGAAGCACCGTTCCAAGCACAAAAGAAAGGGCACCGGGCGAAAAGAGAATCACGTTGGCCGGCGGCGGCATGAGCCCATAACAGATCCGAGTGTCATGTTGGCAAAAAAGGGAAACCATTACGAAAAAAAGAAAAGAAACAAAGCGACCGACAAGACCGCCAGAAAAGGAACTACTAACAATGTGGAAAGAAGGAGGCGAAATCATCGGCATAGTCAGCAACACGCGAGCCAGGGAGCGCCGAGACAAGAAAAACGCGCGATACGTGCGTTGCATACCAAAATGGGCCAGTCCAAGGACCGCAACACAAAGAGAAACGCGATGGGAACACCGCGCCTTAGACATGCCGGCAAAGCGACATCAACCAAAGGTACATAACAAGAGTCCCATGGATCATACTTCGGCCAACGGAGAGCGGCCGGTAGAATAACCCTATCAAGATATAGTGGAAGTAGCGGCTCTGAAACGCCGGATACCTCAGGCTTGCGACAAAGAACTGGAAACTGCGCGCCCTTGACTCCGACGAAAAGCCATAGGGAAGGAAGCGGAAAATTAGCTATGCCGTGAACTGACATACATCATTGGGTGCAACGGCAGGTCATCTGTCACGTACCGCCCAAAGACGGTCTGAAAAGAAAATTCCGGAACCGCGTAACATGAACGGGATTTTCGAGTTCGCAAAAATAGGCAAAAGCCTCGCGCGAGGGCATTCGCAGGGGAGCCTTAGGCACGAGAAAAGGAGACCGCTTTGTTGGGGGGGGCGAAATCCGGGAAGGAGGGGGAATAAGGGGGATACGTGGCAAACGCAAAGCTACATTCGAACCCCGGAGCAAAACGCGCCCGCACACGAACGAAATTGGGATTAAAGACTCAGGAGACGACAGTGTTTAAAGGCATCGCAGGAGTTACCGGCAATAACGGCAAATGCCGTAGCAGAGAGATAAAAAAAAAAAAGGACGGAGGAAGAAGGCCCGAAAAAGCATGTTGGGGGGACGGCAGAGGCGTAACGTCGATGCCAAGTAGTCAGTGAAATCACCCCAAAATCCAAAAAAAAGGGAATAACGGGAGATAGGCAAAAAAAAAGAAAATTTTGGTTGGTGCGACTTGGGCGATAATAAACGGAGTGGCAAGGAACGTCCGCGCCGGAGTGGGCCAACTGACAACCGAGAACGAAGCGCGAAGAAAGGGGGAATGACCATCCCTCTCCGGAGGCCGTGCTGCCTATCACGCATCAAATGGGGGGGAAGTGCACGCGGGGCATCTGTCAAAAGTGGGAAAGAGCGCAGGAAGGAAGAAGGACCCGAAATGAACACAAAGGATGGGGCTTCCGTCACGGCCATAGCTGATTTGGATTCAAGACCATGCCAGGGCCAAGGAAGAAAAGAGAACCGTCCGGACGTCGTGGGGGCTAGACAAAGCGGCGGGGATGGGCACCCATAAGGTCGCAAGGGAGGACGAAGAACCGAGAGCCGACTCTGCCTGGAGGTAGAAGTCCAACGGATCGCCGGTGCGAAACGCGGAACTGGCCGTTGCAGCTATTCTTTGGTGGAGACCGGGCCGTGGTAAGTAACCGCCGCAAAAAAAGCCAACACAAGCGGGTTGGGTTTGGTTGTTGCGGGCATAAATGGACAGACGATGAGGATTGGGTTTCGGATTAGGCTTCGCACACAAAAGGTGGTTTGAGAAACAGAGGAGGGGTCGAAGGGGTCACTTCTGAACAGAGTGCTGAACACGGGTCTTAAGGTGAGGCAAAAGAAGATTTGGGTCGGGGAACTAACCAAATAAAAAAGGGACGAGAGGGAGCCTGAGAAGGTAAAATAAAAAAACCACCGTGACGATGGAAACACGAAAGTTCCTTCTCCATCGCCAGAGTAAAATTGAAGGATGGGCCGGTCTACGAGGTGAAGAAAAGGCGCTCGGTGATTGGTTTGAAGGCGCGAAAACGAGGGGAAATTAGGAAAGTTCGAGACTTTCCAAGCAATTAGAGTAAGAATTCCGGCGCCGGCATCTAAGTCGGCGCTGCGGCACGTCAGCCAATACGTGGGGTTGTCATGCACCAGTAAAAGCACCTGGCGGACGGTGCGGAGATACGAAACCAAGGGCCAAAGAACGCACTCGAGCCACAGATTTGGCCCAGGTGCTACCAAAAATCGCCCGAGAAAGCGGGCGGGACGTAGATAACTTACAAAAAAGCCAAGACCGGGGCGGGCGACGTGAAACAGATGGAGGGAAGCTGAACTCGCGGCAGGTGGTCGAGATGAACCGGAAGCGGCAGACGAGCTCAACAAGACGGAACTAAGTAAACGCCGGGAGGAAAATTGGTTTTCACCGCCCACCGCAGCTGTGCCTAACCGGCTCGATGGCGAAAGAAAAAGGGAAATGCCGCGAAATAAATCATGAAAGAGCAGGGCTCTGTTGGCAGATGGGCGTAGGTCGCGCGGGTAGGTGCGCCCGGAGCCAGGTTAGCCTTGGGCGGACTACGGGGGACTTTCACCGTGAAGCCGAAGCCCGCATATAAAAAAAAAAAAAGAAAAGGCGGAGAGGGTCATGAAAAAAGTTGGTACGCCTAACCACTGCCAAGCTCAGCTTGAAAAGAAACGGTTGTGGCTGAGCAGGCTGAAGCTCGGGGAAAGGCGAAGTGAGATCATGAGCCATCGTCAGGATCGAGGGCCAGGATCAAGACCTGGAAGACGAAGGATTGCGCAAGGCAACGGGGGGGGTCGTGCACAACAAGGGCGCACTACGCAACTAGTCATAAGGATTGCGCGGTCATGATAAAACGAGTAAAGAAAGGCAAAAGCATCAACAGCAGAAAACGGGGATGATTGATAGAGAGATGTCAAATTCAGAAATGAGAATTAGAAAGACTCACGCCAGGAAAAGAGATGCTGTAGAAGGACCTATCTGTTGAACTCCAAGAGAAGGGCGGCAAGAGTCCAGGATAAAGTGAGACCAATAAAAAAAAACCGAGTCAGACCAATTGAGCAACGCGAACACGCGAAAAAGCTTCACAAAGCGAGAACAATCTAAAAAAAGTCAAATGTCCAGAAAAAGCCGTGAGAAACGGCGCCTGCCAACCCAGGAAGACGAGATCAGTCTCGGGTAAGGGGTACCAAGAAACACGGCCACATCACGTCGACGAAGAAAACCAATGGCTACCTCTGGAGAAGTAAACGCAATACCCGCAGCGCATAAAAAAGGCCGGCGAAAAGATACCGCACTTCGAGACGGTGTAGTTGTGAACAACGACGGGGCAGGGTAGCCAAATCAGACGCTCGAAAAGTCGATACAAGGTCAAACGGCGCCAACCCGACCAGGCAGGGCCTGCTAGCAGTCAATAGGGCAAGGTTGAGTAGGGGGAAAAAAAAAGGCCCAGATAAAGCAAAAAAATGATCAAGCGTCGCCTAGCCAAGCCGGGAGGTGTAAAAGGGTTAGAAATTAAAAAAAGCGATCCGAACAAATTTCCACATGCCGGGAAAAAGGGAAAGAACTGGCCTGCCCGTCCAAAAGAAACCGGCCGAGGTCAAATCTTGGGCGATGAAACAAAAAAGTTGCGGATGACGCGAGCGGCAAAGACTAGGGACGAGGAAAAACGACGAAGCAAAAAGAGAAAAAACACAGGGTGGCTCTGAACTTGAGAAAAAAAGCATCTTTACTACCGAAACCTCGAGTGACAGCCAAAGCAAAATGTCTAGGTGCACAACCAGTCAAACAAAAAGAGAGAGCTGCTGCGAAGGACCAGGACGCTCCGTCTCACTGGCAGCGGTGATTTCTCCCGAGAGAACCAGGGTAGTTCGGCTCGGACGGTCCCCGTTACGAACACAAACAAACGCACGCCGAAGACCGGGGGCCAGACCCGGACGACCGTCGGCGGAAAAACAGTGAAGGCTTCTACCAAAAACGGCCGTGGGGGCGGAGAAGAGAATCCCCCGCAGAGCTCTAAAACATGACAACAAAAAGACCAGCATCTGAAATGCCCGCAAAAAAACAAGAAACCCGCGTGCTGGGGGAAAGCAAGGGAGAGCCGCCGGCACAGAAGAACAAAATTACTTAAAAACCAGGATCACTCCCCGCTACAAGTCGGAAGCCACGCCAATCCAACGAGGGATCGGCTAGGGCGCCGGAAGGATAACCGAGAGGAGGCTAAACAAGAATCCGCCGCCTTCGACCAAAACCCGAAATACTCAAAAAAAATATTTCCTTGGTTTGGGTCAGCACCATAATCTAGAAGGCACAATCATCATGGAAAAAGAGAGGGGCAGTCAGTCAAAAGCCGGAACGCTCGGCGACGCAAGCAAGATGCCGCCAACTTCACGCACAATTCTACTGGAAAAATGCCAAACGAAGAAAAGGAGGACTTTAGAAGGCAAAGAAAGAAGGGAAGGACCCAATCGGGCGGGAAAGAGGGTGGGGGTAAAGGGCGATGACAACACTCAACAGTCGGTGCACCGTGCAACAGCCCTGACAGGAAAAAAAAGAACATGCCGAAAAACCGCACAGAATAGACAAGAGCCCCAGAAATCGCTTGGGGCAAGGTCATGCAGGACCCTTGCATAGCAGAAAAAAGCAAGACGGCGCAAATGCCGGGCAAGCATCGCGAGAACACCAAACGGGAGGAGGAAAGAAGAACAGAAAAGTCAAAGGTCATGGGAGGAAAAAAGGAAGGAAAATAGTCGCAATTACCGCTCCCAAGCGAGGAGCCATCCTCATCCCAGGTATTCGGTACTCAAAAAAAGTTCGAAAGGGCGAGGACTGGAAACTGGTGCAGGAGCACCCTAAGACAAGTTAGAGGGAAGGGGGGTCAAAAACGCCGGGCAAAAAAAGTCCTCCACAATCGGCGGCCAGGATTCGAAAAATGAAAAAGATTCCATTAATGCCTATGGGGAACTCGAAAAAGAGGGGTGCGTGAGGGGAACCCGAGGGGGGGAGGGCAGACTTCATTGGGCGGAGGCCGAGAATAATACTACCTCTCAGGACACGTGTGCTGCCGTGAAAAGGCGGTCAGTTTAAAACCGGCCACGAGTGTCGCACGGCAAACACCGTCGTCGCAACGAACAGGCGGCTTACTGGGGAGAACCAATAAGAAGGGGATCCGGGGGGGGGAGTGAGAAAAGGACGACGATAGCTACAGTCAAGCCTGAGGGAGTATATCATCGACGGAGGCCGGTGGCAAGTCGACAGGAGAGGTTCAAATGAAGTCTTGTGATCGCCCTTGATTATAAATGAGAGTGGACCAAACAAAGCGGGTTCAGTGGGGGGGGGGAAATGGAAAGATGGTCGAAAAGGCACCCTATCGATGTGCGGGATTATATGCGATTAACCAAAAAGAAATCGTGTTGAGACTTGATGAGTCAGTAATAAGTGAAAAAGGGGGGTAAAAAGGGGGGGAGGTTTGGAAAATTTAAACAGTTCATGTTGTTGGGGGTCATGGGGAACGCGCCCCAAAGAAGAAGTCCGACTGCTAAGAAGCAGACCGCCGAATCGGACACCGTGCTGGGAGTCTCCAAACTGCAGACGCCAGCGCAGCTGATCACATAAACTTGGCGGGAACGAGGGGAAAAATGCAAAGAGATAAAAAGAGTGATTGGACGTCAAATCAGAAGAAGGAGATACTGGGAAAGTGAGGTCGAGCTACACAAGCGCCAGTCTCTGGGGAAGATGAACGACCGAGACCGCGTCGTCGCTGCATGTGGAAAGGCTAACGGTTGTGTGAGGAGGATCAGAACCGAGAGGTCGAAACCGTGCAGAAAAGCCAAGCCTAAGCTGCTGACCACCAAGCGTGGTTCCAGAAACGCCGCCAGATCTAAACCAAAACGTAGAAATTCCACGCAGGCCGGTAATTGGGGAGTCAGGCGAGGTGAGCAGTTCGAGCATTGCTCTAGCGTCCAGGATCACCTGCGGGACAAACGACAGCCCAAAAGCGTATGTAACGCACGGGTGTAGCTTGGGGGGGGAAAAAGGGCAAGGAAGGGCCTAGAGGAGGGGAAGGCTAAAAGAACCCGTTCAGTAACGGAAATGGAAATCCTCGAAGATTGCCGCCTTGTGGCGCGCCGCTGGAAGCACGGGTAGGTGGGGGGCAGGGGGCAAAAGGCCAGAGCCATTCGAACTTGGGGAGTCAAACACCGAGGGAACCGGCGCATAGAGGACAAAACGCTATACACTAGAGGCGGATTAGGGGGGAACGGGGGAGAAGAGAGAAAACGCCATCAAAGGGGCACAGTTTTTACTTGGTTGAGTCGAGAGGGCTGGAAGCGCTGGCTCAAAGAAACTTGCGGATAAAAATAGCCGAAAGTCGGAAAAGGAGGGACGGCTGACCGAGAAGAAAACAAAAGGACGGGGGGATTCAAAGGCAGGCAGCAATCGAAATCCGGCGGCGTCAAAAAAAGAGTCATGGGGGATGAACCATATTACAAAAGCAAGAATTAATTCTCTCTCACCAAAACAGGGCTGGGGAGTCGGAAACATCATCGAATGGCGGAAACGAAGTGTAAAAAAGGTTCAAGATTCGGCGAAAGCGGAAAATTCGCATCTCTCAGATCAGCAGCAGCTTAACCTGCGGGGGGAACCAAGTACTCCTTTTGTATAAGAGGCCTCTCCAAAACGCCGTCGAGAAATCAAAATTCCGCGAGGGGTCAATATCCAACAGCCATGAGACGAGCAAGCGTAGCACGCTCGACCAGAGCAAATAAAGTCATTCCCAGCGGCATGAGGTCCGCAAGCTTTCTTAAAAAAAAGCACATTAGAGGGAAGCAGGAAGGTAGAGCAGGTATTAAAAGAGAGCTCGGGCCCGCATCCAGGCGGTCACCCAAAAACAGGGCGACCTGCAGATGGATACGTCTAAAAGGACCTCTCGACTAATGAATTACGACAAGAGAGCTAGCAAGTTCAAAATGAATTTAATGTCACCGGGGGTTCATCTGGAAAAAAGGAAAGAAAGACCAGGCATAGATGGGAAACAAAGCGCCAGGGAGGAACATAAAAACCGGGGAGCCTACAGACGAAAAAGTAATCACTCGAACGAACGACGAGCAAGCGAAAGGTCAGAGCTTCTGAAAGAGAACGCAGGGAAGTCTACGTCAACCGGAAGCGAGCGGCGCGAACCTGGGGGGGGTCCAATTTATAAGAATCACTTAAAATGGCACTAAAAGAAAAGAGACCCGCCCGCAGTGGCTGGCAATAGCCACGCCACCCATACGAAGCGGCACTGCAGCGCCGAGCGGTCTCCTTACGGCAAAAAAAACCATATCGAGTGATCTGAACGTCGAAAGAACATGACATCTTGTACTACCTGAGCTTCCTACGATGATCAGCCACAATCAAGCAGCAATTCAAAAAAACAAACCGCGAAAAAGGTCACCTCCACTGAAAGGGAGCACTCAGTGGCGCCGGAAAACACGACATCGTAATCACAGGCGCGCAAAAAACACAGGGACGAAAAAAAGTGTGGAAACTTGCCCTGGAAGGACAACCACATTGAACAAATCAAATAAGACAAGGAACGTGTCAACTACGACACTGTAGAAGGACGGCTACAATCGGCGATACCCCAAAAAACCTGGGTCTCATCCCCGCAACAAAAAAAAAATACGGGAAGTGGAGGACCAGCATATCCGACCGACACCCAAAATAACCCAGAAAGGGGGCCCCGCCTTGATCAGGAACTAGCACCAAGAAGATGAACCTCGCAGATCGAACCGGCGAAAGGGCAGAATCTCTCCCCCCCGCGTCGGAGCGGTCTCTTACCGCCGCACCTCCGTCGTAAAGCGAAGAACCCTCCTGCGCGGAAGTAAACTGCAGGTGCACTGTAGGGCAACAGAAGGACCGCATGGTAAGGGGGAAAAGACAACTAGTTCCTTTAACGTCAAGCACAGGAACATAGAACGTGATTCAGAGAAGGAAGTCCCGGATGCCAAAAACTTGCCACGCGTGCGCCGAACATCTGGAGGAGGGTCAAGCGAAACAGGCAAAGTCCTCGCAGGAATGTAAAGCCAAATCATTGCCGACCCTCGAAGGCTGCGGACCTCCGGGTTGGAAAGCAACTCGCGCAGGAGTTCTCCTTAAAACAGGCTGACATTAGAAAATCGGCACGGGTCCTTCGCCCACAAAGAGTCGGCCTGGGGGGGGAGGGATGCTGAAGCGCTTGTGGAGCGTCATAAAGACATCGCAGCGAAGACGAAAACTGGATCAAAAAAAAAACAACAACAACGGAGGAGAGAAAGCATCCGGTGGTGGGGGAAAGGAGGGGCAAGTGATGACAAATAGGTCGCTGACCGCAAAAAGATATGTCAAGGCAATCCTCAAAATCGCAGCTGGAGAAGGGTATCGATGTGCGGGGTACAGTAAAAACCTTCGCTACGGAAGGGGGCTAAAGGGCCATTCCCAAAAAACGACGTTCCACCCAGTCGAGCGGCATTCGCGTGGCTGAAATGCCCGAGAGGAGGGCCTTCAAGCAAAGCGAACGCGAAATAGAAGGGCACCGAGGCGGCAATATTGAATGGTTTCAGGCTTCTAAAAGCCTTGGAAAAAAAAGAGCCCAAAAGGTTGTGCTTGGCTCACGGCAGAGCATTGTGCTGTCACGAGGACAGCCACGGGGCAAGCCAATATGGCCCAGAAAGGGCGTGCGAAGCGAAGCTTCTGTCGCCCAGAATACGAGGTAGCCTGCGTTGGAGGCGACCATCCGACGCGGAACGCAAAGGGGGCGGATTAGCACGAGCATCTTCGAAAGGACGACGAGTAAGCGAGGGGGTAGCGTCTTGTGATCGGCCCTCTGTGATCCCGCTCTTCCAAGAGGGGTTGGGGTTGGCGTAAGGAGAGACTGAACGCGTAGAACACGCGGTGGTTTGGTTTATAGGAGAGCTCCAAAGGCAAGTGGGGTGGAGCAGCCAGGGATTTGGGGGCGCCGGACCAGACATCTTAATTTACACAGGGTCCTGACGTCTGATGTAGAGAATTGTTGGTTGAGAAAATCCCGCGGAAAAAAAGAAGCCAAGGTCGGCATCGGGCGGCAAAAGAAAAGGAACTTCCGGCATGACGTGTCAATCCTGGAACGAAACAAAAAAAAAAAACTGACTGGCGGAGAACTTGCTGACGCGGTTTGGGGTTGCAAATCGTGATTTTGGTCGCAAAAAAACCAGGGGACCCGTAGTATAACCAGGTGAAATTGACGGCTCTGAATCGGCGTCCATCAGTTGCTGTAATGTGGCAGTCAGAGAGACCGGTCTCGCTGACAGGACGCGTCCCGCGGATAACAGGGGGTGGCGCTGCCAAAATACACAAAAAGATACTCGGAGGAAGCGCGGGCGGTTACAATGTGCCCTCCTACATCAAAAGAGTGCAATTGGAGCAGAAACGAGAAGAGCTGGCGGGAAGTAGAACTGAACACAAAGAAGGCCGTCTTGCGTCACGGAAACGGGAAACATGTTCGCTCGGGACTGCTGGGCAGGGTTAAGAGACAAACCGGCGCTGAAAACCAAGCGGTCTGAAACGGACTACCTGTTGGACCAAGAACCAGCTGGGCCGGGTTCTCGCGCGATTTCACAAAACGCTGGAAAATCATTTAAAATCAAAATGATGTTGCGACAAAAAAGTGGCGGAGTCAGCGGTAGGACAATATTCCCAAGTGGGAAACATTGGGGTGAGTCGACCTAAAACCGTCTCCAGAGAAAATGACCAGTACACGAGACGGGCAGGGGGAAGGGGGGGGCACACCGCGAACCGAATGAGGAACTGAACGACATTTTACTGTGATCGTCGAGAATAAAGAAACTCTTCTATGAGGTTGAGGAGGAGCAATACTTACCGGATGGATGGTAGGATCCAAAGCTTGACCGGGAATAATTGATTCCAATTAACGGGGGCGTGTCAAAAGATCAATGGACAAAAATCGAAAAGCAGCGGGGGAGTGTGGAGTAACAGCGCGCGCGAATGGATGAAACCAGGAAAAAAAGAGGCTGCTTTCCTA
>Ga0179593_1501088_pt1 | contig 10297 bp, 10 predicted proteins | sample CZODoug2_1_08_16_FD_185931 | JGI IMG/M metagenome (GOLD analysis project Ga0179593, IMG submission 185931) | Vadose zone soil fungal communities from Angelo Coast Range Reserve, California, USA - CZODoug2_1_08_16fungal (PacBio error correction) | ecosystem: Environmental > Terrestrial > Soil >...
GCGTTGTGCAGCGAGAAGTGTTGCCCGCACCACGCCGCGGCTAGGGACAAAGAGACCACAGAACAAGTGAGACTGAATTGGGGTTGTTTCGCCGACAGAGGGTAGAAGAAAGCAGGGGGGGATGACCTGAGGCTCGACTATGCAGCGTTCTAGGGGGGGAAAGGGAGGCAGACGAACTGTGCGGGGCACGGGTGAAGGGGGAACTGGATGTACGGGGAGGAAAAGGTCAAGCAGTCCGACATCTGTCCAGGGAAGACCGATAGGGGGACGGAGGCCCTATACCGTTCCATCGAGATGCGAGAATAGGTAAATAAATTAACCTTTCACGACCTTCTCAAGAGGGTTCCGACTGCTTTGATAGACGCGAATCTCGCGCAGAAATCGAACCTAAACGCGGAAAAGAACAAGCATGGGGGTGTAGCCTGTCTCGGTGTAACATGACATTTTGCTACTATCACTGGGCGGTAAAGCATTTTTTGTATAAAGACGTGGGTACTAGGGCCCACAAAGCCCTTTTGATAAAAGAATGGTTACGAAAGTGGTATCCCCACCCGACCACAACTGACCCGCTCATGGCTCCACGAAACGCTCCGAGGGGAGAAAATCAAACGTCTAAGAGGGGGGTTTTAATAAGGACGTTGTGTGAGACTTCTGGGCCAAGGGGGGATTCCAAAGACGCACTTGCGAGATGTCAGGGGAAGTCTTGAAAACGGGAGGGAGCAGTCAGGTTCTCGGGCAGGCCGGGAAGGATTATTTTGGAGGTATAGAGGATTGACGTCTGGCCTAGAAGACATTGGGGGAATCCATGTCTATTTGGTATTCCTATGGAGAAGAAAGGGGGGGAAAAGGAGGACAAGGCTTTTTAGATTAATCTACAAAAGGAGGGAGGAGCCTTAAACTTTTTTTAATCCAACTGCGGAGGAACGCGTGGGGGGCAAGAAGAAAGGCAGGACCTCACGAACCCGAGAAAAGGGGGGCCTTTTTTTTTATAGGTGAAAAAAAAGGGAGAAATATAAATAGTTTGGACTCGGTGCGCGCACAGATGGACTAAAGCCGGCAACGAGAAAAGAGGAGAGGAACGAGCAGAATTCGCGAAAAGAAAGGGGGGGGGGGGAGAAAGAAGCATGGTTACACCGCCCCCGGTGTAGCTGGGACGCTATTAAGACGAAGCGTTGGAGAAGGAGGGGAGGTTAATCGGCAGGGTATCCTCCTTAAAAATCAAGGAAAAAAGGACTTCCTATGAAAAAAAAAAACTCGGCGCTACCTCGTCTTCAAGAGATATTCACGAGTCACTGAAGGAAGACCGTATAGAAACCAGAGGGAAAGAACTGATTGGAACCTGAGAAAGGGGAGGGGGTGTTTCTAGGGGGGTTTCTCGCCGGTTAGCAAGGCGCAGTGAGGTATTTCGGACTGGCAACGTACCGCGCCGGCTAAAAAGGAAGACTCCCGGCTCATCATCCGGGTTGAAAGGGGAAAGGGGGGATTGAAGGCGCTTGGTAAAGAACCTGAAGGGCCTGGTCTGCACCGGATATCTGAGACCAAATTTTGAATATAGAGATTATCTTTTCCTCCTGAGAAGGTAAGGGTGGGAAGCACCAAGAGGTGAAAGAAAAACCCCAGGGACAAATCCTGGCCACCAGCGTCTCCTGAGCAGGGCATCGTCACCTGGAAGCCACGGCGCGTCTCTCGAACTGAGAGGGGGGAAAAAAAAAATCGCAAAAAGTCGAGATTGGAATACTCTTCACCTATGGGGGAGCTAGTCCCCGTGAGGGTTCGACCACGAACGGGGCTTGATGTCTACCCGGAGCTGGGACTCTCCAAGAGAAGGGCAAAGGAATGGCTGGGAGAAAAACCTTGCCAATGGGACGGCTGTCACAAAGGAGGGGCGGCACCTACCCGACAGGTAAGATTTCAGCGCTCAAACTCTTAAGGGGGGTCTTAGGAAAAAAAAGGAGAGCGCGGCTCCATAAAGATCTCCTCTCAGAGGGGTCATCTTGTTATATGTGACTTCGTAGTGCGCGGATAAAGGGGCTGAGGCAGGGGGAAAAAACGCGTCCAATATCGTAGGGAAAACCTCCAGCTCAGAAAAAAATCCCACTGCTCCCAACAGATGCAGGTTAGGAGTGCAGAATCGTCGAGCGGGCAAGAAGGGACTCTATTTGGAGTGCAGGGGAAAAGAAAGGGGGCCATTCATAAAAAGGGGTTCTCTCCGATAAGGGGTAAATACTCAGAAGGAGGCAAACGTGCCAGCCCAGCACAATTTGAACAAAAAACATGCGCCAGCACAAGCTCATCAGGATATCCTTAAAAAAGAAGAGGGAAGCATCCGAAAACACAGGGGTTGGAGGGGTGGAGTTTAGCACCAAACAGCAGAGAGTCAAACTAACTAAAAAACGGTCTTGCGGACCCTAGTAATCGGGCGGCCGCTCACCGAACTCGTCACAAAAACAGGGAAAGGATCGCCGGCTGTCGAGAAAAAGGGGGGACAAGACTGTAGCGGGAAATCGAGCGGGTGGCAGAAGTGGGTTGTTTTCGAAAAGGCCTTCTTTCGGGGTTTTGCACCTTAGCGCGGGCGACCAACTCTCAAAGAAAACCGTTCCTAGAAAAAGTTCTCACGGATTGAAAAAGAAAAGGGATGTCAGGTGGTTCAACGAAAAAAGTGCGTCCCAGCTTTGCCCAAAGGGGGAAGACTGTCCTGACAAAATTCTAATCTCGGAACAGGGACCACCTTTAAGTGAGGTGAATCACTTATGGAAATGAAAACTAAAAAATCCTTAGTAACCCATCTTGGCTCACGTGCCCGGAATTAGGACTGGGGGAATACGGGAACATAAAAGGAAAGGGGTCCACGCAATAATAAAAAGGGGGGTAGGGTAGCCCGATGTCGGGATGTCGCGGATTTTCAAAAAACTACAAGGAACAAATCAAAATCTTCACCATTGGTAAAAAGCCGCCAAGGGGGGGGTTGTCCAGACTACCGAGGGAAGACGAATTAGGAGCTGTGCTATTGCTGAGAGGACTCCCCTGAAGTGCGCCCACTAATTTCAGGGGCGACAGCGGAGCTAAATGGGGGCAGGGGGGGGGACGTGTGGCGAAAGAGGAGCCCTCTTCTAGTCAGGCGTCGCAAAAGGGGACGCTGCAACCGCTCCCACCAACCGATTAGAGAACATCAACAAAGCACGGGGTATGAGGAGGGGGTAGGGTGTGGAGCAGGGTGAGCGCGGAGTAAATCCTGTCCAAAACCTGCGATCTCTAGGCGAAACGAAGGGGGAGTCCAACAGCGAAGCCAGGGGCATCGACCCTACGGGGGGGGGGGTTTTAAACATGTGGTCCTTCAACCAACCTCAAAGGTCGAGGAGAGAAAAATCGGGGAAAACTTTCGACAGCGGGGACGGCGGGGAAAAGGGGGTGTGGCAAGAAGGGCTGTTTGATCAGACGTGGGGGGGGAAAATTTGTGTTCGGGGAAGAAAAATCCCGCCGCGCCGACGGAATTCCCTTTCCGAACGATCGAGGGGACGGAAGGAAGATCGGCGGTAAAAGAATCGCTAGGGGAAAAAGAGGGCGCCACTCAGGGGGAAATACACCTTTTAACCTGTCCAGAACTTCTCAAAAAAAGGAAAAAAGGTTACGTGTATCAAGGGAGCACGGGATCATCCCACTAGGGGGGGAACCGACTACGGAAAAAGCCGCCGGGGGCTAAGTCGCGGTCGCCCCCTGTCAAGGGATGCAAAGGGAGGAGGTAGAACGGGAGGTCAATAGGCAACTGTTTTGTGGGTCGATAATGGGAAAAAGCTCTTCAGCCGGGGGGGTATAAAATTTGACGAAGAAGCCAAGCAGCCCCAACTGGGTCCAGGAACCCAGCTCGGCGTCGAAAAAAAAAGCCTCTTGTGGAGGAAGATAAACGGCATCCGGTCACGTGAAAGCAGTCCCGACGGGGGTATGCGAAGTCGCCTAAGAATCAGGTCGACAAGACCCGAAGAGGGAAGTTTGATCCGTTACTCAAAAGATACCTCCACAAGAAAAAGGGGTATCGTGCGGGCTGACTTCCTGTGGAGGGAGGATCTACTATCCCCGTGGGCTTAAAGTGTGCTTCCTCCCGGGGGGAAAAAAAAAGTCACGGTGGAAAAGGGAAGAGGCTCCGATCGTTGGGGTTTTCGGCGGTGAATCGTCCAGGAGGACCCGGGAAAGGGCTGACCTGAAGAAGGGGGGGAGGGAAACCGGACGGGTTGTACTCACAAAGGCAGAGAGCCATGGTGTGGAAAAGCTACTATCTTCATTAAAGAACCGCGGGAATGGTTTTTGGGGGGGAGAAGTGTAACGGCAAATGGAGGAGCCACGAAAGAAAGGTTGTAAGGTGCGCTGCATCATCCCACCGCGACATCGCGCCGCCGGAAAGAAAAAGAGGTAGAAAGCTGTCATCATCGGCGAAGAAGGGCGCGAGCAAACATTTGGGGAAAGGGGGGAAAGCGCCCCCGGTGTCAGCGTGGATACTAAGAATAAAAGGGGAGGGCGGGGAAGGGGGACCCGCGCAGCTGGGGTGCAAACCTCTCCACAGGGGGAAAGGGGGGTCAGCCCTCCGATACTGGTGACGCCGCGTCGTCGACCGGAAAAATAGCGGTAGACAGATCACGGACGCAAAAGAAGTATTGGGTAAAAAATGGAAAAAAAACAGCCACCGAAGAGGCAACAAGGGGCCGGAAGAGTCGTCCAATTGGTGCTGGCGCGGGTGGGGGGGTGGCCTGCCGCGCCTGGAAGGTCGCTAGAGTGGCTAAGCCGTGGAGGTCAAATACCGTCTCCGGCTTTGACGAAAAAAAAGCGCCGGGAGAAGGAAGCCTGGTGGCACAGGATTGTGTCCCGAGGAGGCAGTCTTACCTCGGCGTCCACGGACGGCAAGGGAAAGGAAACGGATAACCCTCAAAAAGGAGGATAAAGATATCCGTGCCGAAACCCTTGAACTGGGTGGAGAAAAAGTTACTACCTCAAAAGCATTCCCGAGAAAACTAAGAAACGAAAGGCTCCGGGGAAAAGTCATAGGGAAACGGCGCGGGAGGAAAATCCCGCGGAATCCCAGAGGAACTTGCCGACCTCTCAGGCTCTGCGAACACACCAAACGAAGACAGAGCAACCACACTCGGTCGACCTGCAATCCCAAATAAGAGCCGAGGGAAGGGGATCCGACAATCATTTTTCAAGACACGACGGGAGGGTTATCGGGGGAAAGGGAAGGAAAAGTGAGTCCTTCCTAGCAGAAGGGGCAACAGGGGCTCTTCTTTAGTGACGAAGCGCCAAGTGGCGCGGAAACGCTGCGCGCAACCAGAAACACGGCGGGCGGCGCAGCACCAAAGTTAAAAACGGGGGCGAGGGGAAAAAAACAAACCCGCTCGCGGCCAGAAAAAAGGTTATAGCTCATCTTCTAGGTCATCCGAGAAAGAGAATCAGAGAGGGTTCCTTCGGAGGAAGAAACGCGTGCCTCCGGTGCAGGAGGCAAGCAAGGCTGGGGTGGAGCAAAGAAATAGGGCCGAAAATGGGGACACTTCTCCAACAAAGGAAACTCTGCGAAAGGGAATGTCCTGCAGATCGTCGAGACTTTTCAACGGTTCTCGAGGGGGGGAGAAAAACGGGGCGCCTTTAAAAGACCCACGTGGTAGTCTGCCGAAGGCCTGGCTCCTCCACGCTCGAGGCGGAGGCGTCCACCGTGAAAAGGCCTGAGCAAACCAAAAAGAGACAATGAGAACGACGCATAGCGATCCAAAAAGAAGCGGAAAACTGCCCTCCTCCCCAAACACCGAACCAACGTTGGGTATTTTAATGCAGAAAAGGTCAAGAGGGAGTAAAGCCTTCTCGCCGCTATGGGTGGAAAGGGAGATGGAGGGAGAACCCCGACTGCCACACCGAAAAAACGCGGCTTCAAAAACACCGCAAAATCATGGAGCGGGGGGGAACCGGTGACAATAGAGGGATGGGGAGGGGGATGGGCTCCTAGCTGTCAGCGAAAGGTTGTGATTCAGGTCTCCGTAAAAAAACAAAAAGAGGGGATACCACGGCTGCAACGATGAATCAGCTACCAAATATCAAAATTAGGGGGGAAAAAAAGTTTGGAAGGAACTCCGTGCTCGGCTCGAAGGATCCAGACAAAGTTCATTTGGTGAGAAAAACCGAAGACCGAGCAGCGGTAAAAAGAGTGGGTCCTGGGCAAGAAGGGTCTTGGAAGGACTGCGGTAAGGGCACTTGTACACGCAAGGCTGAAAAGAGGGGGCCGCTGGGGGGGGGTGGGCCACGTGTGCCTTATAAGAAAAGAAAGTCTGAAAAACACACCCGTCGATGCCGAATCTGGACAAGACTTCATCAGGAAAAGTTCACAGGAGAATGGCGGAACAGAGGGAGTTGGACTTCGGGCTTCGCGCTGGGGAAAAACAGACATCACCTCTTCACCAAGGATATTGCCCTGCCCCCGTTCGTTCAAAATCCGAAGAGGTGAGTCTCGATGGAAGGGATCAGGGGGGAAAAAGATCTAGCCCAGGGAAAAAAGCTATTCGGGGGGAAAAGTGTTGCGAACCCCAGGCCCACTCAGATGCGGGCTCCCGGTCTGGAGGAGGGGGTTTTCCTAAAGAGTAGGGCCCAGGGGTCTAAGTCTTTCCGTAAGCTCAACCGCTGCAACCCAGATATCTTCTCAAAAAAAAAAAAACTGATTATTAGGGGAAAATGAGAAGAGGGGGGGGGGTGCTGTTTCAGCGCTACGTTTTGAAAAAGGCCTTCGAAAAAGGTCTCAGCTGGCCCGGGAGTAAAAAAAGAGAACTCGGCCCTAGGGGGACTTGGTTCTCCTACAGGATGGTCACAGCCTCAAAGGGTTTCTTCCCTCTAGCCGAAAGTTCCTCTGAAATAATGTCAAAAAGACAGGAGGGAGCGTCGTTGTGCTCAAACGGGAAAGGTGATCAATAGGTTTGGGAGGTCGTGGGACACCGCCGGCGCCGCAAACCTTGCCCTGGATACTCCTAAAGGGAAAAATTTACGACCGGGCCTTGCTAAAGAGAGAGGAGGAAATCGCTTGCAAAAGGGATGCTCCGGGAAAGGTACGCACCGTGTCAAACTGCCGCTAGAACCCTGAGGTTTCAAAGGGAAAGGAGAAGGGCGCGCGAGAGAGACAGAAGAACTCGTCGAGGACCCCGCTAAAACCAGGAAACCGCTCCGTGGCGGGACCACAACGCCGTTGCTTCTCCGGAAGACTAAGTCCTAGGCACGGGGTGAGGGAAGCTGGGGGGAAAAAGAGCTAAAACGTCCTCATTTTTATAAACAGGGGGGGGTGGCCGGAGAAAAAAAAAAACCACAATTGAAAGACCAAAAATCGTTCCTCTCACGAAAAAAAAAATCTGGTGTCGGGCTAAGGAGGAAAAATCATCCGGCCGGTGAAGAAAGTAGGTGTGGTGAGGCGGGAGTATCGACTGGCGGGGTAAGAAGACGCCGGTGCGACTGTGGATTTGATGAGAGATGAAAGAAACTGCGGTCTTGTCACCGAAAAAAAAAACAGGGTGCGGTGCATAAGGAAACGGGGGTATTGTGCGATCTACAGATGCGCAAGTGACTGAAAAAAAAAAAAATCCCGTTGGGCGAGAAAGGGCTCAGTAGGGCAAGGGGAGCCCCGATGGCGCGCCGAGAGTGGCCTTAGCAGGAAGAAATAGGGGAGAAACTGGCCAACAGGAGTTCAAAAGAAGTGGGGGGAGACCCCGTCTAGAACAGCCTGGGGGTGGCCAAAGAGGAAAGGAGTCAACCTCACGAACGAAAAAAGAGGTAGCTGTTTGTTTGAAGCATTGAACCTCACCTGGCGGCAATGAAGTATTCACTAGGGGGGGGGGGGGGGGGGAGAAAGAGGGGGGACAGAGGTGAGGGAGAAAAATCACTCCCCGTAGAGGGGAAAGAAAAGCTCTCCGAACGGGGACTCTCTAAAAATCAGAAAGCTCCGGGGAATAAAAGGGAACGAAGGGCAGTTTGCTCCTCTCTACAGTTTTGGGAGGGTCATCTCCCACGGAGACAATCGGGTATCCGGGAGAAAAGCACTTTTTCTTATCAGTCTTTGCCTCTCAAGGGGGAAAAAATCCGAAAACCTGGTCGCAGTATGAGGGAAACAAATCCATCCGTCCGGGGGGGAAGTCCGCGGACGGGCCCGTCGGCATAAGATATACATATCGCGCCCCGTCTGGGGGGGATAACGAATGGGGTCTCCCTTAAGGACAGCAAATCTGGCTCATAATTTTGAAAGAAAGGTCGAAATTTTGGCTTGCGAGGGGGGTGCCTCCTCGCCTGTCAATTAAGAGGATTTCTAGGGGGGGTTCGACAAATTCCCGGAAGGCAGGGACGATGCCTGGGGGGGAGGGGAGTAAAACGGCTCAGCATTCCGGTTGGGCAATGATGTTACAATGAAAAAGTTCTTACCTCGGGGGACCAGGAAAAAAAAGAATCATTGCACGGTGATATCTCACCAAACCCTCTAAAAAAAAACTTCTGATGGGAGAAAAGGGAGTAAGGGAGCCCTGCCCGTCCTTGTGGGGTGTAAAAAGTACCCCGCGGGAAAAACTCTGTCACATCCGCCCAAGGGCCTGAAAGGAGAAAGGGAACTCACCGGCATCGTCCACCGGCGTCTTACCAAAAAGCTTGAGGGGCCACTCTGTTCCACGGAGGGGGAGACAAAGCGCGGGCGGCCCCCCTCGGGGAGAAAACGAAAACCGGCATTGCAAGAAAGGCAGATGTCGGTCTAAAGTTCGGAAGACCCACTCCGGCGTTAGGGCTCCAAAGGACTTGTCCTACGAGGGGCTGACTGAAGAGGGCCGTGCAACATCAGTATTCGGATGGGGGGGGGGGAGACTGGCAAAGTTCCGTCTTCGCAAGGGAAGATCGGGGTACCCGCTGATAGAAACGAAACTTTCTTAGGGATCAGCGAGAAAGGGGGCTTACACCGGGGGGGGGATGTAAGGCCCGCCCAACCCAGGGGAACGCTGCGTCAAGGAAAATCAGCAGTCTGCTCGGTGAAAAAATCCTACAAGGAATCTCGATGTGGGACAACTTCTAGGGGGGGAAAGCAAGCAGCCCGGTGCGAAGTCAGCAAAAAGTCTTCCGATCAGAGGGAGGATCCCCTCTCGGAAGATGTGGGTTCCACTGCTCACCCCAACAGAAAAAACGAGCGGGGGCCGTGAGGTCAACATAGAGGAAGAATTGGAAACACCCGTCTGTTCCAAATGGACCAAGGAGGACCGTGGCCATGCTCAGCCCAACGGGTAAAAAAGATCGTTGAACGAAAAAAAGAAACTGCTCGGGAGGAGGGCCTCGAAGGTCGGCCACCCGGGGGCAAACTGAGCCCCCTGGGCCGCCAAAAAGGAAAAAATCGCTAGAAAGGGAAGGTCGAACATCCTCTGCCGCCATCCCAACGCACCGCTATACCAAAAACTTTTGACTTGGGGGGGGGGGAGAGAACAGAATTATGTGCGATAGAAATCAAGAACTCCACCTTTAGTCTTGGGAGACCAATCTCGTCTGATCCAAAAGAAAAAAAAGACCTCGTAAAAAAAAAGGAACACCTGCCCGGAAAATCGCCAGGGGGGGGGTAGGGGGGGAGTACCCCACCGCAATAATCGTTTCAGTAAACGAAAGGGGTTGGCACGGGGGAGTGTGTTTTTGAGGAGGGGGTCCAACGAAAGGATACAATATTTGGTACGTCATGAACTGAGGGAAAAAAAAGTAAGGAAAACACGGCTCTCTAAACCAACTAAGGACCTCGGGGGAAGGAAAAACGAAACTAGCAGCCAGAGGAGGGTGAACCCGCGCACGGAGAAAAAACCCTTGTTAAAAAAAATGTATTAGGTGGAAGAGAAGGTATGAAGGAAGATCTCTCTGAGAAAGGGGAACTTGCCCCGGTTCTGTGCCGCTGGGGTATAAAAAACCTGGAAAGGGGTTACAGCCAGGAAACAATCCCCGCTTAGAAAGAGGGGGGAAGGTCAGATACTATCATATCGCTGGACCTGCAAAGTAGGGAGACAGGCATCTAGTGGAGTCGTCGTCGGAAAGGTGTGGGAAAGCACTAACATCAACAGGTCTGGGTTAGACCTTCCGAAAACGGGTTCGGCACCACCGACGAAATGCGCTGGGAAGAACGAAGGGGTAACTCGGCGGGAGGCACGGTCAAAAAAAAGGAGGGAGGGTTAATCCCGGAAAACCAACAGCCTGCGAACGGATGTTATGGGGGGGAGATTGAAAAGGCGCCCAGGCTTCGGGGGAGTTCGCCAACACTATCTCAGGCAACCAGGAAAAA
>Ga0179593_1553030_pt1 | contig 10297 bp, 12 predicted proteins | sample CZODoug2_1_08_16_FD_185931 | JGI IMG/M metagenome (GOLD analysis project Ga0179593, IMG submission 185931) | Vadose zone soil fungal communities from Angelo Coast Range Reserve, California, USA - CZODoug2_1_08_16fungal (PacBio error correction) | ecosystem: Environmental > Terrestrial > Soil >...
GTCCACGGGGAAAGGTCACGGGGGGGTACTTTCTTCGTCGCGCTTAATTCACCGGGGGCGGGACAACACGCAGGAGAAAGAAGTTCCTCCTTGTCCAAGGATAACTCACTGACGGAGGAGAGTAAAAGCAGTTGATTAACCGGATGGAGGAAAAAAAAAAGCGAAACCCTGCATGTTTAAAAAAAGGAAAGTCGTATCCCGTGGCAGCCGGGGTGAAGGAAATCCTTTCCACTCAGAAAAGAAAAAAGTGTTCATCCGTGGCCTCGGGATCGCGGTATTTCCACCAAAAACTCGTCCGCATCCAGATGGTAAGGGGGAGTGATCCGATTTCACAGGTGACAGGGGAGGGGGGAAGAGTTGAATCCCTGAGACGCAGGGGGGGAGGTCCTGAAAATCAGCTAACCAAGGAGGAAAAAACGGGGATAGAGGGCGTAAATTGGGACTACAGGGGGGGGGGGGGTGGGGTGCGCTCACAAACACCAGTTTCCTACCCACAGCTAGCGGGGGAGTTTTCTCCTATGACGGAAAAGACGGGCACCGGGTTCGCGGGGGAAAAAATCGAAACCGTCAGAAAAGGGGGGGGGAAAGTGTTGTGGGCGTGCCTTACAAAAAAAAGGGGGGAAACCCGTCTCATCCTGGGGGGAAGGTAAAAGGGAAGCGGGCGCTCTTCGCTCGACCGTCTTCACTTGGTCAGAGGCTACAAAAAAATCAGGGGAGGGAAATCCTCTGCGGGGGAAGAGGGGAGGGGAATGAATTTCGTTGTATTAGGGGGGACAGCACCAAGAAAAAAAAGACGGGGGCAGAGAAAAGAGGAGAATCCTAGACGGGGAACGAGGGGGGGGAAACTCTTTCGACCAAAAAACGAGAGATGACGGGGGGGAGAAGGTGGCGATCGTTGGAAAGAGGCTGAGAAAAGGACCTATACCACTCCGAAATGGGGGAAACCTTTCTGTGAGAGGGGGGGTTCAATCAGTGACGGAGCAGAGAAAACTGCGTGGAAAAATGAGGGAGAGGGGATTACAGAAATTCTCAACTCTTTCCGGGCCAGGAAAAAAAGATCTCCACATGGGAGGCCGGTGAATCAACATGGGGGGGCAGGGCTGGGCGGACCACGACCTCAGTGTGTGGGGGGAAAGTTTTATCCTCCTAATTTTGAAAAGGGGGGAGAGTACTAAGAGAAGTATGAGAACATATATCACACATGAGGGGGAAAAAAAAAAGGAAATCGTATCGGAAAAGAATCCTTCCGGGTGGATGAAAGGGGGAAACAGCAACGCTGAGCAACGTAACGCGGATGAAAATGGTTGGTTCATGAAAAACCGGCGTCGGGGGAAAGGCAGAACTTCTACTTCCGGAGTCGTCGATCTGATAAAGACACTGTCCAGACTCAAGCGCAAGAAAGTCTTCGGGATGTGGGAGGGATCGGGGGGTCACCTTAGGAGTATCGCACGTGGTAAACCAGATTGAGGAGGGGGGACAGGGTGCTGTAACGGCGGAAGAAAAAGTCTCGCGCGTCGGGCCGCAGGCCTTACTGGGGGGGGGACTAACTGCTGTATCCCAGGAAGGGGAAAAGAAAAAGAGGACCGAGGAGGAGCTCACCAGAAAGAACAGAGATAATATCTCCTCCCTACACTAAGGGGGGTCACCAATTGAAAAGAAAATCCGGGGGAGGGAGTGCGCCTGACATCAAAAAGAAACTTATCCACGCCCGCAGAAAATGCTGGAGGGGGAAAAAAAAGGGACACTGTTTCGGGGGAGGGGAGGCTAATCGCACTAAAAAAGGGGGGGGCAAGATTCCCATCTTCTGCCGTCTGGTGCGAAAGAAAGGGAACTCTTCGTCTCCCAAGGGGGGGTAAGGCCGAAAAGAAAAGGCGCTGACTCTCCTTCACCTAAAAAAACAACAAAAAGGGTACGTCTTGATTCATTAAATCAAGAAAGAAGATTGGCACATGCGTACCGGAGAGGAAAGGGGAAAAGCATAGGACCTTACCGGCGAAAAGAAGCAGTCTTTAGAGAAGAGGAACGAGACCCGCTTCAGATAACGATAAGAAAAAAAGTAGCACTTTCAATGGTGCCATCGAATCAAAAAACACGGATGAAGAAAGAAGGGAAAATGTAACTGTATGACTAGTTAGGGGAGAAAAGAATCTGTGCCTCGCTCAGAAAGAAGAGGGGGGGGGGGAGTCGCCTTTCTTCAGCGGTTGAGGTCTCCGGGGAAGGTGCTTCGTCACTTGTCCTTCATAGGAAAGGCAAACTCTTGGCTGATAAAAAAAAGGAAACTCACCTGGCACTACCGGGTGTGGGAGGAGGACAACGCGTCGTCTACGGCGGAAGAAGAAGGTCGTCGAGAAATGGAATCACTGTATTTTCTCAAAGCCAAGCATCCGCGAGTTGCCCTTGCCTAGGATGAAGGGAAGAAGAGGGTCCCAGCCAAACAGGTGCTCCTCGCAGGAAAAGGTGGCGTGCTTTGTATCCGTTTTTCACAGGGGGGAAAGACGTACCTCCACCGTTAATGGAGTAAGAAACGGAAAAAAATTCTTCCTCTTCTTCTATGAGCGAGTCGGCGAAGGGAAGAAGGAAGAGGTGAATATCATCTCGTTGAAGTGAGAAGGGATCCATCTTAAGCAGGAAGAAAGGAAGAACATTCTTCCCCGAATCGCGAATCGGTAAGGGGAGAGCCACGCCCTCAATTCGGTAAAAAAGGAAAAACAGAAAGGGTGACCCCAAGAGCGCAGAAAGCAAACTCCCGTAGCCCAATTTCCTGTCGGAGAGAGGGGGGAACTTAATTAAAAAGAAAAAACAGCGAGGGGAATGCGTCGACTTTGGAAAAAGAGGAATAAAGGTCTTCGGCCGAACAAAAAATATCGCGTTCGCTGTTATCAGCGGAAAAGTGCGCTCTAAAACCGGAAGGAGGAGGACATCTATCATGCTTGAAGTGGGTTTCTCGCTCCCTACGGGGGAGGGAAGGGGGCGTCGACAAAGGGAAATCCCCCTGGGTATAAAGGAGGGGGAGACGCAACACGGGAGGGTCGCGAAAAAAAAGTTCTGCCCCGTACTAGACGCGGCGGGAAAAAAAGGGTGCCGGAACTGAGGGGAAAGAAAAAGGGGGGCCTATGGAAGAAAGGGGGGAGGCCTAGCGGAAAAAGAAAGGCTTGACAAAAAGCTCCAGACAAGCAACCATTTGGGCAGGTTGTCTCGGAAAAGGGAAGCAGCAGCGCACCGATCGGGGAAACTAAGGGAAGGGGGATCGCGGCGGAAACCTCGTGCCCCACAAAACGCCGTCGAGGGAGGAAGAAAAGGCGGGCCCCTTAGTGGCCCGCAGAAAGGCTTCGAGATGGGGGGGCCCCCACTAACGCCCTAAGGAAGAAAGGAGGGACTATTCAACGCAGAGGAAAAAATGGAAGGTTATTATCGAACCCTTGCAGAAGGAAAAAGATCTCTCGCTTATACCAGGGTGAGAAAGGGGAAGCACGATGAGAGAAGAGGGTACTTCTCATGCATCACCAGATATGCTGTTTCGGGGGAGGAACCCCTGGCAAAGGAAATTAGTCAAAGCCGAACGCTGAAGAGGAAGAGGAAAATTTCTCTTTTATCTCACCACAACTGGCGAAATTGATGAACGATGGAGAAAAAGACGTTTTTATCGTTGAATGAAAAGACGGGAAGGGACTAGAGGGTCTTCGCTGTCAGGGAGAGAAAAGAAATCGCTCGCAGGCTTCCACCGGATACAAAAAAGGGGGGGAAACACTGTTACATCGTATAACCAAGGGGGAAAAAGATTCTGCGGAAGAGGGTTTGGCATATGCCGATCCCCTAGGGCCGAAAAAGAAAGGAAATAGTCTGCGAGGTAATAAAATGGGGGGGAAATTTCACATCGCGAAGAAAAAAGGGTCTTTATAGGTGAGGCCGCCAATTGTGTGACGGTTGGACGAGGTCTGGGCAGATCACGCACGAGAAAAGCGGGGCTTCGCCGAAGTGGAGCGGGCAGTTCTTTCTCCGATTTGTAAAGGAAAACTGGTACACGAGAACAAAAGGGAGAGGTTGCACCAAGCAGAACAGAGAAAAGGAACCAAAAGACATAACCGTGAACCAGAGAAAAAAAAAACTTTTCGGATTAAAAGATAGGTCCGGTTCTGGGAGGGGGGTCGGCGGGTCTGCGCGCTTTCCACAAAGGCCGTGCCAACTCCTGCTTTGCCTCGAAAAAGAAAGGTCCCATTTATAACCGACTGACGCGTAATCGGGAAAAAGGCGGAAGAAAAGAGTGGACTGTTTAACGGAGTTCTATCTGGAAAAACAAGAGAAAGCTACACCTTCATTTACGATTGGCGTCCTTAAAAGAGGGAAAGAAAGGGGTGTTTACGTCGCGAAAGGGGAAAGCTAATACACCATTAACTAGCGAGGTGTGGGGGCATTCCGTGGGTGGTGTCCTCGGGGAAAGAGGAAAATTGCCCACCCACCTCACGGAAAGGGGTTCTTGCGAGAGCCTCTTTCAAATTGACAGATTACGCCTGGGGGGAGAGATACACCGACGCTCGGGGGTACAATTCCATCACGAAAGAAGGGAGGGGAACATCAATCAACCGGTAAAACCAACATGTCGAAGAAAAAGAAGGAAAGAGACTTTTTAATATGGTGGGGGTGAGAATAAAAACCCGGGGGGGGGGGGGAGCCCATTTGCCAGAGAAAACATCTTCCTCTTATGAAAAGGTGCGGAAAACCGCACGGGAAAAGGGGGGGGGAAGGGGAAGGAAACATCGAAACAGGCGAAAAAGAATTTCGGCCGTCTAGTCAAAAAAAGGGGAGCATCTTCGCATCAGGGGGAACGTAAAAGGAAGGGAGTCGAGCTAAGAAATCTTCACTTTTAGTCGAAGGAGAGAAACCCATCATCGAGGAGAAGGGGCCTGGGGAAATGTTCCGTACGAAAAAAAAGGAGGGATTTTCCATCACCTAATCGGAGCGGCCACTTAAAAGGGAAGACGGATTTCTCATCCAGAAAGGTGGAAGGTTGCAAGAGAAAAATGATCTCTTACGGTGTCACGAGGTGAGAGAGGGAAGGCTGCTTATGACGAAGAGGAACCCCGACGTGCCGAATGGGGATCAGAAAAAGGGAAGCTTTCGTTTGGTCAATCCGTGAGAGGGGGGGGCATCGTTCCTCTTCGGGTAGAAAAATGACACACAAAAAATTCCTCTTTCCTTCCCTGCTGAAAAGAACCTCGAAAGGAAAAAAGGCCCGTCACACATGCGCTACACGCATAGTGGGGAAAAGGGAATTTAATATCCATTGTGATGCCTCATCGAAGCTCTGCCATAGAACCACCAGCCTTATCGAGACCAAAAGAGAAAATCTTCTTCTTCTTAGCCTTCAGGGGAAGAAACAAGAGGGGACGCCCTTTACTCCACATCTAACTAGATCGGGTGGGTTGGGGAGGCATAGGGCACTCCGCAAAAGGGGGAGATCTATTGTTCCCACCAGTCTACTCAGGTATCTACGAGATAGCTCCGGTACTACCCAAGAAAGGGAAAGGAAGACGTATCCCTGAGAGGGGGGGGTTGAGCTAGGGGGGTTCCCGGAAGGAGTATGCGGCAACCGAAACAAAGGGGGGAAAAGTTAGGAGGAAAGGGACCTCCCTACTCTGCAGGGAGGTGGCCGAAAAAAGGGGAGGCACTGCTTCCAACGAGGGATAAAAATAAACACGGTTCACGGCAAGATTGAAAAAAACACCCAAAAAACAAGAGAATCTATAATCTCTTCTCCAGTGTAACCATCTTGATGGTTGCCTTACTTTTTCAAAGGGGAAAGGGGGGAAGACATCCCGGTTTCGGCGTGGAGCGACTCACACTGTGTAAGAAAAAAAGGAAAACAGCCACTCACACTGAGGCGGGGAAGAGGGAGGATACCTTTGAAAGGAGAAAGAGTTATTCTATCGCCGTGCCGGGGCCAGAAAATCCGTCTGAGGGCAGACGCCAATTCTGGACGGGTTCTCTCCCACTGAGCCAGAGGCCGCCTAAAGGGTGGAAAGATGGCGCCTGACCGACAAAAATCCACCCCACGGACGTAAGGTTCTTCTTTATTCGGATCCAGCCATACGGCTGGCACTGCTGGACAAGGGGTGAGGTCAAGTTTGCACGCAGAAAACAAGGGAGACGTCAGTCCCGCCGAAAAGCGTGAGCGCGGCTTCGAGCGAGGGGAAAGAAAGGGGAAGACCGCACCATACTCTTAAAGAGGGGGGGGACATCTCTCGAAAGGGGGAGACGACTCATATATTTGCACCAGGACGGGAGACAGTTCTGGGAAAGGAGGAGGATCTGGCCGCGCTACGAAAAAGGAGGCGAGGAAGTCTCGGCATGAAAAAAGAGCGTCGTGCCACTTGGCCGACATCCGGTCCAGCAGTAAAGAGCTGGTTCCGCATCCAGAGAAAACCGGAAGGAGAGGGGGGGGGCGTTGCAGGCGCGGGAGAAGGAAAGGGCTTCCTCATCAGGTCCGCGATGAACGAGGTAAAAATGATTGGCGAAACCGGGGGAGAAGAGGAAAGTTCCTGGCCAAGAGAAATTTCGATCTCTCGGACTTGGGCCCAAAAGAAAGTACCCACTAGCACCGGGCCGCAGACAGGTGGGGGGGAGAAGTTGTTCGGACAGTGGGGAAAAAAGCACTAACCGCCACCTTAAGGTCCTGTCAGCGGGGAAAAGGTGGACCAAGTAGGGGGACCAGGCGGAAGAGACAAGGAGAACTTTCGATCTCGGGAAATAAAGAAAGGGTTGCGGGTGCGTAGGGATCCCGCGAGAAGGAAAAAGCGGCCTGCGGCCACCTATCGGGAGAAGTCCGGAGGTGAAGAGGAGAACTTCCCATGTGGGTGGAAGGGACTCCTCCGAACTGGACCCCAAGCGATAAAGAAATACCTTCCGGAAGGAAGAGAGCTTTCTGTCGGGGAAGAAGGGCCAGCGCGAGCCAAAGGCGTAGAAAAAGGAACCATCAGAAGCAGGAGGGAGAAACCACACCGATCAGGGAGAAAAAGGGGGGGATCCGCTTTCGCACTTTGCGAGAGGGGAACACCAGGGACGGCTTCCCCGAATAAAGAAGAGCCGACGCCAGTGGTGGGGGGGAAGGGGCCTCTGGAAACAAGCGTCGAAGGCGTCGCTAAAAGGGAGGAAACTTACGGGGGGATAAAAACTATTTCGTGCCTGAGAAAAAAAATGGTGCGGACAAGGGGGCCGCTGGCGAGGGGGGCCTTGCCTGTAACGAAGCCCGTGAACGGGGGGAAGTCGAACACGCCGCGGCCAGAGGAAAAATCACTTCTGAAAACCCTCGCTCCAGCCCGGAGAGGAAAAGGTGACGGCTCGTGTAGAGAGGGTTCATCAGCAGAGGGAGGGAACCTCTACTCCTTCGGGAATGATCTCGGAGGGGGGAAAAAACTCACCCGTTCACCAACAGAAGGACGATGGATTCCGGAAACGGGGGGGGAGGGGCTTCCCGTAGTTGCCGCAAAAGGGAAGGGTGATGGTCGCAAAAGAAAAACCGAAAGGGATAAAAGGAAAAACCCTTCCTTTCCCTCGAATGGGGGAGGGGGACGACGAAACAGGGACTACGTCGAGGGGGCCGCGGATCCATACGGCAAGGAAGAGGAAGAATGCTCACCACGGGGGCGGGAGGGCCAGCAGAGATGCGGGTAAATGGGGGAGGCGCGGAACCCCGGGAAGGGGGGGGCCGCCTCGGCGCAAAAAAAAAGAAAAGGAGTTTGTCGTCAAAGTTTGCCAGCGGGGGAGCGGAAAAAAAATACTTCGAAAATTGCTGGCAAGGAAAGAAAAGAGTTTTTGTGCTCGGTGAAAGGGGGGTTTTCATCTTCTGGAGTCGCTTGAGGAAAGGAAAAAAGGAGCGCCGGGCTTCCCACCATAAAACCGACAATCGGTCACCTGGGGGGGGAGATAACCTTCGCGCAACTCTTGCGAGGGGACTATGTGGGGGGGAAGTAGCGGATCACCCAAAGAACACAATCTGCCTGAAACACCCTTCCTCTTTCTCGGAAGGTTTTCATAGCGAAGGGGAAAAACCCGGTTCGTGATCGATGCAGAAAAAAAAAAAAGGGGTCCCTCCTTGTGTCGAGGTTGGCAGATCCGAACGAGGGGGGAAGAAACGTCCTGCGCCGACGTTAAAGAGAAAAGAGGTTCGTGGGGGGGGAAGGTAATCCGATTGGGAAAGTAGGAGGGAAAAAGATGGGGAACCCTCCTGCTTTTCAAAAAAAAGAAAAGACTACCCCCCCTGACCAGACCTGGAAAACATAGGAGACATCAACACAACAAAAAGGGGAAAGGAAAAAGAGATAGATGGTCAACGGTATGGGGGGGGGAGGCTTGGCTCGCGCGACCAACAAAGAGGATGCTTTTCCTCGGCCAAGTTGACGCTACTGGTCCAAAGAAAAAATGACCGCTATCGTCAAGAAGGGAGAGAATGGCTGTACGGCCGTGCGAAAAAACAACCTCTACAACCTGCATTTACATAAGAAGCATAGAGTCCCTCACGGGGGGGGGGGCTGTCTCGAAATTTCATCTCTAAATAGTCACCGACGACGGGGTGTTCATAAGATTGGGGTTCTGCCTCCGGGGAGAGCTAAGGGGCCACCCACCAGAGAAAAGCCTCCTATAGGGCGCGCCTTTTATAAGAAGGACTTCTATGAGATGGAGTTGAAAGAACTTCTCTCTTGGAGAAATGCAAATCTACTACCTCATCTACCATGTCGTCATCACCGTAAAAAAAGGGAGCGAAGGCTTCCATCCATTTAAAGGGGGGGGGGGGGGGGGGTCTCTAGAAAAAGTCTGAACGGTTGCCGAAAAAAAGAGGAGGGGAGTTCTTGGGAGAAGAGAAAAGAATGCCTGGAAGGGGGGGGGGAAACCTAACCCTCTAAAACCAGACGGGGGGGAGAGCTTTGCTGGGAGAAAGCCAAACCTTGGTTGAGACATAAAAGGGCCACTTTCCTTTACCCGATCGGCGGCGCGCTGCGCAAAGAAAATCGGCACGGGTCCGAGAAAAAAAAGGCGGGGACATCCTCTGCGTGGCGAGAAAGTTCCTTCGTTGTCGAGTTTGTGCCAGCACCTACGAAGAGGGGGAAGGCCACTACTGGGGAGAAAAAATCTGCAATCCCTCCAGACGGAAAAGAAAAAAAACCACTGACCGATATCGAGAGAGTCGAGGTGCTATCGGTTGGAAGAGGAGGGGGTGACCGTCTACCGAAAACTAAATGTTTCGCGCAGTTATGGAGCGGGGGGGAAAGTGACGTGAGCATGGAGAGGGAAGAGAAAAGGGGGGATGCCTTAAAATTTCTTCCCGAGTTAGCCCTTGCGAAAGGAAGCCTCTGCCATCGCGGAATCACCATGGTGAAACTACATAGGGGTGGTTGTCCCAGTAGGGGAAAAGAGGAGCAAGAAGGGCCTCATCGTCGAGCAAAGGACCGAAGCCATAGGATCGAGACAAAAAAGAGAGAACTCTTATCGTGCAGGGGGACATAACGAAGGGTTCTAGCGGCGACGGAAAACACGCTGAATCAAAGGGGTAGGAGAGTTTGTTTTCCGGCCGCCTTGTCGATGGGGAAAAAAACGTCACAGCAGGGGGAAAGAGGATGCTCCCAAGACTCAAGCTCCGGGGTGGGGGGGGAGGAAGGAGGTGACGCTTTCTGGAGGCGAACGGGGGGGGGGAAAGCCTTCTTCTTCGGCGTCAAAAAAAAAGGGGATTTCTTTTCGGAAGGACCCAAGACGACTCCGAGAGGAATCAGGCATGAACTTTTCTGCACGCTAGAAAAAGGTACCTTCAAGGAAAGGGGGGAACCGAGACCTGCCACGTAGGAAAGGGTAGACGCAGCTGCTACTTGGTAAAAGGGAAGAAAATAACTTTTTGCGTTCGTGAGCGAAGGGCCACTACAACTTATCCAACTCATCACACTTCTGCGCCCGGCCGAGTAGTACCTGTTTCATGGAAAGAGGTATTCCGATCCGAAAGAAAGGAATGGTTCCCATTAAAAAAGGCTGAGAAGGGTTCTTTGGAAGCGGAAAAAAGGTGCCTACCAGTCTCTCCGACCTGATAGGGTACTTCCGACCGATCTCTGACGTCCCGCATGCAAAGGGGGAAAAAAAAAAACACCCCGAAAAAAAAGGGGGTCTTCTTTAGCGGATCCAGCAAGAGAGGGGAATGCATGACCGGGGAGGACACTTTTCACGCAGAAAAACGTCACTACCTGAGTCGTCTACGAAAAGGCGATCTGGCTGGCCAGATCCCGAAAAAAGACTCAGAACTAGAAACAACCGTTCATGG
>Ga0179593_1606373_pt1 | contig 10297 bp, 16 predicted proteins | sample CZODoug2_1_08_16_FD_185931 | JGI IMG/M metagenome (GOLD analysis project Ga0179593, IMG submission 185931) | Vadose zone soil fungal communities from Angelo Coast Range Reserve, California, USA - CZODoug2_1_08_16fungal (PacBio error correction) | ecosystem: Environmental > Terrestrial > Soil >...
CATGTAGGAGGTCAGGCCAAGGGAACAGTCAATCCACGATAGGAGAGGAAAGACAAGAACGCTACATAGCACTCTAAAGCCCGGAAAACGGAGGGGGGGCGCGCGCAAGAAAAAAGGGGGGGGCAAAAAGATGGCGACCTGGCACAGCGCATACAGTCTGAGGGGAGGGAAAGCCGGACAACAACGTACAGGGCGAGAGCCGCAAACACCGGGGCCAACCTGCAATGAAGACGAGAAGGATCGGAGCTCACAAAAATACGAAAGATGCAAATAAATGCGGTAGTGCAGGCTCACACATCTAAAGAGAAAAAGGCTTAGTCGTTGTGTCCAAATAGACAGGTGGGGTTTTAATTGCTGAAAAAAGGAGAATCTCGGGCAAGTTGTGTCAGTGGTGAAGGACCCGCGGACGAAAAGGAGGCAGCAAGCAGTCGTGAGATAAAGTAGTTGTCATCGAATCAAGAGTGACAAGATGGACAAACGGACGCGTGAAATGCGAAGGGGAAAAGAGAAGACGGTCAATATATGACCACAAGGAAGGAAAGATTTTACAGTGATGAAACATACCGGAGTAAAGATGCACAGGGGCAATCTTACACCAAAGAAGGAACATAGAGGAAAGAAAAAGGGCACAAGGCCACCGGGCGACGTGGCAAAAGGAAAAGTGAAACCTAAATTCATGGGGAAAGAGACAGCGGATAAGAAAACCCTAATCCCTGTCAGCAGAAAGAAGGGGTGGCGAGACACTGACCGATGGGTCTGGTAGGGAGGAGATACACGGGGGGGAAAGCAACAGGTGCGCATAACGGTCACACAAACGTACGTTCTACGACACGATGTATGGGAACAGGAACGAAGAAAAAAAAAAATAGGGGGGATCGGAGGTCAGTGTCCGGAAACGTGCGGGTCTTGTGCTCGATGCGATGACACTCTGGATTTCCGAGAGGAATCGGTCGGCTGAGTCAGGGGATAAAGTTGGCGAAAGGCGGATCAGGAAGAATAACACACGCTACGGGGAAAAAAACGAGTCCATGAAAAGGACTACGCCCCAGGGGGGAAACAGCACCATCCCCGGAGAACAGAGATGTCCTAATGAACAGGATATCGTCGAAAAGAGAAACGGGGGCCCTGCGGAACTATCCGCTCGGGGGTGTATCGGGGGGTTAGGATTGGGGACAGGGTGTGCGCGGTGGGTGATTCCCTTTCGCGGCCGCGGAAGAATAACGGGAAGGGATTCCATAAGCCAAGCGAAGGCGGGGAGCAGTTTTGTTGCACGCGGGGGGGGGGGGGGTGCCGACAAATATGGATGTGGGGTCAGGGTGCATAAGGGACTGGGGTAGGGTGTGCTGAGTGCGTGAGGGTTTGGGGCAGGGGGGTAATGCCGGGGATGGTCTGTTATGGGCAAGGGTAGATTGTTGTGCTGGTCGGGGGGGGGTTGGGGAGGGAGGATTGGGTGTGGGGGGGGGGGTAAAAAACTGAGGGAGAAGGGTCGCAAAACGATGGGGGTGGGCGGGGTAGTGTTGCCGTAAAGGGATGGCAATCTCGTGGGGGTGGGAGAAGGAAGGGGGGGGGTCAAGGTGAGTGGTGCATCGCAGGTGAGGTGGGGAGGGGAGGTTGGTGTGGGGAAAAATGAGTGCCGGGAGGGGGGGGGGGTGGGGAGAAACGGTTGGGGTTCAGGAGGGTAGGGGGGGGGGGGGGTGGGGGGTGGTTGGTGGGTGTGGTGGGGTTGGGTGGGGAGGTTTTTGGGTAAAGCAGCCATCACGCCGCGACGGCTTAGGAGGGCAAATACCGCCGGGGCATCCTCTTCCCGCAACGGCCCAAAAGCGAAAAACCCACAGGGGAACAACAGGGACCATGCCTTCCGCGCCGCAGATACGCTCTACGCCCAAAAAATAAGAGCAAACGAGCGGCCAGGACCGGGCTTCAGAGCTTTCACAAAGGGTTCACCAGCATTCACCTAATTAGGAAAGTCTTGGGAGGGACCAGCGGGCCTGCTGGCTAAATCCTGTCGTTCGCGAGCATGGAACATGCTCCGGAACCGGATACCTCTCGTGTACGTAATCAAAGACACCACAGGAGAAAAAAAAGTACCTCGAGTGCAAGGAGAAGGACAAAGATCAACATCCCGTTGCACGCCAAGGCCTGCACCGGGAGCGGTCGGGGGTACGGCGTGCGCGTCACCAAGCGCGTTTGTAGAAAGAGGGATCACAAAAGCCGCACAGGCTGAGACAGCTGGAGACGACAAACTGTAGACAGCATCACCGGGGACCAGCAATTGGGGTGAAAGGCAAAAAAAGGGCAGGTCTGAATTGCACTCCCAACCCAAGCAACAGCAAGAGGTGGGAAATATACGGAGTTGGGGGTAAAGCCATAGAGAGGAATGAGCTGGGAACGAACCGTGGGGTTCTTTGTGTGGGTGCATCTGACAGGTCGGGGGCTGAAAAACGGTTCCAAAGGGCGTACCGGAGAGGCTTGGGGGCGGAAAACGTTCCATCAGAGTGCTGTATCCGGAAAAGTCGGGGAATGGGCAAGAACTCAAAGGCGGGAGGGAGCTTACTGCGTACTCTGGGACGACAGGGGGGGGGGGATAAAGGAAAAACGCACCACAGGGGGGGGTGGGACGGACAAAACGTGAAAAAGTTGCGCGAACATGCACCGGCGACTAAACGCGAAGGCCGACACGAGGTTCACGAAAGCAGTAGCCAAAGAAAGGGTGATGCATACCGGAGAATTGAACGGCAACCGGGGCTAGCCAGTGCAGTCACGCAGACCCACAAAGAAGCCAGCGCTCATGAAGGAATTGAAAGGGAGAAAGGAACCCGGAAGAAATTACGACGATAGACAGTAAACACATAGCACGCACGGAGGAGGGGCCTCCGCTGCGACACCCGAAAAAACGACGTTACTGAGGAGTTTAAAAAGGGACCAGTGCCAGTGAGGACTCGGAAAAAGGGGATGCACGCGTGATGATCATGAGGGTGAAAGTAGCCAGGTTAGCCCAAGCTGGAGTAGCAACACTGGGGGGGGGGGGGGGAAAGGGGTGTGGGTCAGTGCGGCGGCGCGCGGCTGTGTTCGGCGTACTCAACGGTGAAGGCTGGGGGTGTGTAAGTCCGGAAGGTCCTGACGTGTGGTCTTCGGGACTCCCCGAAAAAGCACGACGAGGCCCTGACCATCACACACGGCCCTTGTGACGACAACACTGAGCCAAATAATGATGGCAGTGCCAAGGGAGTGGTGTAGGAAAAGGAAGAAACGTGTTGCGCTGGTCGCTCAATCTCCATGCGGGGGACTGCATTATGGGCGTACCGTTGAAGGAAAATGGTGGCCTTCAAATGGTGAGCCCGTCGGACAATCAGAACGCAGGGGGGCGAGAGGCGACACCGAAAGCACCAAGTGGGTGCGGGGATATAAACTGGATTGGAAGACACTCTTCGAAAGGGAAAGTGACAGTAAACGCACGTCGAAAACGGCCGGCGACGAATCCAGGGGTATCTCACCTGTTTCCTAGAAACAAACTGGAAGGGGCCAGAAAGCCTGCGTCTACAGGTAGAGCCGAAGCCGCGAAATGAAGTGGTAAATAGACAACTAACCCGTTCCCTCGGGGGCAGTTGCAAAAGGGTGTGAAGGTAAGTGAAAGAGCGGGGAGGCGGTGCTCCGAACCTCACACCCAAGTGAAGTACTGACACAGATACTATATGAAGGGGTAAGTTTACGGGATCACGAACTGGGAGTTGAAGGTACGACGGACACGAACCTTCCATGCAGAGGAAAAAAACTAAAAAAGGATCGATTGAAAACTGTAAGGGGCGGAAGATGACACGTTGTCACCAGGGGAATACAAGGAGACAGGGGGTGTCACAGCGCATGGCCAAGAACGTAATAGGGTTGATACGACAAAAACCGGAATTTGGGGCACGGCTCAGGACTAGAAAAAAACGAAAAAAGACATGGCCTGACAGGGAAAACAACGGTTTCTTGGGACGGTGACCAGCGAATGTGCGGATCGGACCCGTGCCACGAACACCGAGCGGGAAACGTTCACAGCGTCAAGAAAAAGCGCCACAAAAAAAATTGTAGGAAACTGCACCCTGGGTATCCCAAAGGGGGAGCGATCGGTTTCAGAAAGAGTGTGTCGCGCTACGGCGCGTTTTCGGGGGGACAGGCCAAATAAGCACAAATAAATAAAGGATGGTGACCGCCAGAGAGTGGGACGGAGGAAAAATTCACAACAACGAGGCAATCCTCCGGCAAGCAACGGTGGGCAACAACTGTCCCGCGTCTCGTCTTAGCAGAGAGGTGTGACGAGAGAGACGGGTGTCGGCCGGTGTGGAGAGGACAACCGGACGGTGAATAGGGGGGAATCAAGGAGGTGCTGGTGCCATACATCAAGGGTGACGGGAGGTTAAAAATAATGAAAAAGACAAGCAACACCATCCAAGGAGTGGAGAAAAAGTGGCAGCTTGTCTGGCGGGACGGGGACCCGCGCTAGGGGGATGTGTGCCAATATGAAATCCTGGGAGAAACATTCTGCGGGGGAGGATTTAAGGTCAGGTGTGTGTAAGGTGGGTGGGGGGGGTAAGGGTATGAACACCTCGGCGCGTGTCGCAAACATACAAGGGAAAGTGAGGACACCACTGCAAAACACGCCAACAGGTGGGAAAATGAACGTAGGCGGAGAAACTAGTAAACGCTTGAAAGGAAATGTGCCGATGCGAACACAAATTGAAAAAAGAGACAGGTAACGCTGTGCCCCTGCTAAGGGCTTGGGGAGAGGGGGTGGACGGGTCAGGGGAACGAAGAAAGTGCCCGTTAAAGAAGATTTAGGGGCTAGAGCAAACGGTACCCGTCAAGGAGGAAACCTTTTAACAACATCTTATGTGGACTCTTTTGTTGAGCGAGAGAAAACAAAAACAAAAGAGTTCCAGGAGTAGGCCTTCCTCTCACTTCTGTCAGGGCAACAAGGACCTGGAATTTTTAAGTAAAAAAAGTCCTAGAACGAACGCCCCGTCACAAAGATAATAGTCGGAATAATTCCAAAAAGGGTTTCGAAACCTAGGCCATAAAACCGTGCTACAAAATTTCTCAAATCAAAGGAGAGTTTGAAGACTGGTAGACCCTGGTTAAGGAATCAAGCAGCTGTAGAGGACAAAAGAAAGCCCACTTTACAACGAGTCGGTCTTAAATCAAAATTGCAACATGGCTTCGTGTGAAAATGGCTGAGGGAAAATGCCCAAAAAAAAAAATGGAGGCCTAGTGAAAAAAACTGAAAGGGGAATGGAGCCCTTTTCCCTAGTTAAAACGTAATAGGGGCATAAACTCTCAACCCGCGCCTGGAAAATGTAAAGGCCCCACGCTAAATAGGGGGGATACCGGCCATGAGTCACTTTTGGGGAACGCATCTAAAGGACACTGGGAACGTCACTGGATGGCGAAGCACACTCGAGACAGGCAGAAGCAGGGGGGGGAGCTACGAAAAAATTAATGAAGGTAAGGCCGTTAACGGGGGGGCGGAGACCGTCTTCAAAAAATATAAAACGGGGCCTTGGAAAGGTCTTTCAAAAATTGCATAAATTCCCCTAGTAAGTCTCCACCCTTAAACACACGCGACTTAAAAAAAACCTTTCACCATGCAAAGCAGAAAGAGTCGCTGAGAACGCCGGGGCAAGGGCCGGCCTAGAAACAAGAAAAGGGAGAGAAAGTAAAAACTCGACCTTCGCAAAAAGAACTTAGATCAAAAAAGAGGAGAGGAAAAAGATATCTTCCAAACGGGAGAAACGGCACCCGTTCTGCTTGTAGACTCAGAAGGGCAGAAGACCAAATGAAACATCAGGGAGAAGCCTGCTCGCCATGTTAAGTCTTGAAGCCATGTGAAAGGGCCGTGTCGTAACAACGCACGCTAGTTGGGGATGAACCTGTACCAAGAAAAAATTAAAAAAAGGAAGGTCAGGTGTAAAAAGGGGAAATCAAAAAAAGTAATACGGCCTTAAAGGGGGGAATGGTTCCAGTATGGATTCGAAAAGAAGGAATGAGGGTCCGCAGTCGGAAGGGGAAGACCAGCAGCAAGAAAATACTTTAAGTGTTATTGGGGAGCCTGCACCATTTCACACGTCAGGGAACATTGGAGGGGGAGACGGCTTCGAGTGGTCCGAGGAAAAAAATCCCTCCCCGTTTCCGGGGGGGTTATTCCCAAAGATGGGGTAAGGAGCAAAGTTCGGCCCCGGGCAACAAGGGGGGTCCTTGCCCAGGCAGGGGACCAAGTCTGTCCCCAGAAAAAACATCCCATGTCTGGACCACTATCCACTCACAAAAAAAGGGGCAAGGTTGCCGCAGTCCTCCATTTGTCCAGGAGCCGCTGAAATTGAAGGAAGGAAGGCTCGAAAAATCTGGGTGAAAAAAATTACGAAAGATCGCCTTGGAAGGTCGGTAATTTAAGTTTCGAACCAAAGCGTTTGAATGTGGGACGCGGGTAAGGGCATGTGTTTGCCTGGAGGGGGGGAAACGATCATTGTCTTGAACCTTCCACAAGTTGCGCAATCGTGGTCAGGGGGGGGTGGGAAGAAGGGGCAAAGCCTCTGGGATGCGCTTGGGGTGGTAAAAACAGTTGCGCGAAAAGGAATAGGAAAAGGAGTTGTTGTCAAACCAGAAGGGCCGCATTACTGGCCGTATACTGACGGGACCAGAGTATAGCGCACAAGGGCGACGGAGTCCGTGGAGTGGGGCCAGTCCCAGGTGGAGCCGCTATGTGAGGAACGAAATTGGACGCCAATGGGGAAACAGATAAGTCCTGTCCAATCGAAAGCACATCAAACCGAGGATAAGGATTTCTGAAAGAAGGGGGAAGCTCCGGGGACCTCAGCGACAACACCGAAGGAACTTATCGTTCGGGGGTGAAAAACCCTTGATTCGGAATACATAACTAACCCTTGCCTAAAAAATAGACCCCTCTTACCCTCCTTATGAATTGGTCCCGGGCTACGCCGTTGATGGGGGAAGAAGAGAGAAATCGTCGGTACTGGTTGGGAGGGGCAAATTAGCACCGCCTTATCAAAAGAGAAAAAATCTCTGACTTCGTGGAAAAAGGGGAAGGGGTTTGGCCATCTCCTTTGTTATGCTGTCGAGAAATAAATAAAGGTGAGGTTATCTCAGGTCCCTGCGAGAGGGAAGTTCTCGAAAACGCGAGAAACTAACATTTCTCCCTGGCAACGCGAGTTTCCAACCAATAATGGACACCAACCAAAGAAGGGTAACGGACGATTGCTTTGATCTGGCCAAAGAAAAGTTCCTGGAATTAAAAGTAAATAACTCCATTAGAAGAAAAACTGAAAAAGTGGAGAGTGTTCTTAAAACGGGGGGAGACCGATCTCGGTCGGGCCCAGAATAAAAAAGCTCTGTTGAACCTTCCCAGAAAAAGGGGTAATCAGCCCGAGGCTGCTGCAAGGGGGATGCTAAATTTAAACGAACCGTAGGCAAAAGCAACAATAAAAGAAAAGGCGGAACCGGTGGGAAAAGCCAAACCGGCAGCGCAGAACCTGATCAACGGGGGCTGAGGGTAAATGAAGCACAGGAACGGCGGGAGGGAATCATTAAAACCGGTGTGAGTCTCAGAAAATACCAAAACCCAAGAGAAAAAGAACAACTGCTTCAGTAAAGAGGGAATCGGGATCAGGCTAAGTAGAGGGAACCAGGCCAAAAAAAAACGTGCACCCCGACCGCTCCAGGGGGAATGGCCAATCCTTCATCGAATTGCAAAGGGTGGGCTGCATATTCCAAAAAGGAAGAGCAAGGGGGTTCCGTACGGGGGCGGACAAAAAAGATAATTATTGAAGTCCCCTACCGGGGAAGTGGGGGGAGACTACACAAACAACACCTGAGATCACGCTTCCCGCGACGAAAAAGAACGGAGAAAAAAACAGGGGGAAGAAAAAGAGATGATGTAAACTCGCTTGCGCGCGAGGAGTCCAAAAGGGTGGTGTTGTTTATGGCTCCTGGGGGAAGATGCGTGGGCCCCGGCCTTAAGCTACCGTGAGCACGGGCCCGTACGGCTCCGTGCCAATCGGAAGGTGGAATAAAAGTACCATCTCGGAAAAAGGTCGCAGGGAGGGCCAGGCAAGGACGTTACGGAGAAAAAATGGTAAAACTGAGGGGGGTGTTCCAGATCCGAGGGGGGAGCATGGCTGAGCCACAAGAGGACCATGTGGAAGGAAATAACGTGGAAGGGGGTGGGGAGGGTACTACGTTTGGGGGGTATCGACTGAAGACGAACCTGACAGTGAAGTCCGCACGCCCGTGGAAAAGGGGCTCCAATTGAAGAGAACATCAAGGCCCCACTTCTACAAGTGTAAAGGGATCAGTGCGGCGTGTAAACATAACCAGGGGGGTTGGGGGGGAATAGCGGGAAAAGGAGTATCCTTCGCTCATTGAAGGGGAGGGGGCTCCGTGTCGGCAGAGCCGACTTCACCATGGCATGCGGACCGGGGTAGGAAAAATGATACTTTTTTCACAGAAGATCCCCCGATTTCAAGACGCTTGGGAGAATAACACCAATCCCCTACGAAAGGGACCGCGAATGTACGTTCTGGCATTTTCAGGCGAAATTTGGGACGCGTGTGGCCAAGAAGAAAAGACCTCGTGTGACATCAAAAAATGATGGGGGGTTGGGAAGGAACCTTCTTGCACGGAAAAAAAAAAGCGCGGTGCCTGGCGGGGATAGGGAAGTCTCGGATGGGGGGAGAATGTCTATACCAAAAGAGCCCTGACCGACAACTCGAAGGGGGGGATTTCGGCCCGGCGAATAATAAGAAAAAAAGGCGATTGCACATACACCTGGGGGGCCCCGGAGCCGCTAAGCCGCGTGTCGGTCACTACTGGACCGATCAGGACACAGGAAGAAAGGGGGAACTAAAAAACTCCTACGGGGGAAACCGCTCGCGAGAGGTCCAGGTTACGGGGGCCCATCGGAGGTAAAACCTTTCTGGGGGTAAGAATACCCGACAAAGGGGGGGTTTAACACATAACCCGCAAAAGGGCTAGTTGTGGGGCCGCGGGTGGAGCCGACGGCAACTTTAAAAACGTAACGGTGGGAAACGTTGGTGAGGAGGAAACATGATTATGATTATTCCGGCATCACAAAGATAGGGCCGAAGAAAAAAAAGAGGGGTCTACATTTCCCGTACTTTCTCGCAAGCGCTCTACTCAAAAAAATGTCGGACTTTCCCCAAACAAAAAGACGAAGACCTGGACCTTTCCAATATCTTAGGGAGTTCGGAGGTGCGAGGAACAAGTTGTAAACAGGGGGGATCTCTATGTGGAATGGCACCGTCCGCATTTCGACTTCTGTAGAAGAAGGGGTTTGCAAGCAGACAAGAGCGTCGGTTAAGCAAAAAGTCGCTGCTAATTGCTTAGGATGATGCTCTCCCCAAGCATAAGGGGGAAGCGACGGGGGGCAAAGGGTAGGTTCGGATCTTTGGCGGGTTCTGGAGAAGGGAAAAGGGGAAATGGGTAAAGACAATCTTGGTCGGAAAAGTGCGTGCCAATGAGGTGGGAAGTTCACAGGGGACCATAAAAGGAAAAAAGACGCCAAAAAGCACACAAAACTGGAGACGTAAAGGACGTTCAGCCATAAGGCAAGCAGTGGTTCGAGGAAACAGGGGATGGAGCCACACAGGAGGAAACTCCCACGACACCGGGAGAAAAACAGGGCTCGAAGCTTGGGGAGTAAGGGGATAAATCGCTTGGTCTCGAATCAGCTGTATGAAAAGGGGGGACAACGAAAAAAAGCAATTGAATGGCTGCTCGGGATCACAAACCACCTTAACAGGGTCTTCTGTTCGGGGGGGGGACAGTCGAACCTTTTATCAGACTGGAAAAAACCCGGTCAATGAAGAAGGCGTCGGGGGAAAAACCGCCCCGTTGGCCTCCGTAAATAGTTGAAAAGAAACCTTAGCGATACAAACTGTGGGTTATATGAATTAAATCGAAACCCCCAGCGAGAATATCTGGAGAATGGACCATGATTAAGGGGACTAAAAGAGAAGAGAACTTAAATTATTTCATTCTAAAAGGGAGTAAAGAAGGGCTCTACCGGCTCAGGGAAGGCTAATCGAACGCAAATTTGATCGGGAGGGGGAAATTAGTAACGGGGGGGAGTTGAAAGTCTCTTCTCCAAAGTCTGGCACGGGGGATTGTTCGTGTAACCGTTTCAGACTGCAGGCGTGAACCCGGCCACGGCACCGCGAAGGAAAAATAAAGGCAGGGGGGCGCGAGCATCCCCGTCGTCGAGAACGCCGCTAAATGGCGGCAG
>Ga0179593_1689562_pt1 | contig 10297 bp, 19 predicted proteins | sample CZODoug2_1_08_16_FD_185931 | JGI IMG/M metagenome (GOLD analysis project Ga0179593, IMG submission 185931) | Vadose zone soil fungal communities from Angelo Coast Range Reserve, California, USA - CZODoug2_1_08_16fungal (PacBio error correction) | ecosystem: Environmental > Terrestrial > Soil >...
AAAGGAACCTTAACTTACTTGTGAAAAAAAAAAAAAAAAAAGGGGCCAGTTTAACTTCCCGTGAAGAAAAAGGTTAGGAAGGGCCCATGTTCTGGGGGGAGAGACCAAGTCTCCCTGGGGGGAAAACTCGCCGGTTTTCCGAGGAAGGGGGGGGGGGGGAGAAGCTTCAAAAAAAAAAAAAAAAGAAGGTAACCGTCCATGGCGCTAGAGGTGACCCCCTTTGTTGTGTAAAAAAACACCATCGAACTGGGGGGAGGGAGAACTGGAACGAAGGGGGAGGGGGTGAAGCTCAACGTGGCGGAAACATTGCTGTTTAAGCACAAACGAAAGGAGAAGGGAGAGCCCAGTTTTCTTTTGGGGGCAAAGGGGAGAAGGGCGGAAACCCCGGAAGGGAAAGGGAAGGACCATCCTGTTTGGGGGGGGGGGATGAAAGAGGATGAGCTTTTTGTTCCTAAGAGTTTTCCTTCCAGAAAAGCAGAGAAGAGGGAAAAAGAGGAACCACTATGGAGTCAGACCGGACGAAAATTAAGAAGAGAAAGAGAACCCTGAAGGACAAGAGGTACCAAATGTACCTGCGTACGGAAACCGACTAATATATAGTCCGTGACCCGGGGGGGCTGGGGAAGTTGGGGGGAAAAAAAAAGGAAAGAGGGAAAAGGGGGGGTTCCATCTGGGACTGGGGAGGGAGGGGGAAAGGATTCTGATTTTGAGTCCTTCGGGGGGAGACTGCAAAAACAGCTCTAGGGAAGGAAAAAAGGGGGTGAGGGGAAAAAGGAAGGAAGGAGAGAAGGAACTTGATCGACCAAAAGGGGAAGAGGGGGTCTATAATTACTTCGACCAGCCTTCATAAAAAAAAAAAAACCAAAAAGAGGAAAAAGAAAAAAAAAGGGAGGGGGGAGGGAAACTAAATGAGTCTGTCGCGCACCAAAAAAAGGGGGGGGGACATCTGTGGTTGCGCACGTTATTTGAATCCCCCCTCTCTTCTGGCTCCCGCCCTTCCGAACAAACTAGAAGGGAGGGAAAAAAACAAAAAAGGATTAGAGGAAAAGAGAGAGATAGAAAAGACTTTTTCGCAAAACATACTTTGCAAAAAAAAAGGACACACAACAATTTGGGGTGCGCGAAAAAAATCATTTTAGAAAAACGGAAAGCGTCTTTCTTCCCTCGGAAGAAGGGGGGGGGGAGGAAAGACTGTGTTCGCATGTAATTATCGAAAAAAAACTTTTTTGTTCGATCAAAAAAATAATAAAAGACGAAGGTACTACTGGGGGCCCCCGCAAAAAAGGGGAAAGGAGAAAGCCTTTTTTTGCAGTGGAAAAAAAAAAAGAGGGGGGCCAGTTCACGAAGAGGACAACCGGGGCACAGAAAAAAGAAAAATCCCAGAAAATTGAACCGGGGGCAGGGAAAAAAGGGGGGGGGAAGTCATGGGTCCACTGTCCCAAGTCCAAAGAAAGAAGGGAAGTCCCCCTTGATCAACCAACAGGGTGGTACCGGGAAGAGGGTGACAAACCTTCAGGGGGGGGGAGAAAAAACGGAAAAGAGTCCGTCTCCATGGAAGTAAGAAGAACTCTCCGTTTGGTAAGAGGAATTGCTAGCAGGGAACCGAACATTTAGGAAACAAAAGAGGAAATAAGGGAGAGGAGGGACATCCCAAACAGATGTGCCAGGAAACCCGTTCCATATCAAGTGAAGGGTGAACCAAAGAAGAGGTGACAGGCCACTTGAGTTTGTGCTCAAAAAAAGGGGGGGCGAACGAAGTAAACCCCCTTGAAGAAAGAAAAAAACCACCGCTGGGGAAGAAAAAAAGCGAATTCCCCGAACCAAAAAGGGAGCATTGTGTCAAAACAGTTCACAACAAAAAAAAAAAGAACTACCAATAGCGCATAAAGAAAAAGGGGGGGGGCACCCAGTTTAGAAAAAGATCATTCAAACCGAAAGTCAGGAAAAAGAAAAGAAGAAAACTACTCAACCGGTAGACAAGGGGGGAGGGGAGGAAAAAAAATTCCCTTCCCTAATTTGAATGACCAAAGGGGGGGGGACCGTAAAAAGAAGTTAGGGGGGAATAACGTCCTCAAACTTGTTGAAAGGGGGGGAAGAAAGTAACCCTAGAGGGGGGAAGAGTGGGTACACCCCACATTTCAAAGGTGGAGTGAGTAGTCCCCCTCACTTACCCAATGAAAAAGAGGAGAGGTTAAACTCTATAACTCTAAATTGGAGAGGTGGCAACCGAAAGAACACGAATTTTTCGTTTGACAGAGGGTCAGGAAAGGAAAAAGGGGGGGTTGTTGGGCCAGGGGAAAAAAGGGTCCCCCGGGGGAGACGGGGAAGGAGCCCCTTTAAGAAAAGGGTAAAGGAAAAAAGAGTAATCCCCCTAAAGATTGAATTAGGGGGGAAGAAGGGGTCAAACTGCCCCGAAAAGCAAAATTCCAAGGGGAGGGGGTGTCACGTGATTCGGGGAAGAAGGGGGAAAAAACGGCCCTAATGGGCCCCCGGAAAAAAAAGGGAAGGGGGTGTACTCTAAGGAAAATGCCGCTTCGGAGAGGAAAAAAGGAAAAAAGCAAAAGGAAAAAAGGGGGGGGGGTTCTTACCACCAAGAAAGCCACCCAAAAAAGGGGGAAACATTCCTATATTCCCCTCGGGAAGAGAATCCGCACACCCTCCGAGTAAGAGGGGTGACGGGGAGACTCCTACGTTCCCATCGGGAGAAGGGGAGAAAAAAGGTGGAAGAGAGTATCCTTCACTTCCCAGGGGAAGGGGGGGGAACTACACTTTTTGATCTAAAAACAACGGATGAAAAAAGATAGATCAACCCATTGTCGGGAAAAAGGGGGGGAGAAGGGGGGGAGGGGGAGAAAAAGAATCGTAAAGCGGAGTACCCGATTGGCCCCACAAGGGGGGAAAAGGAAAGAACTTTTTTCATGGAGGGGCGGTATATCGTCAGGGGAAATGGGGGGGTGTCCATTTCGGTAAAAAAAAAAAGTGCCTTGAAAGGGGAAAAAAAGGGGAAAGGGGGAATCTTCTCTAGAGCGCATTGAGAAAGGGATCAAACTGAGGGGGGGGCAGTCACGTTTTCCTACACGAGAAAAGGGGGAATGAAAAACGTCTTGCGTGGCAGGAAAAAAAAGGGGGGGGGGGGGGGAAACTTGCGCAGCAGTTAGAATGAAAGGGGAAGGAGTGGAATTCACTCGGGAAAGGGGGGGGGGAGACCCAACGTCCAGCGTCGCCACAAAAAGGGGGGGAAAAAAAATAAAAGAAGTACCCTCCTGGCCCACCAAAGGAAAGGAAAGAAGGAAAGGGAACTAACCATTCGGGAAGGTAAAACAACCCTGAAAAAGAAGGGACAATTTTCGTCTTCTCGCAAGGGGAAGAGGAAAGGAAGGGGGGGGTACGTGAAGCCCGCATCAAAAGCCGAAAATTGAAGGGGAAAAAAACCGTTTTAATTCAGCTCCGGGGAAGTTGATCCGGGGGAAGGAAATGAAAAAGACTTTGTACTTCCCCATAAAAGTGAGAAGAGGAATCTTCCCTTAGAAGCCCAGGGGGGGGGGAAAGGAAAAGAACAAGTTTTCCCGTTTATTGGGGAAAAAAAAAACGTTGGACGTTTGGAAGGGAAAAGGAGATGGCCATCACGCGTGCAGAAGGAAAGAGAGGAAAAAAGGTCGTGAGTTTTTCCACATGAGGGTTTGTGAAAGGGGGGGGGAAAAACCATCGAACCGGAAGGGGAGGCTTTGAACAAAGGTTGGTTCATTTTACCTTTGTGAGAGAAAGAAAAAAAACAGGAAGTCGCAATAAACATTGCTGGGGAGAAAAAGAAGGGGGAAAAAAATATCAGCCAGTTTCTTTTGTAAGGGGTGGGGGGGAAAAGGGGTCAAGGGGGGAGTTTTTGCCACGTTCGTGGGGGGGGGAAAGAGGAAGGGGGGACCAGAGGCAGCCTTGGGTGCAAGAAAGGAAGGACAGAAGCTATCCATAAATTTCCAGAAAAAGAAAAATGTCAGGAAAAGAAAAGGAGAACGGACCTACTTTAAGGAAAAGAGAGAAACCCCTTTGGATGTGACGCGAGTAATAAAGAGGAAAAGAATTGAGAGGGTATTCTTTTTGGAATCCACGAAGAAGGGAAACAGTTGGGGTGGTACTTGGGGGGCCAGACCCGGGGGAAAAAATAAAGATCGACTGCCAATGTCAAGTCTGGGAACGGGAGGGGGGGAGAAAAGGGGGGAAGTCTTCTTTGATTCCTTCCCGGGGGAAAAAAGAGGGGGAGGAACAACCAGCAGAGGGACGGTGCCCCTTGATGTGCCCACCAGAAGGGAAGGAAAAACCGAGCAGTACTTTGATCGACACAAAAAGTTTTTGGTGCCGAGAGGATGGGCAAACCTGGTCGATAATTTACTGAAAAAAAAAAAAAAAAAACCGCAGGAAATGCCTTCCTAGGAAGAAGAGAGGTATGGGGAAGGGGGGGGGGAAGGAGAAATGAGTCTGTCCCGCGCCGGAAGATGGGGCAACAAGTAGGGGGGAAAAAAAGACTGGGTCTTCCCCTCGGCCCCCCCAAAAAAAAAAAAAAAAAAAAAAAAGACCAAACACCAAAATCCCGCCGAACCCCCTCAACCCAAAACTCCCGAAACCCCCCCCGAGGGGGGAGAGAACCCAAAAACGGAGGAGGGTAGTACAAGAGAGAATAAGGAAAAGAAGTGAAAAAGGAAGTCGAAAAAAATAAGTTGTCCGCACCAATGCACACCACAAATTTTGGTGGTGCAGAAAAAAAAAATAAAAAAAAACAAATTGTGCACGCAACCGAAAAAGAAGGGACAGAAGAATCATTCCATGAGGGGATAAGAAACCAGGCCAACACAACACGACTATCTTAAAAAGGGGAGAATCAAGTACTTCTCCGTTAGAAATATGCGAAGGTCTAATGGTGAAAAAAAAAAAAAAACAGAAGGAGCTGTTTGTTTGTTTGGCAGTTCCAAAAAAAGGGGGGGCCACGAGACTCAAATCAGAAAGCCAAGGGGGGGGGGGAAGGGGGAAGAAATAAAGTCCCAGATTTGACCGGAAGAAAAGAGGGGGGGTGGGAAATTCAGGGGTACACTTTCCAAATTCCAAAGGTAAAAAGGAAAAGCCTAAACAAGTAGAAAGGGGAAAAAGGGGGGAGAGGGGATAAATAAGGTCACTCGCTGTCAAAAGAAGTAAAAAGAAAACTTAAGTGAAAGTAGGGGGGGTCCGTAAAAAAGGAAGAGAAGACTTGTCCGATCGAGAAAAAAGGGGGGGGGGAGTATCTTCTGGAAGTATCGTCAAAAAAACAACAAAAAAAAAAAAAAAAAAAAAAATAATTTCTTAACAAAAGAGAAAAAAAGGGAAAAAAAGCATTTTCATCCCAAAAAAAAAAAGAGGGCAAAAAAAGGGTTTCCATAGCCCGGTTGTTTACTAACACTTGATTTCTGAAGGACAAGGAGGATATTTCCCGCCCCAATTGGGAGGTGGGGGAAAAGAAAAACAAGAAATGGGGTTCAGAACTAGGAGAAAAGTTTCGTCCTTAACACACACGGTTTTAACTATACAGGAGGGGGGGGGCCAAACGAAAAGAAAGGGGGGAAAAAAGAAGGACCCCCAGTTCGCGGGAGGGGGGAAAAAAACAAGCATTGGGGAAACCTCACTCTAACTCGCGAAAAAAAAAAAGAGACAGCGTGTAATGAGAAAAGAAAAGGGGGAAAGCGGAACATCCAACGAGAAAGGAACAGGGGAAAGACGTTGGTCAGATTTAATTATCAAAGACCAAGAAACCTTGCCCTTTAAGAAAAAAAAGGGGACTTGCCCCAAGTGGAGGGGGGAAGGGGGAGGTGCATCCACAGCCTCAACTGGGGTACAAGGGGAGAAAAAAAAAGCTACGCTGTTCTACAAAAGGAAAAAAATTTATTCGTGAAGAAAAAGAAAAAAAGAAAGATGGAAGGTTAAAAAGAAAGAGAAAAAGTGTGTAACGATTTATCCATTTACAAAAAAAAAAGGGGAGGTGCGATATTCTGAAGGGAAAAGGGGGGTGTGGCCAGAGGTTATAGCCTCAGGGTCGTGGGACACTGGCGACTTGTATTTGTGAGAACGAAGGAAAGGAAAAACTATAAGCCCTAGATGAAAAAGAGAGAGCGCAGGTTTCAAACGGCAAAAAAACTGCAACTCAAGACGTGGTTATTCACTTGGAAAAGAAAGGGTCAAGGCCAAGGGAGAACACAAGGAAAAAAACGAAGGTTGTTATTCAGAACTCCCTCTCATGCAGGAAGAAAAGCCACCGATCGAAAAAAAAAAGGAAGGGAAAAAAGGGGAGGGGGGGCGGAACAGCCATGGGAAAAAAAAACACAGAAAAGAGAGACCCCTCCGGGGGACAGAGGGGAAAAAAACCGACCTGGAACACACTAATCGTGACGGAAAAAAAATGAAACGGGCCCTTCGCCTAGAAGATGAAGGAACGAGTGGACGAGAAGAGGGAAAAAAAAAGAAAAAACCTGCAGCCCAGTTGAAACACGACACTGGTGGGAAAAAAAAAAAACAACGGAGGAGTGAGGAAAAGGATAGAGAGAAAAAAGGGGGGAAGAGGGGGGGAGAGGAGGTGAAGTGGAAGATACTAATCTGGAAAGAAAAAGGGGGGAAAAGGGAAAAGGTCCAAAAAAAAAAAAAAAAAGTCCCACGCTTACGTGTGGGGAGACACCCCCGAGGGATATCGTCAGGGTAGGAAATGGGACGGTAAGAACCAGCAAAGTTTGAGGGAAGGGGAAGGGGGGAGGGGAGGATCCTCCGAATCGCATTTAATTCGGGAAAAAATCGTGTCCATTAGGAAAAAGAAAAAAAAGGTGCACTGACACATCAGAAAAAAAGAAAGAGACGTGTGCAGGTCCCCACTTGGGCAGGGGCTGTCCCTCACTTGGGAGAGAGGAAAAAAAGGGATAAGTTCCTTACACTCCAGTAAGGGGGAGAGGGTCAAAGTCGAACATTTTTCCACTTACCTGGAGAAGAAAAAAAAAAGGGGAACCACCCCAAAGAGGGGGAATGAAGGGGGACAACGAACCATGCGGGTTTTGTGTAGGGGGAAAAAAAGGGAAAAAGAGGGGATGAAAAATTTCGCGTCTCTCCGTTGTGAATCGAAAAAATTACGTGGAGTCCCGAGAAAAGGAAAAAAGAAAAAAAAGGGGTTGGGTTGTACCCGCAGGGGGAAAAGAGGGGGGCAAATCCAGTGTCACCTTTGTATGCCTTTTGAAAAAAAAAAAAGGGGTAAGGGGCCACATAAACCTGGGGGGAGAAGGGAACACGTGGTTTTGAGGGACTTGGCCCTTTATTAATGCCAGGGGGGAGGAATAAAAGACTCAAAGTCTCCCAGGGGGGGAAGAGGAGGTAAGATTAAGGTTTTCATTGATGAGGAGGGGGAAAAAAAGAAGGGGGGGGAGACAAGCTCCGTTCCGCTATCCTGTTAGGTTCAAGAAGGTTTTGACACCGCAAGGGGGAGGGTAACTGAGGCGTGGACAGAGGGGGGATGTGGACAAGTTTGTTTAAAGAGCGAACGTTTCCCTTACAAAGGAAGCTGTTGAGCACACCTCAAAGGGGGAAGGGGAAAAAAAAAGAAGGGGTTTTTGGGCATTACGAATCACAAGTGTGGAAGGAAAGAAAAAACGTGGGCTGTTTGAACGTTCCGTTTCACCAGCGGGAAAGTGCGGTGGACATTAGGAAGCTTGGGGGAGGAGAAAGGACGACGGGCACAGAAAAAGCGAGCCATAAAGTAGTGTAAAAAAAAAAAAGAGCAAGACTCCATGGGGGGAGGGGGACGGACCACTTCTTAGGAAGAGCCATGCGACAAAAAAGTATCCATAGGTACAAATGTAACTGACAAGGGGGGGGGAAGGGGATCAACGACTAATAGAGAGGAGGGTGACTTTGGAGGGGGAGAGGGGAAAAAGGGTCCCAGAACGAATCGACTGCAACAAGGTCAATCTGGGACCTGGGAAGGGGGGACCTCTATTTGGTCCCTGCCAGAAGGGCATGAACTGGCAAAACAGCGAGGTGAAGGGAGGGGGAAAAGAGGGGGCAAAAAAAAAAAAAGGTATTCTTCGTATATAGAGCAGTACTTGATCTACCAAAAAAGAAGAGGGTGTGTCCTGTCTATAAGGAGGGGGAAAAAAAAAGAACGCAACCTAAGGAGCCCTTTTAAAAGAAAGAAAAAGGGGGAGGGGACACAAAAAGTTTTTTTTTTGGTCTCAATTAGTCTGTCGCGCACGGAAAGGAATCTGGGTGCGCAAGTTATTTTTGGGGAGAAAAAAAAGAAAAACCCGAGACCCAGCAACACCTCTCCCAACCACCCAGTCGCCTTCCCCGTTCCCAAACCCCCGAAACACCCTGTCCCCCACAAAAAACAAAGAAGCCAACCCCGACCGCAAAAAAAAAAAGACCCCAGGGTAATCCTTCAAGAGCAACAAACACAACCAAGAAAGAGAAGGAAAAAATATCTTTAAGACACAGTCGGGGAGAAAAAAGAAGGGAGGAAAACAGATGCCAAAACCAACAATTTTGGGGGGGAGAATGAGGAAAAGACTATCATTTAGAATAAAACCAAAATGGGCAACACGAAAACTCGTCTTTCCTAAACCCTCTTAATTCCCATTCCCGGAAGGAATTATCGCCAGGCACACAGAAAGGGGGGGGGGGGGGAGATCAAGTCCCTTCTTCGGTGAGAAGAAGAAGAATGGGGGGCCCCTTTCACGGGGTGCAACCTACATAAGAGAGGGGTGGGAGGGACACTTTTTCTTTCCAAAAGTAAAAAAAAGAGAAAACAGGGGGCTCTACCACTCCCCCAGACAGGGAAAAAAGGGGGGGGGAAGTGGTCGGGAATGTACTTTCAATTGGTCAAAGGGGGGGGGAAAAGATCTATTATCGTGATCAAGAAGGAAACGTACGCAGGTACATTTGTAAAAGGGGGGGAGAAAAGAGAAACAAGCCCAAGGGGGGGGCTTCTCCTGGCTCTTCCGGAAGAAAAGGGGAGTCCTGACTCCAATCGAGGGGGGGGGAGAGGAGACAACGAATTGGCTCGCGGTCTGGAACTAGCTGCAGAAAAAGCTCCTAAGTGTTCCCCAAAAAATGGCAACCCCACAAAAACAAAAGGGAAAAAGGGAAGGGGGAAAAACCCAGGCCATATCCCAGTTTTACTAAAGGGGGGATTCGTAATGACCACAAATAAACCCGGGGAGGAGGGAAAAAAAAAAAAAAAAGGCCAAGGGGGGGAAAGGGGGGAAAAGACATTTGGATGTGCGACGACTTTTTACGCCCGTTAAGAACACGGGTAACATAACCAAAGAGGGGGATTGTTGTCAAAAAAAAGGAAAACCCATTTTTCGCGGGGGGGTCAAAAAAGGGGAAAAAAAAAAAAACAAGAAGGGTGGAACCTCAACAAACGGATGGACGCTCTCAAACCGCGTTGAATGCCGAAAGAAAAAGAAGAAAACCGAATTCGGATTACAATCCTTCTAAAGGAAGCTGGGGTCCCTATTTTTGAAGGAAAAAAAAAAGGGGGGGACCCTTCCTAATGGAAGGGAGAAAAAGAAGGGAGAAAAGGGGGGGGGGATAGTAAAAAGGTTTAAGGTTTCAAAAAGTACACCCTCTTCAACTGGGGGGAAAAAAAAAAAACGAGCTGACTTACACGGAGGGGAAAAGAACCCCAAAAAGGGGTTCATTTCAGATGTGAGCCGGGGGGGGAAAAGACATACCCAATGCCATGGAAGATTGGGAAAGAAAGAGACGCGAAAGGGGTACTTATACGAGGTTTCATTTGCAACCCTACAAACCAAAGAAAAAAAATTCCTATCCCCACTGTTTGGGGGAAAAAAGGTAGAGATTCCAGGTCAGGGGGGGGGGGGAAGGGGAAGAAGTGAAATTGTGCCCTTACCAAACCGAAAATAGAAAGCCTATATTAATATAGAAAGATGAGGGGGAGGGATAAGCAACGACCGGGTGACCTTCCCAAAGAAAGGGAAAGTCGTTTCATTCCACGGGAAAGGAACCATGTGGGAAACCGAGTGGGAAGCATTACTTCCGCTCAATTCGCTGGGCAAAAAGCCACCCGATCGAAATAAAAAAAAAGGAAGGGGGTGCTTATACACAAAAAAACCTCCAATTGCCACCAAAAAAGGGACGTACCATATCGGGGAAAAAGATTCCCCACAACAATCCCTGCCATCAAAGGAAATCCTTACGGGCCCCAGAAAAAAGAAAAGACAGGAGTGGAAGATCGTATCTGGGAAAAAAAAAAAGACTACAAGGGTCCACGACACGGGTG
>Ga0179593_1264404_pt1 | contig 10296 bp, 8 predicted proteins | sample CZODoug2_1_08_16_FD_185931 | JGI IMG/M metagenome (GOLD analysis project Ga0179593, IMG submission 185931) | Vadose zone soil fungal communities from Angelo Coast Range Reserve, California, USA - CZODoug2_1_08_16fungal (PacBio error correction) | ecosystem: Environmental > Terrestrial > Soil >...
AACAAAGAGGCAGGCCGCAAGCCTTAGTGGTTGTTGCAGGTTCAAGTTTATCTTGGGAGGGACAAAAGACGGGAAAGACAAAAAAAGGAGAGGAAAGGGAAAAGGGAAGTTTGCAATGGTATTACCGGTGACCGGTGGAAAAGAAGCGCAAGTAAAGAACATATAGTTGGGACCCGAAAGCACACAAATGTTCAGAGAAAGTCGGAAAAGAGATAAGAGGGGAGGACACGGAATAACGATGGCCCCGTGGAAGAGAAAACAGGGGTTTTATTTAGGCAGTAGTTGCGGGATGGGAGTGCAGGAAAAAGAAACAAAAAGGGAAATGGTGATCTCAAATATTGGAGAATATATTCGTGATGCCATATCGGGAAAAATACGACGGAAGGGGGACGTAGCGTCTCCGTCTTCGGGGTCAGGCCCCTCGCCTCTGGAAAAGGAAAGCGGGAACAGGATAGAGAGGGAAAGAGTTAACCATTGAAAGTCTGTGCAGAACGCACAGATAGGTCAATTTCACGGAAAGCCAATCGATGAAAGAAGCAGCCTTGAGAGAAGCAGGGTGGGACCTTAGGGGGAAAAAACGACACGAGAGCGCCCATGGAAGAAGATATGGCAACAAAATCATGCAAATTCAGAAAGCTATCAAATGGAATGGCGGAAGAAATGAGGAAGAAGTTTAGACGAGCCAGAACGCCAGTGGAGAATAAGCTCCCTGAAAAACGAGTGATTTATATAGGAAGATACGCGAGCGGGGAGGTACGCCAGGAAGGGGGGAAGAAGAAAACAAATAGAAAGAGACTCTGGGGGAGCTTCCGGTCATGAGAAGAAAGGGGTTTGGAAAAACCTAGAAAAAAGCGAAGAACATCCCGGAAGAGAAAAATAATTCGAGCGAAAAAAATGAAGGGAAGGGGAAAAAGGAGGGAAAGATAAAAATAGACCTGGCTAAATGCCGCCTACTTTGCGAAATTCAGAAAACCAAGAAAAACTGGTCATTGGGAAGGAAGGGCGGGAAAACGGAATGGTAGAGGGGAAAAGCCATGCAGAAAGCTTTGATAAGAAGGTGAAAAAGGAAAGAGGGAGGGGAGCAAGGACGGGTTGTCCGATGGATCTCACATCAAAATATAAAACGGACTTTAAAGAAAGCGGACAGGAAAAGAAAAAGGTCCGGGTATCGTGGCTCGGACAACTTAAAAGTGAAAGTAAAAAAAGCAGTAAAGATAAAGATCTGGCGGTGCAATCACATCAACAAACAAAATATAGGGAAAGGGAAAAAAGATAGCTAGATTCGCACAGGAGCGAAGGTCCTGTTTCCTAACGTAAACTCAAGATAAAATTGGGGGTCACAAGGGAAAAAGTCGAAGACAGAGGTCGATATTCGGGAGGGGAAAAATCCCAAACGTAGGACTCGAATCTTTCTTGCACGGCCGGTTATCTATAAGCCTGAGTGCGGGGGGAAAAGTTTCGGAGCATCCGGTTTTCCGAAAAAAAAGAAAAGGAAAACGAAAAGGAATCGGGATTGTAAAAGGAAAAGTCACGGTCGGGGCACCCGGATCAGGGGTACCGAGAAATGTACGGCAAAAGGAAAAAAGAGGACAGAGAGGAGCCTGGAGACAAGAACAGGAGGGAAGTGGTTCAACACAAGTCTCACCGACAGAATAGTGAAAACCGAGCGCAAGACAGGCAAAGGGTTGGAAAACTCCCCAGGTGTGGACTCATTAGGGGAAGAAAAAAATCCGGAAGGAGGGGATTGTCCGGGAGTTTCCGGCCTCAACCGAAGAAATGGCGAGGAAACAAAAAGGGGACAGTCAAAAGGAAGGTGGACTGGAGGGTGCTCGCCGGGGGAGAAAAGGGAAGTAAGCAAATGGCAGATATAAGGGTGTCACACTACGAAACCTAGGCGTTCTGGCAAAAAGCGACTGAGATTCCACGCTTCTCGAAAAAGGAGGACTTTCTGAACAATAAGGACCGCGGGAGAAAGAGCCAGGAAACAAGGTGAAGGAAGGAACTTCGCATCCGCAGTACCAAATCTTCAGACGATCATTAGGGTCAGAAGGGTATACGGATCACAATTGTTTTTGGTCGTAAACAGAAAGAAAGGAAAAGAGAAAGAGTAAGAAAGAAAAAGAAGCGTGCTTTTTTCCTATCAACGGGAACGGGCGAAAAAAGGAGCCCCGCGCTTAAGGAATAACTATAAAAAGTGGAAAAGGGTAGATCTGTCCCTGACCAAAGGGAGGTAACTCACGTTGGGGGAGGAAGTCAGTGCATTCGCATCACAAAATCATCCCGGTTAAAACCTGAATAAAATCGAAAAGTCACGGCTCAAAATCATGGGAGGAGAACACCGGATTCTCAACCCCGGGTCTAATTACATTTTAAACGGACGTGAAGACTGCAGAAAGGTAAAGAAGAGGGGAGAGATCAAAAAAACAACGGAGGGAAGAGGAGAGCTTAGAATAAGGTGAAGGCAAGCTTCCTTGTGTAGTTAAAAGTCAAATGGGGTTACTTTCGAAAGCGCGGAGTAGAAGCAGAAAAATAAAAGCGTAGTTCACATGGAAGTCTTCACCGGATGAAGGGGGAAAATGATGGCCGAAGAGAAGAGAACGTTTTGAAAACAAGCCCAGCCGCATAATCCGACAGATCCCCGACACCGAACACTCAGGTGCGGATATCCATCGTAAGGCGGGAAGACGAAGGGAACAAAGGGGGGAAGGAAAACTCAGAAGTAGGTTTTGAAGGGCGAGCGTTACTTGAGCGGTTCGCTTGAAAAAAACCAAAAAGGGGAATAAGGCTAGTGCGGCTGGATTTCTGTAGAAAAATAAAGGAGAAAAGGTACGAGAGAACCTACGCGCTGCGTCGCGGGGACGGATGTCAAAAAAAAAAGTCCCAGAAAGGCCGTTATCAAGATCGATCGGGTAAAGGAAATTTGAAGGTGTGGGGGGAAGAAGATCTCAACAGGTCCTGCCCGCAATCGATGAGAGCGAGTTGTGAAAGCAACAAGTTCCGCAAACAAAGTAAAAGGAAAAAGACATGCCGGATGCGAACAAACCGACGGAGAGAACAAAAAATCAGGAATTTCGGGCCTAGTCACCAGGCGCGGAAAAAAGTCCAAGACTCCAGTTGGAGGACAACAAAAAATCGGGCTGACGATACTGTATGTGACTACTAAAGAAGAGGGGGGAGTGGCCAAAAGGAAAGTGGATTACGTTAAACAAAATCTGCAAGGGAAGCTTATCTAGAAGACTAAAAATCAAGGTGAAAAAAGTGGTGAGGGACGGCCAGGAGGGGGGAGGACAGACGTCCTCATAGGATTAAAAAAAAAAGAATGACGGGCCGGGAAAACAAATAAGGGTACCGTTAACTGGCTCAAGGCCCCAGCGAAAGGAACGGTTAGCAGATCAGAAGAGGTTCGAATGGTCGGCAACCGGGAAAGAGCCCGCCAATAAAAAAGCCTTTGAGGAAAATGGGGGAAGGGGGGGAATGCACAGGGAAAGAAGACAGAGATAGAGCTGCTCCATGATCAAGAAATACGAAGCAGTCAGAAGTGTCGCAATGACCAGAACCACAACTCCGGTGGAAATAGGGAGCGGGGGGGAAAACGGGACAGGAAGAAACTCAGCAATGGAAATGTCGACCGTACGTCAAGCTCTTCTCTCACAAAAAAAATGAAACAATGCCAAGTGCTAAAATTCTAGGGATTGACTGTGAAAAGTGTTGTCGAACCTAAGAAAAAGGGGGCGAAGAGTTGGAAAAACCCGGTAGGCGCCCGACGCGAGTAAGGTCAAACGGAGGGGCTCATCGGACAAAGCATAAAGACTTAAGAGAAACTTACGGGCCCGCCTCAGAAAAAGACCTTAAAATTCGGGGTTCCAGTTGTGGCCGAAGCGAAAAGGAAAAACCAAAGAGGTATGATGTTATGAGAAAGAAAAATTCGGGGGGAGGGCCTGTACTTGATAACGCTGACAGAAGGTGTCGCGATTCTTGCGCTCTGAAAAGGGAACTCCGAGGAAAAAAAAAGGCTGCGGAAGGGGAGCGTTGTGCAACCCCTTCATCACATAAGATCTTTCAAGAAATAGAAGAAGAGTGTGTGTCAACGTATAAGGCTCGAATGTGGAACGACCTCGGTGTGCAAACACCGAATAAGCCGTGGTCCGGAGTGCCCGAGGGTGGGAAACAACTGGAGGGAAAAAAGAAACCCAGACGTACCGACTCGCACGTCTGGGTGAGGGAGGATAATCAGGAACAAGGGGGTTCGAAGGAGTAGGAGATCTACGTGGCGGGGGGAAAAAGGCGGAAAACGAACCGAACGCTATTGGAACTCTGTGCTTCCTCATGAATGGAAAAAGTGAAAAATGTTTACCTGACGAGCGAGGCTGAACAGGAAGGAAAAAGGGGGAAAGGCGGGGCAACATAAAAAGACGAGAAGCAGGAAAATTTCTAAAGGTACTGGTAAATCGAGGGAAAAAAAAATTGACATAGGAAGTGTTTGCGAAGCGACGGGGAGACAAGCAGAAAGAAGAAAGAAAATGAATTCGTGTGAACTATCAAAACGGGAACGGCGATCAAGGGACCGCGATCTAATCTATCCATGGTGATTTAGGGGGAGGAGGCTGTCCTTGGCCACCAATTATGCGGCATCGACGGGGAAAAACTCAAGGATGGGCAGAGTAGGAACGCAAGGCATGTGAAGAAACATTCTACCTCTGGATCACGGCGGCAGGAGGCTGGGAAGTGGACCTGGCTGCCCTAAAAAAAAAAAAAAGAATAAACCCATAACAACAAACGAAGGCTTGCGCAAGAACTCCGCTATAGAGACGTCAAAACAAAAAAAAAGAGGAGGAAAGAGAGAGATCATAGACACTAGTGGCAATTGATCGTTGTCAAGGAGGAAAAAGAGAGTCGAAAAGAAGGTCCACGCAAAAGCATGATTCTGCGCGGGATGCACAGGGAAAAGGGAAGAAGTGGGGGGTCGAAGCTCAAACCGATTGGGGGGACCAAGTGATGGAAGATCACAAGCTTGAAATTTACCAAAAACGAGCCCGCAGATTGTGAAAAATCCTCAGAAAAAGGGTCTTGTACTTTGGTAAGTTCCGGAACCGGATCCCAACCCGTGTCGACCAAACAAGTCATTGTTAGGCGAAGGGATAGCAGGTCGGCTGTTACGAAATTGTGATCGTACCAATAGGGAGAAAAAGGGAGGATGAAAATGTAACGCGAACGACGCGGAAGACGATGAGGAGAGAGGGAGAGTTGCTACCCATACTCTTGCCAGGGAACGGTACTCGAATCAGACAAAGCTTCCCCAGCATAATTGGCTGCAATCCTTGATTTCCGCCGAGAGGGGAAAAGCGAGACGAGCGGGTTCGCCAGCACGACTCAGGGTTCCACCGTCATTGCACCAACTCAAAGCAAAAAAAACAAAAAACTCTGCTCCTGTTACGTATTCCACACAGGAATGGTCAGTGACGAGTCGGGTGAAGGCAATGCAAATAACTCATGGAGGAACACCGAGGCCGGCAACGAGTGATTCTAGTTGCTCCGAACGATTTTAAGTCCAACTCAAAGAGGGGGGATACTTAGACAAAGGAAAAGTCGGTCAGTAAGACTTTCTGGTATCAGAACTGGTTTTAACAGTCGACATGGAGGGAGTCCCGGGCGGCGTCACGCTAAAAAGGATGCATCACGGCACAAGAACCCGCCGTACCACAACCTTAGTCAGCGTAATACTCTTATCCCTGGGCTAAACACGACTTTTGAAAACAGGTTCCCGCCGGGGGAATGGTCGCCAAAAAAGGGAGAGGACAGGCAAAAACCGTCATGCGACGGTGTTGCCATATGCGCAAGGCAAGCCCCGAATGAGGTGCTGGCCCGCCCTCACGAAATACAGACCGAAACGCGCGTGAAACCCAAATAAGAAGGAATCCGGGGGGAGGGAAAAAATTCCAGTGAACGTACACCTCAAACTCAACGGAATCTGGGTCGTCTCAAAAACCAGATGGTCCCTAAGAAATACGACAGAGGAACTTGCACGGTAAACGTTGGGGACAAAATAAGTCCACAAGTCGCGATTTTTGTTGCACCCTGGCGCCCCGTTCGCTCAAGCGAATGTCGTGGGAAAATAGAAAAACTGGGCCTCTATAGGGGAAAATTATTGGGAATGAGCGTTGAACAACGGTTTTCGAAGAAAAAAGGAAAAAAAAAAAAGTGATTTGAGTTTTAGGCTAACGTCCGGAAGAAATCCTTGTCAAGAAGGTGGGGGGGCCTGGCGCACGGACGAATGAGCCGCCGAGGGGGAGAAAGCAAGGAAATAAGTGAAACACCATAGTCTCACCGTACCAGGAGTCACTAGGTAAAAGAGAACGCCATTATGAACGTACACATCGGATGGAACGAAAGAAAGGAGGAATAACAAAAATACCAGCACTGCACTCACACGTCCCTGGATTTGGGAATTGCCTCCAAACATGGCAACCGCGTAACCTCCGGCACGTTCATGCTCGGAGGACAGTCGAGTGGAAAAGAAAAAAAAAAAAAAAAAAAAACAAAAAAAGAAAAAAAGAAATAAAAATCCGCAGATGATCAATCGAAATGGAAGTGGGGCAAGAACCGAGGCGCTGCGGTCGAACAAGATCGCTTCCGCGATTAAAAAACAGGAACGTCTCGGGAGGATAATGATGCACCGCGGTGTACGAAGAGAAAAAAAAAAGGCAAGGGACGAGGGCAAATCCGCCTACGAGAAGACATCGCTTTCGCGTCAAGGTAGCGCTTTATGGGGGCAATCAGGAAGCTGGTTTAAACAGGGGGCTTGTGGGCACCCGCGAAACGACCGCAAAGCGAAAGCTCCCTAAAAAAAGGAAAGTGGTCTGATCGAAACAGCACGGGGCGAATCGGACTTAGCATGGATGTGGAAAATCGCCTCTACCCCAAGGAGCGGCGCAAGTGAACGTGCAGCAAACGAATTCGGCCACACAACTCAGACGGGAAAAAAAACTCGAGAATACCCGGCAGAATCAGGCATGTTGCACGTCGCGGCACTCATCGACGTCGGGGACCTTGTCCCTAACGCAACAAAAAACCTAAGCTGAAAAAAGGAAAGCGAAGAGAACGGGCTACGGTGCGCAACCTTCGGTGGGTCGGGGCGGGCTCGACGGCTGTTCACGCATAGGGGGGGCACAACGCAAAAGAGTATTCGCCGGTTCCGTAGTCAACGTAATTGGCTCCGGAAAAAAATCGCTTACCGTGCAAAGCGAGCGCACCGCAAATTGGAAACAACAGGGCAACGAAGACACAAAAGCGGTATTCCGGCGCTAGCTGAGAGGGGCGACCGGTCGCTTAGATATTTATGCTAGAGAGTATACTCGTTTGCGGTTACGACCGCCAATGGGTACAAACGGAAGAATTCCAGGTGATACCAAGAAAGTCGGGCTACGAAAGACAGTTCGGAAAAGCGTGCTCCGAATACTCTAGCTCGAGAACCGCGGTCCAGTTGGAAAAGAAAAAGAAACCGGAGCAAAATGGAAGCGCGAGCTTTTGTCACACGAAAAGCCGCGACTTGGCAGCCACGGGAAAAATCCTGACACGATAGGCGCAACGGAGCGCGTAATCGACTCCCATAGCATTCCGAGTCAGACGACAATGCACTAAAACGCCATGGAAAAACTAAACCTTACCTGTGATTCGATAGCAGGGATGTACTCCGAAATAGAGTTAGGAAAAGAACAGATGTGGAGGTACGTTAGAAAGAGACACGCTCGGCAGTAAAGACTGCCTGTGTACTGTGACTGCCGCGGCCCGGGGGATACCCCACGGGCCAACGAAAAAAAGGAGCACACGTCATCAAACGTCCGTAAAACAAACGAACGGATGCCCAGAGTGACCGGGGACCGGGTAGAAAAGAAGCAGAGCCCGCACGCGAAGGTATTCAAATGACTGAGGGCGCAAAAAAACCGAATGAAGCCGCCACCGCCTTGCGCGCATATTTTCGCGGCAAAGAAAAATCTGAGTCAGGCGCTGTGATGCCCAAAGAACTAAAAAAAGCCGGAATGGGACGAAAAAAAACAGGCCACCAAAGATACGCTCCTGTGGTACGTCCGACACATACCGTGGTCAAAACGCCTCAAGTCTTGAGGGTGGGGTAAAGCTTAGGTCTCTCAACAAAAAAACGGGGGGGAGGAAGAGAGGCCGAGACGCGAGAAAGGCGGATTTACGTACGGTAAAGATTACAACACACGATGACCCGTCGGCGGGTTGGGGAAAAAAAAAGAGCTTCGTAGTCAGTGATGGGCAATCGGACCCGAGAGAAGGACAATCAGGGGGAAACGACGAAAATGTCGAAGCGTGTCGTCATATTGGGCCGGGGGGACCATGGCGGCATTTTCACGCACAAAAAAACCGTGGCGGAATCTAAAGAAGGGATGCGCCATGGTATCCGCTGGAAAGACGGGGGGTACGGCAGCTGGACGGGATCAACGAACGGGACGAATTGTTTAGAAAAGCGGGAAGCAAACGTCTTTCAAAAAGCAGAGGGAATCGCGCAAGTTGTTTGTCCTCACGGAGAAACACATCAAGGTGGGGAACGGGAAACCTCCGATAATGACAGCACCATGCATAGCTAAGACGGGGTCAGATTTGGAACGACCTACAGTGAAATTAAAACTCCCGGCGGACCGGCACGAAGTCCTGTGACGGGAGTGTAAGACAACAGAGAAGTAACAATATCCTCAGGCGTGGGAGTGCTGCCGAACCCCCGATTGTAACAATCAATTCCAAACGATGGCTGGCCAGGAAGGAGAGCAGCGGTAGAAAAAAAAAGAAAATGATGAAGGCGATCTAGCGAAGCTTCCCCTTCACGAAAGCGGGCGCAATCTCCGAAACAGCGCTGTCTGTCGTAGCGTAACAGAGTCTGGTACGATCAACAAGTACGTGTGTGGCGTACCGAGAAAACAGCCCAGAAGACGAGCATCCCCGAAACCTTGAAGGTCATCTGCTGCGGTTGAGATACGGACAACCATAAGAGTAAAAAAAAACCTTTGCCGATGCCTCGGCATCTGCTGGGCCCAAATATCGGCTAAGCAAAAACGTACAAGAGGCCAACGGGTAAATCATCCTGTGAATAACCTGCTACAGCAGGCAGAATCATGGCTGTTAACGATCCTCCTACTTCGACCCAGATGAAAGATACACACCCGACAAGCCGTCGTCTATCCAACAACAGGAGAATGAAAGAGGGGCAAAACTCACGGTCCAGAAAAAGTGAGTGGTTGTGGCAATGGTGTTACTTCGTAAGCTGGGAGCCCGGTTCAACGCTAAACGCCTGGTTCAAGCGGGGATCTCACCGGGATGTGACACGTGATTTCCGAATCAATCTTTTCAAGCCGCACGCAAAATTGGGGTGTAAAAGAGACAGATGAAAAGACAGGCACACAGGACCATCGTGCGAGCTGGCGTAGCGGAGCAACATAGCCGGAACAGGTAGAAAACCGTCGGTTTTTGCAGCGCAGTGGAACAGTGGACGTGGTACGACCATCTACTATATAAGTTCATAAGCAAGGGACGCGAAAGAAAGCTGCGTATCGTCGACGGCGAAAACCCGCCCTCACGAAGCGACCAAGAGGCACAGCTCGCTCAGGTCCCATGAATTTTGAGCACTCATTCCAAAAGCCACCATCAGCGGGGGACAAGGGTCGACAAGCAAGCGGCCCAATAGGGGGGTCGGGGAAACCCCACGTGACCAATACAAAAAAAAACGCGCACATCGCACGCGATCATAAAGCACCAAAAAGATTAGGCAGGAAGTCAGGGGAAGATGGCTGACAGCAGAACGCATTGAGACGAAAATGAGCCAGGAAAGGTGAATTGATTGAAAGGGTGGTGCTACATCAGCAGGGTAAAGTTCACATACCCGAGGGAAAAAGTATACACAAACCTTCGTAGGGTAGACTCAAAAGGTGAGTGTGGTTGACGACTTCAGCCAAGATGCCCCGAAAAGAAAAAATTAAACGGTGAAAGCAGGACAAGATGGGCCTTACCACAACAGTCTGATAAGCGGAAGGGGGAATAGCACCGGGACCTTTAGCATAAAAAGAAACAGGCGTCTAGATTCATTTTACTATCAGGCGAAACCGGAATGGAACCGGAAAGTCAATCAGCCATATGCGAACACGCTTTCCATTGACGATCGGAGAACCGCAGCCGACAGTCCGATGATCGCATCACGAGAAACGCGAACTAAGGCGCCATAACGAAGAATACACGGTGGTAAGTAGGGGGAAAAAAACACCTTCATTACACTCCGACCCTAAA
>Ga0179593_1298134_pt1 | contig 10296 bp, 17 predicted proteins | sample CZODoug2_1_08_16_FD_185931 | JGI IMG/M metagenome (GOLD analysis project Ga0179593, IMG submission 185931) | Vadose zone soil fungal communities from Angelo Coast Range Reserve, California, USA - CZODoug2_1_08_16fungal (PacBio error correction) | ecosystem: Environmental > Terrestrial > Soil >...
AGAACCGGTCAACAATTGAAGGATAGGGTGGCCAAGACAACAGCATAGCAGGATGTAGTGGATGTTCGGGGGTCAGTGGGGACTTACGATAAGACAGGAATGCGGACTGGTGGTGTTACAGTCCGAAATAGGAATGTCCTGGCACCGCGTGTCCAACGGAAGGGGTAACAGCAGGTTTAGATGTCACCGTGTTTAAAAGAGGGGTAGTCCGAAAGGGTTGACGCAGAGGGGCCAAGTCTTTTGTGCAGGCAGGACACAAAAAGGAGGCGGGGGCCCGAACGGAGTTGGGATCCATGCGATTGAACTGAGGCAGTGATAGCCGGTCAGGAGCTCAACAGTGAGGGCAAGGGGGGAAAATGGTGTGGAGAAAAGCAAAAGATCGAAAGTAACGTACACAGCGGCAACAAAATCCGGAGCCGATGTTTCAAAGGGGGTCGCAAATAACAAACGTGGCTACGGGATACGAGAGGTAAGGGCTGACAGGATCGTCACACACAAAAGGATAGTGGCGGGCGCCAGGAAATGTTAAATATGGGGAGCTTCTGGGGGGGGGTGTGGGAAGGGTCCTGGGGGTAACGGGGTGGAAAACGGCGAGTAAGCCAAAGAAAAGGGGGGGTAAGGAAAGCGTCGGAGAAAATGGCTGTGGGTGTGGGGAAGCAAGGAGCAAATGCATAGAGGGGTGGAGAAAGTTCTGATTGCAATAAATAGGCTGATACAGCGTAACTGTGTTGCGGGTGGTGTAAGCGGGGGAGATCAGTCAAAGCACAGGGATGCGGTGGAAATAACGGGAAGTGTGAAAGGGGGAAGGCACGTAATGGAGGTCAAGGGAAAAAAGGGGGTCGAATTTCAAGTCAGGGAAAGTCAACGAATAATCTGCATATTTAAGTGAAAGGAACGCACAGAGAAGATAAAAGAGGAAGGCAGGTTTATTGAAGGGAAGGATCTGCAATTACAAAGCTCTAGTGTGAGAGCGTCTGGGGAGGAAGGGCAGTCAAGAAGAGAAAGGAGACATGTTTCAGGGGCGTACTTGGATATAGTGTTTGGGGTGACGATATTTGAATTAAGGAAAAAATGGAAAGGGGTTGGTGATGCAGGATAACATGACGACTGAGTGGGGCAAAAGTGGGGGTATCGAAGAATCCAAAAAGTAAGAGGAAACAAGAAAAAAGAAGTTATGGGGGGGGAGGGGGGCTGGGAAAAACAATGGGATAATCATTTGGACCTTCGGGAGATGCAGGGGGGTGGAAACCACTCCTCGGATGCAAAGGTGTTGACAGGATGGTGAAATTCCATTGAAGGAAGGGAAAGAGGGGTAGAAAGGGGAAGGGGGAGGAAGGGTGGCTTTCTCGACAACAAAACAAATATGAGGAGTAAAAACGCGATGGATCTTAAAACCGCCATGGCGTTCCGAGTTGACACTTCATGGCAAATATGGAAATAGTACAAAAGGCCACGGGGGGTTATAGGTGCAGCTGGGGGTAGTGATTAGTCCCGACAAACTAGGGTCCAATGCACCACAGCAGTGATAACTACGTGATAAGGTCATCCAGCAGATTTTACAGAAGGGTTCCGCCGGGCTGCACAGCTGGAAAAAAAAGTAAACGATACAGAGGGAGTGTTGGAAAAAAAAATACTAAATGAGGAAGTCGAAACACAAGTAACCTGTTGGTAAAAGCCTGAAAAGTCACTCGATCAGCAATCAAAACAAAGAAAAAAATAGACTCCTCCCTCATAAAGGAGACCACAAAGTCAGGGGTGAAAACAAAATCGGTGACCACGCGTGAGCCGCAACCAATCACGGCCAAAATCTCTGGATTCAAACTTTAGAGGATACAGTGACTCAGGTGGTCAAAAGCTCAGATGCTCGGATCCACAGGGAGTCAAGGGTGGGTAAAAATTAAATGTTGGGGGAAAACATAGAGCGGGACGTACTGAGGTAGGAATATTAAGAACCAACTCGGATCGGCTCTTCTGACGGCGACGTTGTAGTTGTGGGAAGAGCCAGGAGTGGAGGCATCGCGGGGGAGAATCTAGGGAGGGGGGGAAGTTTAGCCATGTATGAAAGTCGTCACGGGGTAGAAGGAGTGAGGAGAAAAAAGAGGAACAATAGTGGGTCTAAACCGCAATACTAAGATAGTCCTTGCAACGAATTATGCTAAAAAGGGAGGAAAGATACTTATAGACTGGTTACGGAGGAAAGTAATGGGCTTTTGTATGTTGAGGAAAATCGGCTAGAGCCCGGCCCAGAGAAAAATGTGATGCAGCTCACTAAAAAATGACCTCGGAAATATTGGGATTCTAACCCAAACTGTCAAAGTAGTGCACTGGGCACGAGTGGTAGACCGGGGGTATGAAGACGGTGTATAAGGAGTGCAGACAACAAGTGCGGTTATCACAATGTGGATATGTGTGGGGAGTGAAAAAAGCGGTTAACACGACTAATGCCAAGGATCGAATAAACCTTATCGCTTCACGCAATCGTGCCCGTGTTAATTCGAGAATTGTCGCGGGGAAGATGGGGGTTAAACGGGTTAACGGGCACGGGGCGGAACGAAGGGGAGGATAGGGACAGGAAAAAATCTGACAGCAACTAGGTAGGACCAACTATTGGGATCTCAAAAGCTAGCAACAGAAACAAAAGAAGGCTGGCACAAATGGGGGGAGAAACGTGGTTTGCCACCGTGTCAAAAGAAGGTAAGGAGGGGGATCCATAGACTGACATAAGGGGTTAGACACAGCGCTCGGCCAGCTCCTCGTATCCGTGGTGGTCGGAGAATCTCACTGGGGCATCTGCCAATGGGTTTATGTGTCTTGACCTTCAAGAGGAAAAAACACCATGGTAAGGCGATGTAATGATATATAGGAGGTTAAGAAGGAGGAAAACATCAGAAAAAAGGGAAGTCAAATGGGGGGCAGAACTATGCAGGAAGTGTTGCATGAAAGACACAAAGGTCACACACACAGTTCTTCTGAACTAGGGCAAACGGCGGTAGACGTGTCAGTCAATCCATGGAAACATTCACAGACAGAATAGGGAGAAACCAAGAGGAGAGGAGGGGGGGCCTCAGAAAGGGTCGCTTGACAACGGAGCAGGCGAAAAAGCCCTGCTAACATCAAGTTGTGGTGTGGTAATAAGCAAATAAAAAGACTGCAGTACAGAAACGACTAACGAGAAGGCACAAGACGACTGGCTGGGATCAGTAAATAAGGTGGAGACACAATGTGGAAACATGCGAGGGGAAACGAGAAGGGAAATACGGCGCGCGGGCTCAGGCTCAGAGCGGAGTCTATACAATTCATCCATCTCCAAGGAGTAAAAAGATCTTCAATACCAAAAAAGCCATGACGGTTGAAACGACAAGAGACCTAGTGATGGACAAACTCAACAGCATGGATGTGGGTGGTGGAAGAGGAGAGGTGACGCGACATGTAAAGGGGAGAAAGAACATTGTGGGAGGTTGCAAGAAAAGTCGGACTGGGGCTGGCGAGAAAAATTGCAAATAGGGGAACTCAGCAAAAGGTGAGGTTAAAGAGAGAGGCTGCGAGGCGGAGGAGGGGCCTCGGCCAGTCAAGTAGTTCACGCTGTGAAGCAAAGTGTCAAGGGCAAAAGTCAGGTAAAGGAAAAACTAGCCTGTAGTTTTTGGATTGGACAGGGAGAGTAACATGGGTGGCCATGGACGAATGCACCAAGGGTGAAGTTTTGGGGTGCAGGAGTCTGAGGGGGGGTCACATAGTCCAAGAGTTTTTGGGTCGCGCGGCGGATGTATTAGGGATAATCAAAGGAATTATGGGAAAGAAAATGGGAAAAGACAAGTAGACTGGCAGGTATTTACGGTACAGATGCCGGGAAAGACTTAGTCTATCAACTCGGGGAGGGTGGAGAGTTGGAAAGGGAGGGAAGAGCGGGTTACAACTTCCGAAGGTTGTGGACGGTATGGCGGGAGAGAAAGGGTATCGACGAGAAATCAAACCGTATTGAAGGAAAGAGAGAGAAAGGACAAAGGGTGATGCAGGTAGGACGTTCATTGAATTCAAAGGGGTGGGGGGAATGTGAGGAGCTTCGGACAGAAATAGGGGTGGACAGGGGGTACATAATATCATTGGAAGAGGGAAATAGACAGACGAGGGAAGGGGGGGGGGGGGGGGATCATTCAGTTGGCAATGTCCGTCTCCTGTGAAACTACGAGAGGGGGAAAGTTGAGTTTCAAAAAAAATAGGAGGGAATGAGGAAAGTTAGCAATTTAACTGAGGGCAGTGGGAGATGATTTTGGGGAGAATCATTGCAACCCATAGAAAGAAGACAAAGAACCAGAGATGGTGAGGGAAACCCCCTTGGTACTAAATATCAGAAAGAGGTTGACTTAGAGCTGAAGCCATATCGAGGAGAGGCGAAAAGAACTGAAAGAAGGCCAGGGAGGGAACGGCCTTTCGGAAGGGGCGTTTGAGAAGGTGAAAACAGGCGGGGTTCCGGAAGGAAAAGTTTGGGAAACCTGCTTGTTGGGGGCATATAGATGTCTTCGTGCAAGGTTGTGAGGGCAGAATTGGGGGAAGATAACTGGGGGTTCAAAAAAAACTAGGTGGCAAGAGAAGGGAGGATGTGGAGAAAGAGGGCACGGGGGGTTCTTCATAGTCCAAAAGAGACTTGTTAAAGCCTTGGGGCACACAAAAAGAGGGGGAATGTAGAAAGAGACTCTCCTATGCATTGAATTTTAGGACGATGAAAACACCCATTAAGAGAGAGGGAGAACAGTTGTGATCGAAGTGGGAAAACCACAGGTTGTGTTTTTAAACGGATTCCAGGTTTGTGCAAAGAAGCTTCACTCAAAGGAGTCAAAATCCGGGGGATGGAAAGGGGGAAAGCATGGGAGGCAAACTGGTGGGAGAAGAAAATACTACTTCAGAACAGGGGGTGTCGAAATTTCAATAAAGAAAATGCATCAATAACGAAACATAATCTGCATATTGAGGGGGGGTCTGCCACTTCCATTGCGAGAAAAGAAAGGAGAGGTATGTTAAGTAACGAGTCTGACTGAACCACGACCGGAAGTGGGGATCGTCAGGGAAGGATCAGGGGGGTCAGGAGCTCCAGGTGAGAGTGGGGCTGGCGGGGTGAGGGGGGTTGGGGTACGGAATTGACAGGGTGTATGAAAATGAGAGGTTTGGTGAGAGGGGTGGGGGGATTGGGAAGAGATGGAGGGTTTGGCACAGGCGTGAATAGAATCCACAGGTACTTGTGTCGAATCAAAAGATAGCTTTGGGTTTAAATGGACAATGATCTTAAGGGGGAAAACAAGGGGGGTACTTCAAAAAGGGATGGGGGAAGAAGGAAGTTGGAGATGTTGTGACTATATATTGGTGGAGAACACAACCTTTTTGAAGGGGTCCAGGGCAAAAAGGGAGGAGGTTGAATGAATAGAGCTAAAAAACCAACGGTAGGGGAAAAGAGAGCTATAAAAAATCCGAGTCCTTCAAAGTGGCAAAAAGCGTAGGAATCTTCAAAGGTTCACCAAGAATAAGTCCCCCAAACTGGTCCCTCAACGAGGGAATTGGACATAACACAAAGCCAGCATGTCAATACGAAAAAGAGAGTCCATGGGGGGGGGAAGAAAACAAAACCCACGAAATTAGGAGGGAGACAAAGTACCTGTGGTCTTCAGTAAAAAGAGAAGGAATCCCTCGATAATAGCAATCAAACCGAAAACCCTCACCTCGCAGCTACAAAAAACAGCGCCGGGCACCCAAACCATCCAACAGCACCCTCAATCCTAATGGAGAGAAGAATAAGGACTCATGAACAGAAGAAGAGAAAGAAAGGAGGGAGGGTGGGAAATCTACTCTAGTGACCTTCCCTAAACAAACCGCCGGGGATGGAGATGTCGAGAGGAAGGGGAGGTTGGAGTAAACTAAGATGCGATTGGGTTCGTGCTGAACCCTAACGCTACGGAAATTAGACCAAATTAGTTGTTAATTTCAGGGGGGGGAATCCAGAACGACAGGAGGGGCTAGTGCATAACCTGCATTTGGCGAAGGTAAGGAAAAAGAGAAAGAATGACAAAAGGAATCGTTAGGAACCTGGGGTAAATAATTGGGAGACTACCCGCCACCAGTCAAACGAGGCTTTCGAGAAAGGGAGAGACGCAAATAAAAATAAAGGTATTAAACGGGGAATAGTCGACGTGGTGGGGGACAAAGTCTGTACGGATGAAGGGCCTGGACTATGAAGAAACCTTCTCACCTTTTCCCAATCTTGATTAACATGATGAAAAGCAGGGGGGAAAAACTAGACTAGGGGAAGGGGAAAAAAGTAGATGAAAATCAAAAAATTCACAAAAGGGCAGAAAATCAATCTAAGAAAAAAGGCAACACCAGAAGGCGTCCAAAGGGGCACAAAAAAGTTTGAAAGGGAAATCACAAGTCGGGTACGTGGAAGAAAGCCAGACAATTGCGGCTTCGCACGCATAGAAAGGTTGGACTGACGATCAGAGAGAAGAGGGAACCTCTGGATGTTATCGTCTTCAGGTGGACTCACATTCTGTATGGTAAGTGTGGGGGTATATTCAGGTCACATGGGCCATGATGTCCGGCCACACAAATCCAGTCAAGCAAGAATGGAAAGATGTCGGGAGAGGGATCCTCACAAGACCCTATGGGAACTTCACCTATTTCATGTCGGAGTGGTCACAATCTAAATGGAACAGGAAAAAAGAATGATGGAGAAAGAAAGACAGGGAGATTCGAATAATTCTCTTCCAATAGAGATTGTAAAAAGGAGCACTCCTAGGGTCTGGAAGGGCACTCCTCAAGGAAAAAACACCAAGGCAGACAAACTAACTCAAGGAAGACCAAAGAAAAGTAAAGCGGTGGGTCATAATGTATGCCATTAGGGGAAAGAGACTAACTACGAATTGGGGATAGCACCACAAAGGTCGGCACTTCAGAAGACAATCCAAAACTGGGGAATTCCCGATAACAAGCCCCCAAACAGGGGAAGGAAAGCCGAGCAGAAAACCAAAAAAAGAACAGGCTTCAATTGTGTCAATTGACGGGAAAGAGATTGACATGTGGGGGGCTCGGAGGGCAGCGGAGAATAAGAAGCGAGAGACAACAAAAACGGAGGAGGTGAGGCAATATAGAGAGGCTATCATTCTGGTCTGAAGGCCAGTCAGTAAAGGGATAGGACTCTATTATAAGTATCAAAGGGAACTGTAGTTTTGAGGGAGGATAGAGTCATAACAGGGGTGTGGAAAATTGAGATGTGACTCATGTGGGGATCTGAATGGGTGGGGGAGGGGTGTTGGTCCTAAGGATTCAAGGAAGTTCCAGCCATGATAAGGGGAACGGGAAAAAGATGACTGTGGGTAGAGAGTGGGGGGTGGAAGTAAAAAGGGTGTGGGGTGAAGGGGGAAGGATCTAAGTTACCACAACAAAGGAGGTAGGAAAGTGCATCTATCATGGGGAAAGAAGGAAAAGACATAGAGAGGGGGAAATGGGATTGAAAAATTCAAGAACCACAGTACGGGGGTGACACTAATACAAGGAAGGGTGAGGTCACGAGGTCACGGGAGATCGAAATTGAAGTTCACTTGCGGGAAAGTGAGGGATGGTTGCGAAGAGTGGCCCAAAGGAGAAGGAAGCAAGACAATAGGGACCATTAAGAATGAAAAAAAGTTACGACGATAGACGAGAAAGAGTAAAAAAAAAATCTTATGAGCGGACGGAAGGACCAGAAGAGAAAAGAAGCTGCACTAGGCAAGTGTCTGAAAGATTCTTCAAACAGAAAGAAGGGGGGGAGGGTGCAAAAAGGAGGGACTGTCGGCCAGTTTGCCATTGGGTGGCATGATGTCAATTGAGATCCCAGGGGTAAGTGCAAAAGGGGACATCTACGTATTCAGTGCAAAGGGCTCGTTGGACCATGCGAGCAATCTCCTTGGGAGCAAGGGGGGGAATTTTAGCCGGGGGGCGGAAAGCCTCCAAAAGGGAAAAGCTTGGCACAAAAAAACGAGCCTTGTCATATAAAAAAACGGCGGAGGTGAAGTTTAGTCATCTACTAAACCATAGAAGAAACCTTTCTCCCAGGGTAGATCCATTAGAAAGGGGAAGGGAAAGGGGGGGGGAAACGATCCTTTTGTCATCAGCTTCAAAACCACTTAAAAAAACAATGCATAGCCAGGATCGGTAAGTTGCAATGGGAACAGGTAATAATGAGAAATTAAATTTTGGGGTGAATTTCCATGAAGAATCGGCTAGGAAAATAAGAACGAACATAATATCATATTGAGGGGAGGAAAAAGGACCATTTCAGAGAAGAGGAGAAGAAGTGTAGGTGAGGGGGGCCGAAAATCTCACTGCCACTAAAAGCTAGTGTGAGAAGGAAGCGGGGAGGGATTCATTAATGGTTCAGGGACGTCCTGAAGGAGATGGGGGAAGGGAGCGATGGGAGTGTGGTGGTGACGAGTCAGGGGGAGGAGGAGGAGTTGATGGGAGGTTATTGCTATCTAACTTAAGGTTTGAAATGTGGGTGAAGAACATTTATTAAGTGGGGCGACAGTCAGTTTAGCTTGGAAGGGAATTATGGGTTCTCATTTGAAAGGAGGGCAGTTGGGATTGGGGAAGGGGAAAACGCAGTTGGAATATTGGGGTTGGGACTTAAGAGTGGTGAAGATCCTTTTTAATAGTTTCAGAGTGGGCAAAAGGAAATGAGTATGAGGGGAAAAACTAACAACACCAAAAAAGGAAAAGGAAGGGGACAAATGAGGAAGAAAAAGACTACTCAGGGCCAACAGAGATTGACCCTCTTCAGATAAATTAAAAAAAAAATCATATCATTCAAACAGTCCCCGACGGTACTGAGTAACAAAGAAAGGCGTCTGGGAAAAAAAAATGCGAAAAACAGAAGATTCAAAGTGAAAAAAAAAAGCCTGAGGATTCGAAAAGTACCTGGGATGAGTCACAAGCCTGTAAAACTTGAAGCCATAGATCTAGCATAAAACACCTAACCAAGAACCTCAGATCTACTAACACAAAAAAAGAAAACAACGAAATCCTCCGCACCATCTATCAAAAGAGGGAGAGAAGGAAGGAGGGAAAGCAAGGAAAGAAAAAGATCACACTGAGGTAGTGGGCAGACTCGTAACGGGACACTAACCTGCCTTCGAAAAGTCTAACGCAAGGGGAACCAATAGAAAAGAAGGAAGGGTAATTTGGTGGGGATGAAGCAAAAGAAGATGGGAATTTCAGACACAACTTTCTGGGGAGAAAGGAGGGGAAGGGAGGAAACCAGCAAGAAGCTAGAAAAAGCTGTGAATAAAGTGGGAGAAGGACCAAATAAAGTTAAAACCAAATGGAATGGGCTACCCCCTGGGCATGGGGAGGGGTTATAGAACGAAAAAGCAGGCAGGAGAGCATTATAAACTCTTGTGGGGAAACTATGGGAAACAGTCCTATGGCCGGGACTAAAGATAACCAAGTTCAAAATCGCCAGCTCTAAAAAGGTAAAAGGGGGCCCAACCCTGAAGGGGAAGTAACGAAGGTGAGAAGAGTGTCAAATGGGGACAATGCAAAGTGATGCAAACGAAGAAGTGAAAAAAAGGGGCGGCATGGGACATAGAAAGGGGGGAAACCTTACTCAAACGTTACGGATTTAAGCAGGACCCTAAAAAGAAGGAGAAGGACGTAGACTAATCAGGAAGAGGGGAGGGGAAAAAAGCGGACACCGAAAATGGTCTATGTATCGGCATAAGGGTAAAAGACAACATTGAGGTATGGTAGGATGGGGATTTATCGAACAGGGGCAATGAGGCAGCACAAATAAGAGAAGTCAAAGCATACCCGGGCTAAACAGTGTTGAGATCAAACAAACTGTTAACGAACCTAAACTTGGGGGGGGATGCGGCACACTAGAAGGAAAAGGCACCGTAGTTGGAGGCAATCCACGGAGTAGAGGGTTCTGAGGAAGGAAAGAAAAGGTAAACCGGGAAGAACGAAATCTTCTGCTCAACAATCGAAGCAAAGACACAAACAAATTGAGACAAAAAAAAAAAATCCACCAACAGTCCAACCGCCACTTGGGCAGTAGGGAAAGGCCCGCAGAAGAAAATCGTCAAAACGCGCCTGGGTGAGAAAAACAAGAGATGAAAAGGGATCCAAGCCAAGAGGAAATCTCAACCACCCAGGGTGGTCAGACCGAAAAAGCAAGAAAAATAAGATGGAAAGAGGGGGAAGTCAATTGACGATAACGAGAAAGTTAAGCAGGATAAATGTGAATCTTACTGTGAAGCATACAATGATAAAGGAGAG
>Ga0179593_1460894_pt1 | contig 10296 bp, 13 predicted proteins | sample CZODoug2_1_08_16_FD_185931 | JGI IMG/M metagenome (GOLD analysis project Ga0179593, IMG submission 185931) | Vadose zone soil fungal communities from Angelo Coast Range Reserve, California, USA - CZODoug2_1_08_16fungal (PacBio error correction) | ecosystem: Environmental > Terrestrial > Soil >...
AATCAGAAAATGTACTGGCGAAAAGGGCCAATGTGCCCTTAGAGGCAGGATGCGACCACGCTGGGGACGAGGAAAAAGCACCGCAGGTGATTGGGGACGCGGGAAACACACGCGGGCCCCCCTAAAAAGTGAAAATCGGAGCACTGGAAAAAGTAAAAGAACGACCAAGGCTCTGGCGAACGGGGAAATTGGGACGGGAGACGTCCAGATGTACGGGCGGTAGAGCTCGCAAGGTTCAACACGGAAGTAGGTCAGGTGAGGGGCGGATTGCTTTGGAAAGATAAACACTATAAAAAGGTGACCGACTAGCTTTCATGAGAAGTAAAAGCGATGCAAGAGGTTGCGGTCTTGGGGGGGGTGACCGAATCCGCAATCGCAAAAGGGGAAGGAACTTGTACAAAGAGAAGTTTGGGGGGTGCTCATCCGTAGATAAGTAAAAGGGAAAGGGACCCAAGGGATAATTTAAGGTAGAACCTTACTGTTTCGAATGGCCACGCCGAACAACAGCTGGAAAGGAAGGAACCAAACAAATTGGAGTGTGCAAAGAAATGAAGTCGAAGACGTATCGAGAGGCGCATGGATGAAAACCAGCTGGGGAAGGCAAGGATGCAAGGGCAATTGGGTCCCTGCAGAGGGACAAAAAAAATTCCGCATGGGGGTGGCATGGGAGAAAAGGATTTGTCGGAGAGATGAACGACCTCCTGTTCCCGAAAAGAATTGAAAGGGAAGTGAGGGGGGGCGGGTGGTGTCAAAAAGAAGTACTCAAACCCGGGAACTTAAGAACCCCAAAAATAATGAGGTACCAGTCTTCCCGGGGAAAGGAGAAAAAAACCGATGCACTAGCGTTGCCAGGGCGAATGAAAAAAAGGATTCGTCATAAAAATGTCGCACCTCGCCTTGACAAAGGCCTTATCATGATGCTTAGGGGAAAAGGGGCCAGGACGCTGGGGAAGGGGGGCAATGAGCCAAAAAGGTGCGGTTGCCGTTGAGAAAGGCTCGAGGTACGCGGGGAAGCGTTCCACCCTTTGGATGAGTGGAGAAGCAAAAGGCTCCTCAAATGTATAGAACAAAGGTTGTTGAGCTATGGTGATCTCTATTAGCTGTCACAAGGACAGTACAGAGGCTGGACTCCCCAACACGAGGAGACATGTGCAATGATGACAGACAAGTGAGTTCAGTTCCTAAAGAAGAGAACAAGGGACCTAAGTCGCAAGTGAGAAGTGCTCGGGACAGGGAGATAAAAAAACACCAAAAAAAAACGATCGTTACTCCAAGTGGGAACAGGATTTAACTTCAGAGATGGGATTGCCGGGGCGGGGGCGCCTGGTCTATGGGGGGGCGAGAGAAGACCCTTTGCTGACTACGGGGTGGACCAGTCTTGGTCCTGGGTTGCTCCCCGAGTGATAAACTGTGACGTTAACATTAAATGTCCTAAGAGTCAATATGGTTTGCGAGGGGAATGCTTCAAAAATGTCGGCCACAAGGATAAAAAGCTTGATAAAGGAAAATTTAGATGGCCATGAACAAACTGCACGCTTGCTAATACACTAAAATCTCAGACAAAAAGAAAGGAAGGGAAAAGAGAGAGATGGGGAGCGATGACCGCCATGGCCAAGCGGAAAGAAAGAAGTTGGTGTCTTACCGTAAGATGCCGATAGTGAAGGGGAAACGCGTCCTACTTGTAGTTAGAAGGGTGGTCACTGGCAAGGAGATCGGAGGACAATCCAATGACAATCCAGAAGAAATGTCGGATGTGTGGAGGAAGAATGTAGGCTGCTCTGGTAATAAGGGGACAAGGTCTCGAAGTTCACTACATACGTCGGCAATGAATAAGGCAAAAAAGTCATGGAAGGCGAGGTTTTTGATGTGAAAAAAAATGGGAGACGGGGAAAGGGAGGAATTCAGGAGTGAGGACGAAAGAAACGGTTGCAGGTGGATAAGTTTGGCTTTGGAGTTTGGGTAAAGCCGCTTTCAGGGCTCGAAAAACTATAGACCAGAAAAGGTTGTCTCCCAGGAGTACCTAGAGACGCTCTTAATCCAAGGACATACTGGTCGCGGGGGAACTTGGGGGACCATGCCATAAAAACATTGACACAACGATATCATAGTCGGCAGCTGATAGGGATCCCAGAGGAATGGGTCAGGCCCCCCGACTGGGGTGCTTGACTGCCTTAAGGGTAAGGCAGACCAAACAGTTGTGTTTGAAAGAAGCCAGCCTGGGGAAGGGGGAGGGCACCTGGTGGGTAGTGCGGGGCAAAGGCCCACTTGAATGAAACTGTCAAGTGTCATTAGGGGTCAGCATAAGTAGGTTTTGAAAAACCGAAGACTTAGGTGGGAGAGGGTAGGAAGAAAGGAGTCTTTCAAAACCTTCCGCAAGCCAATAGGTAAATCACCAGGAAAGCGAAATGGCATTTCAGCGGGGCTAGCAGTCGGGGGTTCACTGGTTGAGAGATTGGGACAACCAGTGTGCGTTTTGTGAGAATCACGTTGCGAGAATTTCGACGTCATTTTGGGGCGGGGAAACCGTACATGGGGGTTTTAGTCGGGGAGCCGACTGACTTATTAAATTGCTGAGGGACGGGGGGCTAGCGAAACAAATAAAGTCTCCAGGTAGATAAGAAGAACACATTAAGTCAGCACTTAGGAAGAAAGGACGAAAATCATTAACACGTCAACTGAAAAAAAGGGGGGTGCCATTGGCAAAGCCAAAATCAGGCCAAGATCGCAACGAGGTTAGAGGACTGGGATGGTCTTCAAGCTAAGACAGTGCGGGGAAAATGCGACAAGAAGGATACAGGTACTGTAAATCGATCGGAGCACTTGGAACACCAGAGGAGTATCGAATTCCCGGGCAAAATTTCCCCCAAAGAGTCTTATGAAGACGAAGAAGGGAGGACGTGCTCCCGGTCAGAGTCCGAGGGGGGGAGGACCGGGGGCGCCTGAGAATGAAACCCTCGGGCGCTGCAAAATGCCAGTCGCATAAGTGGGAGGGGAAGACATGGGGAGGAATCGGGGAGGCCAACTGTAATGCAATGCCTCTCTCTCAAAAAGGTAATGGTAGGAAAGAATAGGAAATTCCTCAGCATTTACCGTGTGAAGAAGGACTTGGGCAGAAGGAGTGCCTTCCTGGTGGAACATGAAGCAAGACCACAGAGAATTCCGCAAATGGGTATGTCCAGCGGGGAAAAAAGGAGTCGACCACTTGCCGCGAAGACATGTCAACATCTCGGAAAAGGGAGTTGGCAAAGTGAATGAAGGTACGGGGGGAACAGTGTGAACACGTCCGATGTAAGAGTGTAGCAAGCATTCTTTGGCAACAGTCTGATTAGGTCCAGGGAGAATCGGGCTAAGCACTTCTGACAAGGGAGAGGAGAATTTAATACATTCCTCAAGAACCAACTCGCGAGAGGGGGGGCGTCGGGTGCATGATGTGGTCGTCCGCAATCCCCGGACTGGTTGACGGCGAATTGCCGCTAAAGGGGGGGGGAGAACTGCTATAATCTTGATCGTAGAAAGGATGATAATAACGTTGTCCCGGCTTTGTGAGATTAGAACACCTCACATAAAAAGATTTAACGAATAAAAAAAAACACAGACTGTTTGTGGTCCAGAGAGAAAGCGGGACTGGATGACAACGCATTGAATTGCCTGGTTGTAAGACAAATACGATTCCAGTAAAATCTTGGCCAACGAAAGCACGCAGGAAGGAAAATGCTGATGATAAAGAATTGGGGGGCCAGGATTGAAATCGACATTGAGGCAGAACAAAAAAAATTCCTAATTCGTCGGGGGGGGGGGGGAAGAAGGGAACCAAAAACACGGGGAAGGAGGATCCAAAACTCAATTGAACCCAAGTGCAAGGAAAGGGTATAAGAACAGCACACAGCGGGTTTCACTCCTGCCCCAAACCCAACATCAGGGGAGTCACAGCCGTAGTCCCAAAACCCTCATATGGGGGGGGAAGAGGATGCCGCCGGATGAGAAGGGGGAGAACTGCGCAAAATGACTCAGGTGTCAAGGAGGCCTCCCGCATGGGTGACATGGGAGTTGCCACCCCAGTCTCGGATAGGTGCAGGCGTAACTCCCCTTGGGCAGTGTCAAGGAAGAAAAGGCCCAGGATCAAGGGAGGGCAAGGATCTGCTAAAGTAATCGTGCTGTAAGAAACGTGAAAGCGGCTCACCAAAGTCAAGCCAAGGTGGTCAAAACAGGGCTTCAATGCCTCAATTGAAAGTTCAATGACCGGGGAACTAAAAGGTCCTCGAGGACATTGAACGCCGGTTCCGTTTCACAAAGCTTTGGGGCCAACGCTATTGGGCTGCAGCGTCGGGACGCGAAATTACGGATCGAAGCAACAGGGAAAGGGGCTTAAACTCGGAAATATATCTCGGTGGGCGAAAGGGGGGGACCTTGGGGCTTCACCAAGAGAAGTGACCAGGGAAATTGTCAATATAAAAACTAGTTCCAATGGTAGTGGACAGCAATGGAAAAGGGATCACCATTCAGAGGACCGAAAAATAGCTTGACGCTTATACTGCTGGGCAGGGGGGAGGCCCTGGGCCGCCGACCACTCTGCAAACAACCGACAGAAGAGGGAGGAGTACAGCTGTCCACTTGGCCCCGCCATGCACCTACTCTAGGCAGCGTCAATCTATGTGTTTGAGAAAAAAATAGAACGCCATGGGATGGGGGAAGAAAGACGTAGACTAGAGACCATCGTAAATACAAAGAACCGGGTCAAGACAAGCAAAGGCCATCCAATAGCATTCGAGTTTAATAAACTGCGATGCTCGCAGAAGTAAATAAACCAAGGTAGAAAAGAAAAAACAAGCCAATAGAGGCCTTGTCCGAGAACGGAACTGGAGGATTTACGCGAGCCGGAACTTGACCAGGGCGAAAATGAGGCCCGGAGGTGGGTTTGGTTGTGGGTTTGGACGTAGACAGTGGGCGTGGTTGGACAAAGCGCAGTACAGCAAAACACTAAGAAGTACAGCAGAACACAGTGTCTCCCGTGACTGGAGTGTAGGGCCAAAGGAAGAGACAACGGTCGAACTTGGGGGAAGGGACCAAAGAGCTACATGACGCCCTCAAGAGGACAAGGGCACCTTAGAGAGATACAATTCGCTTTCTGAAAGAAGGAGGGAGGGAGGTGTTACTCAGGGGAAGGGACACCCGACGTTGGGGTTGGGGAATATGAGCAAGTACGATTGATGCAGCATTTGGGGAAAAAAAAATAACCAAAGGACTTGGGTTCATAGGGGAAGGGGAGGTGTGAGAAAGAAAGTTTTTGGGGAAACCCTATTGCAAACCACGGTTAGGATGGTTGAATACAGGGTGGTGGGGGAAAAGTAGGAGGATGTCAAAAGACTTTCGCGGGGACCGAAATCTTATAACAACTACAAATGAAGAGCGGTTGAGCGCCTATTCAGGGAAAAAATAAGTTTACTCTATGGCCTCACAAGGTTTGTTGGGGGCAAGTACAATGCTTGCACAGATTCGAAACGAGTTGGTACTTCATTTACTCGGGTGGGTTGGGTCGGGTCGCAAACTGCTATTGAAAAAGGAAGCCGAATACGAGGGAAGTCCAGTCCGGAAAAACAAGCCAAAAGGCTGACAAACCGGCCGCACTCAGTGTGCATTGGGGCGATTCGGACAAACAAGCAGCACCGACGCAAATGTCGCAAATGGAATGTTAGGAAAAGTGGGGTCCAAAGGGTTAGAAAAAGACTTTCCAAAACAGATGACCTAATCAGGTGAGGGGAAGGCAGCGCGCGGATGGCTACCCGGAAGAAAAGGCTCGGGGGACACTTTCCCGTAGGGTATCACCGAATCTAGGGAACAAGACCATGGGAGTGCCGGGCTCCCGAGTCACGAAACAGTGGGCGACCGCGTGGTGAAGCTGGAATACAGAGGGGAGGGGAAGGGGCCGGAGGTGGGAAATGTTTCTGACCCTCCATGAAAGGCACAAGGAAAAGGCCCAAGGAAAAGAGGAAATGCTGATTATGCCTCATAATCCTCACAACCAGACGGGGGGGGGGGGAAAAGAGGATTGAATTCATAACGGGTACTCGGCAGGAAGGGCCATTGAGTGTCCCACCTGAAACATTCTGCGAGGGCAAAAGAGACGGAACGCCGATGTGGGTCAGTCTTTAAAAGAGCCAAACCTCCCGCACTGATAGAGCCCCGCAACAAGGGCCATTGAGTACTAATTCGGGGAAATGGTAAACCATTACGTCGGGGGTAGCAGAACCAGAGATGCAGTGAAAACTGATAGGACAGGTAGGGTTGCGTGAGCAGGTTGGGATCTGCCACGAGTGGGGCGTAACTAGACTGGAAGCTTCCATAGTCCTAAAAAACTTCTGATAAAGAGGGCGGAGGAATGGAGGTGGGATCACGTAATCTCCATACACCGGATTCTAATAACGGAGGTAAGTTTTTGCTAGAAGACTGAATGGGAGAGGCTATGTTAGCTTTCCCTTTTGCGAGGCAGCTCAGCAAAATAGCTTGCAGGAAGGGGAAAAAAAACGACTGGGTACTTGTGGGAACGAAAATGAAGATCGTAGTCGAGAAAAAGCAGGTCAACGCATGAACGAGCAATTTTGAGGCAAATAGAGAAAAAAGTAACCTGCAAGCCAGGCAAGCATTTTGATTAGGATGGGGGCGATTGGGACCCTTTGGTCCAGCCAAAGATTAAAAAGGTCGTTTTTCGGGGGCAAGGGAACCAAAACCAAGTCACCCTGAAAAAAGAATGGAAAAAACTGTAACCAATTCATCAAGGGGTCAGTTGAAAAAAACCAGGACTACACTCGTCGGGGAATGCGAAGATCCCCAAACAAAAAAGTATGGGAAAAGAGCCAGTCACCGTCCTACAAAGAAGCCGGGCCAAAAAAAGACTATATCCTGAGGCAATTAAACGAGAAATGGACGTGGGTGCCAAAGAGAAAGCATGTGGGTTAAACAGGGGATTACCGTGAGGCTAAGACAGGATCATGGGAAGCAGACGACGAAGGAACGCTCAAGCTGGTGATGCCTCAGGCTCAACGCCGTAGAGCTGCTGACCAACCTAAAAGGGTCAAGCAACCGTTTCATAAATTGGAAAGGGAAACAGATTTCGAATGAGAAAGGGGGGGAACTCGACTGTAATTTGACGTCTCATCTCGGCCTTGACCAAGAACGAGGGCACCACTGTGGACACAGGAGAGTGCCGCGTCTGTACGAAGAGGGTTGGATTATTTACTTCTTAGGAAAGAAAAGGGAGGGGGAAAAAAACTCGGGAAAATGGCTATCTCGGGGATGGTCGAAGGTCTTGAGAGGTACGTTTGACCATTAATTACGATGAAACAAGTCAATGGATTGGAGGCTAGTGCGGACTTCAAAAGAAAAAGAGGCACGCAAAAAAAAGGAAGGAAAACAAGCCGGAAGAGGATTCGGCTGGTCCATGTCACGCTTGCAACCATAAGTAAAAGGGAGGAAAAGGGATGTAGGGCAAGCGGCCAGCCTTGGAAGGAAAAAAGCCCGAACTGCGCAAGCTCTGTTTTTCGGTCAGGTGGCTGGCCGCAAGAGGGGAAACGCGTCGAGCATACATGCTAGGGGATCGAATTTCTGGTAAAGAAACGAGGGTAAACAAAAAATTACACGAGGTCAGCACGATAGCAGAGGTTAAGCTTGTCGGGGCGCTGCTCAAGGAAGGTCAGCGTTCGCGTAACCAATAAAGGCAGCCATGAATCCTGTGTCCAAGCAGGGGAGGGGGGGGGATGGGTCAAGAGAGAGAGGGGGAAATTGACGGGTGTCCAAAGTCAGGAACGGGGCAACGGAATTTGAAAGTTAGTTTTGGGGGGTTGGGCGCAAAAAACGACTTTCAACGCTGGAAAAAGGAGGAGAAACCGCTTTGGTTGGGAGAAGTACCTGTCGTCAAGGCTGTTTACCAAAAGGGAGGATAAGCCTGCCGGTACATCAGAGGGGCAAACAAACATGCACACAGGGAAACGGGCCAGACATCGGGGAGGAAATGCACCTTTAAACGAGATCCGGGGGGGCTGGTCTGGGGTCAGAGTGGCCAGGACGCGGTTTGAAGGACCGAGTTGGTTTGGGGAACAGCCTGGCAAACCGCTGAGGGAAGGCAAGGGGGGTTATTTGTCAAAAAGATAAATGGAATTCACTTGGTACGAGGGTAAAAGTAAAGGGGTTCGCAGGGTAGTGTGACACACGAAGTAGGAGGTTTGAGTAAAGGGGCGGAAAAGGAGTGTGTCCTTGAAAAATAAGTTTAAAAAAATCTTAAAAATCGAAAGGCCTTTGGGCGCTCTTGGCAGGGAAGGGGGGGTGAAAATCTATTGGCAACCATTTGGGGGGGAAAAACAAAATGCACAGAAGGAGAAACGAGTATAAGTTTGCAGAAACAAGGGTGGTTTGGGAAGTTTCGGCAACTCGCGAGGGAGATGGTCTAAGAGTAGAAAAGTTCTAAATACAGTAAGGGGAAGAGTAGAACAAGTATAAAAAACTGAAAGTCGGGCACGTTCCGGGGTTGCATGGCGATGCGGACTCCAAGAAAAAACAGCAAATCTCTCCGCATCGACTTGGGGAGAAGGACTGTGTAAAGCGGGAAAGGGACATGGCGTTTGCGGACGCTTCCCCGGACATCAAAGGTACGTGGTGAAGAGGGTATCGAAAAATACCCGCCTACCTCTGAGCTCAACAATTTCCCCCATGGAAATAAAACCGGGTATGATGGAAGTGCTCCAGGCACGGAGGAAGGTGGAAACCGGCGTACCGGCTGGTCGAAAATTCGGGGGAGATGTTCACGTGTGGAAATTGGCGTGGTTGAAATACAATGGGATGAGGCCCGGCGGGAAAGCGTACTGAGGGAGTAAAAACAAAAAAAAAGGGGGGAGGAAAGGAGAGGAGAGAGAAAATGGTACGCGGAGTGAGCATGGGTGCATGAAACTTCAGGGACAGAACATGCTGCCAACCCCGGGGGGAAACCATCGCACGCCAAGGGAATTGAACCCGGAGGGGTCACAAATACCGAATGACATCGGACCAGAACATCTTCTCCCGCAAAGAGGGGCCTAAGAGGCGGTGTAAGGATGTAAGAGCAAAGAGGGAGACCGCTCGTAATGCATTTAGACCGGAAATGGTAGGGAAAGGTGGGGTGCAGGAAGTGTGAATCTGCCACAAGCTGACATCGTACGCTGCCGCAGTTCATAAATAAGCGAAAGATGCGAGAGAAGGGGAGGGTTGCAATGGTTGGGAGGAAGAATAGACAGAAGCTTGAACGCGAATTGTCATAAGTGACTATGCACGGGAAAAAGAGAGGGGCTTAAACCGGTCTTGAGTTCCAAGGGGGTAGCTGTAATGCGAAGCACAAATAGATTGCCAGAAAAGGAGAAAAAAGACACGGCCTGGACGTGTTTGATGGGACTCGGAGTCGAGAATGGCTGTGGAACGTAGAAAAAAAAAAAAAACACGAGGCAAATATATACACCAGGGAATCTTGGCAAGCACGAGGCGACAAAAAGAGGGGAATTCGGATTTCAAGTGTCCGTTGAATGTGCCGGCAGAAGGGGCGAAGAAAGAAAAAAATTCAGAAGTGAGAGTGGTTCAAAGAGGGGAAACCTCAGCCCTAATTGAACCTGAAACGGCAAAAGGGCTTCGGGGAGTAACGTGGAACTAAAACCAAGGCTGTGGAACATTTGACAATGATGAATTCCACAAACTACTAGTCACAGCTTCAGTAACGCCGTGGGGCGAAGAATCGTATACTGGCCCATATGCTGTGTGAGTAAGGTGCGATTAAAATCGAATGGACAAAAGCAGGGGGGCCTTTGCAAGGAGAGGGTACCGTGCAGAGTCATCCAACAATAACAAAGCACCTGGGGAAGATAAAACTGGTTCGGGGCTCTCTTAAGAGGGAGGTGAAAAAGAACGCTGGCGAAGGGGAAAACAGAAGAGGAAGCACAGTTTTCATACATCATTCCTGAGTAAATGACCGGGACACAATAATTTCAAGGGGAGACGTGGAAAAAAACCAGTGACCGGAAGGAAGGATGGGGAGGATTAAAGGAAGAGAAGTTGGGAGCGAAGTGACAAAGAGGGAATTGGTATAAATAGACCATACACTTGGGTTAATCAGGGAAAATGACTATCTCGTGGCTAGCATTTCAACCGCGGGATCCTGGAATAACATTACGATGGAATCTACATAGGAAAGGGAGGGGGACAAGGTGCCCGGACGGCCCCAAGACGCCATCACTACTGCGAAACTGGGAGCTTGACGGAATTATAGGCAAGGGCGGCCAAAAA
>Ga0179593_1583436_pt1 | contig 10296 bp, 7 predicted proteins | sample CZODoug2_1_08_16_FD_185931 | JGI IMG/M metagenome (GOLD analysis project Ga0179593, IMG submission 185931) | Vadose zone soil fungal communities from Angelo Coast Range Reserve, California, USA - CZODoug2_1_08_16fungal (PacBio error correction) | ecosystem: Environmental > Terrestrial > Soil >...
ACCATAGGGGAGGACGCCTCCTACCTCAGCACAGAGTTCGTCGCGAAAGACACCAGAAAAGGAGAACGCAAACGCCGCGCGTTCCGGTCGGGGATCTCTAAAAAGAGCAGGGGATCGGAGCGCGAAACTTAGAAAGGGAGCCGACGCACCTCCTACTCGCAGGCTCTCTACAAGAGGTGAAAAAGACGGCTCGAGCGCATGCCCCCACAGCATAAGCGCGCACGTCATTCGATCGGTTGGACTTCTGGCGGTCGAGGGGGGGGAACAAAGCCGCAGCGACCGTTACAGGGCGAGCCGAGATCCGTGCCGGAGGAGGGTCTATTCTCCAGGTTTTCGCAGCGGGCCCCGAAACACGGCCCAGTAGGGAGGCTCGAAAAGGCGAGCCGGGGTCGGGGTAGGACTGGGTCGCGTCACCGCTGTAACTGAAGGGGCAAGCGAGGCTCGAATGCGTCGCGGTGTCTGCGTCCTGGGGTCGACCTAATAGAGGTGGAGTTCTAACACGCTTGGCTCAGAAAAAAGGGCCCGCGAGACCACGGGCACTCCGACAGGGGGAATGTCTTCGGCGCTGTTAAGGAGGAAAGGAAAAAGAACTCAGGAATTTCCACTACCTGATCATCCCTAGGGGTCGAGAACACCAAGCCCTACTCCTGGTCTTCTGGCCTTACTAGGGCGCTTTGAAGGTGGAAAACTGTCCGGTATGCAAAAGGTGCGAATCTGCCACACGAAAGCTTCATAAAAGGTGAGAAGGTGGGGCCTCCCCCCACTCCCAAAGCTATCCCGCGAGGTGACGGATTCCTAGGGGCCACATGCGGAAAAAGGAAAAATCGAGAAGGAAAATTCGATCGTGCCCGATGGTTGTGTTCGGGGACTAGATTTTATGGGGGGAGAAGCCTGAAAAGGGTCTCGCAATCACAAAAAGAGCAGTTGGGCCGCAGGAGGGGTACCCGCGTCAAGGCCGGTGGTAGTGGTGTGGCATGTCCACGCAGGGGTATACAAGGGAGGATGAGGGAGCAGCAGGAGTAACGCTCAAACTCGAAAGAAGTTTCCGGACCGGGCAGCGGAGTCGACTTCTCTACGAGGAGGAAAGAAGGAGACCGAGGGTGTTCCGCCGTAAAAAGGGAACCGTAAAATCTGCAGGGGATGTATGAAAGATCTTCTATACTACCTTGAGCATCTCCTCGAAAACTCTTAGAAGGACTAGAGGGAGTGACCGAAGGGGTAAATTAAGAAAAGGATGGACGCCTACGATCTTCACAGCTCTCTATCACATGATGGATATTCTGTCGAGGAGGACGAACAAATATCCGAAAGAAAAAAAAGCGATAAAGGGGAACAGACACAGGAACACATCCTCAGGGGCTCTTCCTATCAACAACATCGATGAAGAGGAAACCGTCACACTGGAGAGAAGATTTAGGAAAAAGGGGAAAAGTCATCAAGGATAAGAAGAGCATTCTAGAGAAAACAACACAACACTTATTAGAGATATACTATCTTTCAAAGAATCGCCGTGCTTGAACGCGCATTCCCAGAGAAATAGGGAGTAAAGGGGGCTAAAGCGAGGAGATAGGCTGTTGCGAGAGGGCCTAGCTTATTTAAAGGTTGCCTCGTTCGAAAAAGTCTTGATCGTGAGGGGGAATTTGCTCGAGGAGGGGTTGAAAAAGGGCCGAAAAGAGAGAAACAATGAGAGAAGGGCGCGCCTTCATGCCTCTCGTCTGGCCAAGACCGTTTTTCGGAAAAACACGGGAAAAAAATGACCGAGGGGATCTCGCGTAGTCAGGACGGTCGGCTCGACAAGACTTTGTTGACGTAAGGAACCGCCGCGATGGAGGAGTCAAGAGGGGGAACTAAAGGGTACAAACAGCAGGGTGCGGGCTCCTTCTGGAGAACTCGTCGAGTCACGTCGGAGACGCTTTCTTGGGGGGAAGAGGGTGCAGACCGTCTTCATTCGCTAAGCGACAAGTTCTCCTCCGCAGGGGCCCTCCTCTCCAACAGTCAAAAGGAATCGAGGGGGGAAGGGGGGTCATCACCGAAGGGCCAGTGGTTGTCGGGGGGGAGAAATCAGGATCATTCTTTCACGAAAATAGAAAAGGGGAAAACAAACCATCTTTTCAGATCAATCGTCGAGATCGTGATACTCCCGAAAAAAATTTAGAAAGGTCATCCGACACGCCGTCGTCGGGCCGTGGTTAGGGGACGCTGGTAATATCAAGGTCTCACCTTCTAAAAGCCGATGCCGCCCGTCATGCAGGCATGAAAGGAAGACTACAATTGAAAGCAACCCACCTGACCCACAGGAGCGTCGCAAAGAAAAAACGAAGAACACGAAAAGAGGGAGTCCGAGGCGTACAACCAGAAGCAGCAGGAGAACGTCCCGTCTAGACGATCTACAGTCGCAAAAGAGAAACGTAACTCGAAAGTCGTCATAGACGAGGGGATTAAGTTGTTCGTCGAGCCCGAAAAGCGCGAGCTGATGGACAAAAATCTTCGTCGGACCCGAGCCTCCATCACCGCATCCTCAAAAAAATGCCGCCTGCATAAAAGACTAAAAGCTCGGCGAAAAGGGTAGGTGGCTACAGTAGAAAGAGGTTGCTCTCCTATTCACTCGTTTACTTAGAAAAGTCGAATAAAAAGATCTTGAAAAGGGCTGAGGGACATATACAGCGAAAAAGCCTCTCCGGCTCGCCGCACGGTTAGGCGATGTAAAAAAAAAGCTAACTCGGAACCGGGTGGCCGACAGCCAGAAGAACCCGGACTGTACGAAGACGCTAAAGTGAGAGGGAAGGAAGAAATCAGTCCGCCGGAAATGTCTCTCTCACGAAAGTCCCTGGAAAAAAGGGCGTCTAAAAAAGGGAAAGGAGTGTGAGGGCCACACGACAGAAGCTCGTGCTCGAGCTAAAGAAACTTAACTCTCTTCGGGGGCGCGATCGGGGGTCGGGTTCCGAAGCTACGGTCAAAGTTCGGTCAGCGAGTCTACTATTTTCTCGCTCTCACAACACAAAGGGGGAAATATAGGGAGGAAGAGAACTTCACGTGCAGGTCGGAAGAACGGTGACTCTTCCCCCAGAAAAAACTCTCTCTGAGGAGAGACGCCGGCTCGGGATAGGTCTCACACTGTTGCGGGATCTACAACAATTCGAGAGAGACCTGGGGGAAGAACGAACCGAAAGAAAAAAAGGGTAACACAAAGTTCTGAGGGGAGAAGATTACATCTCGGAATCCCCATCCAATAGCTCGAGTCAGAGGGTTGGGGAGTAACGTTCTCTACGTGAACTCTCTAAGAATCTACTTGTCAGAAGTCGCCTAAAGGAAGTCCTGCAGAGGGGGGAGTATTAAGGAGGCTACAGGGGTACGAAAGCCCTCGGTCACTATGGGGGGTATTCGCACCAGTCTAACGGTCTCGAGAGGGTTTAAGGAGGTTAGAGGGGAAACTACTTTAATCAGACCCTCTCTTGAAAAAGCGAGGTCTGAATGCGGGTTAGCAGATTTAAGCGTCGTGGCGGAAGGTATAGTTTAAAAACATCACTCTAGGATGTCTGTAGAAAAGCCCCCCCGTTCACGACTCGGTGAAAAAACCTACAGATCCTGTCGAGAACACTGAATCGGGGTCTCGGGTACGCAGAATAGTTAGGTCGGAACTGTAGGGCGTGTCGCCTTTCAAGGGGGTCGAAGAATCCAAAGCAAAAAGGGGTTAGGGGATTACCTTTAAACGGGAGGGTCAGGGGCCTGATTAAAGAGTCGTGAACAAACATAATGGGGGTCGAATCGGCCTCAAAAGGGGGAAGTAACTCGGGATTAACTCGATCAACAGCGACGGGTAATTGAATCAAAGGAGGGGGAACTTCTCTTCCTGAAGGGTATCAATCTATTCTCGAGTCAACCTGGTCGGGGTACACGGGGGGGGATATGACGTGAGAGAAGTGAAGTAAATGCAACGCTACGTCAAACTAAGATCACGAAAAGTTGGGAACTTCAAACGGAGGTGTCTGGGGGGGCGGGCACAAGTGGGAGAAAAAAAGGGTCGTCTTATAAAAAAGAAGAAATGTCAAGCCGTAGGGGGATCCTCAGTTCAAAAAAAAAGGCTTCTACAGGAAGAAGCAGAAGGAGACAGAAACGGGTTGTCGTCCAAGGAGGATCCACCTATCCTAAGAAGAGCGCCATCGGCCCCGGGTAAAGAAAGAAGAGGAAGTAGTCTGCACAGGAAAGAAAAAAAAAAAAAAGGAGCCGCTTCGATTCAGGTGCTTCCCTCCTGGTCGTACGATTGATAAGGAAGGTCGGAAGCGAGCAGCAGGGGAAAGGAGAAAAGGCAAAGCTGACGAACCGTCATAGTCAGGGCCGTGATTAAAAGAGACGATCAAGAAAAAAAGAACGTCTTGCCAAAAACTTAAAACACCATCTATCTCACGAGGAGGGCAAAGGCAAAAGAGACGTAGGCGGCTGAGTTAATTCGAGAACTACGGGCATCACGGTCTAAGGGGAAAGATAGAACGCAAACCAACAAAAAAGATGAAGGAAAGGATCGGGAGAGGGGGAAAGTCGCGGTGTGAAAAAAAAAAAAACAAACGCGCTTACCTCACTACGTCTTGACTGAGCAGGGGATTGGAACAGGGGGAGGGCTCTCGAAGGTCCAAGGAAGAAGAGATTCTGAGATGGGAAAGTGAACTGGGTAAAAAAAAATCTAGATGAGGGGCCTCGTACTCCGGGGAAACCCGAGCAAGACCATCACAAGGGGAATCGAATCAGCCTCTCGTGGGCGATCCATCCTGGGGTAAGACAAGGTAGAAAGAGGTGCAGCAAAAAAGACCGGGTAGATCTGGCGGAAGGCGTTCGGGCGAAGGAAAAATCGTGTTTGAACTACCAGGGGGGGCACAACGAGATGGCGCTCTGGAGGAAAAAAGGCTTCGGGGGGCCTTTAGGGAAACTCAGCGTGGCTCACGGCTTCGCAGCTAGGGGAAGTCGATCCGCTGCTGAGGAAAAGGGAAGGTAGATTAAAGGATGGACCTTCTCATAACGCGGTTACAAGAAGAAAACAACCAACCAAAACCTCAGGGATTTGACCAGGCGATGGTGTGAGACGTTCAAAAAAGATCATGATTCGGGAAGAGCCTCACGAGATGCAACGAACACACATGGAAACTTTTAAGAAGGGTGATAAGACTCGGAGAAAGAAGTACAACCCTCCTCTTCACCGTCAAAGGTAGACGGGGGGTAAATAAGAGAAAGAACAGGCTCGATCTGAGGAAGCCCGGGTCGTTTTAAAGGAAGATACCGAAAACGCACAAATCCGTAGAGAAGGAATAAAAAAAAGGCGTGCTCTTGTAGTCCGAGGGGGACACAAGATGCAGGCGTCCGTCGAGAAAACGATCACTCAGGAAAAAGGCACGGAGATAAGAACCAGTCCGAGAAGGGGGCAGGATGCGCGTCGGGTTACGTCGAGCCCTCCCAGAAGAGGATTTGACATCAATAAAGAGGAGGAGACACAGGGAAAAATAGCAAAAAATCGAAGAAGGAACAAAAAAAGCTTCCCGTCGGTGAGCGACACATTAACTAAAAAGGAGACCGGATGAAAAGGAAAGCGGGCTCCACAGGCGGCGACACAAGGAAACAAGAAAGTCATACCCTCTTCCGGGCCTTCTCTCAGTAAAAAAGGAGAAATGTAACAAGAGTCTCTTCGGGGCACGCGGGTATCCATAAAGAGCAAAAAAGCTCTACTTACTTGCGGGGGCGACTATTCTATGGGGATGCTAAAGGGGGGAATCTTCGTAGTCATTTTGTCTCTCAGGCACGGAAGTCTTCTCCAAGGTTCGCTTTCCTTGAAAGCGGTTTTGCGGACCTCCAGGAAATCTCTTTCTAGGGGAAAGGGAAGAGTCACGCATCTTCGAGGGCGTTGTGTTGAGGGGTCAAAAACAAGAAGCACTCTAAAGGGAGCTGAAGGAGGAAATCAAAACAACAAGGAGTATGAAAAAAAAGGAATGGAAGGAAGCAACAGCTAGTCTACGCCTCCGATCACTCGCTGAAAGGAAAAAAAGAGGAAGGTGAAGGAACTCCAAAAAAAAGAACCTCGACTAACGCCGGGTCATAGGAGGTCTCATGAAGGGAGAGGCTTGCAAACAAAACCCGGGACCCTTCGACAGACGGGAAATTCTCCTACTTAATGGTGCGCTGAAACCGATTACTGGAAAAAAAAAATGATCAACAGCTGACTCGCAAAAACCCATCCACTCTCGCCGCCGGAGAAGGGGATGAAGGTCTGGAGATGGTGCACGCGGGCCAGAAAAGGTTCAGTCGCGCGCGAGCCTAGAGAAGGGGCCGAGAAAGGCTAGGGCGAGAGCGCCCCAGTGCACAGGTGTGGACGCCAATCGACGGCTCGACGGTGCCTCGGTCGGAAGTAGGGGGGGGTAAAAAACGGCTCTAGGGTCCCGGAGGGGAAGCTGAAAAGATTATTTTAAGGCGTCGGTGTCGAAAAATCGGTTCATCAGCTCGACAGTGAGGGGGCGCGAAAACAATTATGCCCGAAAAAGACGACTCTAGAGAGAAGGGGGCTGGAAATTTAAAAAAAGGGGCGTAGTCAATCTGGGGACTGACGAAATCCTGAAAAAAAAGTGTTCCTCCATAAAGAAAAAGGAAGAAGGGGGGGTTCTGAGGAAAAAGGGCGAGAGGGCCTGGTAAAATCAAGGTGGAGAGTGGGTCCATCCAAACCGACCGTGACCAAGCGTGGAGAAAAACTTTTCCCGAGCTACCAAAAATCCCCCCTCTATAACGACTACTTGGAAGATGTCACTAAGGGGGGAGAATCGTTTGACCCGGAATGGGGGGGAGGGGTTAAAAGATGGGGGGAAGTGAGTATATTGAACCCTCATGTCCTGAGGAGGAAGGGGGAATATCAAAAAAAAATTTATCGGAAAGGTGGTTGTGGATATTTCTTACCAGTCATGGTGGAGGGATCGGAACAAGCCGTACGTCCGGAAAAAAGCCACTGTAACCGCATGCCGGTAAAAGGACCGCCTCGCTTGTTGCGGAAGGGAATACCTAGCCGTAATACGCTAAGGAAAGAGGGGCGGGGGGAAAGTTTTAAGTAGCGATAGTAGAGCCTACCTAGATCTCCTCTAAAAAAAGAGGGAAGAAGGGAAAAGGGGGAGCCCGCGGGGACGACCGAGCCTACTATCGGAAGGAACTCGCTCGGGTGAAATTTATATGCTTGCGAAAAAAAGGGAGGGGTACGAACCGCTAAGTATAAGGGATCCAGAGGGTGCGCACGGCCACATCCTCAAGAGGGGAGACTTCAACTCAAAAAAAGAGAGAGAGTTTCGCCGTCAATCCACGACTAAGTCACGACTGAAAAAAAGGGGAAGAGATCGTCTGAAAAAAGGGGCTCTCAAAAAACAACACAAGGGAGAGATCTTTCTCGCCGGAGAGGCCGGGGTCCCCTCGGAAATCTCGCCTACGTTCAGACGTGCTTTAGAAAAAAAAGGGAAGAGCTAAGGGCAAGAGGCTGTGCGTGGGCCAAAGAGTGATCTCGATGGCTAGGTTCCCCAAGGCATCTCGAGGGGGAAAAACAGGAGGGGACATCAGGAAGAAGAAAGGTCTTTCGATCCAGGAAGAAAGACCATCCGTGGGTCATGGAAGGCGAAAGCCGCATCACCTGACGCTTCTGAGGGGGAGAGAAAGTAGAGTCTCGACGAGGGGAATTACCAGTGGGTAAAGAGAGTCGCGTGCTCTGCTCGGGAATCAGGACGAAAAAGGGGGTGAGGGGGATCCCGGGGGGGAATCTCGTGGCAAGTTGCCGGTTGAAAGGGGGACGGATCTAGAGAAGTCCCGGCTTGACCGAGAAGATAAGATCCTCCGCGGGGTGGGAAAGAGACCCCCAATCCACAGGTTAACTTTCCTAGGTGCCTCAAGATTTCAAAACGGGAAGATCTCAGCGATCCGGATCAGGAAAGAAAGACGAAGTCCGAAGAAGGTTAAAAATGAGAGATACTCGTCCCGATACAGAAAGCGTCCGCACAATCGAGAGGGGGGGGGGATTTTCGGGACCGTGCGCAAAAAGCTTCGTCTAGGAACGTCCAAAGGGACCACGAAGAACATGATTCAAAAAGGTGACCCTCCAAGGAGAAAAGGTCATCAACGGGAACCAAAAAAAACTACCCCCATTCCGATTCCGAGGGGAGGACTCAAATGCTCCGTCTTTTGACGTAAAAGTCATGACATCTCACTCCTTGTTAGGACACCACGACTACATGGAACAAAACGTCTACCTGGAGGAGCGAAAATCGTCTTGCATCCGGGGGGATTCTAAGACCGTCTGATGATGGAAAACAAATCGAGCAGACCCACCTGGGCCTGAAAAAAAAAACTCAAGACCTTCGCGAACTCTCAATCATAAAAAAACCCGCGGCGCAGGGGACGGTGCGCGACCATTAAGAAGGGGGGAGGGAAAACCTCGAGTGGTCAAGCCTAACTGGGGGGAAATAAGGGGAAAGAGGTCTGCTACAGTCTCCCTCGACGAAGAGGCAGGCCTTCGAGGACTACTTGAAAGAAAGTAAGCCGTCAAGAGCCTCTTTCACAAAAAGGGCCGAACCCGGGGCCAGAAAGCGAGGGGAAAAAAAAAAAGGCTGAAAAGGGGGGGATCTCTATCTGGGATCGGCCTGAGAGGGAGGGACGGTGCCTTCCTTAGGGGGTCTCTAGAGAACTGGCTGTGGGCGTAGTAGTAGGGGGTTGTGCCCGAAGAGCCCAAAAGCTGAGGACGAAGGGGGCTTCTTTATAACGATTCTTCGGAGAGGGGTTTGGAGGGACCGCGTCACCGGAAAAAAGCCGCACGTGACCGGGGCGGTCGGGATTTCGACGAAAAAGTGGTCTCTTCTATGCTCTACACCCCCACGGGGGAGGAAAAAACTCTCTGAATCGGGAGAAAAAGCCGCCCCGACCTTCCCGTAAGAGTCGAGTTCGCGCCACACAACGCTAGAAAGCTAAACCTCGCTGGGGCTAGAAAAAAGTATCACTAGAGTGTGCCTCTGCTCGAAAATCTTCCAGGGAACCCGAGAAACCTACCGTGCACACCCTATGACTTCGAATGACATGCTAGGGAAAAGACAATCATATCTCTCCGTAGTCGAGCGGTGCTAGAGGGGGGAGGGCCTGGGGGGAAAACATGTCTACGTGAGGGACAGACGCGAAGCAGAGTCCTCCGAAGGATGCTTGGAAGTAGAACCTTTTGGTGTCGCCTCAGAAGGGATGGAAACCGAGAAAGTACTCGATTTGAAATCTTGAGAAAAGTCATGTGGTAGCGCCCCGACTTAATCTACGGCCGCTCGAAAGGAATCTCGGGAGGTGAGGGGGATGCAAATGTCGGCGTCGTTTTCGAAGGAAGAATCTTGTCCATCCTAAGCAGGCGTGGAAAAAACCAGGGGGAAAAAAGGAAGAGCCTACGAACGCCGGACTGAGGTCGGGAGGGAAAAAGTCGGGAGCTTTTTTTTCTAAAGCGTAGAAGGGGGGGGGAATCGGAGGAAAAAGAAAAGGTTGGACGCGAACTCCAAAACCGGGGTGGATTCTGGGGAAGCGCGCGGTAGGGTCAGGGAACTGGGCCCCCGGAAAGTTTCTAAGAGGTTTCAAAAAAAAAGGCATCTCAGAGAAGAGCCCCGGGTTCTCTTCACCCGCCAAAAAAACTCAAAAAGAAAGACGGGACGTATGAACGGAAGGGGAAAGTATGGGAGAGCTCGGCATTCACAGGAAATCTGTTACACGAGGTTCGTTGCTAATCTGTCAAGGATACCGAAGAGGAAGCAATCCCGAGAAAAACACAACGTAAAAAAGAGGTAGGCCAAGAGGACAACCGAGACGGGAAAAAGGGGGAGGCGGGCACCTCGGGATGGAAAGTGAATCCTCGACCTAAACAAAAAAGCTGCGACGTTCTAGAGCAAAGCGGGCAGCAATAGAGACCAGGGGTTCTTCCTTAAGGAGACCGAGCCGCTCGGACGGAAAGTTGAGGCTGTCAAAAAGGGAGAAAAGACCGGAACTCGAAGAGAAGACCCCTGGAACGCTTCTAGAATTTGATTTCCAAATCTAAGAGAAAAAGTGAGGATCGCCAGACTAGCGGCGTCAATTCGCAAGTGGTCTTTCTCCTGGAAAAAGCAAGTCTCCTCAAGGCCCTCAGGAAAAAACTCTCGAGTCAAACTGGCCCCTCCCCGCGGCCAAGCCTAAAGAAAGGGCATCTCCACCCCCTCGGAAAACGCGGCTTCTCCAAAGGAAAGAATAGGAGGAGTCTCAGGGGGAAAGAGTCGCGCAAAGATCGAAAAGGGA